>Ga0209980_10002334_pt1 | contig 10368 bp, 8 predicted proteins | sample CR02metaG_FD_183611 | JGI IMG/M metagenome (GOLD analysis project Ga0209980, IMG submission 183611) | Deep subsurface microbial communities from Mariana Trench to uncover new lineages of life (NeLLi) - CR02 metaG (SPAdes) (version 2) | ecosystem: Environmental > Aquatic > Marine > Ocean trench >... | reverse complement strand
GGGTATACGGGTGATTCGGCGCATCGAAGATCCGTTCGGTCTCGCCTTCTTCGACGATCTGTCCCAGGTACATCACGGCCACCCGGTCGGCCAAATAGCGCACCACACCGAGGTCGTGGGTGATGAAGAGATAGGTGAGTCCGAGATCGTCCTGCAGGTCCCGCAAGAGGTTCAGGATCTGGGCCTGGATCGAGACGTCGAGAGCCGAGGTCGCCTCGTCGCAGATCACGAGCTTCGGTTCGACGGCCAGCGCCCGGGCAATGCAGATGCGCTGGCGTTGGCCGCCCGAAAACTCGTGCGGGTAGCGATTCATCTGGTCGGGATCGAGTTGGACGCGGCGCAGGATCGCGGCCACCCGCTCAGTGCGTTCGGCGTCGTTCTCACCGATGCCGAACGCCTCCATGCCCTCGGCGATCACATCGCGGATGCGCATGCGGGGATCGAGAGAGCCCATGGGATCCTGGAAAATGATCTGGATCTCCTGCCGATAAGCATGGAGTCGATCCCGGGAGAGCGAGAAGAGGTCGACACCATCGTAGTGCATGGCACCCGAGCGCGGCTCCACCAACCGCAACATCGAGAGCGCCACCGTCGACTTGCCGCAGCCCGACTCACCGACCAGGGCCACGGTCTGGCCCTCGGGAATCGTGAGATCGATCCCGTCCACGGCACGCACCCAGCCGGTCGTCCTCTGAAAGAGTCCCTGCTTGATCGGGAACCAGGTGGTCAGCCCCTCGAGTCTCACCAAGGGACGGCTCACGACACCTCCTCGGCGACCACATGGCAGCGGGTCGTGTGGCTGGGCGAGAGCGTCGTATCCCCCGGCACCTCTCTGCGGCAAAGGTCCAACACTTTCGTGCAGCGTGTCGAGAAGCGGCAACCGGCCGGCCAGTCGCGCGGCTGGGGAACCACGCCCGCGATCTCATCGAGTCGCTCTCCGCGTCGGCCGAGCGACGGAACCGAACGAAGCAGACCCTGGGTGTACGGATGACGGGCGTTCGCCAAGATGTCGATACGGGTTCCCGCTTCGACGATGCGGCCGGCGTACATCACGGCGATCCGGTCGGCCAGCTCGTTCACCACGCCCAGGTCGTGGGTGATGAGCAAGATGCCGGTGTCGAGCTCGCTCTGAAGCTCGCGCATGAGCATCAGGATCTGGGCCTGGATCGTGACATCGAGCGCGGTCGTAGGCTCGTCGGCGATCAGGAGCTTGGGACGCAGGGCCAGGGCCATGGCGATCATTACGCGCTGCTTGAGACCGCCCGAGAGCTCATGGGGATAGGCGTTGAAGCGGGCTGCCGCGTCCGGGATTTGTACCCGTTCGAAGAGCGAAACCGTGCGCTCACGCGCCGCAGCCGCACTGATCGATTCGTGCAGCCGAATCGCCTCGACGACCTGGCGCCCGACCTTCTGAACGGGGTTGAGGCTCGTCATCGGCTCCTGGAAGATCATGGCGACCTCACCGCCCCGAACCCGACGCATCTCGGTCACCGACAGCTCGAGCACATCACGACCGCACAGGATGATCTGGCCCGAGTCGATGTGACCGGGTCGCGGAATCAATCGCATGATCGAGAACGCCGTCACCGACTTTCCGCAGCCCGATTCGCCGACGAGCGCCAACACCTCTCCGGGTGCCACCTCGAGGCTCACGCCGTCGACCACAGGAACCCGCTGCCCGTCGATGGGAAACGAGGTCTCCAGATTGCGGACGGACAGGACCGGCTCGCTCACGCGTCCTCCCGCAGCGTCTTCGGGTCGAGAACGTCGCGCACTGCGTCGCCCACGAAGTTCACGGCCAGGATCAGCCCGAACAACGCGATCGATGCCGCCGCCAGGTTCCACCAGATGATCGGGTCACGGGACAGCTCATCCCGCGCCATGTCGATCATCTGCCCCCAGGAACCATCAATGCCGATTCCGAGCCACGCCAGGATCGCCTCGGACAGGACCAGGCCCGAGAACAGCAAGACGAACGTGATGACCACCAGGTGCATCAGATTCGGCACGATGTGGCGCCAGATGATCTTGAACTCCGAGACCCCCAGCGCACGGGCGGCCTGGACGTATTCGAGCTCGCGAAGCTTGAACGTCTCGCCGCGCACGACGCGGGAGAAGCCGACCCAGCTGGTGATGCCCATGGCGATGCAGACCTGTAATGCGCCATGGCCCAGCGCCATGATGAGCGCGATCAGCAGCAACAGGCCCGGAATCGACGAGAGAACCGAGATCACGAAAAAGACCGCGTCGTCGACGCGTCCACCGAAGTAGCCGGCCGAAATCCCGAAGAAGAGCGCCAGCGGAATCACGATCAGGCTGGTGAAGCCTCCGATCAGCAGCGCAATCCGGGCGCCCTTCAGCGCAAGGTGCAACACGTCGCGCCCCCGGATGTCGGTGCCCATCGGGTGCAGGCCCGGAAACGTCAATTCGTTGCCGCCGTAGAACTCCCGATCGGCCAGCGGGGCCGAGTAGCTGCGCTCCTGGAAATCACAACGAAAGGCACGATCGATCACCGAGCGCGGCTTGTACTGAGAGAGTCCCGCGCAATCCGGATCATCGGATTTCCACGAGACGGCGTCTGCCAATGCGAGCACCGAATAGAGCGCGACGACGCTACAGGCGAGCGGCCGCCGCTTCACCACCTGTCGACCCGCATCACGCCACAGGTCGCTGCGACGCGCTCGAAGCCACGCAACTACAGCACCCGAAACGAGCACGGCCACGACCAGGTTCTGCCAGTGGTGGGCGTCCATCTCAGTCGAGCCTCACCCGCGGATCGGCGAGCGTGTAGCTGATGTCGGTCGCGATCTGGCCTCCGATGAAGAGCAGCGAGCTGATGAACACCATCACGCGCAGGGTCGAGAAGTCGTTTCCCTGGATGGCGTCGACCATCATCGAGCCCAGACCCGGGATCCCGAAGAACGATTCGAGCAGCAGCGATCCCATGAAGAGGAACGGAATGCTCACCACCACACGTGTGAGAATCGGGATCATCGCGTTGCGCAGCACGTGCGCACCCATTACGCGACCGTCACCACAACCCTTGGCCCGCGCGGTTCGCACGTAGTCGCGGCTCGTTTCCTCGATGAACACCGTGCGATAGAACCGGACGCTCTCTCCCAGACCACTCAGCAGCCCAATCGCCCAGGGAAGCGCCATGAAGCGCGCGATCAGGGCGGGGTCGGGATCGAACCCCGAGATCGGAAACCAGCGCAACAGCTTTCCGATCAGATACTGGCCGCCGATGATGTAGAGCAGCACAGACACGCTCATGGCGAGCACCGCGATCACCACCCCCATGCGGTCGATGTAGGTGTCGCGGAAGTAGGCGACAAAGAGTGCGAACACGATCCCGAGCGTGATGCCCGTGAAAAAGAGCGGCAGCGTCAGCACCAGGCTGGGAATCATGCGCTTACGGATCTGTGGAGCGATCAACGAGTCGTCGGCGTCACTGGTTCCGAAATTGAAGGTCAGCATGCTGTGGTAGTGGTTGTAGAGCTGAGACTCTTTGGGATCGCTCCAGCTCCAAGCCGGCTTGTCGTAGCCGTGCTTCACGACCCAATCGTGGATGGCCTGCGGCGGCGCCTTCTCGCCCAACGAGCGGCGTGCCATCTCGTCGGGTGTGGCGTACAGGAAGAAGAGAAAGAAGAGCAGCGCCAACACGCCGAGGACGGTCACGAACCCATAGGCCATTCTCCGGATCACGTACGCCAGCATCTACTGTCGCTCCCGCAAGAAAGTCAGGATGCCCGGAATCACGATGGCGATGCCGATGCCCGTGACCGCCCAGGCCGGCCATACGATCGGGTCGTTCCACTCGACACGCTGCGCCGCCCGAAGCCCGGCGTCGATGTCCATGTACTTCGCCTGGGGAAGACTCAGGCCCGCCGGCTTCAGGTTCTTCAGCCAGCCGTGATAGAGGGCGTAGCTCTCGCTGTGGAGCAGCTCGATCCAGGGTCTCTCCCGCTCCAGGATCTCGCGCATTTCGCGAATCAGGGCGATGCGTCGGACATCGCTGGGCCGGTCCTTCATCTCCAGGAAGAGCTCGTTGAAGCGAGGGTGATCGAAGTTGGCGGTGTTGGGCCCCAGACTCGTGGCTTGGGCCATGGGACCCCAGAGCAGGAACAGGAAGTTCTCGGGGTCCGGGTAGTCGGCGATCCAGCCCCAGGTAAAAATCTGGTAGGAGCCCTTCTTCACCTTCTCGCGGAACTGGTTGTAGTTGGTGGCCGCCAGCTCGACGTCGAGCCCGAGCTCGGCCCAGGCGTCGATGAAGAAACCGTAGGTGACGCGGGTCCGGGTGCTCGCATCGCCGATGTCGAAGGTCAAGTGGAGCGGCTCATCGGTTTCCGGGTCGATACCACCTGTGTAGCCCGCCTCTTCGAGCAGCTTCCGGGCGGCATCGAGATCGGGGGTCCGGTACGGGTTGCGATAGTCGGGGTCGTAGCCAAAGAGTCCGGGCGGAATTGGCGTCTGGGCCAGAATGCCACGGCCGTTGATGAAGATGCGCTTGTATTCTTCGGCATCGACGGCCAGGCTCATGGCCTGCCGCAGCTTGCGCGCCTTGTCGCCGCCCGGCGTCCCCACCACAGCATCGTTCATGTTGAAGCCCAGGTAGCTGATGGCGGGGTCCACCGACTTCTCGAGGCGCATCCCGCGCGCCTTCATCTCGGAGGACAGGCGGCCTTGCTGGACCACCTTGTCGAAGCTCTCCCGGATGATCCCAGCGGCATCGTAATAGCCCTGCAAGAACTTGTTGAAGTAGGGAATGCTCTCCTTCTCGATCCGGTATTCGATCCGATCGAGCAAGGGCAGCGAGCGCCCGACATAGTCCGGGTCGAGCAGTCCCGCCGCCGCGTCCCCGGGCTCGCCGGCCGAGGGATAGACCGTGCCCGGTGCCTTCCACTCCGGGTGGCGCACGCCATACCAGTTCTCGTTGCGCACCATGACGATCCGGAAGAAGCGATCGTACTCGGCGATCTTGAAGGGACCGGAGCTCACCGGATGATCCCGAAAGAAGTCGCGCCCTTCCTTGCCGTCGTAATAGACGACGGCCTCCCAGGGAACGGGCGCCGTGAAGGGCATGGCGAACCAGTAGAGGAGCTGGGGGTAGACCTCGCTCAGCACCAACTCGAGGCCCGTGTCCCCGTCGACGCGAATTCCCTCGATCGGCCCGGCGCGTCGGTATTGCAGGTCGATGCGTAGCTCCGCGAAGCCTTCCTCGGACTCCCGAAGCTGCTTCAACCGTTCCCGGAATTGCGAAAAGCCATCGAGCTTGCTGAAGGTCTGGACGACCTGGCTGGGGATCTCGGGGTCACCGATCCGCATCAACTGGAACGCGAAGTCGGACGCCAGGATTTCCCGGGTCCTGCGACCCACTTCCCCGAGTTCGAAGCACGGATCATCCTGGAAGAGCATTCCCGGTCGAACGTCGAAGCGGTACGCAACCCGGCCATCGCCGAGAGGACGAGCCTCGGGGACCGCCTGGGCCAGCCCCGGCATGAGGGTGTAGGGCCTCTTGAGATAGTGATATTCGAGCAGGGTCTCGTAGACATTGGCCGTGATCTTGTGCTCGAGCGAGCTGTAGGTGACGGCCGGGTCGAGGGTCTTGGGCGCACTGGGGAGCGCGCCATAGCGGACCTTCACGGTATCGTCGGCGCCGGGATAGGGATTGTTCGAACAGCTGAGGAGCAGCGCGGAGCTGGCGATCCAGGCGACCCAGGCCAGGCGCACCCGGCGAATCCTCATCCTCCCTCCCCTGGCACGGAGCCGGACACGGCCGGCGCACGCAGACGGAAGATATCGGGTTGGAGCGGCGGATTCAGCTCGACATCGTGCAGCTCCAGCTCGGCATGGGTTCCGCCCGCGTTGACGTCGAGGACCACCCTGTGGGCGAAAGGCGTCCCGTCCACCGGCTTGTAGTCGTCGAAGGTCGCCTGCCAGCGTCGCTGGCCTCCGATCTCGAACACCTCGAGTCGTACCAAGCGGCCCTCTGCATCGAAGACAGCCCGGCGCCGCAGGTTTCCGTCTCCATCCCGGAACTCGAGACGCACCTGGCCCGCAGCGTCGGCCCAGGCGGCGGCCGTGACCAGGGAGGGGTCGGGCGCGGGAACGCCCAGCAACACGTCGACGACCTCTTCAGGCGTGAGCGCGATCCAGACCTGCTGCCACAGCAGGGCCGGATGCACCTCGCCGCTCTCGTAGCTGCGGTCGCCGGCCCGCAGCAGCTCGTATCGATCGCCGTCGGTCACCAGCACCGCCGCCGTCTGGCCGAGCAGTCCGAGGATCTCGACGCGCAGGCGCGCGGGACGCTCGAGGACCACGCGCTGCCGACCGCGCAGACGGATCGCGCCGTCGGCTCCGTCCACGGCGATACGCGCGCGCGCACGCATCGCCTGTCGGACCTCGGCCGACTGGTTCCAAGCAGCCAGCAGCCGCGCGGGTCGCGGATCCTCCGTGGGAAGCGCAGCGTAGGTTGGAACGGGTGTCCGGCATCCGGACGAGACGGCGGAGAAGAGCACCAGGAGCACAAAGCGCCTGCGCACCGTCACTCCCATCTTCACCCTATCGCAACTCGTGTTGGAGCGTCTGGAGCTTCTCACGAAGCAGCGGTTGCTCGTCTAGGCGCGGTTCTCGCCGCACGGCGTCTTCGAATTGCTCGAGGGCCCGCACCTTTTCATCGAGTAGCAGATAGGCGTCACCGAGGTGTTCCGAGATGACGGGGTCGCCCCCGGTGAGGTCACGGGCGCGTTCGAGCTGCTCAAGGGCCTGATCGATCAGCGGCTTTGCCTCGTGCGCGCGTCCCTTCTCCACCAGCGGAAGTGCGCGCATGTAGTAGACCCAACCCAGGCTGTCGATGATGTAACCGTCATCGGGCCGCAGGTCGATGGCGCGCCGGATCATCCTCTCGGCTTCATCGAGGTTGATGCCGCGCTCGGCCCAGGTGTACCCGATGTAGTTGAGTGCGCTGGCGTTGTCGGGATTCCGGTCCAGCGCCTTCTGCATATATTCGATGGAGATATCGGTCCGCTTCGCTTCACCGTAGAGAACGCCGAGGTTGAAGAATAGATCGTCATCGTCCGGGTTCTCGGCGAGCAGCAACTCGACCCGGGCTACGGCTTCATCGAGGTCGCCTCTCTTGGCCAGCAACGTGGCTGCGTAGAGCTGAAGATCGCGATCCGCCCCGGCTTCGAGGCCACGTTCGACCTCGGCCAGGGCCAGGTCGTATTCTCCGCGCCGCTCGTAGACCGAAGCGATCTGGGCTCGCGCCTCCGGGTAGTAGCGGTGCTCGGCCGGAATCGACTCGAACGACGCCAGGGCCCCTTCGATGTTCCCGCTGCGGCGTCGCACGACACCGAGAAAGAAGGCCGCCTCGTGGTCTTCGGGCTGGGCCGCGACCACGCGCTCGAGCCGTTGCGCCGCAGCCTCGTGACGGTGGGCATCGAAGAGCAGATAGCCCAACCGCAGCGACGTCTGGAGGTCGCCGGGATAGCGCTCCTCGACGAGCTCGAGGGTCTCGAGGGCGGCATCGTAGTTCTTCATCGCCTGCTGGGTCTCGCTCCTCCGTACCAGCGTTCCATGGTGGTACGGATAGAGATCCAGGAGCTCCTCGTAGAGAGCGAGCTCTTGATCGAATGCGCTGCGCGAGCGCAGCAGTCCCGCCAATGCCCAGTAGATCCGGAGGTTGCCCGGGTCATACTCGATGGCGCCGCGAAGCGCCTTCTCGGCCTCTTCGTTCCTTCCCATCCGCTGGTAGACGCTGGCCGAGGCCACCTGACCGCGCACCCCGTCCCGCTCATGGTCGGTCAGCCACTGGGCCATCTTCATGGCCTCGCCGAGGCGCTGGCCATCCATGTAGATCTGGTAGAGAAGGTAGGCTGCGTTCTCGCCGACGGGTTCGCCATCGTCGTCAACCAGGGCCTGTTCGGCTGCGGGGATGTCCCGACGGATGCGGTGCAGCTGGCCGAGGAAGACGCGAGAATCGACGTCCTCAGAATCGAGTTCCACCGCCCGCGTTGCATGCTCGAGCGATTCGGGCAGCCGATTTTGCTGGGCGAGAGCGCGGGCCGCCTTGCGGTAGAGGTAGGCGGACGAGTCATCCTTGGCCACGGCTCGAAGCCAGGCTTCGAGCGCTTCGGCTCGACGCCCGTCGGAGGTCAACTGCTGGGCGACCAGTACATCGTATTCAGGCGGTGCATCGGGACGGGTGAGGATCTCATCTCCCGCCTGCGACAAGGGTTCCGCCCGACCCAGCAGGCCCGCACAGCCGCAGAGGGTCAGCGCTCCCACAACCAGACCGATCCGTGCGACCCGTGCGATCGTCATGGCTTGCCCAGATACCCCTTTTCTTCGAGATAGCCGATCAGCTCGCTCACACTCTCTTCGACCGATCGCTCGTTGGTATCCAGCACCACTTCAGGCTTTTCGGGCGCCTCGTAGGGCGCCGAAATTCCAGTGAACTCCGGGATCTCACCGGCGCGCGCCTTCTGGTAGAGGCCCTTCACGTCACGCGACTCGCAGGTCTCCAGGCTGGCGTCCACCAGAACCTCGATGAAGTCGCCGGGATGCATGATCTCGCGGACCGCGTCGCGATCGGCCCGATAGGGCGATATGAACGCTGTCAGGGTGATGATCCCCGCATCGGTGAAGAGCTTCGCAACCTCGCCGATGCGGCGAATGTTCTCGGTGCGGTCTTCGGGGCTGAAGCCCAGGTTCGTGTTCAGCCCATGGCGAACATTGTCGCCGTCCAACACGTAGACGAGTCGTCCGCGTTCCGCGAGCGCATGCTCGGTGGCGACGGCCACGGTAGACTTCCCGGATCCGGACAGGCCGGTCAGCCAGATCGTCACTCCGCGCTGTTTCAGCAGGCGTTCGCGGTCGGCCCGGTCGACCTGTCGCTCGTGCCAGGTGATGTTCATACTCTTCTGCTCAGCCAATTTTGCCAACTCCTACGGGGGTTTTGCTCGTCTGGGCAAGTTGCCAGACAAGCGCTTCAGCTGATGAACCAGGGTAGCGCCTCCGCTTTCGCGGTGCGGACCCGGCTATGAGCGTCGGGCGTGACGGGACGGAGTTGCCGGTTCGTGATGGGCCCGAAGCGCCCGGACCTCCTGGCAGACCCGCTCGGCCACGAGATCGATCTGATCCTCGGAATTGGAGCGGCCCAGACCGAAGCGCAATGCGCCACGGGCCTGGGCGTCTGACAGGCCGAGCGCCTTCAATACGTGGCTGGGCTGACCGCTCGCCGAAGAGCAGGCCGAGCCCGAGGAGAGCGCGACGCCCTTGAGCGCCAGCATGACGGCATCGGCATTGATCCCGCCAAAGGAGACGTTGAGGTTGCCCGGCAGGCGCTGGGTCGGATGTCCGTTGAGATGCACGTCCGGGAGACCGCGCGAGATCTTCTGCCAGAGGCGATCGCGCAGAGCACCGAGCCGCTGCGACTCTTCCTCCAGGTCCTCGAGAACGAGTTCGATGGCGCGGGCAAAGCCGACGATCAGGGGGACCGGCAGCGTGCCCGAGCGCAGGCCACCCTCGTGGCCGCCGCCGTGGATCAGCGGTTCGAGACGAATCCGTGGCCGCCGCCGCTTGAGATAGAGCACGCCGATCCCCTTCGGTCCGTAGAGCTTGTGGGCGCACATGGAGAGAAGATCGACGCCGAGTGCATTCACGTCCACGGGAATCTTGCCCACCGCCTGGGCCGCATCGGTGTGGAAGAAAACCTGGTGTTCGGCGCAGATGTCGGCGATCTCGCGGAGCGGCTGGAGCACACCGATTTCGCTGTTCGCGGCCATGACCGAGACCAGCAGCGTCCGTTCGGTGATGCTGGCCGCCACGTCGCCCGCGCTGACGAGACCGTCGGCAGCCACGGGAAGGCGGGTCACCGAGAACCCTTCGGTCTCGAGCGCATCGCAGCTGTCGAGCACAGCTGGGTGCTCGATGGCGGTCGTAATCAGGTGATCCCGTGGGCCCCGCTCCGCCCGGGCGATGCCCTTGAGCGCCATGTTGTCGCTCTCGGTGGTGCCGCTGGTGAAAATGATCTCAGCCGGGTCCCGCGCTCCAATGGCCGCCGCAATCCGTTCCCGCGCATCCTCGACCGCCGCCTCGGCGGTCCATCCATAGCGGTGGGTACTGCTCGAAGCGTTGCCGAACGCCTCGCTCCAATACGGAAGCATCGACTCCATGACGCGCGGATCCACGGGCGTCGTGGCGTGATGATCGAGATAGATGGGATCTTCGAGCGCCATGGCGCCCCCCTCCCCACCTGCTGAGCCGAAATCTCAGGCGCCGAAGGATTCGCCGCAGCCGCAGGTACTGTTGGCATTGGGGTTCTGCATCTTGAACCCCGATTCGTTCAGCGTGTCGACGAAGTCGATG
>Ga0209980_10002333_pt1 | contig 10370 bp, 9 predicted proteins | sample CR02metaG_FD_183611 | JGI IMG/M metagenome (GOLD analysis project Ga0209980, IMG submission 183611) | Deep subsurface microbial communities from Mariana Trench to uncover new lineages of life (NeLLi) - CR02 metaG (SPAdes) (version 2) | ecosystem: Environmental > Aquatic > Marine > Ocean trench >... | reverse complement strand
TCTTCTTCATCGTGGTCTACATCCACGTGCTCCGCGGGCTCTATTACGGCTCCTACAAGGAGCCGCGGGAGTTGCTGTGGATGATCGGCCTGGTGCTGCTGCTGCTGATGATGGCGACCGCCTTCACCGGCTATGTGCTACCCTGGGGCCAGTTGAGTTATTGGGCCGCCAAGGTGATCACCAACATGTTCACCGCGTTTCCGCTGGTCGGCGAGAGTATCGTGACCTGGCTGTGGGGCGGCTACACGGTCGGCAACCCGACGCTCAACCGCTTCTACGCGTTCCACTACCTGCTGCCCTTCGTGATCGTCGGGGTGGTGATCCTGCACATCTGGGCGCTGCACCGCTTCGGCTCCAGCAATCCGGTCGGCATCGAGGCCGACGGCCCGCAGGACAAGATCCCGTTCCATCCCTACTACACCATCAAGGATCTGTTCGGGATGGGCGTGTTCCTGACACTGTTCGCGGCGTTGGTGTTCTTCGCGCCCAACATGCTGGGCGAGACGATCAACTACGTCGAAGCCGATCCGCTGGTGACGCCGGCGCACATCGTGCCGGAATGGTACTTCCTGCCCTACTACGCGATCCTGCGCTCGGTCACCTTCGACATCTGGTTCCTTTCGGCCAAGCTGATCGGCGTGACCCTGATGTTCGGTTCGACCCTGATCTTGTTCCTGGTGCCGTGGCTCGACCGCTCGCCGGTCAGGAGCGCGCGGTTCCGGCCGTGGTACAAGTGGTTCTTCTGGATCTGGGTGTTCGACGTCGCCGTGCTCACCTGGGTCGGGGCCAACCCCCCGGTGCCGCCGTACCTCCCCATCGGCCAGGTGGCATCGGTGTGGTATTTCGCCCACTTCATCGTGATCCTGCCGTTGTTGTCGATCTTCGAGCCGACCAAGCCGCTGCCCAGCTCGATCGGCGAGCCGGTGCTCAAGGGCGGCGGCGCCGCAAGTGCCGCCGGGGCCGCCTCCAAGCCGATGGAGAAGGCGGGATGAGGAATCTCATTATCGCCGCCGCCGTCGTCTTCGCCGGCCTTCAGGCGGGCGCCGCCCAGGCCGCGGAGGGCAAGGCCCTGCCGGCCCGCGACTGGTCGTTCTCCGGCATCTTCGGCCAGTTCGACCGGGGCGCCATGCAACGCGGCTTCCAGGTCTATCGGGAGGTCTGCTCGGGCTGCCACTCGCTCCGGCTGATCGCGTTCCGCAACCTCGAGGCGCTCGGCTACGATGAGGACGAGATCAAGGCGATCGCGGCCGAATACACCATCGAGGACGGACCCGACGACGAGGGCGAGATGTTCGAGCGCCCGGGCCTGCCGGCCGACCGCATCCCCTCGCCGTTCGCCAACACCAAGGCGGCGGCCGCGGCCAACAACGGGGCGGTGCCGCCGGATCTTTCACTGATGATCAAGGCGCGCAACGGCGGGGCGGATTACCTCCACGCGCTGCTGACCGGCTATGTGGACCCGCCGGACGGCGTCGAAGTGCTCGATGTGCAGAACTATAACCTTTACTTCCCCGGCAACTTGACCGCCATGGCGCCGCCGCTTTCGGAAGATGCCGTGGAGTACGGCGACGGCACCCCGGCCACGGTCGAGCAGATGGCGTCCGACATCGTCAACTTCCTGGCCTGGGCCGCCGAGCCGACGATGGAGGAACGCAAGCGCATGGGCATCAAGGTGATCCTGTTCCTGCTGGCCTTCACCGGCGTGCTCTACGCCGCCAAGCGCAAGGTCTGGGCCGACCTGCACTGAGCTCGGGCGGCGACGCTACGAGACTCATCCGAAGGCCGCCTCGTAAATGGCGGCTTGGCTTTGTCATGGATGGACGCCCCCGGTGTTGCAAGGGAAAAACTGACTTGAAACGGCGGTAGAGCTTGCCGTCATGTATCCGGCCTTTTCGCAGCGGTACGCTGACCGCGGGCCCTGATGGAATCCGGAAGATCGGCGCCCCGTCAGATTGACGAGCTTGATGCTCGGACAAAACCTCGGGGTTGGCCGATCTCGGGTGTGACCCTGTTTCACCATCAAATCGTCGTTACCCTCGCAAAGTTGGCGCCCGCTTATCCCATCTGGTCAGGCGTGCGTCGGTTGGGTGATACGTTCGTACCTGAGCCGTGCCCAGGCGACGCGGGCTGTCTTGTTGGCCATGGCGACCAGGACGACGTTTGTCGGCCGCAGCACCTGGAGCCGGTCGGTCCAGCCAGGCCCCGTGCCTGGTTTGGCGCGGCGCCAGCGCAGCACGGTTCGCGCGGCCTGCACGAGCAAGCGCTTTATGGTGCCATCCCCGCGCTTCGATATCCGCCCCAGCCTGTCCTTGCCGCTACTGGAGTGCTGCCGAGGCACGAGACCGAGCCAGGCCGGGAGCTGTCGGCCCGAGCGAAACTGCGCGCCATCTCCGATCGTCACAGGCCTCGACCGGCCCGCGCCCGGTCAGCGCCGACAGAACCGACGCCCGGACCGGCGCCAGCAGACCCTGCGACGGCCACGGCGACTGGCCCACGAAATGCAACAGCGACTGGTGCTCCGCGGTCACCCAGCCCGGCGCAAGACGCGCCGCCATCGGCTCCACGCTCTTGCGATTCCCCGGCAACAGACGACTCGTACGGTAATGCCGGAAAGGCTCATGGCGGTCCTTTCGGTCCAGCACACGCGCCAAATCCCCAAATCTAGCGCGAATCCTCTATGATCACACAATATGTCGTATTATCGCGCAATTATCTCACACGATTTGTGACTCAGTAAGAGGCGACGGCGGCGTGAAACGACAAGAAGCGTCGAATAGAGCGCACAGATTACGGCAAGCAAAAAGCGTGAAATCCCGTTGCAACGACACCATTGGTGCCGACCGGCACCTTTCCCCAATCAAGTTGTCGTTATATTCCGCGACCACCGTTGCTATAGTTTGGCGAATATGCTCTGATGTGACCGGCCGCGCGATTTTTGGCGGCCCCGGCGCGACGCTTCTCGATTGACCAGAGGCGGATCGACGAAGATGGCTATTGATTACCTTCCGGTGTTCCTGATGGTGGGCGCGGTCTCGATCCTGGCCCTGGCGATACTTTTCGTATCGTCGCTGGTGCGTCCCTCCAATCCCTATCCGGAGAAGAACCGCCCCTATGAGTGCGGCGTCGACCATTGGGGAGAGGCGTCGGCGGGTATGTTCAAGGTCCACTACTTCGTCATCGCTATCCTGTTCGTGGTCTTCGATGTGGAAACCATGTTCCTGTTTCCCTGGGCCGTGGTCCTCAACGAACTCGGCTTGTTCGGCTACATCGAGATGTTCGTGTTCATCTTCCTGTTGTTGGTGGGTTTCGTCTATGCCTGGGTGAAGGGAGCACTGGATTGGGAAAGCTAGAGAACCGTTTCCCCGATAACGTCTTTTTCAGCACCGCAGACAGCCTCATCAACTGGGGGCGGAAGTCCGCTCTGTGGCCGGAGACCTTCGGGATCGCCTGCTGCGCCATCGAGATGATTTCGGCCGGATGTTCCCGTTACGACTTGGACCGTTTCGGCATCGTGTTCCGGGCCTCGCCCAGGCAGTCGGATGTGATGATCATCGCGGGCACGGTGACCAAGAAGTTCGCCCCGGTCGTCCGGCGCCTCTACGACCAGATGCCGGAGCCGCGCTGGGTCATCGCCATGGGGACCTGCGCGATTTCCGGCGGCGTTTACAACACCTACGCCGTAGTTCAGGGCTCGGAGCTGATCGTTCCCGTGGACGTGCACGTCCCCGGCTGCCCGCCCCGGCCCGAGGCCCTCATGCACGGCTTCGTCCTGCTTCAGGAGCAGATCCAGCGGACCCACGTGCTACGAAGGGGCGACCCGGACCACGCTGTGGTGAGCTAGCCGTGGGCGGGCCGAATCTGCGCGAGAGAATCGAGCGACGTTTCGGCGGACGCGTGCGCGACGGGGGTCTCCCCGACGGGATGCAGACGTTCCTGGTCGATCCCGATCTCGTGGTCGAGTTGTGCCGGTTCTTCAAGGATGATCCGGAGTTCCGCTTCGATTTCCTGTCGGACATCTGCGGGGTCGATCACTACCCGGAGGACGACCGGTTCGAGGTGGTCTATCACCTCTACTCCATCGCCTTCAAATGGCGGGTTCGGATCAAGTGCCGGTCCGGCGATCCGCCAAAGGTCCCCTCTGTGGTGGGCGTGTGGAGGACCGCCAATTGGCACGAGCGCGAGACCTATGACATGTACGGGATCGTGTTCGAGGACCACCCCGATCTCCGGCGCATCTACATGTGGGATGAGTTCGAGGGATACCCCATGCGCAAGGACTTCCCGGTGCGGGGCTACAAGGATGCCTACAACCCCTTTGGCGAGGAGAAGACCGCGGCCGCGCCGTCCGACACTGGCGGCGGCGAGCGCTGACCCGCAGGCTCGGCGGCCCCTTTCGAGCGAGTGTGTGAGATGACGAACGTAACCGTGCTGAACGAGAAAGAGCAATCCGGCAGGGTCACCCAGGAGGTGCTTCTGAACCTGGGGCCCCAGCACCCGAGCACGCACGGGGTCCTGCGGCTCGTCCTCGAAATGAAAGGTGAAATCGTCGAACGGGTGGATCCGTTCATCGGCTATCTGCACCGGGGGACGGAGAAGCTGGCCGAGAACTTCACCTACACCCAGATCTTCCCCCTCACCGACCGGCTGGATTATCTCTGCCCGCCGTCGAACAACCTGGCCTTTGCGCTCGCGGTGGAAAAGCTTCTTGGTATCGAAGCGCCGGAGCGAGCCCAGTACATCCGTGTGCTGACGGTGGAGCTGGCGCGCATCTCCGGCCATCTTCTGATCGTCGGTGCCCTGCCCATGGACCTGGGCGCCATGACCACGCTGCTCTACACCATGCGCGAGCGGGAGATGGTTATGGACCTGATGGAGATGATTTGCGGGGCCCGGATGCACACGTCCTATTGCCGGGTCGGCGGCGTGCGCGAGGACCTGCCCGAGGGGTTCACGGAACGGGTCAGGGAATTCTGCCGGATCCTGCCCAAGCGATTCGCCGACTACGAACGGCTGGTCGCCCGGAACCGGATATTCCTCAAGCGAACCAAGGGGATCGGGGTGATCAGCGCCGAGGACGCGATCGACCTGGGGCTGAGCGGCCCCAATCTGCGGGCCTCAGGGGTTGACTGGGACATGCGGCGGGACAATCCCTATGAAATCTACGACCGCTTGGATTTCAACGTGATCGTCCGCGAAAACGGCGACTGCTACGACCGCTGGATCTGCCGGATCGACGAGATGCGGGAAAGCGTGCGGATCATCGAACAGTGCGTGGACGCCATGCCCGGTGGGCGTTTCATGATCGATATGCCCACCGTGGCCTTCCCGGTGGACAAGGACGTGCTTCGGTGCTCGATGGAGACCCATATCCATCACTTCGAGCTGTCCGCTTTCGGGTTCAAGGTGCCCGCGGGCGAAGCCTACGTGAGCATCGAAGCCCCGAAGGGAGAGCTGGGATTCTACATCATCAGCGATGGCAGCGAGAAACCCAGCCGGATGAAAGTGAGAGCCCCGTCGTTCGTCAACCTCCAGGCGCTGATGGGGTGCGCGACCAATATGAACTATCTCGCCGACGTGATCGCCATGCTGGGAAGCCTGGATCCTGTCATTGCCGAGGTCGACAAATGACGACCGCTTCGTGGACATAAGCTATGGCAATGGGCCTGAGGGAAAAGATCGAAGAGGTCGCCGGGCGATACCCGAATCGGCGCTCGGCGATCATGCCGGCTCTCTATCTCGCCCAGGCGGAAAACGCCCAGCTCTCCGGGGAGGTGATGCAAGAGGTCGCGGACGTCCTCGACGTGCCCGAAATCTGGGTTTACGAACTCGCGACCTTCTACGACATGTTTCACACCGAACCCGTCGGGAGGTTCCACATCCAGGTTTGTACAAACGTCTCCTGCCTCCTTCTGGAGGCCGAAGGCATCGTTGCCCATTTGGAAAGCAGGCTGGGGATCGAACGAGGCGATACGACCCCCGACGGGCTGTTCACGCTGTCCACCGCGGAGTGCTTGGGCTCCTGCGATACGGCGCCAGTCATGCAGGTGAATTACACCTTTCACGAAAACCTGAGCGCAAAGCGGATTGACGAAATCCTCGAGAATCTGAGGGGCGCGGTAGGGGAATAGCCGCGGCTGCGGATCAAAGATGGTGCACCGGCATGTTCGATAAGGTCCTGTTGAAGAACGCGGAAATCCCGAACGCCCATGGCATCGGGGCCTATGAGGCCGCGGGCGGATACCGGGCGTGGGCCACGGTGTTGCATGAGTACCGGCCCGACGACCTGATTCAACTGGTCAAGGATTCCAACCTGCGGGGTCGCGGCGGCGCCGGTTTTCCGACCGGGGTCAAGTTTGGCTTCGTGCCGAAGGACCCGGCACTGCAAAAGTATCTCTGCTGTAATGCCGACGAGAGCGAGCCGGGCACCTTCAAGGACCGGGTGATCATGGAAAAGGATCCCCACCAGATGATCGAAGGCATAGCGATCGGCGCCTATGCCATCGGTGCGGATAAGGCCTACATTTACATCCGAGGGGAATACGTCCTGAGCATCGAAAGGACCGAGGCAGCCCTGAAGGAGGCTTATCGGAAGGGATACCTGGGCGAGCGTATTCTGGGCACGGATTTCAATCTCGAAATGTTTGTGCATTGTGGGGCGGGCGCCTACATCTGTGGCGAGGAGACGGCGCTGCTCGAATCCTTCGAGGGACGCCGGGCACAACCCAAGTTGAAGCCGCCGTTCCCCGCGGTTGAAGGGCTGTATGGCAGTCCGACCGTCATCAACAACGTCGAAACCCTGGCCTGCCTGCCCCACATCGTCCAGCGCGGCGCAGACTGGTTCCGCAGTATCGGACCCGAGGGAAGCCCCGGGCCCAAGCTCTATTGCCTGAGCGGCCACGTCCGAAAACCCGGGCTGTACGAGCTGCCCATGGGCATATCGCTTAGGGAGCTCGTCGAGGACCATGCCGGAGGACCGCGCTCCGGCGGCAGGATCAAGGCGGTCATCCCTGGCGGCGTCTCGGCGCCGATGATCCCGGAAAGCGGGCTCGACGTCGCCATGGATTTCGACTCGCTCGCCGCCGTCGACACCATGCTGGGATCGGCCGGGGTGATCGTATTGGACGAGACGGCTTGCGTGGTGCGGGTCGCCAAACGGTTCACCGAGTTCTTCAATCACGAATCCTGCGGCAAATGCACCCCCTGCCGGGAAGGGTTGGACTGGGCGGTCAAGATCCTGCGCCGCCTGGAAGACGGTCGGGGAAAACATGAGGACTTGGACCAGCTCGAACGCCTGTGCGGCAGCATCTTCGGCAACTCATTCTGTGCCTTGGGCGATGGCGCGGCCTGGGCACTGCGCGCGGCGCTCAAGCATTTCCGGGACGAGTTCGTTCGTCACATCGAAGACGGGCGGTGTCCATTCCACTGACGGCGGGCCGAAACACAGGAGCGCGGAATCGCCATGGCCATCGTTACCATCGACGGGAATGAACTCGAGGTCGCCGACGGCACCTTGATCGTCAAGGCGGCGCAGGACCAGGGCATTTCAATTCCGACCTTTTGTTATCTGGAACGGCTGCCGCCATTGGCGTCGTGCCGCATGTGCCTGATCGAAATCGAGGGGCAAGGAAAGCTGCAACCCGCCTGCGCCACGCCGGTAGCGGACGGCATGGTGGTGAGGACGGACACGCCCCTGGTCGCGCAGACGCGGGAATCCATGCTCGAAATGCTGCTGGCCAACCATCCCCTAGATTGCCCGATCTGCGACAAGGCGGGGGAATGCGAACTCCAGGACCAGGTCGTCGCCTACGGAGCGGGGGAGAGCCGATTTCGCGATGAGAAGCGGGTGTTTCGAACCGAGGACGTCCTGCTGAACCCGGTCATCGTGTTCAATGCCAACCGCTGTATCCAGTGTCAACGCTGCGTCAGGATGTGCGATGAGGTGGTCGGGGCCGTGGCGCTCGGGACCATCGAGAAGGGCATGGATACCGAGGTGACCGGCTTCGAGAATAGCCTTGCCGGTTGCGACCACTGTGGGAACTGCATCGAGGTATGCCCGGTCGGAGCGCTGATGAGCGCTCCCTACCGCTACAAGGCGAGGCCCTGGGACCTCATCGAGACCGAGACCGTTTGCAACTATTGCGGCACCGGTTGTCAGCTCACGGTCGGAATGCGCGACGGTCGTCTCGCCCGGGTGCGCTCCAAATACGAGACGGGGATGAACGGGGAAACCCTTTGCGTGAAGGGAAGGTTCGGCTTCGACGCCATCGACAGTGAACACCGAATTAGGCAGCCGATGGTTCGAAAGAACGGGAGCCTTGTCGCCGTGTCCTGGGAGGACGCGGTCGGATACCTCGTCGAGCGGCTCAGGGGTGCCGTCGAAGAGGGCGGCGCTCGGATCGGCGGACTTGCCTCGCCACGGCTGAGCAACGAGACCCTCTATATGTTCCAAAAGCTGATGCGGTCGGTCTTTCGGACCAACAGCATCGACTCCTCGAGCCGCTGGGCGGCATCGAACCCGGCCGCGCCCGGCCCCTACGAAGCGCTGCCTGCGATATTCGACGGGCTCTACGCCAGACGCCCCCTCCAGGACGCCCTCGAAGCCGACTGCATCCTCATCGTCGGCTCCAACGTGACCGATGATAATCCGGTGACCGATTACCTGGTGCGGGGCGCCGTGCGGAGCAATAGGAACAAGCTCTTCACCGTCTCGGCACGACCCTCCAGGCTCGACACCGAGGGCGCCGGGTTCTTGCGCCTGCTCCCCGGCGGGGAAGCCTGCCTGTTCGCGGCGCTCTTGGACGGGCTGGTCGAGGACGCCGCGACGGAAAAATCGCTGCCGACAGCCTTTCCCGACGGCGATGCCCTGGGGACAGATCGCACGGAGACGGCGGTTCCCGCGGCGCCGGCATGGCGGGAGTTCCTGGCCGACGCGATCCCCGCCCTCGCGGCCGCGCGGACGGTTACCGTGCTGATCGGCACCGACCTGCTGCGCGCCCAGGAGGCGGCGGCGGCCTTGTGGTGGCTGCGCAAACTTGGCCGGGTCCTGGAGACCCAGGGAAAACGGGTCGGCGTGCAGTTTCTCTTCGATCGGCCCAACCAGATGGGCGCCTGGGAGCTGGGCGGGCTTCCCAACATGCTTCCGGGCTGGCGGCCCGTCGATGATGGCCAGAGCCGTGCTGTCTTCGAGCAAGCGTGGGGAATGTCGCTCCCGTCCGAACCGGGTGCGGACTTCAGTCGGATGCTGGCCCAGTGCGAGGCGGGGGAGATGGCGGCGCTCTACGTCCTGGGCAGCGATCCCATTTTGTCCTATCCGGACGGCGCGCTGGTGGAGAGCGCCCTTTCGAAAGTTGGTCTCCTCGTCGTCCAGGACACCTACTTTTCCGAAACCGCTGGCCAGGCCGACGTGGTTCTGCCCGCCGCCAATTTTGTCGAGGAACCGGGCACCTTCACCAACAACGAGGGCAGGGTGCAAAGGGGGCGCGAGGTTCGACCGCCGGCCTTCGAGGCCAGGCGCAACGTGGAGATTTTCGGCTTCATTGCTTCAGCCCTGGGCCGCGAGCTGGGCCCCACCGCGGCGGAGCAAATCTTTGCGGAAATCACGCGGTTGGTTCCGTCCTATCGGGGGCTCAGATCCGAGGCACTCGACGGCGCCGGCGCGTTTACGGTGCCGACAGAGAACGCCGCGCAAGGTGATCCGGACGATCCGCCCGTGCCGACCCCGAGAGAAGCCAGGGGATTCGCATTGGTCACCGGCGACTGCATGTTCCATTCCGGCTATCTTTCCCGGCATTCCGCCACCCTGGAAACGCTTTCGGCCGAGCCCTACGTGGAAATGAGCCCGCGCGACGGCCTCCAGCTGGGTCTCCCGGAGCAGGCTTCCGTTATCGTCAGGTCCCGTCACGGTGAAGCGAGGGCGCGGCTCAGGTTCAACAAGCGCTTCCCCGACGGGGTCGTGTTCGTCCCGGAAAACTTCGCGGATCTGCGCCTGAACCGCCTGCTGAAACAGGGGGAATACCCTTGCCAGGTGGAGATTCTGAAGGAATAGGGCGACGCCCGGGGCATCGGCACAAAGATTTGTCCCGGGACACCTGTGCCTACCAAAAATCAGATCCGAACATAGGCATGATGGAGTCCGCCGAGTTTAGGCATCGGTGTGATCCTGCCGCGATGTTGAACGGCGTGTGGTCAAGAAACTCGGCCGCGCTCTCGGGGCGAGCTTGGTATGGTCCGAAAGCACCCCAACGAGGCAAGTGGTGCCGGGGTCTTCGGATCTACTCCGACCCATCGAGGGTCGGGCCAATTCGTGACCAGTAGAGAAATAGATCGGCCACGCTGAGACCCGCGAAAATCAGCACCGCTTCAATCTGCCC
>Ga0209980_10002332_pt1 | contig 10375 bp, 9 predicted proteins | sample CR02metaG_FD_183611 | JGI IMG/M metagenome (GOLD analysis project Ga0209980, IMG submission 183611) | Deep subsurface microbial communities from Mariana Trench to uncover new lineages of life (NeLLi) - CR02 metaG (SPAdes) (version 2) | ecosystem: Environmental > Aquatic > Marine > Ocean trench >... | reverse complement strand
TACCTGTACCCCGCTGTCCCCCCAAACACGAGTTCCAAGACTATCTATATATTGAACAATAACATCATGAATTCCACCAGAAACCCAGCCCGCTATTAATCATCCCTTATTATCAGAAGCAATGTTGATAAACAAGCCACCATATTCTGCAACTTTTATACCCTGGTTATCCCATATCTTCTTTCCTTGCTTATTTATATGTTGAGCATATATGTCAGTAGTTGTACCTGAACGATTATCTTCCCATGCAATAAATGCACCTCCCTTTTCATCGCTAATAATTCTTTGGAATTGTTGAGATTCAGGGGCATTACAAAGGGGTACACCGTTGTGAGGAAATTGCATAGTTCCATCTGAGAATATATGCTGCATATAAATATCATTGTCAGTTCCGCTTCTTGCATCCTTCCAGCAAATAAATGCGCCGCCATCAAGGTCCGAGGCAATACGTGGAAGCATATCACCAGCATTTGCAATTGTATCACATATTGCAACACCATTTGGCTGCCATTGTGCATTAATATTTATAGCAAAGAGAAGCGAAACAAAAAAGGGAAGGAACAAATGTTTAAATATAAACTCAGGAAAGAGGGTAAAATGATTGCAGCAATAACTTCTAAGTTGAGATGCCTTAACAATATGGCAATTGAATGTATTTCTAAAAGAAAGTTCCAAAAAACTCCCAAATATATAAATACTTTTTTGATTTAAACATAGTATTTGTTATTGGCAAGTATATATATAAAAATTTAATTTGCTGATTATCAATTGTTTATCATCCCGTATTTTGTAGCTAGAAGTGGCATTCTGTGTAAATGTAAAAAAATGCGGACTTTTGCACTGTTGTCCAAAACATTTATAATTGGAAAAATTATTGTTTGATATTTATAAAAAAAGAATTATCTAAATTCATTCGAACTCATCCCAACCCTTCTCTTAAAAAGAGAAGGGCTTATTGGAGCGTTATAATTATCCGTTAACATTATGTCAGAACAATTAATATTAGGTATTATTGAAAATAAGTCTCTCTCTTTCTAAGAGAGAGATTAGAGAGAGTTCATTTTTTTTCGACAACTTTAATTATAAAAGGGATAGTTTTCATTTGTGGGTGGAATCTGTCCAATTCACTTTGTTTTCTTACTCTCTCAATTTATTTTGGACAGTAGTGGACTTTTGCTGGCTCTCTATTCGCAAAAGCTAATTTCATTGGAATTATTTACCAATATTTATATATTTACCACTCTAAAATTTGAATAATTGTAGGAAAGTTATTATGAAAAAAGGTATTCATCCGGAATACAGAGCTGTGGTTTTTCAGGATCCATCTTGTGATTTTGCAATACTGTCTAAGTCAACTATTAAAACTAAAGACACATTTAAATGGACTGATGGAAACACTTATCCTTTAGTTAAGTTGGAAATTTCCAGCGGTTCGCACCCCTTCTTTACAGGCAAGCAAAAACTTCTTGATACTGCAGGAAGAGTTGAGAAATTCAACAGAAAATATAAAAAGAAAAAAGCAGCAGAAAATTAATTGTTTGTTTTGAACAGCTTGATTTTAAAGCCAGTCTACCTGGCTTTTTTTATTTTAAACAAAAGCATTGTCAAAAATCCTTTGCGAAACCTTTGTGACCCTGCTTGCCGGTTTGAATCTTAGTGGCAATAAAGATTCTCGAAGTAAATAAGAATCATATTGAAATTATTCCTAAAGAAGAATCCCCTTTTCTTAAGAGTCTGTTGCAGAACTAATTTATGTCACTCTGAACGCAGTGAAGAGTCTCAAATTTAGTAAGGTTGAGATTCTTCACCCCGATAAATCGGGGATCAGAATGACAGTCCAGACTTATGCAACACAGACTTAAGCTAAATGCAGATAAAAAACTATACCGAATAATGTTCAAGATTCTTAGAGTAAAAAACGTTAAATTTCAATTTAAAATTTAAATGAGATAGATAGATGCAAATTTGCATTTTTGAAGACAAAAAACATTCAAACTTTTATCCGCTCTCCTATACAAGACCGGTTTACGAATTAGTATGTGGAATAAACACATTAAGAGAAAAAATAATCAGAGATATACCCGGAGTTCGCGTTTCTCTTCATTGCAGAAAGTATCTTGAAGACACACTTAAAAATCAATATCCTGACATGGATATAAATATTATTAATGATAACTCCTGCTTATTTATAAATGGTAGAGTACTTGCTTCCGAATATCTTTCTGAAATAAATACAGAAGATTCTGAAGATTGTATTTATACAAGCGGCGATGAAATTGCTGCTATAAAATTATCAAAGGAAAATCTAACGCAAATTAAAAACAGCATTGCCAATACTTTAGATTTTAATTCTCTCCCGGAATTACCGACGAAAAAAGTTGATGTGAAACTTTACAGTTATTTGTGGGAAATGATTACAGATAACGGTTCGGAGATTGTTAAAGATGCAGAGGCATTAACAAAAGACAATTCTGATTTTATTAACACGAAAGATTTTGAAGGTGTTAGCTTTATAAATACTGAAAAGATATTCATCAAAAAAAATGCAACTATAAAACCCGGTGTTGTAATTGATGCAACTAACGGTGCTGTTTATATTGATGATAATGTTTTTATTTATCCAAATGCTGTAATTGAAGGACCTGTTTATATTGGAAAAGATTCAATGATAAAAATTGGTGCGGCAATTTATGAAAATGTAAGTATCGGCAGCAATTGTAAAATAGGTGGCGAGGTTGAGGATGCAATAATTCTTCCCTACACAAACAAACAACATGCTGGCTTTATTGGTCATTCTTATCTTGGCAGTTGGGTAAACCTTGGTGCTGATACTAACTGCAGCGATCTTAAAAATAATTACAGCACAATTAAAGTAAAATTAAATAACGAAACGATAGATACGGGTACGCAGTTTTTAGGTGTGATCATTGGCGATCATTCTAAAAGTGCAATCAATACTATGTTCAATACAGGTACTATTGTTGGAATATCTTCAAATATTTTCGGCGCTGGTTTTCCCGAAAAATATATTCCTTCCTTCTCGTGGGGAGGCGCGGAGGGGTTGACAACTTATGAGCTTAATAAAAGTATTCAAACAGCAAAGATAGTTTTTGGCAGGAGAAATAAAGAGTTTACGATTGAGGATGAAAAATTACTAGAAACGGTTTTTAATCTAACAAAAGAAGAACGTGAATGAGTGAAAAAATAAAAGATAGTGCTGAATTTAAATTAGAATACCATTCTGTGAAAGGTCTTTATGAAGGTGTTCGTGGTTTAGCAGTAAAAATATTGAATCGTGTTGAGAGAACAGATGCCTATTTAAATAGATTGCTTGATAATGAAATGAAGAACACTGAATTGGAGGGACCCGATAAAGCATTGTTGTATGAAATTGTTCACGGTGTTATCAGGTGGATGGGTCGACTTGATTGGATATTGAACGGGTTTTATAAAGGTGCTTTCTCCAAAGCAATTCCAAATCTTAAAAACGGTTTAAGGGTTGCTCTATATCAGATTTTATTTTTAGATAGGGTCCCTGATTATGCAGCCGTAAACGAAGCTGTGGAGTTTGTAAAAAAACTACAGGGGGCTAAACCGGCTGGATTAACAAATGCCGTTTTGCGAAACATTATTAGAAACAAAGATGGTATCAGGTATCCAAATCCTAATGATGATCTTATTGGATATCTAAGTGCATATTATTCTCATCCTTCCTGGATGGTAAAAAGATACCTGAAAAGATTTGGCAGAGAAGAAACCGAAGAACTTCTTAACGCTAATAATGAAAAACCATATCTTACTTTGCGACTAAATGCCGTGCGGTCTCAACCCGATGAATTTAAGTCTTTACTTGACTCTGTACATTTACGGTACAACGCCGGAAGATATTTAGCGGAATTTTTTAAACTTCAAAATCTTACAAACATAACTTCCTGGGAATATTTTACAAGAGGGTATTTCAACATTCAGGATGAAAGCGCTGGTTTGGCTTGCCGACTGTTAAGAGTTAGTGATGAAATGAGAGTACTTGATTTATGTGCGGCTCCCGGCGGAAAGACTGCATACATTGCTGCACTAATGCACGATAAAGGAAAAATTGTTGCTATCGACAGGTATGACAGCCGGTTGAAAATATTAAGAAAAAATATGCAGCGGTTAGGGTTAAAAAGCATTCACACAATTGAAACAAATGCGTTAGATTATAATGACGAACCGTTTGACAGAGTTCTTGCAGATGTTCCTTGCATGGGCTCAGGAACACTATCGAAGAAGCCCGATATAAAATGGAAGAAAGATATCTTTGATTTAAGAGGACTAAACGACCTGCAGTATAATTTATTGTGTAAAGCCGGGTCATTGGTTAAACCTGGCGGAGTGGTTGTTTACAGCACCTGTTCGATTGAACCGGAAGAGAATTTTGCAATAGTTGAAAGATTCTTATCATCGAATACTAATTTTAAATTAGAGAGTGCAAAAGATAAATTCCCCGATGAAATTTTGGATGAGCATGGATGCATCCAAACGTATCCGCACAGGCATAAAATGGATGGTGCTTTTGCAGCTAAGTTAATTAAAGCGGAATAATAACAGATAAAAAAGAATTGTTAATTATGCTGAAAAAATTTGCAGATGAACTAAAGGAACAACGGGAAAAAGCCGGAATAACTTTACAAAATGTTGCTGCTAAAACACGAATAGATATTAAATTTTTAAATGCACTTGAAGATGGCAACTTTAATTTTTTGCCCGATATTTATGTGAAAGCTTTTATTAAACAATATGCAAAAGTTGTTGGGCTTGATGAAGAAGAAACTTTACAATCATATATTCTGGCAAAAGAAGGTAAGCAAGAAGCGGCTGAAGAAGTAAAACAAGAAAATACCGGGGAAAAGAAAGAAAATACAGACGAGCAAAAAACCAAGACTGACATAGAAGCCAATAAACCGGCTAAAATTTTTACTGATAATGGTGTAAACAAGAATAGCAATGAGGATGATAAAAAGAAACAGAAACAACTAATTATTGGAGGAACAGTAGTAGGTATTGCTCTGATTGTGATGCTTGTGTTCTTTCTCTTTATTAATGGTAGTGATGAAATTATTGTAGAGGAAAAACCATACGAAGAAGTTTTGATGGAAACTCCGAATCGTTACTTTGAAGAAGAAAGCAATCAAACCACGGAAGAAACAATTGCGGCTAATATTGAAGAATTAACGCTAACCATTACCAATATTGATTCCTCAGATACATCGTGGGTATTGGTAATTGTGGATGGCAAAAACACAGAGGATTTTCTGCTTCTTCCTAAAATTTCAAAAACAATAAAAGCAAATAACAATTTTAATTTTACGCTTGGTAATTCTGGTGTTATAAAACTAATTTTAAATGGTGGAGTGGTCGATTTTGACGGAAGACCTGGGGCGGTCAGGTATTTTAAGCTTGATGCAAATGGGCTGGAAAGAGTTTATAACCCACCTCAATTAAATAATGAATAGATGCCATCTGATATAAAAATAAAAATTGAATCCCTTCGCAAGAAGATAAGAGAACATGATTATAAATATTATGTTCTCACAGAACCTGCCGTAAGTGATGAAGAATATGATAAGCTTGTTAAAAAACTTGAAAAACTTGAGGCAGAACATCCTGAACTTATTACGCCCGATTCACCATCACAAAGAGTTGGAAAAGATCTTACAAAATATTTTAAGCCTGTTCGGCATAAAGTACCCATGCTAAGTTTAGCAAATACTTATAATGAAGAAGAGCTTTATGATTTTGACCGAAGGGTTAATGATGCATTACCGGAGAAGGAAAAAGTAGAATATATTGTTGAATTTAAGATTGACGGGGCTTCGGTTAGTTTAAATTATATTGATGGAATTCTTAAAACCGCAGCAACCAGAGGCGATGGTGTTGTCGGCGAAGAGATAACGAACAATATTAGGACAATGAGAACAGTTCCCCTTAAGTTAAATGAAGTTAAATCTAGTCTGTATAAATTAAAAGATATTGAAGTTCGCGGTGAAATCTTCATGAACATTAAAGATTTTATAAATCTTAACAAGGAAAGGGAGAAAAGAAAAGAGGATCTGTTTGCAAATCCTAGGAATTCTGCAGCAGGGACATTAAAAATGAAGGACCCGAAAGAAGTTGCTAAAAGACCGCTTAATAATTTTGTTTATACTCTAATAAGTATAACTGATGAGTTAAAAAGTCATGAAGAAAATCTTATAATACTAAATAAACTTGGTTTTAAGGTAAATGGTGAGTATAAAAAATGCAGCAGCATGGAAGAGGTAATAGATACTTGTCATAAATTTGAATCAATGCGTGATGAATTAGAATACGAGATTGACGGTGCAGTTATAAAAGTAAATTCAATCGCGCAGCAGAATATATTAGGGAGTATCGCCAAATCCCCGCGTTGGGCAGTTGCATTTAAATTCAAAGCAAAGCAGGCATTTACAAGCGTAAATAAAATTGTTTGGCAGGTTGGAAGAACGGGCGCAGTTACACCTGTAGCAGAGCTTGAACCGGTATTGCTTGCCGGCTCCACAATTAGCAGAGCAACTTTGCACAACTATGATGAGATTAAAAGAAAAGATATTCGTGAAGGGGATCGCGTTGTAATTGAAAAAGGCGGCGATGTTATTCCCAAAATTGTTTCGGTTGTGCTTAGTGAAAGAAAAAAGAATAACAAACCTGTAAAGCAGCCGAAATTATGTCCGGTTTGCAAATCACCTTTGTTTAATCCTCCTGATGAAGTAGCTTACTATTGTGAAAACACAGAATGCTCTGCCCAGATAAAAGGAAGAATAGAACACTTTGCTTCACGTACAGCAATGGATATTGAAGGTTTAGGTGAAGCTCTTATTGATATTTTTGTTGATAATGGACTCTTAATAACTTATGCTGATATTTATTATCTGAATGAAAGAAGAGAAGATATAATTGCAATAGAACGGTTGGGCAAAAAGAGTGTTGATAATCTGTTGAATGCAATTGAGGAAAGTAAAAACAAACCTTTTGATAAAGTTTTATTTGCAATTGGAATAAGGTATGTTGGCGCAGGAGTTGCGCGTAAACTTGCCGATCATTTTAATACGATTGATGGGTTAATAAATGCTTCGGAAGAAGATTTGATTTCTGTTCCTGAAATCGGACCAAGCATTGCCAAAAGTGTTAATCAATTCTTCATAAATAAAATAAATATCGGTATCATTAAGAAATTAAAAGCAGCCGGGTTAAAGTTTGAACTCAACAAAAGCGATTCCATACAGGTTAAAGAAAATTTTTTTACAGGAAAAACTTTTGTATTAACAGGTAGATTGAATAACTTCACAAGAGAAGAAGCAGGTGAAAAAATAATAAGATTAGGAGGCAAAGTTACTACCAGCGTTAGTCAAAGTACTGATTACCTAATAGCAGGAGAAAAATCCGGATCAAAGAAAAACAAAGCAAATGAACTGGGAATAAATATTATGACCGAGGGTGATCTGGTAATAAAGTTAAATAATACGGTAAACTGATAGATGAATAAAGTTAAACAAAAAGCAGCAGAGATATTTGTAAATCTAAAACTTAAAAAAGGTGAATTTGATAACCAATCGTTTTCTTCTGCATTTATGAACTCTGGTTCATTTCTTATTCTTATGCCCGATGATGATAAAGATTTTCAATATGCCGTTAATATTTTAGATTATCTTGAAGAACTAAAGAAAGATTATTCTATTCTTACTTTTGATTACCGGGTAAGTCTTTTACCACTAAGATTTCGTAAGAAAGCACTTGGTCACGGAATGAAAGATATAAATAAAATTGAACTCCCTTCGAAACGATTAACATTAAATTTAACAAAGAAAAATTATGATGCCTTGCTTGATCTAAATAGAAAAGAGCAATTGTTCTATACTTATATATCAGGGATTGTGAGCGCTGCTATAAGTATAGGTTTTGCAAAGGATTTTGCAGATAAAGTTTATAACATTCAAATTGCAAATAGCGAAACTAATCCCAAAATTTCTTATGAAAATTTATTAAATTGCCTTAAAATGTTATAGGATTTTTAGAATGGATTTCGAAATAAAACGAAAAAATAATATTACCATTTTTAAATTGAACGAAAAACGTCTCGATACGAATATTTCCGGTCTGTTAAAAGGAGAGTTCACGCTCTTGCTAAAAGTTGAAGGAGCAAATAAGTTCATTCTTGATTTAAGCGAAGTTGAAAGCTGCGATAGTTCCGGGTTGAGTGCAATACTTGTTGCGAACAGAATACTGAATGTTAATGAAGGACATATGAGATTAGCCGCCCCATCAGAAAAAGTATATTCGTTAATACAAATTACTCAGTTGGATAGAGTGCTTCCTGTTTGCAATACTGTTGATGAGGCGTTTGAGCAATTGCAGAAAATCAATTAGTACAAACACAAATTTTAGTCAATCCGAATTACAATATTGTTAGTGTGTTTAAGAACCGAAGCATCCATAAAGATCAGGATGTTTTTTTTATATAGTTTTCAATTTACTTTTCGTTAAAGAAGAATTATTCAGAGAGAATTTTTTCGCTGTAACTATTATATGTTTCATACCATTAAAACGGAATATTATTGGAAGCCCACACGATTGACTATATAATCATAATCACATTCCTTATAGGAATTGCCGTAATTGGTTCCTTATCTGGCGGGAAGCAAAAATCTGTTTCCGATTATTTCCTTGGCTCAAGAAAAGTTTCGTGGTGGTCAGTTTGTTTTGCAATTGTTGCAGCGGAAACAAGCACACTTACTTTTATTTCCATTCCCGGGTTAGCATATCTTACGAATCTCAATTTTTTACAGGTTACTTTTGGTTATTTGGTCGGAAGAATAATAGTTGCAAAACTTTTTCTTCCTGCATATTATAAGGGCGAATTAAAAACGGCGTACAGTTATTTGGAAGATCGATTCGGAAGAAAAACACGAACTACGGCATCCATTGTATTTATGTTTACACGGATAGCTGCTGATGGTGTACGGCTGTTCGCAACCGCTATTCCTTTGTATCTAATATTAAAAATTGATCCGATGATAGCAATTGTTCTTATTGCAATTGTGGCGTTGGTTTATACGTATACCGGCGGGTTAAGAGGAGTAATAAAAGTTGATGTGATTTTGATGTTTCTTTATATAGGGAGCGCAATACTTGCAGCAATTTATTTAATCAATCTTTTACCGAATGGATGGACAACTGTTCTGCAAAAAGCAGCCGAAGGAGACAAATTATCATTTATTAATTTTGGTTTCGAAAACGGGATTTCTGGTTTTTTCAGCAATCCTTATACATTAATTGGCGGAATATTAGGCGGTGCTTTTCTTTCAATGGCTTCTCATGGTACTGATCAATTAATTGTTCAGAGGCTATTTGCAACAAAGAATCTTAAGAGCGCACAAAAAGCAATTATAGGAAGTGGAATTATTGTAATAGCCCAGTTTGCAATTTTTCTTGTTTTAGGAGTAATGCTCTATTCGTATTACGGTCCAATGGATGTTAAATCTGATGAAATATTTCCTCGGTTTATAATTGAAGTCCTTCCTCCCGGTATAACCGGAATTATTATTGCCGGATTATTTGCGGCTGCAATGTCAACTCTCGCCGGCTCTATGAGTTCCCTTTCGTCTTCTTCTATGATTGATATTTTCTTCCCTTTTTATGGGGAAAAGTTTGATGATAAACAGAAATTAAAAATTTCAAGAATGCTTACTGTGTTTTGGGCAGTTCTTCTAATTTTATCCGCAATGATTTTCAAGGAAAGTTCGCGGGCAGTTGTGGAAATTGCATTAAGCATTGCTGCTTTTACTTACGGTGGTTTACTCGGTACTTTTTTACTCGGATTGCTATTTAATAAAGTAAAACAAAAAGATGCGCTTATTGCATTTGCTACAGGCATTATTGCAATGATATTTGTTATCTTTTTTTCAAATATCGGATGGACATGGTATACATTAATTGGCGTGGCGGTAACTATTTTTTCAGGCGTATCCTTATCCCTAATTAAAACTTCGTAATAAATTATTTATCGCAGAACTTTTTAATGTAATGATATGCTTCCAGGTTCCCTTTTTCAAAAGCAATTTTTAAATCTTTACAGCAGCCGCTAATATCCCCGGTTACTTGTCTGGCCAGTCCTCTTTTAAAATATGCAGATTCGTGATTGGGGCTTAAAATTATAGTATTACTAAAATCTTCTATTGCCCTTTCATAATTTTCTTTTTCATATTCTAAAACGCCCTTCTGGTAAAAAGCTTCGGGGTTGTTTTTTTCTATCGATATATAATGTGTAAAATCTAGTAATGCATTTTCGTTATCTTCAATTTTTAATCTTGCATAACCT
>Ga0209980_10002331_pt1 | contig 10376 bp, 7 predicted proteins | sample CR02metaG_FD_183611 | JGI IMG/M metagenome (GOLD analysis project Ga0209980, IMG submission 183611) | Deep subsurface microbial communities from Mariana Trench to uncover new lineages of life (NeLLi) - CR02 metaG (SPAdes) (version 2) | ecosystem: Environmental > Aquatic > Marine > Ocean trench >... | reverse complement strand
GACGAGGTTCACTATCGGGACTTTCTGGATCGAGGCGATCACAGCGTCGAAGAACTCTTGCGCCCGATCAACACGTTTCTGGTGCCGGTGTTCTTCGTCTTGATGGGCATCAAGGTGGATCTGTCGACCTTCGGCCAGGTCGAGGTGCTGGGCTTCGCCGCTCTGCTCTCACTGGCCGCCATCGCCGGAAAAATGATCTGTGCCCTGGGGGTCGTCGAAAAGGGACTGGATCGGCTCTCGGTCGCCGTGGGAATGGTTCCGCGAGGCGAGGTCGGACTGATCTTCGCCGGCATCGGCGCGGCCCTGATACTGCACGGCGAGCCGGTGATCTCGGGCACGATTTTCTCGGCCGTTGTCATCATGGTGATCGTGACCACGCTGATCACGCCACCGCTGCTCAAGATCACTCTGGCGCGCGGAGACCGGATCAAGGCGGCGAGGAAGGAGTAACCTCCCCTGCCGCACCGATGTCGGCCCGCGGCAAAATCACCACGATCTCACCTGGGCGCGAGAGACCGAGTTCTTCCCGAGCCACCCGCTCGAGCATGTATGGATCCCAGCGCAGACGACTGATGCGGTCGCGCAGTGCGCTAACGCTGGCCTCGGTCTTTCGCAATCGAGCTTCGAGTTGAGCCTCTCGCGACTTGAGCCGCGCCAGGTCTCGCGAGCCGTCATACCCTGCCACCAGGAGAATCACGAACACCACAGCACACGCCCCAACGAGGAGCGCCCGAAAGGAAGATCCCGGGCTCTGGGTCTCGGTGGGGGTCTCGGTAGGGGTCTCGGTGTAGTTGTCGTTCTGGGTCACGATCGATATCGGGGAAAAGCTGCGCTGCCAGGATAGGTCGCCATTCCCTCGAGTTCCTCTTCTATCCGTAGGAGGCGGTTGTACTTGGCTACCCGGTCGCTGCGACACGGCGCGCCGGCCTTGATCTGGCCGCTGCGAACGGCAACCGCCAGGTCGGCGATGGTTGAATCTTCGGTCTCTCCCGAGCGATGGCTGATGACGTTGGCATAGGCATTGGTTCTAGCCAGTTCGACCGCAGCCAGAGTCTCGGTCACGGTACCGATCTGGTTGAGCTTGACCAACAGTGCGTTGGCCAAGCCGTCGCGAATACCACCGGCGAGAATCTCCGGGTTGGTCACGAAGAGATCGTCCCCCACGAGTTGGACGCGCCCGCCCAGACGCTCGGTCATGAGACGCCAGCCCTCATGATCGTCTTCGGCCAAGCCGTCTTCGATGGAAACCAGCGGATAGCGATCCAGCCAATCTTCGTACATCCCGATGAGGTCCGCGCTGGTGAGCCCGGTCCTGCCTTCACCGGCAAGCGCGTAGCTCGTAGCGTCACCGGTGAACTCTTCCGTGAACTCGCTCGCGGCGACATCGACCGCCAGCGCCAACTCTTGGCCCGGTGTGTATCCCGCGCGTTCGATACCTTCGATCAGAAGATCGAGGGCCTCGGCGTTGCTTGCCAGGTTGGGCGCAAAACCGCCTTCATCTCCGACCGCCGTCACCAAATGCCGCTCGATCAGAACCTCCTTGAGCGCGTGGTAGGTCTCGACCCCCGCGCGCAGAGCTTCACTGAACTGCTCGAAACCGATCGGAACCAGCATGAATTCCTGCACATCCACCGAGTTGTCGGCGTGGACTCCGCCGTTGAGAACGTTCAGCATCGGCACCGGCATGACGGTGGCGTTGGCGCCGCCCAAGTACTTGTAGAGCGGCAGACCGCATTGCCGAGCCGTCGCTTTGGCAATCGCCACCGAAACCCCGAGAATCGCGTTGGCGCCGAGCCGGCTCTTGTCATCCGTCCCGTCCAGCTCGATCATTGCGCTATCGACAAGCGCCTGATCCCGCGCATCCATGCCGGCGAGTTCGTCGACCAGCACATCGTTGACCGAACTCACCGCGCGTTGGACGCCCTTGCCTCCAAAGCGCTCGTCGCCATCGCGCAGCTCGAGCGCCTCGCGCTTGCCGGTCGAGGCCCCCGAGGGCACCGCCGCCCGACCGAAGGCTCCCCCGCTCAGAAAGCAGTCCACCTCGACCGTCGGGTTGCCGCGCGAATCCAGAATCTCCCGACCTACCAGTTCTTCGATCTCGAACATGATCCCTCCGTGCGAGCCGCCCCCATTTGGAGCTGCCCCAGCACTAAGCGTAACCCCGCAAGCGGTACAGCCGCAAACGCCACTCGCGCGGAGAAGGGGGACAGGTACAAATCTCAGGTTTCCCCGGGGTCTGCTGCGCTGGTGAGAGATTCGTACCTTTCCCCCTTCTCTCTGCCGACCGGACCTGGCGGACCCGCTACAATCGAGCAAAGCCTGCTTCTCACCTAGCGGGGTCGCTCAATACGATGGCTGAATCCCTCTTTCTCGGCTGTGCCTTCCTGCTGTTCGTTTTCATGGCCGGCGGCTCGGCGTTGGCGATCTTCAACTTCATTCGACTGAAGACGCTGGATCAAAAAGTTCACCAACTCTCCGCGATTCTGGCCGCCGGTGAAAGTACCGAAAGCGCGCCACAAGCAGGCGGTCGGCAGCGGCCTGATCGGCCTGATCGGCCTGATCCGGAAGAAGAAAGCCGGGACCAAGAAACTCCGGCTACGCCACGGGTCGCGGACCATGAAGCACCGCCTCCCGCGGCTCCACCCGAACGCCGCCCCTTCGACCTCGAGGCTCTCATTGCCGGCCAGTGGCTCAACCGAATCGGCATCGTGGCGGTCCTGCTGGGAACCTCGTTCTTCTTGAAATACGCCTTCGACAACAATTGGATCGGGCCGTCCGGCAGGGTCGCCATCGGCCTGCTCGCCGGGACGACTCTCATCGCCGCGAGCCAGTGGTTCCTGAGCCGCGGTCATCGCTACTTCTCGGAAGGCATTGCCGCCCTCGGCGGCGGCGTTCTCTTTCTGTCTCTGTATGCCGCGTGGGACTTCTACAAACTGATCCCCCAGGCCGCGGCCTTGGGCGGCATGATCATGGTCACCGGGGCCCTGGCGGGCTTGGCAAGAGGCCGAAATTCCCAGAGGTTGGCGGTGCTGGCGCTCCTCGGCGGCCTGATGACCCCCGGGTTGCTCAGCACGGGTGTCGACAGCCAGACGACTCTCTTTGTCTATCTGCTGGCACTGGTAGCGGGCTTTTTGAGCCTCGCGTGGTACAGCACCTGGCGCTGGATCGCGCCGATCGCTCTGGCCGGAGTCGTCTTCTATTTCTTTTCATGGTACCTCCGGTTCTACGAGCCCGCCAAACTGCTGCCCACCCTCCTCTATGCGACGCTGTTTTTCGTCCTGTTCGCCTCGCTCGCAGCTCTCCGCTCCCGCCGGGGTGCGACTCTTCACCTGGAAGAAGCCTTCCTGGTTCTCGCCAACGCCTTCTGGTTCTCTCTGAGCCTTCATCTGATGCTCTATGACGACCATCGAGGGTGGTTGACGCTCGCGGTGCTCACGCTGGCTGCCGCGCACCTGGCCCTCGCGCGGAGAGCGGCTGCGGCAACCACCCGCTATCTCTTCGCCGGCTTGGCGCTGGCCTTCGCGACCGCCGCCATCCCGATTCGACTGGAGGGCGAATGGATCCGCACGGCACTGGCCGTCGAGGGCGCCGCTCTCGTATGGGCGGGCTTTCGCGGGGGCGTCCAGGCGTTGCGGTTGACCGGCCTGGCTCTCCTGGCTGTCGTCGTCGGACTGCTCCTCGACACCTCGGGCGAACCCGAGAGGTTTCTGCTCAATGAACGCTTTCTGGCCTTCGTCGCGCTCGTGACGGCCCTGGGCTCGAGTACCTACTGGGCCACTTCCCAGCGCAGTCGAATCGAGCCCGGCGAGCGCCGGCTCTTCGGAATCGCGGGATTCGCCGCCAACGCGGTTGCCGTGTGGGGTCTCTCCGAGGAGGTTTGGCGAATCTTGGGAACTGCCAGCGGAGGCCTCGATCCACGGCTCGCCCGGCAGCTCGGCCTTTCCCTCCTGTGGACCCTCAGCGGCAGTCTTCTGATCGCAGTCGGCGTCAAGAAGCGCTCGAAGGCCTTACGCTGGCAGGGGCTCCTTCTGATCGGTCTCACCATCGCCAAGGTGTTCCTGTTCGACCTCTCATTCCTCGAGCGCGGCTATCGCATCGTCTCGTTCGTGGTGCTGGGCCTCGTGCTCCTGCTTCTGTCCTTCTTCTATCAGCGTGGACTTTCGTCCGACCGCAAGTCGAGCGAACCGCCGCCTTCCAATTGACACGAAATCCGTCGTATGGCACGATCCAGCCCCCCGGATTCGGGGACATTTGCCGCGGGGTGGAGCAGTCTGGTAGCTCGTTGGGCTCATAACCCAAAGGTCGCAGGTTCAAATCCTGCCCCCGCAACCAAGGATAATCGCTCCGTCGGACTTGGCTTTCGGCCGAACTGCCCGGCGGGGTTTTCGAGCGTCATGGAACCATCCATCCCACGTGGACCTCGCTTGTCATGCCTGGTGGCCGCCGCTGGCGCGGATCACGGGTCTCGCGGTCAGACCGTTTGCTTGGCTCTACCGAAAATTCCCGCGCCTTCGACGGCACGGTTACTTGATCGCCGCGATCGTAACGCGGCCCTGACCGGCCCTTCGGTGTGGTTTCAGGCGGGCGCCTTCAAAGCGGGCGCCGGATCCTCGAGGTGCAGCTCCCGCCAGGTCACAGTGGCGTCCGCGAAGCAGAACGCGGTGAGACTCTCGATCAGGCTCGCGGCCTTGACGGCGTTCGAGACCCGATAGTCGCAGACGTGCAGGTCGATGGTGGCGTACCCTTCGTGGCCCCAGTGGTGGAGCACCAGATGCGACTCGGCCAGCACCCAAACGGCGGTGAGGCCGCCGTTGTCGAACTCAACCAGCCGGTGGCCCACGACCTCGAGCCCGGCGCCACGGACCAGGGCCGTAACCCTCCCGATCAAGCTGCCCGATTCACGGACAGCCTCGGCGAGTTCCCTGGAAACCAGTCCCTTGCCAACGAAATGGTGTGAAGCCATCGAGGCCACTATCTTACTCCGGGCCGTCATCGAAGGACCAGTGGAAGTCCCACAGGGCGACGGTCAGCGCCCGCTGATCGAGGTTGCCGAGGACTTCGTCGGCCACGGTCGCAGGCGATCGGGATCTAAGTTCGATGACATGGTCTCCGGGCGCTAGCTCGAAGGGCTCGAGCAAGTGTGCCCCAACCTCGGTACCCACTTCGATTTCCTCGACCCGGTCGCCATCGAGACTCACGTCCAGTCGGCGAGAACCGGCAAACGCATGAAGCTCCAACTCGAGTCTCGCACTCAGGGCTTCGGCGGTGGCGTTGGTCACCGTCAGGGTGCCACTCTGGCTCATCCACCGATAGGTTCTGGCATCCTTGTACTCGCGCCAATGGAAACCACCCGAGAAACTCGTCAACAGCCGCTGCGGAGGGCCGTCGTCTACCTCGAACAGGAGAGCATCGTCAAAGCTGCCCACTGCCCGCAACCCGTCGGGCGTGGCGCGAGCGGCTAGCCAGCGACCGAAGGGGCTCGATCCTCGTACCAGCATATGGCTGAAGCCGCGCTGCGCGAGCCCGGCGATGAAACCGGGATCTCCGCAATCCTCGATGTTCCTGAGCACCGAGATCTCGGGCGCGAAGCGAAGGAAGAACGTCCGCTCCCCGGTACTTCCAGACGGCACGCAGTCCATGACCCGCACCGGCTCGGTCCGCTGTGCCAGCCAGCGATGGGCGGACGTGGGCAGCACCTCTCGCCACCGGAACGGCGGCAGGGGCGCCAGCTCCACGATGGCGACCGCAACCAGCGCAGCCGCCCAGAACCTGGCCGTGCGCGAGCGGCTTCGCGCCAGTCGGGCGGCTCCAATCGCCGCCAGGATCGCCAGCGCCAGAAACACCACCAGTCCGAACCTCGCGTGTGCCCGGAACATGGGCAAGACCTCGTAGATCACCGCCGAGGGTCGCAGCAGTGATGACCAACCCCCCGCCGCCGATGGCGCCAGCGAAAACCAGAATGCGCCCCCCGCCGCAAGAGTGAGGGCCGAGACGGCGGTGAGGCCGTTTTCGCGCTCGCCCCGAAAACACCCCACCAGGGCCACACCGCTGAGCAGCATAAGTCCGACTCCGACGGTGACCTGCTGTTCGAGTAGTCCTCCGAGGCCCTGTCGGGCCCAGAGGTCGCGGGACCAGGAGCCGAAGAGCGGATGCTCGACCGGCGGGATCAGGTAGCTCCACCATCGCGCACCGTAGAGCAGGAGATCCTCTCGTGGAAACGCGAGGGCCTCCGGGTTCTCGAGAACCGCCGGCGCTACGCGAGCGACGTAGCCCAGACCCACTATCGAGACCGCCGCCAGCGATGCCAGCGTCGTTGCTAGGTCGCGAGCCCACGACCGCTTTTCGGCCGCGCGGCCCAGGCAGAATCCGAGGAGCACGAAGGGCGTCACCACGGCCGCGATCAGGCCATAGTAGTAGTTGGACAGCACGACGAGAGCCGTCGCCAGCGCCAACAGCAAGCTCCGACCCAGACTCCACCCTTCCAGGCAGAGCCAGAGTGCCAGCAGATAGAGTGGCAGCCATTGGGTCTGGGAACCGTGCGGGTGGTAGGCGGATTGGGCGAGGTGAAAGGGAGCGAAGCCGTACAACAGACCGGCCAGCCAAGCCGCCGGCCGGGATGCGGACAGACGAAACGCCAAAAGGTAGGCAAAAAGAACGGCGAGCGGAAAGCTCGCCAGTACGACGATGTTGAGCGCCCTGATGCCGTCTCCAGTGATCGCGGCAACGGCGGCGCCCAGATAGTCGGTCGCCGGCTGAGTGAAAAGACCCGGCCCGCGTGGATTCTCGAACAGGTAGGCGACGATGAAGGGCGCTTCGTGGCGCCCGACGATCTCCGACCCGAAGAGCCGCGAGCCGGGGTCGCGCAACACCGGAGCAGCCATGAGCAGAGTCAAGCCGCTCGCAACGACGAAGATTCCGCCGGCTCCCTGCAGCCATCCAGGCCACCTGGGCTTGGCAAGAACTTTTGACGCGGGGATAAAACTCAGGCCGCGCAGACTCCTAGCCTGACCTTCTCACCAGATTCGTGACGAGACGCCGCAAAAGGCTGAAGGTACAAGGCTTGCGACTGAGTCCGACGCAGGCGTACTCGAAGTACGCCGAGGAGGTCGATAGGAGCGTAACGCAGTAGATTCAGGCATTTGCGGCATCGCAGTAGAAGCTCGGTGAGAAGGTCAGGCTAGCTCTTGGCCTCTTCGGGAATCGGCAACTTGAGCCGGGTCAACTCCTCGTTGATGAGCTTGGCGAACCCGCTGAAGGGCTGGGCCCCTCGCAGGTAACGACCGTTGACGAAAAAGGCCGGGGTCCCGGTCAGCTGCATGGATCGGGCTTCTGCCGTGTCGTCGTCCACGGTTTTCTTGTTGCTGAGGTCCCAGAAGTCTTTCTCGAACTGGGCGACATCCAGCGCGAGGTCCTGCGCGTGGCGCCGTAACGCGTCGAACTTGACGTCCCGCTGGTTGGCGAAGAGCTTGTCATGAAACGCCCAGAACTTGCCCTGCTTGTGCGCCGCAACCGACGCCGCGTGCGCCGCCGGCGCGTCCGGGTGCAGGGACGGCAGCGGAAAGTGCTTCCAGACGAGGCGGACGTTGTCGCCGTAGACCTCCTTGATCCGCTCGAGGGTCGGATTCACCCGGGCGCAGAACGGGCACTGGAAGTCCGAGAACTCGGCTATCGTGATGGGCGCGCCGGCGGGTCCCTTTACCGGAGAGCCCGCGGTCTTGATCGGATAGACGCGGCTCGGGTCCGGCCCTCGCCGCGCGGTTTGCGTTGCCGGAGCAGCCTGCGCGGGAACCCTTGCCCGGCCTGAATCGTTGAGCTTGGCGACTCGATCCTCGATCTCGCTCAGCCCGTCTTGCAAGGCATCGATCGATCGCATGTTGGCAAACGAGATTATCAGCACGGCCACGATCCCCACCAGGGTCGCCAGACCGATCGCGTCTACGCCCGGCTTCGGCGCCGGGGTTGGTTGCGGTCTGGGTCTTTGCGATTTGTTCTTCGTCATAACAGTTAGTCCTCGGGAAAGTGGAAGCCCCTCTTGCGGGCTTTTTCGCGAATCGTCCGGCGCACCACCTGGTCGAACGATCTCGCATCTTCGGCGCCGAAGGCGGCCATTCGGTCCGAAACCGCGCGCCGCCGGTCGACGCTCAGCTCGGCGATCCGCCGCCTCAGCTCCGCGCGAATCTCTCGCGTGTCATTTACGAAGAGCAGGCGCTCCTCGGTTGTCATTCCGCGCATCGACCGAGGCAGCTGGTGATCCTCGATCACCGCGAGGTCGATGCGGTCCGCATCCACTGAGTTAACGAGATCCCACTCCGGCGCGTAGAAGGGACTCGCTTTGGTCATGGCTCTGGTCGCGGCGACCGCGGGACCGAGTCCGAGGGCGTTCTTGTCCTGTCTGGCGAGGCTCTTGTTCCGGGCCTTGCCCTCCTTGCCGATCGGAATGTAGGTCTCGTTCATCAAGGCTCCGAGCTCGCTCAGGTCGCGGTCGAATCTGGTCGGTACCACCGCCGCGGGCACATTGTGATCGATCGCAACAAACTGTCCGTCGGCCAGCGTCGCCATCTCCCGCCAACTGACGGCATCCGCGTGGTCGGGCCTCCCGCAGAAAATCGCACTGAGCAGGATGTCTTGCTCCCGCGCCGCCTCGCTCATCTCGCGGAAGTCGACATCCGGATCTTGATCCGCCGACTCGTTGCCGGCAATGAAAAGGAGCTTGAGGGCGTTCTCCGATTTCGACCAGTCCAGCCGCTCCAGGGCGGTCTTGATGACCCGCCCGACATACTCGTTCGCGCCCCGGCTCTCGAGAGCGAAGAGACGCTCCGAGACCAGATCCAGATCGGCGGTCAGGTCCGTCTCGACTCGCACCCATCCGTCGGCCCGGCTGCCGGCCTGGTTTCCGTAAGTCAGGATCGCGACCCGCAGCCTCGGTGTCGGCTCGGCCTGCGCCAGATCATTGATAATCTCCCAGATCTTGACCCGCGTGGACTCGATCAACTTGCGCATCGTCCCGCTGGTGTCGAGCGAGATCACCAGATCGATCGATTCCCCGGCGGCGTTCTCGAGCGCCCCCCCGGCAGGGGCGGCGCTCCAGGCGATCACGCAGAGCAGCGCCAGAATTGTTCCTCTAAACGATAACCTGCCGTTCACAGTCGACCTCCTGACCTCCCGCCAGACCGAGCGCACATTACCCGTTTACGGACGACATGCGCTGCGCGCCTACTTTACAACACACGATTCCTACAGCCGGCTGCCGCTTTTCCTCAACCACTCTGGGGAAGCGGCTCCGGCGCGACGTTCTCAGCCCCTTCCGAGCGCCCCCCGAGCCACCAGGCAAGGAGAAGAGGCAGGCCCAGTGACGCTGCGCGAATGGCGGCAATCGGCGCCTCGATCCCCATGTGCACCGCGAGCTCGCCCAGGACGACGAGAACGCAAGCGTGAGCCAGCAGCAAGAGCGCCACTCCTGCCCCCAGGCGTCGGTCGAGGAACCGCCTGCTCGAGACCAGCCACAGGGCGACGAAGAGACCGATCTGGAAGGCCGGCATGAGCGAGAGAGCTCCCTGCGGGTCGATGTAACCGTGGCCGAGATGAACGGAAGTGCGCCAATCAGCGAGCACGATACTGAGGCCTTTGCCGACCAACCCGACCAGAAACGCAGACACGGTGCCGACAGCAAGCGCCCTGGCGGACGCCCCGCGCCGGACCCAGACGATCACCAGGATCGCCACCAGCACCTGGTAGAACGCGTGAATCGCGATGCTGTGCGAGCCGACAAGCGCCTGCGGCAGCGCCAGCACCAGCAGACGCGCCGTGCCCAGGAAGACGAACAGCGGCAGCGCCGCCAACGCGGCCAGGGTCCTTTGCACCGGCGACATCGAGAGCGACAGCACCGCCGCCAGATAGACAGGCAGGAGCGGGGTTACCACGCAGGACTGCGTGACCACAAAAGCTCCGCTCGAGGTTCGTAGCGTGTTGCCGGCCACCTCCACCGAGACCCCGAACACCGCCATCACCGCCGCGGCCACGGCCGCGGCCCAACCGGCGACTTCGAGAATCGCGGCGCTGCGAAACAACCAGCCCGAAACGAGATAGAAGAGGCCGACCAGGACGACCAGCAGACCGACGAATCTCCAAGGCTTCTCACGTGCAAGAGAAAAACCGCCGTCGACCGCGCCCAGATTCTCGGTCGTACCGCCCGCCTCCGTGGGCGCTCTCAGGGCCTTCGCCATCCAGAAGAAGATGTAACCGGCGGCCACCGCGATGAGAAGTGCCGGCCACAGGTAGTAATGGAGCAGGTTGAACAGCTCGGACTTGTCGACCACAAGTGACAGTGTCCCAATGCGGATCGTATTGAGCACGAGAATAAGCGTGAGCCCGCCCAA
>Ga0209980_10002330_pt1 | contig 10379 bp, 9 predicted proteins | sample CR02metaG_FD_183611 | JGI IMG/M metagenome (GOLD analysis project Ga0209980, IMG submission 183611) | Deep subsurface microbial communities from Mariana Trench to uncover new lineages of life (NeLLi) - CR02 metaG (SPAdes) (version 2) | ecosystem: Environmental > Aquatic > Marine > Ocean trench >... | reverse complement strand
GATTTCGCCGGTGAGGTCCTCAGCATCCGAGTCGAAGATGACGTTGCCGGATGCAATGAACGTGTCCACGGTGTCCAAGCCGAGTGACACGAACGTGGACCGGAGCCGATCCATCTTCACGTTGCGTCCCGGGAGGTTTATCGCGCGGAGAAAGGCAACGTATCGAGGCATGTCAAAACGGTAGATCCACGAGTGAAACGTGTCACACCTGGTTGATACGGTGTCGGTTCAGATTCCGTTTGAGCGCTCAGGGCACCGTGGTGGATCTCGACCACAGTTCGCCTTCCGCCAGCTCGATATGAGTAGCGGCGTGGCTGTCTGGGTCCCAGATCCAGCTGGCGAACTCGCCCGCTGCCATGTGCGTCTCCGAGTAAAGGACGACATCCTCTAGACCCGCTCCGTCGTCTTCTGCTGTGGACGCGCGCAGAGCGACGGCCGTTCCCGGTTTCGGGTACAGCAGCATGTGGGACGGCACCGTGGCCCGATTCCAAGCCGGCGAGCCCGTGCTGGCGTATACGTGGAGCCCGAGCGCCTACATCGCCGAGCTCATCTTCGGCGACGACATCGTGTGGATGCGTCTCGAACAGCCGCTACCCGAACAGGTTGGGGCGGCGTTGATGCCACCAACTCACTGCCCCGGCCGACCTTGTGAGACCGGTTTTGTCCCGCCGACATCAGGGTTGCGGCAAACACCGCATTCCTCGACGAGAACCAAGGTGTCATGGACCTCTGGCTCGACGAGGCATGGCGGGCAGCGACGCCTTAGAGCGCGCGCCGATAGGTGACCGATTGCCTCGCCAGAGGGGTGCACCATTCCCCGCTCTTGGCTAAGGGCCACATCGGGCCACGGCTCCTCAAATGGCGCTTCTGGACGGAGACCGGACGGCGCACCTTTTTGCGGAGCCTCCTACGCAACCTCGGCTCATCGGTCGCAAGCCAGGTTCCGATCGCTCGAACCGCGTAACCTGCACGCAACGGCAACAGTGAAGAGGAGCTGAATCCGGTCGCCGACCGGATTCGGAGAGGCGCACGACCGGACGATGAGTTTTTCTCAGGTCATTCAGATCATCCCTGAGGCCGATCTGCTGTGGGTGATCACCGCAACGGTGCTGGTCTTCCTCATGCAAGCCGGGTTTCTCGCTCTCGAAGTAGGGTTCACCCGGTCCAAGAACGCCATCAACGTCGCCATCAAGAACATGGCCGACTTTGCCATCTCCACCGTCGTCTTCTGGACTTTCGGCTTCGCCATCATGTTCGGGCCCACCATCGCCGGTTGGGTTGGCGGCGGCGGCTTCCTGCTCTCTTTCGACGAAACCAATGCGTGGCCGACGGTGTTCTTCACCTTCCAGGTGATGTTCTGCGCGACCGCGGTCACCATCCTGTCTGGAGCCGTCGCCGAGCGGCTCCGCTTCGGCGCCTACCTCTTCCTCGCCCTTTGGGTCGCCGGCTTCACATACCCGATCTTCGGGCACTGGGCCTGGGCGGGGATCGACGTCGGGGAATCGTTCGGCTGGCTAGCGAAACTGGGTTTCGTCGACTTCGCCGGTTCGACCGTTGTGCATAGCGTCGGTGGTTGGACGGCGCTTGCTGTGCTCATGGTCATCGGGCCACGTATCGGCAGGTTCGCCGAGGACGGTTCACCGCAGAAGATCCAGCCGAGCAACCTGCCGCTGGCCACCCTGGGTGCCCTGTTGCTGTTTGTCGGGTGGCTCGGGTTCAACGGGGGAAGCACTCTCGGGATCGGGCCCGACGTCGGTCGGGTGATCGCCAACACTGTCCTCGCCGGCTCGACCGGCCTGGTCGCTGCACTGTTACTTGGCTATTGGCTGAGTGGTCGTGCCCACATCGATTATGTGCTCAACGGCGCTCTCGGCGGGCTGGTTGCAATCACCGCCGGCGCCTTTGCCGTGGATTCGGTGGCCGCGGCTGGGATCGGCGCCATCGGCGGCATCGTTGTCGTCTTTGGCTTGCTGCTGCTGGAACGAGTCCGCATCGACGATGCAGTAGGGGCCATCCCGGTTCACCTCATGGCTGGGATTTGGGGCACGTTGGCGGTGGGGATCTTCGGCGAGCTCGAAATCATGGGCACCGGGCTCAGCCGCATCGAGCAGATCGGGGTTCAGGCGCTTGGCATATTCGTTTGCTTCCTGTCCACGTTCGTCACTACCTACCTCCTGGTGCGAGCGATCAACCGGGTTCGGCCGCTGCGAGTGCCCCCGGAGGCCGAAGAGGTGGGCCTCAACGTCTACGAGCACGGGGCGACCTCCGAGCTTGCCGACTTCGTAGACACCATGGAGACCCAGGCCGAGACCGGTGACCTGTCGATGCGAGCTCAGGTCGAGCCCTACACCGAGGTCGGCCAGATCGCCACCGGCTACAACGTCCTCATGGCCAGCCTCCAGACCAAGGAAGCCGAGGTTCAGGAGCAGAACGAACACCTCGAGGAGCGGGTCGAGGCTCAGACCTCAGAGTTGCGCGCCGCCAATGCCCAGATCGGGGTGACCCTAGAGCAGCTCAACAGCACCGACACCATCATCGAGCGCTGGGCCATCGACGGAACCGTGCTCGAGATGAACCAGTTCGGGCTCGACACCTTCGGTTTCACCGCAGACGAGGTCATTGGGCACCCCGCCATCGAAACGTTCGTGCCCACCGACCCCGAGCTGCTCGGGCAATGGATCAACGTCGCAGACGAGATGGCCGCCAACCCCAACCGGAGCGTTGATTCCGAGCTCCCGTGCCTGATGAGCGACGGATCGCCGATCTGGATCGCGTGGCGTAACCGGCCCATCACCGATGACGACGGCAATATCGTCGAGATCCTGAGCATCGGGATCAACATCACCGCGCGCCGCGAGATGGAGGAACAGCTGACGGCGGCCAAGGAGCGGATGGAGGAAGAGCTCAACATCGGGCGCGACATCCAGATGAGCATGGTGCCCGTCGACTGGCCCGCCTTCCCGGAGAGGAAGGAGTTCTCGATCTACGCCACGCTTCAACCTGCCCGTGAGGTGGGTGGTGATTTCTACGACATGTTCCTCATCGACGATGACCATCTCTGCTTTGTGGTGGCCGATGTCTCCGACAAGGGGGTGCCGGCTGCCCTGTTCATGGCGGTGAGCAAGACGTTGATCAAGTCGCATGCCGTCGCCGATCTCTCGCCCGCCAGCATCCTGACCGCGGTCAACAGCGAGCTGGCCGAGCACAACGAATCATCGATGTTCGTGACGATCTTCCTGTGCGTCCTCGAGGTCAGCACCGGCCAGCTGCTCTATACGAACGCCGGCCACAACCCGCCCTACATCAAGACCAGTGGCCACGGGCTCATCACGCTCGATCAGCGTCACGGTCCCGTCGCCGGAGCCGTCGACGGCGTGGCCTACGGCGAGAACCGGCAACAGCTCGACCCGGGTGACTACGTGATCATGTTCACCGATGGTGTGACCGAAGCGATGAGCCCGGAGCGGGAGCTGTATTCGGAGGAAAGACTGGAGGAGCTGCTCGAAGGAGCCGACCTTGTCTCCACCGAAAATGTCATCGACTTGATTTTTGACTCGGTGGTCGAGCACGCAGACACCGCCGAACAGTCAGACGACATCACGATTCTCGCTCTCGCTTTCGAGGGCATCCCAGGTGAGCATGCACACCGCCTCGACTTGGTCATCCCCAACCGGATCGAGGAGGTCGCCACCGTGCTCACCGGGTTCGAGGAGTTCGCCGCGTCGCACGGTCTCGACGACTCGATTCGTAGGACGGTGCTTCTGGTGCTCGACGATCTGGTCAACAACATTGTCTCCTACGCCTTCCATTCAGCCGCCGACCACGACATCGAAATCAGCGTCGAGCTTTCGCCCCATCGACTCGCCATCACCATTGCCGACGACGGCATCCCGTTCAACCCCTTTGGCATCGATAGACCAGAGGTCGACGCCTCGCTCAAGGAACGGGACATCGGCGGCTTGGGGATCCGCCTGGTGATGACACTGATGGACGAATACAACTACAGCAGACGAGGGGGCAAGAACGTCGTCACTATCGTCAAGAACCTGGATCCGGAGGAAGAAGGAACCACAGATGGAAATCACGAATGAGAACGTCGGCGACGCAGTGGTCGCCCGGTTCGAGGGGAGCCTTGACACGACGACCGCGCCCCAAGCGCTTTCCCGCTTCGACGCTCTGATCGACGACGGCGAATCGACGATCGTCGTCGATTTCTCCTCAGTCGACTTCGTCTCCAGTGCCGGGCTGCGGGTGTTGCTGGCGACGGCCAAGAAGATCGGCACATCGGGCTCGCTGCGACTCTTCGGCCTCAACCCCTCGGTGAGGGAAGTGTTCGACGTGTCCGGTTTCAGCACGATCTTCGCCATCTTCGACGACGAGCCTTCGGCGCTGGCCGGCTGACCGGCGGCCAATGGATCGCACCCGAGCCATCGATCAGGATCAGCGAGCGGCCCTCGGCTGGAACGTTGTGCTCCTGGTCCTGGCGCCGGTCTCGATCTTCATCGTCACGTTCGAGCTGGCGTTCGTTCACCAGCCGCGCCTGCTCACCTCGATCGTCATCTATGCGATCGACGCCGTCTTCCTGGCCGGCATCTGGATCAGGACACGCTCCTCGCCCGATGGTGCAAACTCGCGGGAGCTCTGGGGGCTCGGCATCCTCTTGGTGGGGAATCTCCCAATCGACATCCCGTTCTTCATCGGCGATGGCGAGCTATGGGGGATTTCACTGGTGCTGTGGGTCCGTCTGCTCAGGCTCATCCGCCTCGGAACGATCTTCGCCGTGCTGCGCCGCCTCGAGCGCTACAGCGGGTCGAACACCGCGGCACTGCGCATCCTCCGCCTCGTCATCGTCGTTGGGCTCGTCCTGCAACTGCTGACCTGCGTCTGGTATCTCATCCCCTTCATCCAGGACTTCCCTGACGACTCCTGGCCGGTTGTCGAGGGAGTCGCCGGCGACGGGCGCGGGATGAGCTATCTCCTCTCCATCTACTGGGTCGTCACCTCCGTTACCACGATCGGATTCGGTGACATCGTCCCCGGCACTACCTCGGAGTACATCTTCGCACTGTTTGCCATGCTCATCGGGGCATCCCTCTTCGCCTACGTCATCGCCACCGGCGCCTCCCTGATCAGCTCACTGAATCTCTCCAAGGTCTCATTCTGGAATCGAGTCGACACCGTGGAGAGCTACCTCAGGGCGCGGAAGATCGATCGATCCGTCGGGGAGGAGGTGCGCCGCTACTACGAGTACCTGTGGGACAGTCACGGCACCCTTCGCGAGGACACCCTGCTCAGCGACCTTCCGGCGCCGCTCCGGCTCGACGTGATGTCGAAGCTCCTCGGCGACCTGTTATCGAACGTTCCGGTCTTCCGGCACGCCTCGCCTGCGCTCCGCAACGAACTGCTGCTCTCGCTCGAGCCCGTCGTCACTCAACCCGGCGGCTACCTGGTTACCGATGGAGACGTGGCCGACGGGATCTACTTCATCGCCGCGGGCCACGTCGAGGTAGTTTCCGCAGACGGTGAAACGGTGTACGGCACCTTGTCGGCGGGCGATTACTTCGGGGATCTCACGCTGCTGCTGAAAGAGCGACGGTCGGCGTCGGTTCGATCCGTTGGGTTCTCAGAGGCATTTCAACTCGACGCCGCATCGTACGAACGGATCAGATCCGATTACCCGGAGCTGCGCGAGGTGCTAACCAAGTCGTCCTCGGAACGATCGAGCACGCTGACCGATCTCGTCCTCGAAGGCGTCGTTCTGTGAGCAGGGATTCCCTGAGAACCGGGCTGACCATCTCGCTGGTGTTCGGCGCTGTTGGGGTGGCGACCACGGTGTCCTTCGCCACCCTCGTGTTCGGTGAGAACACCGAGGAGTTCCTCAATGTCGGGATCGCCCACTTTCTGCTCGGTGGTGCGGTCGCCGGCATCATCCTCGCCTTCGCCTCGTCTATCCGGGGTCAGTTCGGCGGCATCCAGGATGTTTCCGCTGCCCTTGCCGGTGCCGTCGCCACCTCAGTGACCGTATCGATGGCGGGATCGGGCGAGGAGGCCATCTTCGCCAACGTCCTAGTGGCGTTGATCGCGGCAGCCGTCCTCACCGGGATCACATTCGTCGTCATCGGGCGGTTCAATCTTGGCAACTTCGTCCGCTTCGTCCCGTTTCCGGTCATGGCCGGCTTTCTGGCGGCGACGGGATGGCTGTTGTTCAAGGGCGGCCTGGAGGTGGCAGGAGGCGGCGGCCATCTCGAGATCCTCGACCTCCAATACTTTCTGGATCATGCCCACATGGATCAGGTCGCCCTGGCCATCGGTTTTGGCATCGGCCTCTATGCGTTGACCAGGATCTTGAAGGGACAGCTCTGGGTTCTGCCTGCCATGCTGGCGGCTGGGATAGCACTGTTCTACGTCGTTGTAGCGCTGATCGAGCCCAGCCTCGACGATCTGCGTGCCGACCACTGGCTCATCGGGCCACTGCCGGACGAGCCCTTTTGGGAGACGCTGACGGTTCCTACCAGCCAGTTGGTCGAATGGGACGCCATCCTGGGCAGCCTCGGCAGCATCCTGACCTACGTCGTTGTGGCCATCCTCGCCCTCCTCGTCACCGCCAGCGGCCTCGAACTCGCCATGGAGCGTGACATCGACGTGAACGAGGAGATGGAGCGATCGGGGCTCGCCAACATCATCGCCGGTTTCACCGGGGCGCCGACGAGCTGGGTGATCCCGCCGTCGACCGCGCTGGCCAGCGACCGTGACGCGCTGCACCCGCTGTTTGGAGCGCTCCATGGAGGCCTCCTGCTGGTCGTGTTCTTCGCCGGTCCTGCCCTCGTGTCACTCTTTCCGCGGTTCATCGCGGGCGGACTTCTCGTCTTCCTCGGCGTCGAGCTGCTCGCCGAGTGGATCTGGGACACCCGCAAAGAGATGCCGCTGGTCGACTTGCTCGTTGTCCTCGCCATCGTGGCGTCGGTTGAGCTGGTGGGCCTCCTGCCCGGCGTCGCCGTCGGCTTGATTGCCTCGGTCATCATCTTCCTCGTCCGATATTCCAGCCTGAAGCCGATTCGGGAAACTCGCGATGGCCGCAGCGTGCACAGTGGCCGGAACCGGCCCATCCCCGACGAGCGGCTGCTCGGCTACTACAGCGACGAGATTTTCATCGTGGAGCTGCAGGGTTTCATCTTCTTCGGGTCGGCGTACACGGTGTACACCGCGGTGAAGGAGCTCTTCGAGAGCGCCGAGCAGGCGCCGAGCTTCCTCATCCTCGACATGCGGCTCGTGCAGGGAATCGACTCCTCGGCGACAAGTGCGCTGTTGAAGACGGCGAGGTTGTCACGAGAGCACCAGGCCGACCTGATCGTTGTCCCGGGATCGGAGGCGGTCGCTCAGTCCCTGGTCCAGGCTGGGCTCGACCCCGACCACTACGAGCACCTCCGCATCTTCGACAGATTCGGGGAGGCCCTCGAATGGAGCGAAGACCGGGTGCTCGAGCAAGCACGTACCCAGCTCCAGGGCCGCGGGGGTGATCAAGCCGACGACGGCTTCCTCGACGCGGTGTTCACCGACGTCATGGCGGCCCTGGACGTTCAGGAGGAGTTCGAGGATCTGGTGCGGATCCTCACGCCGAAGATGGAAGCCATCGATGCCGAACCGGGCACGACGCTGTTCGAGCAGCACGAAGAGAACCGGCGGCTGTTCTTCATCTTGGGCGGCGTGGTGGCACTGGAGAAGACCGACTTCCACGGGAACGCCTCCCGCGTCGGAACGCTCGGTCGCTGGAACATGGTTGGTGAGCTCGGGGCGTTCCTCGAATACCGCGAGCCGTACACGGCCCGCGTTGATGAGCCGGGAGAGATCCTTGCTTTGCCGCCGGACGCTCTCGCCGCTCTGTCCGCGGAGGCACCGGAATTGGCGCACCGCCTACAGCGGCTTGCGATTCAGATGATCGGCTCCAAGCTGGAGAAGACCTCGCAAACCATCGCTGAGCCATAGCCAGGCGGCTCGTTGCCGATCAGTGCCAGTCGGAGGAACTCGCCATGGTGGCGCCGAGCGACGCAGGGTCGACGTCCTTTGACCACACGGTCGCCGCGTCGTACTCGAGCCCGCCGGTCGTCGCCCCATCGAGCTTCGCCCCGCGCAGGTTCGCCCCGCGAAGATCGCAGTGGACCAGATTGGCCCCGGAAAGATCGGCGTCCTGCAGGTTGGCGTGAGACAGATCGGCCCCTTCCAGGTGCGCCCCGGAGAGGTCAGCGTGGCTCAGATCGCCGCCGGACAGGTTCGCCTTACGCAGATCGGCCCCCGCCAGGTCGATGTGCGACATCCCGGCGCCCGCCAGATCGACATGGGCCAGCCACAGGTCGCCCTGTGCCAGGTTCACCAGCAATATCAGGTCGCGTCTCGTCAGGTCAGCCAACGCTCCACCTCACATCTTCGTTGAGTCCAATCAAGGGACGTGATGATAGGTCGACCTCCTGTGGACACGGCTCGGCATGCAGTGTTCGGCTCCGGTAGCATCTCGCCTCGTCGAGAAATGCCTAGTACCCAACGCCGTGGCGACGGCACTCGCCCAACCCGCTGAGTAAAGTTGAGGCGATGCATCAATACGAGAACACCAAATTTCTGCAGCGGTATCTCGAGCCCCGTCAGGACGAAATCCAGCGCCGCATCGCCGAGAGCGGTTCTGAAGGAGACGAGGTACAGCGGACCGCCGACGTGCTTCGAGACCTAATTGCAAGTGATCCCGAGGTGCGCGACGAGACGGTCGAGGCTTTCTGGCACTCGGTCGACTGGCGTTTGCTCGCCGACATGTACCTGGGACTCGACCAGGGAGAATCGATCTGAGCGGAGTCCTTCAGAGCCGCCCACTATTGTTTTTCGGATGCAAGACGAGTCGCCATCGATGACCGGATTCTTCGATCGCGTGCGACTCCACCTGCTCCACTGGCCGGTCGGGCAGGTTGCGCCTTCGGCGGCTTGGCTCATGGAGGTGGTCGATGTGGACTGGGAGCCTCCCGAGGGCTGGCCGGCCGAGATCGAGCGGGCGATCACGAATCCCCGTACCGACGCCCAGGCCGTGACGACCCAGGTCGGCAACGACGAGGAGAGCACGATCCTCGATGTTGTGGCAAGGACCACCAAAGGGACCGCGCAAGTGATCGCAGACCGCCACCGGGTCGCATCCCTGCTCGAGGCGTGGGCACAGCCGGCAGGTGATCCCCACACTCCGCACAACGAAATTTCCGAGGGCGTGGCCAGAGCCGCGTTCCTGTTCGTGCTCGAGGCTCACTTCGACATCGAGGGAGATCGGATCGACGCCGTCGAGGTCGAATACGAGCCGGGTGATGAATGGCGCCTATCTGTCGAGGCCGGTCCTCAGCGGTATGTCGGCACCGTGGCGCGACATGGGAGGATCCAGCTATCCCACGTGGTGGATCGGACCGATCTCTGAAGCGCGGAACGCCGTCGGCGCCAATCGGATTCTGCCACCCAGCCACGCGGTTGATTCCTGGCGACTTGGGCAACTCGGTGCATATTGTCAAGAGCAGCGATCCGGATCATGCTTTTCCCGTACTGCGACGAGTCTTCCGCCTCCACGGCATCCTGTCCTCTCCGGATGCCAAACCCCAGTCATTCGCCTGTCGAGGCAGGCGGTGGGCCGTCGGGCGGCCTCTTGGACGCAGCGCCCGGCGCTACCCCGGGGCGATCGTCCATCACCAGCTAGGGTCAAGTTCAATGTCAGAATTTGTCGTTCGGAAGGCTGCGGTGCTCGAAGACTTCTCGGCGATCCTCGACGAGTACGAACCAAGTGTTCGACCTGTGTTCGAAACTGACGGGTTTGAGGACCGCCGACGCTACTTCGAAGATTCCGAACGCCGTCTCGAAGCCATCGAGCACGAGGTCCGCACGATCGCACTCCTCGAGCCAGACGAGCCAACCCGCAAGCAGGCGGTCAATACAGCCGAGGCAGTCTCAACGCTCATCCTCGTCTTTGACATTGCCACCGACGAGGACACCGAGACGGAACCAATCATCGGCGAAATCGACAGGCGAGTGAACCTACTCATCGGAGAAATCAACGCGCTCGCGGCGCTCTGGAACGGCGACTGAGCTGACCGTTACGAGCCGTGGCTAGCACAAACAGGTCATATCGGGATGGACGACGCCGTAGTCTCGGATCCGACGCCGCTCCCCGGCTGTCGGGGAAGGACCGGGCCCGAAGCCGCCCGCATCAGTGGTCTCGAGCGCGCTCCGATCACTCAATCTGAGCGATAGCGCCCACTTCGCCGAGTGCGAGATATCGGCACGTCGGATTTCGGCCCCGCCCGCGCCACGCTTGGCTCAAGCACCGGCCAACACCAGCGCACCCAAGACTCCAGAACGGGACCCGA
>Ga0209980_10002329_pt1 | contig 10390 bp, 8 predicted proteins | sample CR02metaG_FD_183611 | JGI IMG/M metagenome (GOLD analysis project Ga0209980, IMG submission 183611) | Deep subsurface microbial communities from Mariana Trench to uncover new lineages of life (NeLLi) - CR02 metaG (SPAdes) (version 2) | ecosystem: Environmental > Aquatic > Marine > Ocean trench >... | reverse complement strand
TTATTCCAAGTCCTTAAAAGGGATAGCTTTCTGATTTGTAATCAGTAGGTCAGGGGTTCAACTCCTCTCGCCGGCTCCATTTTTTCATTTTTTAATTGCGTAGCTCCCTGCCCGATAGAGTCATCCCTATGGACCGAGCCAGTTTTTCCACTTTGGAATCGCCTGCCTGAAGTACTGGCCACAGAACAGTTCGATATCCTTTATATTGAGGACAATTCGATTAATGTCGAGGGGGTGGAAAGAATTTTCGCCCTCAGGGCAAATTTCAATTTACAAATATCCGACCATGCCGAAACGGATATGGAGCTGGCGAAAGCCCACCGGCCTCATGTTATTTTAATGGATCTTCGGTTACCCGGGATGGACGGGTTTACCGCATTTCAAAAGTTGAAGGGAGGTCCGCAAACGCAATCCATCCCGGCGATCACCGTGTCCCCCCACGCCATGACTGAAGACATCCATAAAGCCTTGGATAGGGGATTCGATTCCTATCTGACCCAGCCGGTGGACATCCCGACGTTCCTCAAAACCATGGATCATTATTTAAAAAAAGCATAGCCCGCTCCCGGAATCGGTCCCCTTCGTATCCCTTATATTTCAGGCATCCGGGTCATGCCGGAATCATAACTCATTGATTTAGAAAGAGTTTTAGTCTAAATATAAAAAGAAATTTCTTGTAAATGAAAATGTATTGATACCCCGTTGATTTTATTGTAACTTGGAAGATATACCGTTTTAACCCAATGAGGAGAAACTCTGTGAGAATGTCCACAATCCGTATCGGCACCCTTTTGATCTTGAGCCTGTTTGCCTTTACCCAAATCAATTGCGGCAGCGTCAAAAAAACCGTCGATCCCAACGCGCCCCGCATCATCAAGGAATTTCCGGCGCAGGGGGAATCCAGCAGCAAACAGACGGGCGACGAGCCCGGCAAAATCGCGGTGGAAGCTACCTGTCCGGGGGATTATCCGATTCTGCTGGAATGTAAAAAATGGTGGGCGGAAGCGGGAACCGCAGGCAAAGACCCTTTTTTATCCAAGGGAGCGGATCGGGCGGCCAAGCGCCAGACCGAAAACTCCTGCGTGTGTGACGCCCGGCACGCCAGCAAATCGAAGGATTTTTTTGGAATTGCCAACCATTACATCAAATGTGGAGTCACCGCGGTTTGCGTGAATAAGTAGATTCGCTTTCTATTAAGTTCATCCCCACCCCGGGCCACCCGATCAGGACCCGGGTGGGGATTTTTTTATCCGAGATTGTCCGCGTTCCTCCGGATCCGCTTAGGCTTGGGTTATAATCCCTCGCCCTAAGAAAATCTGTTGCCAATCCGCCGGTTTTTCCGTAAAAGTAAAGTATCACTTTTTCTATTACCTAAAGGGAGCGGTCGTGGGGAAAGCCGGCGTTGCAAAAGCCGTGGTGGATTCGTTTGACCTCACACCGGGACGCAAAATAGCGGGGAAATATGAGGTCGTTTCCCTGCTGGGCGCCGGTTGGGAAGGCGAGGTGTACAAGATCCACGAAATCCGCACGGGGATCGAACGGGCGGCCAAGCTGTTTTATCCGCAGCGGAACCCCGGCAACAAAACCGCCAAGACCTATGCCCAGAAATTGCACAAGCTCCGCCAGGTGCCCATTCTGATCCAGTACCACACCGAGGAAATTCTGCTGGTCCGGAAAATCCCGATCACCGTTTTGATTTCGGATTATGTGGAAGGAGATTTGCTGTCGCAATTTCTGAAGAAGTTTCCCGGGCAGAAGCTCCACCCCTATCAGGCGCTCCACCTGCTCTACGCGCTGACCTGCGGGATTGAAGAAATCCATCTGCTGAACGAAACCCACGGCGATTTGCATACCGACAACATTATCGTCAACCGGTTCGGGCTGGAATTCGACGTTAAACTTCTGGATCTGTTCAACGGGTACATTCCGAAAAAAGAGACGCGGCAACAGGATATCTGCGAATTGATCCGAGTGTTCTATGACAGCCTGGGTGGGAGGAAATGGTACTCCAGGATGCCCCGCACGGTGAAGGATATCTGCTGCGGGCTCAAGCGGTCGCTCATCCTGAACCGGTTCCGGACCATCTCCCATTTGCGGGAACACCTGGAAAGCCTCAACTGGTCGTCGGATATCTACTGACCGGGGAGGACGGGTTCACTCCGCCGTTTTTCAGGCCATGGGGATGCCCTCTTGTTTATAGGATCGGTGCGGCTGTCCTTTTATTCTCTTTTTCATCGCCGCCCGGTTCAAAACTTTCCACCCCTTCCAAGGGAGCCCGGCAACCCGTGCCGGCCCCTCACTCTGGATAAAATTAATTTGCTTTTAATGCCACCATTTAAATAATCTCTTGTTTAAAGAATCGGTTCCACCTACTATTGGAGGGTAAGCCTTCCGGGCCGCCTCTACTGATATTTCCAAAACCCGAATCCAAGTCACAACCCGACATTCCAATGATTTAAGGATATTCATGAAAACCTCAACCATTCCCTCTGAACCTCAAAAAATTTCCCGCAGTCAACGGGAAGCGCACTTTCAGCAAACCGGGACTATTTTTCGGTATGGTCGCTCTTGACAAGCTGACCACGTATATGAATATTTATAAAAATTTTGACCACGATAAAATTCATTGGATGGATGAAATCGCAAAGCATCCGGAACTCAACGTGCCGAGATTAGATGTCGATTTATAAAATGAAATCACCCGGGGAATCCGTGATGTCTATCTCCCCAACGATACCCACTGAGAGATCCAACGGCCATCAGGCGGTAGCCAGGAATCTCCTGGATTTTCTAAAGGACCGGAAAATTCTCGCACTCGGTCCTTAAGTCTTCAAGAAAAACGAATATTGAACCTTCATTCAGGTTTTGGAAGGAAAAAAGGGGAAGGGTTATTTCTGAACCTTGAGAGGGTCTTTTTTATCGAGACATTGACTGACAATAAAATCAAACAGGATGGTTTTCAACCGCTCGTTATTCATATTGGGAAGATGTTGATACAACTCCTCTATCACTTTGGGAAATTCTTCCTGAGGCACGTTGTTGGACTTCAAACGTTTTATTTTATCATGAACGGTGGGCATAATTTCCTCGCCGGCGTCGATCAACTCCTCATACAGTTTTTCCCCGGGCCGGATACCGGTAATTTTTATTTCCATATTTTCATGGGGTGAATATCCCAAAAGCCGGATCATCTTTTCAGCCAAATCCATTAGCCGCACCGGGTTCCCCATCTCCAAAAGAAAAATTTCTCCACCTTCTCCCAATGCGGCGGACTGCAAAATCAATTGAACGGCCTCGGGAATCAACATGAAGTACCGTTCCATATCGGGATGGGTGACGGTAACCGGTCCCCCTTTTTCAATCTGCCTTTTGAACAATGGCACCACACTGCCATTGCTCCCCAGCACATTTCCAAATCGCACGGTCATGAACCGAGTCTGTGAATCGCGGCTTTTGTACTGAATATATTTTTCTGCTATTTTTTTGGTCATTCCCATCACGCTGGTGGGACGAACCACTTTATCTGTCGAAACCAGGATAAATTTTTCGGTTTGATATTTTTCAGCGGTATCCGCGGTCACCTGTGTTCCCATCACATTATTGTAAATAGCTTCTTCCACATTACTTTCCATCAAGGGAACGTGTTTATGAGCGGCGGCATGAAATACCAGATGGGGTCGGTGCTTGTCAAAAATAGACTCCAGTTTCGAGGCATGGGTCACTGACCCAAAATAATAATGTCTTTGGGTGCCTGAGGGTTGGCTTGCCAGCTCCATGTTGAGATCGTAAAGATAATTTTCTCCCCGGTCTATCATGATCAGGGATTCCGGTCCATATTCCAGCAACTGGTGGCACAATTCGGAACCGATGGATCCGCCGGCTCCTGTCACCAGGACCCGTTTTCCCAATATTAATTTTTTAATCAGAGATAAATCCAGATAAACCGGTTCGCGCCCCAGAAGATCCGTAATCTCAATATTACGAATGGTTGAAATATGGGGCTGCTGGGTGGACAGGTCAAATATGGAGGACACGGTCTTGCATTTGACATTGCAGGACTGGCAGGTTTCGACAATCCCGCTAAGACCGGCCCCATCGATGCCATTGATGGCGATCAACACCTCCTGAACGCCCAACTCCTTTTTGAGTTCGGGAATGTCTTGCTGGTTTCCCAACACCTTGATACCCAAGATGTGGCTATTGATCTTTTTCGGATCATTATCGATAAATCCCACCACCCAGTAACGGTTGGAAAAACTGCGCAAATGCCGGAACAAATGCATTCCGGTATAACCGGCGCCCATGATCAATACCGGAATCCGGTGACCTGCTTCGCTTTTGGGGACCCGGTGTTCCCGTTCCTTGACAAGGCGCCAGATCAATCGCACTCCTCCCAGCATCAGCATGAGGGAAAACATATCGATAAACAGCACCGACCGGGGTACCATCGCCGCCCGGTTGAACATGAATGATGCAAACAGGATCAACAACGAACCTGCCATCACAGCCTTGACAATCTGCAACAGGTCTTCCAAGCTGGAATATTCCCAGAACCGAGCATACAGGCCAAAATAGAGAAAAGCCAGTAGTCGGCACACGATCAGAAAAGGCAGGAGATTAAAAAAAATGGACAGTTGGTTCTCAGGTATGGTCCCATCAAACCGAAGAAAGAAGGCAAGGTACATCGTCAGGACACTCATCCCGAGGTCCAGAACGATCAGGGTAAACCATCTCAGTTTGAGCCTTAAGGCGGCCATGGATGATCTCGAAACTATTGGATTGAGATTGGGTTTCGTCAGTTCAAGGTGAAGCACAAGCTCGCGCCGCTTACCGCGCACGGCTGAAGAATTGCAAGAACCGGCATCAAGAAAATGTTTGCAACTTTCTTTGTCCAGAATATCTCATAAGTCTTTGTTTGGCAAATGATTTAGAAATCCCCCTTGTTTTAAAGTGCTTTCCGTTATGTTAAAATTTTCGGCAGGTTCACGGGGCACATCGTTACACCTTTTCCTTTTCCGACCCTTATGAGTTCCAAACCCCTATTACGCCACTTGGTGTCAGCCGGTTTGCTGGTTTCCGGCGGTATTCTGCTGGGCCGCCTCACCGGGTTTTTACGGGAAGTGGTGGTGGCTTCCAAATTCGGCGTCAGCCAAGACGCGGACATCGTATTATTTTCGCTGATCCTTCCGGATTTTTTAATCAATCTGCTGATGGGCGGGGCATTGGCCGCCGCCCTCATCCCAGAATTCAAACGCTCCACCTCGAAAACCTCCGATCAATTATTTCTGCAAGCCAGCCTGTTGGTGGGGACAGGTTTTTGTTTGCTGGTGGCGGTACTGATTTGGAATGCCAAACATCTGGTTCACCTGTTCGCGCCGGGGTTTGATCCGGTTTCCGTACAAGAAACCGTGAATCTGTTAACCATTGTTTTATGGCTGATGCCCTTGACCGCGCTGGCCGGCATTACCATGAGCTACCTGCAATCCAAAGACCATTTCGCCGTCCCGGCACTGGGCACGTTTATTTTTAATATGACTCTGGTTACCGCCCTGTTTTTTTTCGTGGTTGATGCCGGGGATTTCCGGGTGCTGGGGGGGGCGGTCCTCCTCGGCGGACTCCTGCGGTGGATTTCCCAATTGATCTGCATGGGAACCCGGGGCATGCAGTGGACCCGCCCGGAGGGTTGGCTCATTTCAAAAGATTTGTTTTACCGCTATCTTCAAGCCTTGGCGGCAGGAAGCCTGATTTTGGTCCTTCCCGTCATCGCCCGCGCCTTGGCGTCTCTGGCGGGACCAGGAGGGTTTGCCTCTCTTAATTACTCCATCAAACTGATCGAATTACCCATGGGGGTCTTCCTGGGTGTATTAGCCTCGGTGCTCTTTCCCAAACTTTCCGAATTTTTCGCACAGGACCGCCCTGAAGAAGGGGAGCAACTGGCGGCCGATGGGGTCCTTTGGATCTTCATCATTGCCTATTCAGTGGTTCTGGTGTTCGTCTGCTTCGGTCAGCCCCTGAGCCGCCTGGCTTTTCAGTGGGGAGTCATGCCTGCGGAGGGTATTCAGGATATTGTGCTTCTGGTTACAGTCGGGATCACTGCCCTGCCGGCACAGGGGATGGTTGTGTTGATGACGGCTCTGGCCAATGCCAAGCGGGACACCAAGCTTCCATTTTATTGCAGTTTGGTTGGTGTTATTGTATTTGTGCCCTTGGCTGGCTTTTTATTCCCGCTGAAGGGATTAATGGGCATCATGATGGCCCTGGTCATTGCTTACTGGTTGATCCTGGCGGCGCAGATTATTCTTCTCCATAAACGTCACCGGTTGTCCATCATTAATTTGTCAACGCTCATCGAAATATCTAAAGTTCTGGTCACAGGTTTTCTCTTGCTTCTGCCGTTCATGTGGATCGTTCGCACTATCCAGTTATCGCTGATGGGTTCGCTGGGTCTGGCGGTTGGGGCGGGGCTCCTGATGCTGGCGGGCGGGTTTCTGGTGATCAAGCGGTACCGGGATTATATTATTCACCGACTGGGATTACGAACCCATGCTTAAACTGATGCTGATCACCAACCAGCCGGATCTCGCGAAATCCGCGGTGAGTGCCGGAGTGGACAGCATCTTTGTCGATCTGGAAATCCTGGGCAAACAGGAAAGACAGGGCCATCTCGATACCGTCATCAGCGCCCACTCCATGGACGACGTCCCAAAAGTACGGGCCGCAATCCCAAACTCGGAATTGCTGGTGCGCCTCAATCCCCCGCATGCAGGCATCGGGGAAGAAATCGAACAAGCTCTGGAATCGAAACCCGAGTTATTGATGCTCCCCATGTTCCATACGGCGGCAGAGCTTGCGGATTTTTGCGAGCAAGTCAACGGTCGGGCAGGGGTCATTCCTCTGGTGGAAACCCCGGAAGCGGCGGATTGTCTGGAGGAAATCGTCAAAATAAAAGGCCTGTTCGAAATTTATATTGGGCTGAACGATCTGCATCTTGGTCTCAAACAGAATTTTATTTTCCAACCGCTGGCCAACGGAATGGTCGACCGCATGGCGGACACCATTAAACGGGCCGGGCTCCGGTTTGGGTTCGGTGGTATCGCCCGTATCGGCGAGGGGCAACTGCCGGGCGAGTTGGTGCTGGGCGAGCATTTGCGCCTGGGTTCGTCGTCCGTTATCCTGTCGCGTACGTTTCAGCGGGGTATGATTTCCGGGGAGTTCGCGAATTTCGGCAAATTACAATACGAAATTGAAAAACTGAGAGAGAGTGAGGAATACCTGCTCCAGCGCTCGCCGGGACAAATCGAACTGGACCGGAAAAAGGTCATTCAGATCGTCAACCTGCTGGCACAAACCCGCAACAACCGATAGGACGGGCCGTGAAGTGGATTTTTGACGTTATTTTCAGTCTGGTTCTTCTTATTTTATTTTTCCCGTTTATAGCTCTGATTTCTCTAGCTATAATATTAGAAACAAGAGGGGGTATTTTCTTCGCCCAGGAACGGGTCGGTCAAGATGACCAACCGTTTCAAATGTATAAATTTCGAAGCATGGTTTCAGGGGCGGACCGGATCGGGCCGTATTATACCGCTAAGGGCGATCCACGTATCACGCGAGTGGGGAGGTTTCTTAGAAAAACCAGTCTTGATGAACTTCCCCAATTATTCAACGTGCTCAGGGGCGACATGAGTCTGGTGGGACCACGGCCCGATGTTTTTGCGCAGAAGTCCAACTATACGGAGGACGAATGGGAAAAGCGGACCCAGGTTAAACCCGGCATCACCGGACTGGCGCAGGCCATGGTCCGAAATGTCGCCACCCCCGGTCAACGCACCGCTCTCGATCTGGAATACGTTGACAAAGCTTCTCTCTGGCTGGATATAAAAATTATAATACTCACCGTCAAGCAGGTACTTTTCAAAGGCAGTCACTGAATGTGTGGAATCTTCGGATACTTCGATCCTCAAAAAAACGCGATGGACGAATCGGTCCTTCAGTCGATGGCAACCACTATTGCGCATCGCGGACCGGACGACCATGGCCTCTTTCATAAACCGGGAGTGGCCCTGGGTAATCAGCGGCTCTCCATCATCGACCTCGACCAGGGGCACCAGCCTTTTGTTTCCGAAGACGGCCAGATCGCGGTGGTGCAAAACGGGGAGATCTACAATTATATTGAACTGGCCGAAGAACTGGCCAGAAACGGATACCCCTGCAAAACTCATTCAGATACGGAAGTGATCCTGCGTCTTTATGAGCGTCACGGCATGGACTTCATTCATAAGCTCAACGGCATGTTCGCCATCGCCATTTACGACGGACGATCCGATGAATTGTTTCTGGTGCGGGACCGCATCGGCGTCAAACCCCTGTATCTGTATGAGCGGAATGGGCGGATCCTGTTTGCGTCCGAAATCAAATCCATTCTGGCGGCGGGCGTCCCTCGTGAAATGGATCCGGAAGCGCTCTATCATTTTCTCACCTACAATTACGTTCCTCCTCCTTACACCATGTTCAAGGGGATCCGCCACTTGATGCCGGGCGAAGTCATGTGTATCGGCCAGGGGGTGATAAAAACGCTCACATGGTGGGACCTGGGTCACATTTCCGCAGAGACCCAAAGCGAAGAACAATGGATCGAAGAGTTCAACAGCGTTCTGGAAGATGCGGTGCGCCTGCGGTTACGGTCGGACGTTCCGTTCGGCGCGTTTCTTTCCGGAGGCGTCGATTCCAGCTCCGTGGTGGGCTACATGGCGCAAAATCTGACGGAACCGGTCAACACCTTCTGCGTCGGATTTCATGAACAGGAATTCGACGAGTCTCCCTTTGCCCGGGAAGCCGCCGACCGGTTCAAGACTCGCCACGTCATGGAAAAGGTGAATTCCAACATGATGGACCTGTGGCCGCTGGCGACATATTTCTGCGACCAGCCGCACGGGGATGTTTCGTTCCTGCCGACTTACCGGCTGGCCGAACTGGCGGTGAAACACGTCAAGGTGGTGCTCACCGGAGATGGCGGCGATGAATTGTTCGCCGGGTACACGAAGTATCGGGATTTTTTCGGCACGCCGGGCATCGCGGAGATGAATGTGGAGGAATGGCGCCGCGCGTATTATAGGAACATCACCCTGTTTGACGACAGGGCCAAGGCGCATCTTATCACTCCCGCGTTCGCCGACAAGGGGGCGGGAATTGATTCATTCGATGTGATCCAACCGCTTTACGAACGGTTCTCGCACCAGGACCGGATCAATCAGGCGCTATTTATAGATATGATGTTGCTTCTGCCGGGCAACAACCTGGTCAAGCCGGACCGCATGGGGATGGCGGTATCGCTGGAAGCGCGCACGCCGTTCCTCGATTACCGCATGATGGAGCTGGCCTTCCGCATGCCGGGCGATTTAAAACTGCGGAACGGGGAAACCAAGTACCTCTTCAAAAAAGCGGTGACCCCGCTGATCGGTGAGTCGCTGGCGTACCGCAAAAAGCAGATGTTCACCGTACCGGTGGGTGAATGGTTCAAAAACGAGCTGGCGGAGTTCTCGCGCGAACTTTTGACTTCGCCCCGGTTTGTAGAGCGCGGGCTGTTCAATCCGGAATACGTATCCGGCATGCTGAACCAACACCAAAATGGAGAAGCCAACTTCACCCGCGAACTTCGCGCAATGATCGCCGTAGAAATTTGGTTTCGAACATTTATTGATTCGTCTTCAACCCATGCTCCTACCACGACAGAGCTTTTCAACGACTTGACTTGTACGCTATTGTGATAAGGAAAAATTTTCGCCTGTAGTCCTGAATAAAAATATATACGGATGTTCAATTCTTGTATATATTATTTGAAACTTTTGATTACCAGAAGAGCGCTTTCCGGTATTTAAGGGGAAACGGTTGTCAAATTACACTTTTGACATTTCCACACGCCAGAAATAGGATATTAACAACTTAATTATCTTTATGCGGTCGGTGGGCAGATCAAGGTGACGATCCTAATCCGATGAAACGAAGGTATTCTATAAATGAAAAAAAATGTATTATTTCGATCTGGGAGTAATAGTTTTAATTTCCCAGTCGTGGTAATTACCGGAGCTTGCCGTTCAGGAAAAACCTTACTAGGTAATTTGTTAGCTACTTGCCCTGAGGTTGAATACGCAGACGAGCCATGGACCGGCATGGTTCTTCCCATGGCAGCGGATTCCGGGAAAATTGAAAAGGAATTTGCTTCCAACATGTTTTCAGCTTATTTTTTTGAGCTATTTTGCGATCTCATTTTGCTGCGAAGAGCTAACTTCCGACGCAAAGACCTTAGCTCAATATGGACAAAAAAAACCGCTGAGGAAATTGATCTACGTTTAAACAATCTGAGCACACGCGGTGATGTGCTAACATTTCTAAA
>Ga0209980_10002328_pt1 | contig 10390 bp, 5 predicted proteins | sample CR02metaG_FD_183611 | JGI IMG/M metagenome (GOLD analysis project Ga0209980, IMG submission 183611) | Deep subsurface microbial communities from Mariana Trench to uncover new lineages of life (NeLLi) - CR02 metaG (SPAdes) (version 2) | ecosystem: Environmental > Aquatic > Marine > Ocean trench >... | reverse complement strand
TGCCCAGGCCCGCTACCGGGAGGACTGCTTTGCGTACCGGCTTCATGACCACTCCACTCGGTAGATCACTTCCTCGTTATCGGCATCGTCGATGCGCTGCCCGAGCAATAGGGCCGTAGCTTCGTTACCGGAAGTCATGTTGGCCCGCGGCACCGTGAGTGGGCAGGATTCCCGGGTCACATCACGGACAGGTCGTCCGCCACGCGTTCGGCATGGCCTGGGGCGCGCACGTTGTACCAGGCATGTTCGACCTTGCCGTCGGAGCCGACGACGATTGTCGATCGGATGATCCCCTCGTACTCCCGTCCGTAGTTCTTCTTGGTTCCCCATGCTCCGTAGGCCGCCGCCATTGCATGGTCTTCGTCGCTGAGGAGTTTGAAGGGAAGGTCGTGCCGGCCGCCAGCAGCATGGCTAAAGAGAGAATTCGTTCCGCGCGGGAGAGGGAGTTCATGACTTCCTCCGTAGGGTTCGTGACACTACCGGACATACTCTTTGATGCACGCCAGGGTCAGAGGGTTGCGGGAAGGGGCGGAGGGGCCAGCTAGCCGGCCTTCAGGGTACCTGTAGGGCGCCTACGTCGCCATCTGGTACACGATGCTACACCCGACCCCTCCTCCTTCTCCGTCCACCCTTGGGGCGGTTGGGGCCGGCGGTGAAACTCCTCCATCATTTCACCGCCGGAACCGCACCGGCGGGTATCCTTGGCCCGGCGTCCCGGAACACCCGCTTCCGCTCCGGTCCCGTCTCGAACAGCACGTACAGCGCCGGTGTCACGGTGAGCACGAACAGCGTAGAACTCAGCAGCCCGCCTATGAGCGCGTAGCCGAGTGCGTTCCAGATGTTCGCGTCGGCGTAGTCGGAGAAAATCACCAGCGGCAGCAGCCCCAGGACGGTCGTGGCGCTGGTCATCAGTATCGGGCGCACACGCTCCAGCGTGCCGCGCACCACGGCGTCCATGAGGTGCAGGCCGAGCTTTCTGCGCAGTTGGTTGACGTGGTCGATCAACAGGATGGCGTTGTTCACCACGATGCCACCCATCATGATGACCCCTATATAGGCCTCGCGTGTGAAACTTGCACCCGTGTAGAAGAACATCAGGAACACGCCCACCAACGCCATCGGCACGGTGAGCAGCACACAGACGGGTTGCCGCAGGGACTCGAACAGCGCGGCCGTCACCATGAAGACCAACACGAGCGAGACGCCGAGCACGATGTAGATCTGTGTCTGCTCTTCGTCCGACCAGGCCCAGGTCTGCTGTCCCTCGATGCGATATCCATCTGGGAGTTCGGTGGACGCGATGACAGCGTCACGGTAGCGGTCGCCCAACTTGCGCGGCCCGCGGAACTCGTACCGCACCGAGCGTTGGTATTGCTGATCCACCCGTTGAATCACGTTGAGCACATCCCGTTCCGTAATCTCGGCGATGTCGGCCAGACGGACGTCACCGCCGGCAGATCTGATCAAGGTCTCGGCCAATTCGAGGACGTCGAGATCCCTATATCCCGCCATCTTCAACTCGAAGCCCAGCTCCTCACCGCCGACGCGAATCTGCCCCCGGCCCGTGCGGCCGCCGACGGCGACCTGCACCTGACCCACCACGTCGCGAGTTGAAAGGCCATACATCGCCAAACGTTCTCGGTCGAGCACCAGCACCACCTCACTCGACTTCTCGCTACCCCACCACCGGCCCCCGGCGTTGGTGTCCACCTCCCGCACACGGGAAAACCGCTCGAGCCGGCGCTTCATGTCTTCGGCGATGTCACGAACCCGCTCGTAGTTGTAGCCGAAAATCTGGATCGTGTAGTTGGGCGGGCTGCCGCCGCCGCCGTAAAACGAAGGGCCGTAGCCGTAGACCCGCACGTCGGCCCCGCCGAACTGGTAGCTGAACGCAACCATTTGTTCTTTGATCGCGACCGGGATCTGCGTCTGCTCGATCTCATCGGGGAATTCCGCACGAATGAAAGCGCGCTGCGCCCAGACGGTTGTCGTGAACCTCTCGACCTCCGGTGTCCGGAGCAGCTTCTCCTCGAAAAACCGGGCCAGCTCGTCGGTGCGCTCCAGCTCCTCACCCCGTGGCAGCGAAATGCGGATGTCGATATACGAATCGCTGCCGAAGAGACCGCCCCAAAGCACCCCCCGGTTGACGTATTTGTCGAACAGATGCCACGAGCCGTAGAACGCACCGATGGCCACGGCTATCGTGATCCACGGGTTCCTTGACGTAAACCCTACCATGCTACCGTACGCCCGGACGTAGATGGGATCGCGTTCCACCAACGCACTCGATACCGCCACGCTCCCCAGGATCCGGGCTGCAAGGGACGGAATGAAACTGAACGCCACGAGCAGGCTGGCCAGTAGGCTCATCCCCACTACGATGGCCAGCGGTACGTAGTACACGCGCAACTCGCCCTGCAGGTAGACGAAAGGAATGAAGACAATCAGGGTCGTGGCCGTGGCGGCCATGATCGGCAGCACCACCTCACGCGTTCCAGCCACGGCTGCTTCCTCCGGCGGCTCGCCCGCTCGCCGTTTCCGGTACACGTTCTCCAACACGACGATCGCGTTGTCGACGATGAGGCCGAAGCCCATCGCCAGGCCCATGAGTGTCAGCACGTTCAGCGTCAAGCCGCCGAAGTAGATCAGGTTCAGCGCGATGAGAATGGAGAACGCGATGGTAGCAAAGATGATGGCGGCCGAGCGGAACGATTGCAGGAACAGGAGGAGTACGGCAAAGATGACCAAGGCGGCCACGATGGCTCGCTCGCGCAAGTCTGTGAGCTGCGCCCGGATGTCTTCACTCTCATCCCAGTCCAGAAAAATACGCGCGCCTGCAGGGTTCAAGTGCTCGATGCTCGCCAGGCGCGCCTTTACCCGGTCGGCAACCTCCACCGTGTTGGTGCCGTGCTCCTTGATCACCGAGAACGCGATCGCCGGCTGGCCATCGATACGATAATGGCTCGTGTAATCCTCGTACGTGTCTCGCACGACGGCGACGTCCGACAATCGAACCAATCGGCCCTTGTCGCTGAGCACTACCAGATTACGTATGTCGGCCACCGACCCTGCGCGCTGCCTAACTGCGAGATTGCGCAGCTTGCCGTTGTCGTAAACGGTGCCGGCCTCTCTCACCTGCTCCAGATCCAATACGCGCTGCCGAATCGTCAGCGGGCTGAGACCGAGGGAGCGCAACGCATCCTGGTCGAACTCGAGCTCCAGCAGGCGATCCCGGCCGCCTCTGATGTCAATCGTGGCCACTCCCTCCACCTGGAGGATTTCAGGGCCCACTATGTCGTCGAGGTGGGCACGGATCGCCTCCAAGGTGAAGGGCGCGGTAATGGTGTATTGGAGGAACGGCCGGTACTGATCCTCGAACTCTCGGGGAACGTAGGGACTCACATTGGGACCGACGACTCCCACAGGCAGCTCGTCCTCGAGGACCGCCAACCGCTCGGACAACTCCAGCCGAACGAAATCCATGTCGACGTCCCGTTCGAACTCCACCGTGATTCTGGCTACTCCTTGGCCCTGTTGCTCCTCCGAGGTCGAGCTGATCTTGTCGACGCCTCTGACTTGTTGGATCGCTGCCTCGAGAGGCGCCGTGAGGAACGCTTCGGTGGCTTCCGGCGAAGCGCCCCGCCAGAAAGCCTCCACCGTGAGTTGGGGAAGCTCGGTGTCGGGAAGCAGCTCGATGGGAATGTTGCGCCACGCCGCCACCCCCAAGAGGGCGACCGCTACATAGAACATGGAGACTGCTACCGGACGCTTGACTGCAAGCTTGATCATTGCTCCCCTCCAGCAGGACTCGGTGCTGCTCCACCAGCCGCCTCTCCTGCACGCCCCGCCCCCATTCCCACGAACGCCCTGAACTTGAGACGGCCTTCTTCAATCAGGTCGTACGCCACAGGCACGATGATGAGCGTGAGAGCCGTGGCACTGATCAAGCCACCAATGACGACGACAGCCAGCGGTGCTCGAAGATCCGACCCGCGCCCCAGTCCGAGCGCCATCGGCGTCAACCCAAGCACGGTCGTCACCGTGGTCATGATGATGGGCCGCAGACGAACCCTCCCCGCCTCGAGTATCGCCTCGCGCAGAGCGTGGCCCTGCTGGCGCATTCGATTGATGAAGTCGACCTTGACGATGGCATCGTTCACCACTATGCCGACGAGGATCACCATGCCGATCAGGCTCATCGTGTTGAGGCCGGCTCCGGTTAGCCACAGGGCGCCGGCAGCGCCGACGGTCGATAGCGGCACGCTCAACAAGATCGTGAACGGATGCACAAACGATTCGAACTGAGCCGCGAGGATCATGTACACCAGGATCAACGCTAGACCGAACGCAAAAGCCAAATCGCGGAAGCTCTGTTCCCGTTCCTCGTTCTCTCCTCCGATGTCCCAGCGCAACCCTCGGGGCGGCGGATTTGCGGCAACCGCCTCGCGCACATCCGCCAGGGCTCCGTCCAACCCGCCCATCGCAACATCGGCATACACTGTAACGGTGCGTGATTGCTCGACGCGCCTTACCTCGGCGGGCCCCAGCGTGTCCAGCGTCCGAATCAGCTCGCGCAGCGGCACCCCCTGAACCTCCAACAACTCCAGGGTTGCTAGAGAGCGCCGGTCGGCCTCAGGCAATCGCACCAAAATCGGAATCTTCTGGTCGAAGGCCACATACTCGGTAGGGACTGCGCCGCGCATATACCGCTCAACCGTTTCCACGATGGCGCGAGGCTCGATGTTGTAGGCAGCCGCCCGTGCGCGGTCCACCTCTATCAGTACCTCCGGTTGTCCCTGTTCGGTGGAAAGGCGCACGTTTGTCAGCGTGGAGAAGTGGCCGAGTTCTTCAGCCAGCTGTTGCGCGTAGAGGAAGGCTGCATCTAGATCGTCCCCCCGCACTCGAACCGCGAGGTCCGCCTCGCCGCTGCCGAGCAACCTTCCGAGAGCAGTGGCTTGCCCGGTCTCGACGGCGAGCGCGCCGGCCGGGAAAGAGGCCAGTGCCCCACTCAACCCACGGAGAGTCTCTCGCGTCCCGGCACCCTCCCGCAGACGCACGTCGAGCGTAGCGGTGTTGAGCCCACTCTCCTCTTCCTCGACTCCCGCAATGGCCTCTTGTCTGCCCACCCGCGTGAACACCGCGGCGACGTCAGCGTGGTCGAGGAAGGCCAGTTCGAGCCGTGCCGCCGCTGCGGCCGTCTCCTCGATGGGTGTGCCCCGCTCCAGACGCAGCCGGACCTGGAACGAACCCTGGTCCACGTCCGGCAGCACCCCGCGCTCCAGGGTCCACCCGAGCCCGAGCCCGGCCGCCAGTAACGCCACCGACAGCGCGACGACGCGGCCCCGGTGATCGAGGGCAGCTTCCAGGACCCCGTGATACCAGTCCGCAAAGCCCAGGAAGACCCGGTCGAAGGCGTCGAGGAACGGCGTTACCACGAAGAGAATAGCCCGGGAGATCCCGTGGAACAGCCCGCCGAAGGCATCCTTTACGGACCGCCCAGCGGCAATCGCCCCATGCCTGGTCGAGCGACCTATCTGTTTCGCCCAGCGCAGACGGCCTTCGATGGGCTCCTCGGGAAGCTCCCCCAGAGGCTCGCTATCGCCCCCCCATCTAGCGGCCATCGTGGGAAGCAGCGTAAGGGCTACGATCAGGCTCGTCACAAGAGCGAACGCCACGGCGAACGAGAGGGCTCCGAAGAGCTGACCCGCCACTCCCTCCACGTACACGATGGGCCCAAACACGCTGATCGTTGTGAGCGTGGAGGCAGCGATGGCTCCCTGCACCTCTTCGGCACCCACCGCGGCCGCGGCCATCGGTGACTTGCCCATCTCCCTATGGCGGAAGACGTTCTCGAGCACCACGATCGAGTTGTCCACCAGCATGCCCACACCCAGGGCCAGCCCGCCGAGACTCATGATGTTGAGCGAGATGCCAGCGAGATCCAACAGAGAGAACGAAGCAACCACGGAGATGGGAATCGCCAGAGCGATCGCCACGGGATAGCGCGCATCCCGGAGGAAGAAGAAGAGCACGAAGAACGCCAGCGCCCCACCGATGAGCAACGCCTGCACGACACTGGCGATGGCGTCCGATATGAACCCCGCCTGGCTCATCGCCACGTCCAGCTCGATCTCCGGATACTCGGCACGGAGCTGCGCCAGCACTTCATCCACCCGCTGGCTCGCCCGCACCGTGTTGGCACCGGACTCCTTGAACAGCAGCAGTCCGACCGCGTCGCGGCCGTTGTAGCGGGCGATGGACTCTCGATCTTTGAATCCGTCGGTTACTACGGCCACGTCTCTGAGACGCACGACGCCGCTCACGTTAGATGTGTCGCCCGAACCCCGCGTCAACGGGACCGCCGCGATTTCATCGATCGATTGGAACTCGCCGATCGTCCGCAGGGCGTAGCGATACCGCCCGCGGCGAATCGTACCGCCCGGTGCGCTTGCGTTCGCGGCGTCGATGGCGGCGAGGACTTGGCCGATCTCGATGTCGTAGGCCTGGAGCAGACGCGGATCCACCTCGACGTGAATCTCACGCTCGAGGCCGCCCACGACCGCCGCCTGAGCAATTCCGTCGATCTGCTCCAGGCGGCGCTTGAACACCTGCTCAGCCAGATCCTTGAGCGCCCACAGATTGTCCCTGCCGGAGACGCTGATGGAGATGATCGGCTCGGAGGTAGGATCGGTGCGCAGCACGACGGGCCTGTCGGCCAGCTCGGGAAGCTGATCCCGAATGTTGTCCAGCTGCTCCCGCACGTTGAGGACGGCGAAGTCCATGTCGGTCCCCCACGCGAAGCGCAACGTGACGAGGGAGATCCCCTCGCGCGACACGCTCTCCACGCGCTCGACGCCGGGCACGGAACTCACTCTCTGCTCGATCCGCTCCGTGAGGAATCGCTCGACCTCACGCGGCGCCACGTCGGGATACCTGGTGTATACCACCAGCCGCGGATACGAGATGTCGGGCAGCAGATCGATTGGCAGCCGTTGGAAGGAAATCGACCCCAAAAGAGCGACGGCCACAAACAACATCGTCACCGCAACGGGGCGCTTGATCGAACTACTGGAGAGCGACATCGCCCGTTTCTACTCCGACCGCGGCCGTGGAATCCGCTGGCCCACCTGTTGATCGAGGGAAACGAGTGCGTTGGCAAAATCCAGCTGTCGGTTCACCAGATCCCGCTCCGCCTGGGCAACGTCGTCAATGTAGCGCTGCAAATCGATGAACGTGACGGCGCCGAGTCGGTATTGCTCTTGCGCCAGCTCCAGGCGTCGGCGATTCAAATCACTCGAACGGGTCTGTATCTGAAACCCCGTAAAAGCGTTCTCCAGATCGATGAAGGCGCTTCGTACCTGTTGCTCGACTCCGAGCCGAGTTTCCCATGCCTCCTCCTCAGCCTGATCCACGGCGACCCGCGCAGCCGATGCGGACTGCGTCATGCTGAACCGTTGAAAAATTGGCAAGGAAATGCTGAGGCTGAAATTGAAACCACGACTGGCACTGGGGTTGAAATCAAAAAAGGAGGAATACCCGTCAGTTCCGCTACTGCGACCGTAACTACCGTTTGCCGAGAGCGACGGCAGGCGATCCGCACGCGCCCGCGCGAGTTCCGCCTCCTGCTGTCCGACTCGCGCGTGTGACCGGGTAACGGACGGTTGTCCGGCCAGCGCAAGCGCAACGAGCTCGCCTGCGTCTAACACCGCGGGGTCGAATACCTCGGGCAATTCACCAACCGGTTCGAAATCCGTTATCTCACCTAGCGTTCCCAGCCGTCGCAGCACAACCAGTCTCGCCTTCTTGGCCTGGTTGATCGCTCTCTCCAGCGCCTGTTCCTGCAACGCCACCCTCACCTCCGCGGTCAGGACCTGCACTTGGTCCGTCGAGGCTATGGTGAACAGGCGTTCTTGTCTTTCCAGATCCTCTTGCGCCGACTGCAAGAGCCGCTCTTCCACCTGAATTTGCCTTTGCGCCAAGATTGCCTGGTAGAACGCCCTCGAGACATCTCCCACAAGCGTCAGCTCTTGACCGGCGACGCTTGCTTCTGCCGCGTCAACCCCCTTTCGCGCTGCCCGGAGGCCGTTGACGTTCCTGAACCCGTCAAACAGAGTCAAACTCGACCGGACGCTCTGTGATGCGCTGCTGCTGGTAAACGTGCGGGATTGTTCCTGGACGATCGTTCCTCCGAAATCGTCCTCGCCGACCGATGTGGTTCTTCGAGTCCCGCTCCAACCCATGCTGGCGTCCAGGCTGGGGAGAAAGCTTCCGTAGGCGCTCAGCACTCTTGCCTCCGCGTCCCTGATCCCCAATCGAACCCTGCGGAAGGCGGGATTGCGTTCGCGAGCGATCTGAACGGCTTGCTCCAGCGTCAACGCCGGTCGCTCCTGTTGCGCCGTCGCCGTAGCGGTCCCCAAGACGAGCAGTCCGCTCATGACTATTTGAACTTTCATGCTATCCTCCAACCTTTTAGCGCGGACGCCCGCCTTCTTCGCGCCGTGGATTTGCGCTGAGTCGCACAACGGCATCGTGAATCAGTGTGTAATGTCCATCGACGAGGACAATCTGCCCCGCCTCCAGCATCTCGGTGTCCGGGTCCTCCAGAATCTCCACGAGCGAGTCGTTCTCCAACCCAGTGGTGACGTAATTCCATTTGGCCAAGCCGCTCCGCTCATCCCCCTCGTACACGAAGAGCATGGTGCGCCGATCCCGCTCGAGGACGGCGCTCTTGGGGACCAGGATGCGATCGGCAAACCGCCGGGCCTCGAGTGATACCCGGGCGTACATACCGGGGAGGATCCGGCCCTCCGGATTGGGAATCCGAACCGTCACCCGGGCGGTCCGCGAATCACTCTCGATAATCGGATTGATGGTCTCGATCCGACCGAGAAACACCTCGCCGGGGAAGGCCGCGAACGTTACCTGAGCTGCGCGCCCCATGGCCAGGAGGCCCACCTGGCGCTCCAGAACCTGCACTTCGACCTTTATGGGGTCCAAGTCCACGATCGTCATCAGCTCGTCGCCCGTTCGAACCCGATGCCCCTGGCTGACCTTGATGTCGGCGACCCGGCCGCCAAACGGGGCTCCAACCCGCGCTCGAGCGAGCCTCAGCTGGCTTCTCTCCAGGGCCACCCGGGCCTGATCCAGGCCGCTCTGGGCTCTCGCGACGCGCTCCCGTTCAGCCCGCACTTCAGGGTCTTCGATCGCATCGTCGAACAGCGTGATCTCCCGGTATCTTGCGTCCGCCTGGGCCAAACCCGCCTGGGCCTCTCGCAGATCCAGGGCCAAATCAATGGTGTCCAGGGAGATGAGGAGCTGGCCCCGCCTCACGAGCTGGTTCTCACGCACGGGAATGCGCCGCGCGATGCCGTCCACCTCGGCCAGAACCTTGCTCTGAAGCCCCGCAGCCGCCTTGCCAGCAGCCGTCACGGAGATGACCAGCGTGTCAAGAACCACCTCCACCCCTGCGACGGGGATCGCCACATCGGTGCCGAAGGTGCTCGTGGCGGAGACCTCGGGCAGGTCGCCGCGACCCTCACCTGACTCCCCCTCGGCGCCAGGGTTTCCGCGTATTCTCAGGTAGATTCCCGACCCCAGAAGGACAATGACCGCGAATGCGACGGAAGGACCAATGAATCGTGTGGCAGCACTCATAACAAAAAACTCTTGGATGGGGACGGCGACCTGTGCAATATGCAGAGATGGGTGTTTGGCGCCCAGCGGTTGGATTCATGGGCCAAACCGGGGAATCCTCCTACTAGATGCTTGTAACCGCTCAAAGGTTGCAGCCAGCTCTCGCGACAGCGCCCTACACAGGCCCCATTCGACAAGACGGCGCTACGGGCCGAGAGGAGGCTCTAGAAACCCTCGCCCCCTACGGCTCACGCTCCCCTATTTCCACCACGATCTTCCCCATCTGCTTCCCTTCTCTCAGCCGCTCCACCGCCGCGATCCCCCGCTCCAACGGAAACGTCGAGTCGACCCTTGCCCGCAGCTTCCCCTCACCCAAGAGACGGATGATCTCTGCATACTCCGCAGCGTTGCCCATGGTGGAGCCCATGATAGTGTACTGATTCCAAAACACCCGACGCACATCGGACACGACCATCGCACCAGTCGTGGCGCCACACGTGACAAGCCGTCCGGCCTTGCCCAGCGCACGAAGGGACTTCTCCCATGTTGCCTCACCGACATTGTCCAGAATCACGTCGGCACCCCGCTTCTCCGTCACCTTCCGCACCTCCTGCACCACATCCACTTCGTTGTGATTCAACGTGACGTCGGCCCCCATCGCGCCGGCGATGGCCAGCTTCTCATCACTCGAGGACGTGACGATGACGAACGCGCCCAACAGTTTGGCAACGGCGAGCGCCACGCTCGCCACACCTCC
>Ga0209980_10002327_pt1 | contig 10396 bp, 10 predicted proteins | sample CR02metaG_FD_183611 | JGI IMG/M metagenome (GOLD analysis project Ga0209980, IMG submission 183611) | Deep subsurface microbial communities from Mariana Trench to uncover new lineages of life (NeLLi) - CR02 metaG (SPAdes) (version 2) | ecosystem: Environmental > Aquatic > Marine > Ocean trench... | reverse complement strand
AATGACGATGCGATTCGTGCCATTCGATTATACGTAACGGCAGTTGCTGACGCTATTCAGGAAGGCAAGGAAGCGGCCGCAGGGGACGTACACCCTGACGAGTTCATCGAAGTTGATGACGTGGCTGAGTCACCAAAAGTAGTGGTCACTGCAAAAGCCACCGCGAAGAAAGTGACCACCAAACCCGTTGCAGATGAATCATCGGTAGAAGAAGTAGTGGCGGCTGACGAAGTAACTGCAGACAAAACATCTGCAGACGAATCAGCCGAGCCGAGTGCGAAGGGCGAGGAGTAGGAAATGGCCATTACGGCAGCACTAGTTAAGGAACTTCGGGACCGCACCGGACTCGGCATGATGGATTGCAAGAAGGCGCTAACCGAAACCGACGGTAATGTGGAGCAAGCCATTGAGGAGCTACGTAAAAAAAGCGCCTTGAAAGCAGCAAAGAAAGCGGGTCGCACTACCGCGAATGGCTTGCTGGGGGTGAAAATTTCAACCGATGCTAAGCAGGCTGCCATGGTTGAGGTGAACAGTGAGACGGACTTTGCCACCAAGAGCGACAAATTCCTCAGCTTTCTCGACACGGCCCTCGGTGCCGTATTCGATCGTGGTGATGACGATCTCGAACAACTCCTCGCCGATGGTCTGAACTCGGTACGAGAGACGCTGGTTCAGGAGATTGGCGAGAACATCACGGTCCGACGTGCCGCCTTCTTCGCCACAGAGGATGGTTACATCACCAGTTATCTTCACGGCGACAAACGTAAAGCCGTGCTCGTCGAACTTTCTGCCCCAAACGAAGAGCTTGGCCGTGATCTCGCTATGCACGTCACTGCAAGCAGCCCGCTGGTTGTTGCTTCGACGGATGTTGACAAAGATTTACTCGCCAAGGAAAGAGAAATCTATCTTGCGCAAGCGCAGGAAAGTGGCAAGTCGGCTGAGATCATCGAGAAGATGGTGGATGGTCGAGTGCGCAAATATCTTGCAGAAGTAAGTTTGCTGGATCAACCCTTCGTCAAGGATCTCAGCGTCAAAGTCGGAACGTTGCTTGCCGATGCGGATGTAGCATGCCGGCGTTTTGTCCGTTTCGAAGTCGGTGAAGGCATCGAAGTCTCCCAGAGCGATTTTGCGGATGAAGTGGCCGCCCAGGTTAAGAGTTCGGGCTAACCGCTCGTATTGCCTTTTGCTGCGGGGGAGCCGGGTGCATTGACCGGGGTTATCATGGGTGAGAAGGTTGGCACCCGAATCATCGAGGGTTGCGGAAGTCCCAGGACAAATTAAAACCACCAAGGGGGCAGCATGGTCACGACGGTAAAAGAGATCGAATTAGATGCTGACGAACGGATGGGCAAATCCGTCGAGGTATTGCAGAGTACGTTCGGGCGCCTTCGCACCGGTAGGGCGAATCCGAGTCTGTTAGATGGCATTGAGGTACCTTATTACGGGACTGCTACACCGTTGAATCAGGTTGCGACCATCAATGTGGAAGATGCGCGCACGTTGGCTATCTCACCGTGGGAGAAGAACCTGATTCCGGAGATCGAGAAGGCGATCCTCAAAAGTGACCTCGGCATTACCCCGTCGGCGAGTAGCGATCTGGTCCGGGTGCCCTTGCCAGCACTCACTGAGGAGAATCGTCGCGATCTTGCCAAGCAGGCGAAACACGAAGCGGAGCACGCTCGGGTGGCAATACGCAACATTCGTCGCGATGCCATCCATGATGTGAGGGGGCTTGCGAAGCAAAAGGAGATTGCAGAAGATGACGCGCACCAAGCCGAAGACGACGTGCAAAAACTCACTGATAAGCGGATAGCCGAAGTAGATCACATACTTGTGACGAAAGAAGCCGATCTGATGGAAATTTAGCGCTACAATTTTTACTAATCAGCTCTTTTAAGCTTCACACAATTCACATTTCGAGTCACGTTCCGAGCCTTATGTCAGAATCGCAGGCGACAGCTGGAAAATCAGAAAAATCAGTGAGTGGGGCGGTCAGCGTCGAGGCGCACGGCGATTTTGATCCCGTCCCCAAGCACGTAGCGATCATCATGGACGGTAACCATCGTTGGGCAAAAAAAAGGCACCTCCCCGGGGCGGCTGGACATCGGGCAGGTGCACGCAATGTGCGTCCCGTCGCCGAAACCTGCGCCGATCAGGGTGTTGAGTGTCTCACGTTGTTTGCCTTCAGCACGGAAAACTGGAAGCGACCAAAGCGAGAAGTGAATCTCCTCTTGGATCTCATGCGCAACTTGCTGGAAAAAGATCTGGATGAACTCAACGAAAGAGAAGTGCGTTTGCGTGTCATTGGTGACCGGTCGCGCTTTTCTTCAGATCTGCAGATGCAGATGAACAGAGCCGAAACATTAACCCGCGAAAACACCCGCATGACACTCAACATTGCAGCAAACTATGGCGGACGTTGGGATATCACCGAAGCTGCACGATCCATGGCGCGTGATGTGCGCGACGGCGTTCTCGACCCCGATGAAATAGATGAGCAGAAGTTCGCCGGCTATTTGTCGTTAGGGGAAATACCTCCGCCTGACCTGTGTATTCGCACGGGTGGCGATCATCGCATCAGCAATTTCCTGCTGTGGGACCTCGCCTACACAGAACTCTACTTCACCGAAGCCTATTGGCCTGACTTCGACGCCGCAAGCCTCAGTCGCGCATTCGGCGCCTACGTCGACCGGCAACGCCGCTTCGGACGCCGCGAGTAACCACGGCAATAGCAGGCTATCGGAGCACTGAGCTTGTTGATCCAGCGCGTCATCACGGCGTTGATATTGGCTCCTCTCGTCATAGCCGGTATTTACCTGCTGCCGTTGCCGATTTATGCACTGGTGTTCTGGATGCTCGCAGCCTTGGGGGCGTGGGAGTGGGCGCGGTTGAGCGGCTTGACCACGACGCTGGCGCAGAGCGCGTTTGTTGCCTGTTTTGCGTTGACGGCGGCGCTCAGCTGGTGGTTTCCGGCTTCTTTCACTGTGTTGTTGTGGATGGGGGCAGGGGTATGGGCGCTGGCCACAATATTGGTTGCGACTTATCCAGAAAGTGCCGTGCTCATCGAACGCGGCTGGTTTTCGGTAATCCTTGGCCAGATGACGTTACTGGTCGCCTGGGTAGCCCTCCTGGTGGTGCGTTCCGAGCCAGACGGGGCCAGCTGGCTGCTCTGGGCACTTTTGCTCGTCTGGTCGGCCGATATTGGTGCTTATTTTGCCGGGCGTCGTTTCGGACACCACAAGCTTGCCCCGGCCGTCAGTCCCGGCAAGACCTGGGAGGGCTTCTGGGGTGGTATGGCTGCAAGCCTGATGATCGGTGGAGGACTCCTGGTGATAGTCGGGGATGATGTTTTGACCGGTGAGATAGCGCAGGCATTGTTATGGGTTGCCATCATCGTCGGCCTCGGAGTCATTTCGGTGATCGGTGATCTGTTCGAAAGCGTCTTAAAACGTACCCGAGGTGTAAAAGATTCAGGTAATCTGCTGCCTGGCCATGGCGGCGTACTCGATCGGATCGACTCCATTCTCGCGGTTCTGCCTCTTTTTGCCCTCATACTCGGTTTTGTGTAAGTGTTGCTTGTGGTATCTGACTATGCTCCCTGGATGGCGATCGTTTATCATGCGCACCGCAATTTTCCCCCATCAGCGTAGGATCAGCCTGGTGCAGGCCAGTGAACTCAACGATCCTTTGTTGTCTGATGGTTTGAGCGCTCGCACAATGGTTGGGATCCCAGCGTCCGAGGGTACCGGTTTACCGCTATGGAGCTAATGGCTACTTTCATGGATCTGCTGCTATATCCGTTGGCGTTGATTGTTACTCTCGGTGTACTCGTTACTTTTCACGAGTTCGGCCATTTCGTGATCGCGCGCCTGTCTGGTGTACGGGTAGTGCGATTCAGCGTTGGTTTTGGTAAGCCAATCTGGTCTCGTTTTGACAAACACGGTACAGAGTTTGTTATTGCGGCGATTCCGCTTGGTGGCTACGTACGGATGCTGGATGATCGAGAAATTCCCGCCGCTACGGTGAACGCGGACAACCTGGCGTTGGGCGCAGATGTCGACAATTCGTTACAACGATCGGCTACCGGTGCAGGCACACAACCCGGCTCATCCGAGCGGACATCAGCAAATTTGCTCGAAGACGCCGGTGTGGGACGGGCAGCGCCGGTTCGTGGTCCCGGGGACCTGTCCTATACCGATCTCAGTGTCTGGTGGCGCATTGCTATCGCGTTGGGTGGTCCGGTCGCAAATTTCCTGCTCGCGACCATCGTCTACTGGCTGTTATTTGTCGTCGGTACAACCAGCATTGCTCCTATGTTGGGAGAGATCGATGCACAAAGCCCCATAGGTCAGGCGGGTTATGAGGAGCGCTGGGAAATCGTATCGGTTGACGGTGTTACCACGAAGAACTGGCAACAAGTCACAATGGCCCTGGCTGCTCGACTCGGCGATACCGGGAGTATTGAGTTCACTACTCGCCTTCCCGGAACTGCGGCGACTCGATCGGTCCCCGTCCCGATCATGAATTGGCATCGGGGTGCGGACGAACCGGATCTGCTCGGTTCCCTGGGTATTCGCCCTGCCGTGCCGCCAGTACTCGGCCAGGTGTTGGAAGGTAGTGCGGCTGAATCTGGAGGGCTCAAGCAGTGGGATCAAATCCTCGCGGTTGACGGCGTGGCGGTAGACTCGTGGGCGCAGTGGGTGGAGGTGATTCAACAGGCGCCAGCAACCAGCCTAACTGTATTGTTAAGTCGCGGTGGGCGTGAATTGACAGTTGCTGTTGTGCCGGAAGCCCGCGAAGCAGCGGATGGCAGTATCGCGGGTTATCTCGGTGTGGCGCTATTCACCAACGAAGTGCGTTATGGTTTTTTTGCCGCCATTCCTCAAAGCCTGCAAGAGACGACCGCCAAGACCATGCTGACACTCGGCCTGTTGAAGAAGATGGTTACCGGTCAAGTGTCGGTGAAAAATCTGAGCGGCCCGATCTACATTGCGAAGATTGCGGGAGACTCAGCCAGGTCTGGATGGCGAATCTTTCTGGGTGTGCTCGCGTTGCTGAGTATCTCTTTGGGTGTGCTTAACCTGTTGCCTATTCCGATACTTGATGGCGGCCATATTCTTTTTTGCGTCACGGAGATCATCATCCGCAAACCGGTTTCAGATCGTGTGCAGGCTGTAGCTACTCAGTTCGGCTTGTTTATCTTCGTGGGTATATTTCTGCTGGTGATCTACAACGATATATCGAGGTTGTTATGAAGCGTTGTCTGGTTGTATTTCTTTTTTGCTACGTGGGTATTGCAAGCGCCGATGTGTTTACCGTCGCAGATATCCGTCTGCAGGGGTTGCAGCGTGTTTCTGCGGGGACCGTATTTAACCTGTTGCCTGTCAGTGTTGGGAACACGCTGGACGGGATCTCAATTCGCCAGCTGATTCGTCTGATGTTTCAGTCCGGTTATTTTGACGATATCCGGATGGCTCGAGACGGTGATGTGCTGGTTGTTACCGTCGTAGAACGACCGTGGATCGAAAGCATCGAAATTGAAGGCAACAAGGCGATCAAAACCGAAGCGCTGATCGAGGGCTTAGGTCAGCAGGGGCTGCGCGAAGGAGAAATATTCAAGCAGGCGACCCTCGAGCGCGTTGGGCTCGAGCTCGAGCGCCAGTATGTCTCTCAAGGGCGTTACGGTGCCGCTATTGTGACCGAAGTGGAGGCGCTACCGCGGAACCGCGTAGCCATCAAGATCAACGTGGAAGAAGGTAGTACGTCAGGCATCAGCCATATCAATATTGTTGGCGCAGAGGTTTACCCACAATCGGAACTGCTTGAGCTAATGGAACTGAGCTATCCGAATCTACTGTCGTTTTATCGAAACAACGACAAGTACTCGAAAGAAAAGCTTTCGGGAGATCTCGAAAAGCTGGAGTCCTACTACAAAGACCGAGGCTATGTAGAGTTCGTGGTCGAATCGACTCAGGTGAGCATCACACCGGATCGCAGTCAGGTTTATATCACTATGAACGTCGAAGAAGGCGATAAGTATACGGTGAGCGAGGTCAACCTGATAGGTGAGTTAAACGATGTCAAAGCCGGAGATCTAGAACGCCTGTTGTTGGTTGCTGAAGGCCAGGTGTTCTCTCAGGCGAGGGTAACAGCAAGTGAAGAGCGTCTGGAGCAGGCGCTAGGTAACTCCGGCTACGCGTTTGCAACCGCCACTGGTGTTCCGAAGGTCGGCGAAGACGGTATGGTCGAGGTCGAGTTTTTCGTTCAAGCCAACAAGCGTACCTACGTTCGACGCATCTCTTTTACCGGAAACAAGGTAACTCACGACGAAGTCATGCGTCGCGAGATGCGCCAGATGGAAGGTGGGTGGGCATCTGCATCGCAGATCGATCTGTCGAAGTTACGTCTGGAACGGCTTGGGTATTTTAAGGGAGTGAATGTCGAAATGCCGGAAGTTCCCGGCACGGACGATCAGATCGATGTTGAGTTCGAGATGGAAGAACAACCTTCAGGGAGCATCTCCGCTACCTTGGGGTTTTCTCAAGGTTACGGATTGATCCTTGGCGGCAACTACCAGGAAAACAACGTTTTGGGTACGGGAAACAGCCTCGGCCTTGGGTTGAGTTGGTCGAAATACCAGAAATCGGTCAATTTCAATTACTTCAATCCCTACTACACGATCGACGGTATCAGCCGCGGCTACAACATGTTCGTACGCCGGTTGGATTTTGATGAGCGCAACATCGCCCGGTACACAACCGACGCTTATGGGATTGGACTCAATTTTGGATTGCCTATCGGCGAAACGCAGCGGCTCAATTTTGGCGGTCAGGTGGAACTCACCCAGATCACCGAAGGTGCTTTCCCGGCTCAAGAGATATCCGAATTCCTCGATGAAAATGGCACCGATGCGCTCAACTATAAACTAAACTTCTCGTGGTCAAGTTCGGCATTAAACCGCGGAATGTTCCCAACACGTGGTCGTTCGCAATCGATTGCAGTCGAGTTGGCCGTGCCTGGTAGCGATCTACAGTTTTACAAGATCGTTTACGAAGGACAGATATACTTTCCGCTAACTCGCTCGTTGACGTTACGCTTGCGTACGGAGCTGGGGTTTGGGGACGCATACGGTAACACCACGAGTTTACCGTTCTATGAACACTTCTACTCGGGCGGTTTCGGTTCCATACGCGGCTTCGAGACGAGCACGCTTGGGCCACGCACCACGCCGCCCACTGAATTTGCCGACGGCACTCCGATTCCGCCTGGATTCTTTCGGCCACGTGGAGATCCTTTCGGTGGCAATTTACTCATCGAAGCGAGTATGGAAATCATCTTTCCTCTACCTTTCATAGACGATCAGCGCCAGTTTCGCCCTGTGTTCTTCATCGATGCAGGTAACGTATTCAATACGAATTGTCCCAGTGTGAGCACTAACTGCTTCGATTTTGATATGGATCACATGCGCTACTCCGTTGGAGTTGGCATCACTTATCTGAGCGGCATGGGACCTATGACCTTTGGGATTGCGAAGCCATTCAATACCCAATCCTTCGACGAAGAGGAAGTTTTTCAGTTTGAGTTAGGTCGAACATTCTGATGTAGAATGCGTCCGCAAAAAGCACCTCGTAAGTTCAACATATCGGATCAGCGTGCTCGACGGGATAGGATAACTAAGGAGTTTTATTTGTGATCAAGAAGTTAGTCAGTTTGTCATCTTTGCTTTTTTGTTTAGTCGCGACTTCCGCATCCGCTGAGTTGAAGATCGCGGTGCTCGACACGCAGCGAGCTCTGATAGCGAGCGAAGAAGCACAATCTCTCTCCAAGAAAATTCAGGAAGAATTGCAAAGCGACGAAGCGGAAGCCAAAGCGTTGAACGATGAGGTTCGAGCCTTGACAGAGAAGCTCCAGAAAGACGGCGAGGTCATGAGCCCAGCCGAACAACGCAAGGCGCAAAAAGATATCGAGGATAAACAGATAGATCTTCAGTTCCTGGTGAACAAGCTGCAGAAAGCGGTACAGGATCGTCGACAGGAACTGGTTAACCACATGTTGCCGAAAATCGATGCGGTATTGAAGGATCTCATTGAGCTTGAAGGCTACGATCTGATCATGGAACGTAGCAACCTACGCTACGTGAACACAAAACATGACATCACACGCAAGGTTACCGAGAAGCTCAACGAAAAGTACGAAAAAAGCTAGTGCCTGCTGTGGGTGAACCTTCTTTCACCCTTGAAGAACTTGCCAAACATGTCGGTGCGCATGTTACAGGTAATCCACAGGTGGCCATCAGCGGGCTGGGCAGCTTGGAGACTGCCTGTTCAGGACAGTTGAGCCATCTTTCCAGCGCCGCATACAGGCGCTACCTTGCTGATACCGCAGCAAGTGCGGTCATCCTCGATGAGAAAAATCTCGAACACTGGCAGGGAAATGCCATCGTCACGGATAATCCGTACCTTGCGTTCGCAAAAATCTCTCAGCTTTTCGCACAAGTGCCGGAACTGACGCCCGGTCTTGATCCAAGTTCAAAGGTGGATGAACGAGCAACCGTCGCATCGAGTGCATGTGTCGGTCCCGGAGTAGTTATCGGGGCGGACTGCGAAATCGGTGTCAATGCGCGCATTTATGCCAACGTAGTTATCGGTGCACGATGCCGGATCGGTGCAGACGCGATGCTCATGCCGAACGTCGTGTTCGGTGCAGATGTGTCTCTCGGCGCCCGAAGTGTCGTGCACAGCGGTGCGGTAATTGGTTCTGACGGCTTCGGATTTGCGCCGGACGAGGAAGGGCATTTGCAGGCGATCGCCCAACTCGGTGGCGTGCAGATTGGCCAGGACGTGAGCATCGGTGCTTGCACGAGTATTGATCGCGGGGCAATCGAAGATACGGTCATCGAAGACGGAGTGAAGATCGATAACCAGGTCCAGATCGGGCACAACTGTCTTGTCGGTGCGCACAGCATTCTGTGCGGATGTGTTGGGATCGTTGGTAGTACGGTCATCGGACGCCACTGTGTGCTCGGAGGTGCCGTCGGTGTAGGTGGAGATGGACCGATCGAGATTTGCGATCACGTTGTTATCAGTGGCATGACTCACGTATCCGCGTCCATTACCGAGCCTGGCGTATATTCTGGTGGGGTGTTACACAATACGAGCCGGCAGTGGAAACGAAACGCGTTACGGTTCCAGAAGCTCGATGAACTCAACCGACGTGTCGCTCGCCTGGAGAAGGCTCTCGTTATGCGCGAAGGTGCTGGCAAGTAAAGGGGTTCGTTCGCCAGTAGCGACCTGCTTCGTCGATAATGACTTGTGACACGCGACCCTGGATACTGATACCTTCAAAGAGCGGCCTGCAACAAAGAGACCCTCAACAAAGGGACTTGGATAGAATGACCTTGGACACTATAGGATGACGTTGGATACAAAAAAGGACATTACCGAGCTTTTTGACTACTTACCCCATCGGCACCCGTTTCTGCTGGTAGATCGGGTGCTGGAACTTTCCGTAGGAGAAAGCATCCGCGGTATCAAAAACGTCACGATGAACGAAAACTTCTTCGTCGGTCATTTCCCGGGATATCCGATCATGCCCGGCGTATTGATTGTCGAAGCGTTGGCACAACTTTCGGGCGTACTGGCGTTCGAGACGAAGAACACGCGACCAGCCGATGGTGCCGCGTATTATCTCGGTGGAACCAATAAAACACGTTTTAAACGACGTGTGATCCCAGGGGATCAATTGGTCATGCACAGTTCTATCGTTGCTGACAGAAGCCGGATGATGAAATTCGCTTGTCAGGCGTTCGTGGAAGAAGACCTGGCGTGCACGACCGAGATCATCTTGATGGAAGGTGTATTTTGAGATGATCGATCCGCGCTCGATCATCGATCCCAGCGCTGAACTTGGTAACAATGTCACAGTCGGTCCCTGGACGATGATTGGCCCGGACGTGGTGATCGGCGACGATTGCTGGATAGCCCCACACGTTATCTTGAAAGGTCCCACCACCATTGGTCGCAACAACAGGATCTATCAGTTTGCGACCGTTGGTGAGGACACGCCCGCTTTTGCCTACAGCGGTGAGCCTACCAAGCTCGAGATTGGCGATGACAACGTCATTCGCGAGGGTGTCACCATTCACCGCGGTCTGATCCAGGACCTTGGTACGACGGTTATCGGCAACCACTGCCTGTTGATGGCCTACGTACACGTCGGGCACGATTGTATCGTCGGCGATCATGTCATTATGGCTAACAACGCCTCCATCTCCGGGCATGTCCGGGTTGGCGATCATGCGAACTTTGGTGGCTACTCCGGCGTGCCGCAGTACCGAATTGTCGGTGCGTATACGCACATTGCTGCGATGAGTCTCGTGCTGAAGGATGTACCGGCT
>Ga0209980_10002326_pt1 | contig 10396 bp, 10 predicted proteins | sample CR02metaG_FD_183611 | JGI IMG/M metagenome (GOLD analysis project Ga0209980, IMG submission 183611) | Deep subsurface microbial communities from Mariana Trench to uncover new lineages of life (NeLLi) - CR02 metaG (SPAdes) (version 2) | ecosystem: Environmental > Aquatic > Marine > Ocean trench... | reverse complement strand
GAATTGTGTGAGCACCACAGTAACTAAGTCCAGAACGAACGCCACCAGTAAGTTGTTTTAGAATATCAGTTACACTTCCTTTGTAAGGAGTCATTGCTTCAACACCTTCTGCAACATAATCGTTAAGATCTTCTTCAAATGAAACATGTCCATTTTCCTTTGATTTTCTTCCAAGTGATGCAGCTAAAGAAGCCATTCCACGATATACTTTGAATCGATTTCCATTTTTTGTCAAAAGAGCTCCAGGCGATTCATCTGTTCCTCCAAGCATACTTCCAATCATTACAGATGAGGCTCCTGCAGCTAGTGCTTTAGTTGCATCTCCAGAAGTTCTTGTTCCTCCATCAGAAATTATTGGTACATTATTTTCTTTTCCTACTTTAGCGCAGTCTATTACTGCTGTAAGTTGAGGAACACCAGAACCAGTAACTACACGTGTAATACAAATGGATCCAGAGCCAACTCCTACTTTTACAGCATCAACACCAGCTTTTATCAAATCTTCAACTCCTTGTGCTGTCGCAACATTTCCAGCAATTAACTCACAATCTGGAAATGCTTTTTTGATGTGACGAACTGTACTTACAGCGTTTTCACTGTGACCATGTGCAATATCTACAACAATTATATCTGCATTTGCCTCCAAAAGAGATTCTGTTCTTTCCATAAAGTCTCCTTTAACGCCAACGGCTGCTCCTACAAGAGGCCTACCTTTTTTGTCCTTTGATGCGGCAGGAAAGTTTTCAATATTTGTAATATCTTTTGTTGTAATCAAGCCCTTTACATGATTTGAATCATCAATAAGAGGGAGTTTTTCAATTCTATGTTTGTGTAGAATATCTTTTGCTTCTTCAAGAGAAATTCCTGGTTTTCCAGTAACAACATCTTTTGTCATTACATCTTTAATCAGTTTTGATGTATCTGATTCAAATTTTAGATCACGATTTGTCAAAATTCCAATAAGTTTTGATTCAGAATCAGTAACAAGTAAGCCAGAAACTCCTTGTTCATCAGCGTATTTTATTGCATCATTAACAGTTTGGTCTGGACCAATTGAGTATGGATTTTCAATCATAATACTGCCGGCTCTTTTTACTTTGAGAACCTCTTTTACTTCCTCTTCAATTGTAAGAAATCTATGAATAATTCCAATACCGCCTTCACGGGCCATGGTAACTGCCATGTTAGATTCTGTAACGGTATCCATGTTAGCGCTTAAGAAAGGAATGTTCAGAGAAATATTTCTAGAAAGTTTTGTGCTAAGATCGGTTTGAGCTCTACTTGTAATATCAGAATATTTGGGAACAAGGAGAACATCGTCAAAAGTTAGTCCTTCTTTGAATTCCAATGAAACCCTTTTCAAAAGAATTATGATACATTATAAGCTTTTGTCTAGACGTGAGAGCTTCTTTGCAATGGAGACTATGCTATGTGTTTCCTTAACATTGTGCGTGCGTATGATATCTGCCCCATTAATTACTGCTAAAACTTCTGCAGCAAGTGATCCAGGCAATCGATCGGATGGATTTTTTTTATTCATGATTTTTCCAAGAAATGATTTGTTTGAAACTGAAACAAGTAATGGTTGATTTTGTTTAATTGATTTTAGATTTGCTAATATGGAAAGATCTCTTTGTAACCAATCAGAATTAATTTTTGTAAAAAATGGTCCTTTTCCTATTTTTCTAAAAAAACCAATTGCAGGATCAAGTACAATTTTTTTTGATGAAATTCTTGATGATTTAGCAAGCTTTAAACTTTGTTTTAGAAGTTCTTTTGTTTTCTTAACTTGATTTCCTGTAACAAGATTTTTGCTAAATGCACATAAGATTAGATCTGGTTCGTAAATTCTAACAACATCTATCATTTGTCTGTCATATTTTAGGCCAGAAATATCGTTGATTATTTCAGAATCTAATTCCAAGGCCTGTACTGCAACACTTGCTCTACAGGTATCGACAGAAATTGGTAGGTTAGTTTTGTTTTGTATAATTTTTATAGCATCTGTGATTCTTTTTGCTTCAATCTTTTCTGGAATAATTGTAGAAAGATATGGTGCAGTTGACATTCCTCCAACATCAATAAAGTCAGCACCTTGATCTTCCATCTTTTTAACAGTTTCAGTGATTTCATTTCTCTTTGTTTTTACCGATTTTTTGTAAAATGATTCAGGGCTAACATTAAGAATTCCCATAATTCGTACTGGATTTGAACCTCCAATGGCTATGGATGCGAGTTTATTCACAGGATTTATGATAAGGAATTGTAATTTGAGTGATATGACAATTGCTGGATGGGAAAAGAAGTATTCTGAAATTATCAAAGAGTTTGGTTATGACAAAGAACAAGATTACGAATCCGCAATTTTACTCAATTTAATATTGAGAAATCCTATTCCATTAAAAAAATTAAGAGAAATCATCTCAAAAAAATCAGTTTTTGTGATTGGTGCAGGACCGTCTCTTTCATCATCAATACAACATTTGAAAAAATTTCCTAAAATTCCAAAAATTGTAGCAGATAGTGCTGCAAAACCATTACTTGAAAATAATATAAAATTCGATATTTTAGTAACTGACCTTGACGGCGATGAAAAATCATTAAAAAAAATTGGAAAATCGAATTCAATTTTTGTCACACATGCACATGGTGATAATATTGCAAAATTACAAATTATAGAAAATTTCAAAAATTGTTTAGGAACAACTCAAACAAAGTCATTTGGGAAGATTCAAAATTTTGGAGGATTTACTGATGGAGATAGATGTGTATTTATTGCAGATTATTTTGGTGCAAAAAATATTATTTTGATTGGTATGGATTTCGGAAAAATAATTGGAAAATATTCAAAAACAAAAAAATCTGAAAGAAAAATCAAATTAAAAAAACTTTATCGCGGAAAAAAACTTCTGGAATGGCTTGCAACAAAAAGAAAAAATGGACTATATACAACTTCAAAATCCATCAAGGGTTTTAAAAAAATCTGCTTTAAGGATTTAGAAATTCTACTTGATTCCTAGAATGCGTTTTAATACCCAATATACTGAGAAAAAGTATGAAGTTTTCTGATGAGCAGATTCGTGATATTCTAAAACTAAAAGATCACATTATAGATAAAATTGAAAAACATAAAGAAGAAATAGATATGCTTGAAAAAAATCTCAATATATTAAATTCAGTCCTAAAAGAATCAAGTTTTACAAAGGCTTCAGCACTTTCTTCTAACAAAACAAAAACTAGTTCAGCTACTTCTATTCCAATTACTAATGGATCAGGAGGCGAAGTTATCGCAAATGCCTATGTTACTCCAGATCAGGTTTCAATTGTATTAAATGAAGAAGTTGTAATAGAAGCTGATACTCCACCGTTAAAATCATTTTTCATAGATAGAATCATTGCAGAAATGAAAAGAAAAGACTCTTCAGAAGTTCAACGTGGAAAAATTCAGCCTGAATCAGTAATTGATTTTATCATAAACAAAAATGGTTCTCAAATACGAGAAATTATTGTAAAAAACTACCGTCAAAAAGAACGAGTAAATGAAATCATTAACACTGTAGCATGGTCTCTTACGAGAATGTTAGAAAATACAAAGTGATTTTATGGATAAAATAGTGGTTTTGGACTTTGGCTCTCAATATAGCCACCTAATATGCAGAAGAATTCGTGATTTTTCAGTATACGCTGAGTTGGTACCATTTGATATTTCAATGGAAGAATTGAAAAAACACAATCCAAAAGGAATAATCTTTTCTGGTGGACCTTCAAGTGTTTACAATTCAGATGCTCCAATTCCTGAGAAAGAAGTGTTTAAGATGAATTTACCAATTCTTGGAATTTGTTATGGCCATCAATTAATTGTAAATAATTTTGGCGGGAAAATAAAGCGAGCAAACAAAGAATATGGATCTTCTGTACTTTCAATTGATAATGATAAAGATTTGCTAAGTGGCGTTGGAGAATCAGTGAGAGCTTGGATGAGTCATGGTGATGAAGCAGAGATTGTTCCACCAGATTTTGAAATTATAGCTCATACAGAAAGTGCAAAAGCAGCTGCAATTGCATCAAAAGATAGAGCAGTTTTTGGAATTCAGTTCCATCCTGAAGTAGTGCATACAGAACAAGGTCCAGAAATTCTCAAAAATTTTGTTCTCAAAATTTGTAAAGCAAAACAAGATTGGTCAATGAAAACTTTTATTGAGAGTACAGTTAAAAGCCTTTCAAAAATTGAAGGAAATGTTTTGTGTGGAGTAAGTGGGGGGATTGACTCTACAGTTACAGCTTTGTTGCTCCACAAGGCAATAGGGGATAGGTTAAGGTGTGTTTTTGTAGATAATGGTCTTTTGCGAAAAAATGAAGAAGCCGAAATTGAAGAGATGTTCAAAACTAATTTCAAAGTAAATTTTACTCCAATCTATGCAGCTGAGAGTTTCTTAGAAAAACTCAAAGGAATAACTGATCCTGAACAAAAAAGAAAGATTGTTGGAGAGGAGTTTATTCGAATCTTTACAGAGTTTGCTGAAAAAAATGGCCCATTCAAATGGCTTGCTCAAGGAACATTATACCCAGATGTGATTGAAAGTGGGATTTCAAAGGGGCCAGCTGCTGTTATAAAATCTCACCACAATGTTGGTGGTCTTCCTGATTGGCTCAATCTTGAGATTCTAGAGCCATTAAGAGAACTCTACAAAGATGAGGTAAGAAAGGTTGGAAAGATTCTTGGTATTTCAGATAAGTTAATCATGCGTCATCCTTTCCCAGGACCCGGATTAGCAGTAAGAATCATTGGTGAAGTTACACCAAAAAAACTAGAGATTGCAAAGGTTGCAAGTAAAATTGTTGAAGAGGAATTAGCTGAAGCAGATCTTTATGACAAAGTTTGGCAAGCATACGCATCTGTTGGAGATGACAAAGCAGTTGGAGTAGTTGGTGATGAAAGAAAACACGGAAATATTGTAATGGTAAGAGTTGTCGATTCAATAGATGCAATGACAGCTGATTGGACAAGACTTCCACATGGATTACTTGAAAAAATTAGTAATAGAATTACAAATGAAATTGAAGATGTAACATGGGTTACTTATGCAATTTCAAGTAAACCACCATCTACAATTGAACCAGAATAGATTCATTAAAAAATATTAAAGTAAGCTTGCTCCAAAAACACCAGCAGAATCACCTAACTGATTTTTTAAAATTGGAGTATCAACTAGATCGCTAAATACGCTATCATAAACCGCTTTTTTTCCTTCATCATAAAGAAAAGAGACGTTAGAAACTCCTCCACCAAGTACAATTGCGTCAGGATCTAAAATATCAATAACATTTGCTAGTGCGGTTCCAAAATTATGCAAAAATTCATTCTTCCATTGAATGGCTTTATCATCATCAAGATTTTGAATTATTTGAGGGAGTGAGTCTTTTTTTCCCGTAAGCTCATTCCATCGTTTTTCTAATGCTGGACCACTAATGTATGTCTCAACACAACCGTTTTTTCCACAATAACATTTGTTGCCATTTTGGTGTAAGGTGTGATGTCCCCATTCTCCAGCTATGTTTGTCCTACCATGATGAATTTTTTTATTTATCACAATTCCACCTCCTACACCAGTTCCCATTATTACTCCAAAAACTACATCATAATCTTTGGCAGCACCCATTTTTGCTTCAGCCATTGCAAAACAATTTGCATCATTTTCCATCGAAACTTTTTGCCCTAACGCTTTTTCGAGATCCTCTTTGAGTGGCATTCCAATCAAACATTGAGTATTACTATTTTTTATCAAACCAGTTTTTTTTGATATGGCTCCAGGAGTGCAAATTCCTATTGTTGAATCATTGGTTTTGGTTTTGAGATCATTTACCAAATCTACAACAGAATTAAGAATTGCATTATAATCATTTTGTGGAGTCGGGATTCGTTTTCTTTCAATAGGTTCAAGATTGTCATTTAGAATAATTCCTTCAGTCTTTGTTCCCCCAAGGTCTATGCCTATTCTACTCACAATTTATGTTCGTAACAGTTTGTTTTGAAGTTTTCATTTGTACATAGCTAATGTTTTAAACCAAAAACATGAAAGAAAATCATATGGGTGAAAACCTAGACAGATATAAAAAAAGAAGTGCATGGTGGTTTTTGTTACCAATCTTTTTTACGATATTTGGTGGACTGATTGCTTTTTTTGCTATTAGAAGCGATGATTCAAAAAGAGCAAAAGATTGTTTGTTGCTAGGAATCATTTTGTTTGCAATTCCTTTTGTTATTTCAGGAATTATGATAGGATTCTTTTCTGCACAAATTCCAGAATATAAAGAGATGATGAAACCTCCTATTTGGGAAGTTTAGTTTTTTAAAATTTGATTATCCCGTTGGTGGTCCGCCGCCACTAGGTCCACCAGTTATGGCAATAACATCATCGATTCTAAGAATCATGTTTGCAGTTTCGGTTGCAGATTTTATGATTTGTTCTTTTACAACAAGGGGTTCAATAACATCAAGAGATAACATGTCTGTAACCTGGGTATTTCTTGCATCAATGCCAGTCCATTTTTTTCCTTGGTTTTGCTTTGCCCTAAGATTTACCATAGTGTCAATTGGATCCATTCCAGCATTTTCAGCAATTGTTAGTGGAATTACTTCCAAAGCTTCTGCATATTTTTTGATTGCAAGTTGTTCTCTACCATCAAAATTGTCAGCCCACTCTTTTAGTTGAGCAGCAACAAAAGCTTCTGGTGCTCCTCCACCAGCAACAATTTCTGGTTTTTCAATTACATCTTTTACTACCATTAAGGCATCATGCATAGAGCGGTCAACCTCATCAACTACTCTTTGTGAACCACCTCTTATCAAAATTGTAACTGATTGTGGGTTTTTGCATCCCTCAACGAATACCCATTTGTCAGATTCTACTTTTTTCTGAATAACTAAATCTGCACTTCCTAATTCTTTTTCAGAAAGATCATCTAGGTTAGTGGTAACTCTTCCGCCAGTAGCTTTTGCTAATTTTGTCATGTCACTTTCTTTAACACGTCTTATAGCCAAAATTCCATGTTTTGCTAAATAATGCTGTGCAATATCATCAATTCCCTTTTGGCACAAAAGTACATTTGCGCCGACTCCATGAATTTTTTCTACCATTGTTTTTAGCATTCTGTTTTCTTCTTCTAAGAACATCTGCATTTGAGAGGGGTCACTAATTCTAATTTCAGAGCTCATCTCTGTTTTTTCAACCTCAAGTGCTGTATTAACTAATGCAATCTTTGCTTTTTCAATCTTGGTTGGCATTCCGCTATGAACTACCTCTTTGTCTAAAACAATTCCTTTGATTAATGCAGTATCTTGAATTGAAGCGCCTGCTTTCTTTTCTACTTTGATATTATCTAAATCAACATCGTACTTTTCAGCTTTCTTTGTTGCAATTTTTAAAATTGCTTCAACAACAACTTTTGATATAGGACCGCTATCTTCAGAAATTAATTTTGATTGCATGCTTGTTTTAGCAATTTTTAAAAGCGATTCTTTATCGTCAGGTTGTATTTTCTGTGCAATTTCTGAAAGTATTTCAAGAGTTTTTTCAGAAGCTGCTTGATATCCATCAATTATAACGGTTGAATGAACATCTTTTTTCAATAGCTCTTCAGCTTTTGCAAGCAATGCACCTCCAAACACTACTGAAGATGTGGTACCATCACCGACTTCATTATCTAGAGTTTTAGCGATTTCAACCATCATTTTGGCTGCTGGGTGTTGGACATCAATCTCTTTGAGAATTGTAGCACCATCATTTGTTATGGTGACATCACCCAAAGAATCAACAAGCATTTTATCTAAACCACGTGGACCAAGGCTTGATTTGACTAAATCTGCAACAAGTTTTGCAGCCTGAATATTGTTATTTTGAGCGTCTTTTCCCTTTTGTTGAAGGGCACTTTCCTTAAGTACCAGTACTGGGCCTTGTGGCGTTTGTTGAATAGAAGCCATAATTCAGCTGAACTGCTTTAGATACCCCTTTTTAAGATTACTTAGTTGATTGGAGGGACGTATGACCTCTTCTTGATATCGACAATTCCAGAATATAGAATCCGAATTGATGGTAGCGCTAAAAATGGCAAGAAAAGGGGTATTAAATGAGGTCTTTTGAATTTACACCCAGAGTCAACTAAACTGTTTTTTATTGCAGAAAAGTTTGAAGCAACTTTTTCAAATGAATCAGTTGAAATGATTCCTCCAAATTGTAGCGGTAATGAAGCCAATGATTTTCCATCCTTTATTACAACAAGACCTCCTTGTGTTTTGATTAGACTGTTTGCAGCTATGGCCATATCCTTTTCATTTGAACCAATTACAATCAGATCATTTTCATGAAAATTCCATGTTGATGCAAATGCCCCTATATCTGCTCCAAAATTATTCAAAAATCCAATAGCATTTTTGTTTGAACCATACGTCCTATCAAATGCTGCTACCTTCCACACATCCTTGTCAGGTGATGGAATAACATTTCCATTCCTTGTTGAAAGTTCTACAGGGTCAAGTTTTGTGATAATTTCATTAATCAAATTAATCGAATTTGCTGTGACTGTAGATTTTTTTGATTTTACCTCAAAGTCTTTTTCTGAGAATTTTTTTCGAATTTTTACGGTTTTTTTAATCCAAGATGGTATTGTTTTATTTTTAATTTGAGAGACTATACTTCCGTTTGATACTACAAGTTTTCCTCCAACAAACACTTTTTTTGGTTTTATTGAAAACAATCCATCAAAAACCAAAATGTCAGCAAGTTTTCCAGGAGCTATTCCTCCAAGATCTTTTCCCATGTTATAGTAATCAAAGCAGTTTTTTGATGCCATTGAAAATGCATCAACTGCATCAACACCATTTGAAATTGCCTCTCTTACACAATGATCAATATGTCCATAGTGTTCAATATCTAAAGGATCAACGCCATCAGAGCAAAACATTAGTCTGTCAATGTATGTTTTGTGCACCAAAACACGAGTAACGATTTCTTTTAGGTCTCTACGAATGGAACCTTCACGAATCATCACCCACATTCCTAGACGTAAACGCTCTAGAACTTGATCAAAATCTATTGGCTCATGACAAGATAAAATTCCAGATGAAACATAGGCTACTAACTTCTTTCCTGATGCCCCAGCTGTATGACCATTAATGATACAATCAGCTTCAAGCATTGATGAAAGTGATTTCATTGTTTTTGCATCACGCATTGTCACTTTTGTCCAAGAAAAAACCTCTCCTAGACCCAAAACATTTGCCAATTTTACTGCAGCTTTTTCTTGTGATAAACTCAAGGTCTTACTATGACTAAACTTTCTGTCAACTGGAAGACCGCCAGGGACAACATGAAACATTCGGAGAGGTAGATCATTAGTTTGTCTTACAAATTCTCTAAATCCTTTGTATCCACAGGTACTTACAATATCAATAGGATCAGAAAATAATGAAGTTACACCACACAAAAGAGATTTTTTTGCAAACTCCGACGGCATCACAAACTGATCAATGTGAATGTGAGGATCTGCAAATCCTGGTGTGATATACTTGCCTTCTAAATCAATAACAGTAGTTTTAGTTCCAATTGTGTGTGATGCATCAGAACCCACAAAAGCAATTCTGTCATTTACTATAGCAATTTCAGTTTGTGGAATGATTTCTCTTGTGTAAACGTTAACAAGTTTGCAATTTTTTAAAACTAGATCAGCCTTTTTGTCACCCATTGCAACGGCATTAAGAGATAAAATTGAACGAGAGAGAGTAGAAGTCACGAAGTTCAGTTATGGTTTTCGGCCTATTATAGATTCAATGCTTAAATTACAGAGAAAGTGGGTTGTTTGATATGAACTATCCAAAGCAGATTAGACGGTATTGTCCAAAATGTAACACACATACTGATCAAAAGGTCTCGATTTACAAGGCTGGAAAAAGAAGAGGTTCTGCTATTGGAGAAAGACGTCACGCTGAAGACAAAAAGGGTTACGGTGGACAAAAATTCCCAAAATTAGCCAAGCCTGCAAAGACTACAAAGAAGTTTACAAGAATACTAACCTGTACTGTGTGTAAAAAGAAATTCAATACGTATGGAATTAGAGTTAGAAAATTTGAGTTGGTGGCAGTATGAAAAAAGATCACATTCTTGTTCCTGAACCAAATAGTAAATTTCTAAAAATTGAATGCAAAGAATGTGGAGAAAAACAAGTTGTTTTTTCTCATGCATCAACTATAGTAACATGTAATTCATGTGGAAATGCAATTGCAAAGCCAACAGGTGCTATTGCAAAAATTTTTGGCAAAAACTCAGGAAACGCCGAGTAATTCGTAATCTTGTTTTGTGTTTAGATTAAAGGCGACTCTTTTGTCATCTGAAATTTGATA
>Ga0209980_10002325_pt1 | contig 10396 bp, 11 predicted proteins | sample CR02metaG_FD_183611 | JGI IMG/M metagenome (GOLD analysis project Ga0209980, IMG submission 183611) | Deep subsurface microbial communities from Mariana Trench to uncover new lineages of life (NeLLi) - CR02 metaG (SPAdes) (version 2) | ecosystem: Environmental > Aquatic > Marine > Ocean trench... | reverse complement strand
GCCCAGAATCGACCGCAACGGCCGCTGATCGGTGTCGTAGAAGTTGCGCGCATACGGCAGGTCGAGCATGAAGTCGTCCAGAGTGCCGAAGTGCGGTACCGCTTCGTGCAAGAGCCAGAGCGCCGCCAACTGAGCGCCGTGGACCGCGTGGTTCAGCTGGTAGTTGCCGAGCAGCTCGGCCTCCTGCACTCCGATCGCCGACAGCAGGGTCAGCGAACGCATTCTCTCGGGGGCCAGCCTCGCCAACTCGAGAGCGACGCCACCTCCCATGCTGAATCCCAGAACGTGAGTCTCGGCGATCTCCAAACGGTCGAGGAGGCCTAGAGCAGCTCTGGCGTGGGTTGCGATCGAATAGTTGGAGAGGCGCTTGGTCGACTCGCCGAAACCGGGGAGATCCGGGGCCAGGACGCAGAATCGGTCGGCGAGCGCTGGGCTCAAGGACTCGAAGTCGCCCGACGAGCCCGGGCTGCCGTGTAGCAGCAGCAAAGGGGGCAGACCGGAGCCGTTTCCCGGAAGACATGATCTGCGGAACGCAACAACCACACTGTCACCATCCGAGATTCCGGAAATCTCGACGCTCTGGGTTTCAGAGCCAGGGTCGGAGTCTAAGCTGGAACCCGATTGGGTCGCTCGGTGCTCGCTCACCCGCCAGGCATGCGAGGCCGTCAGAGCCAGAGCGTAGGCGACCAAAATCGCGAGAGCGGCTCGCCGTCGGAACGCCATCGGCGGAGGTCCTACGACACAGCTCCCGACACGGGAACGAACAACTCGAGGACCCGGCTGTGGAGACGTTGAGCTAGCCGCTTGCGATCGCTGTCGCAAACCGTGCCTTCGCCAAAGGCCACGCGGACGGAGAAACCGGGAAGAGCCAGCATCCGAAAAAAATGATCGGTAAACGCCATATCTCCCCACCAGCAGATCGACACGTGCGCCAAGGGCTGGTCGGCGGAGGTGCTGTAGCTCAGGGCCGCGGCTGAGACCGCCAATCGCCCGCGGGCCGCGGGTTCCAAAAGCGATGGTCGGAAGGGAGCGACCGAGGCTCCGGAGGTGCTGGTGCCCTCAGGGAAGATCAACACACCTTCACCCGCTTCCAGGGCAGCTTCAATGCGAACGACGGCGCGAGGCAGATCGCGACCTAGGTTGCGGTCGACGAAGACGGTGTCCAAATGACGGACCAGAAACCCCAAAACCGGCCAGCTCCGCACCTCGCTCTTGGCAACAAAAATCGTGTCCAGCAGGCTGCTCAAGACTACGATGTCGAAGTAGCTCAGGTGGTTGGACACCAGCAGAAACGGCGGCCTTGGAGCCGATCCGACGACTTCCACCCGAACGTTCATCAGCCGCAGGATCGTGCGCGTCAGAGTGCCGAGGTTGAAGCTCCGCCAGCGTCTCCGAAGCGACGGCCGCGCACTCAAAAAAGGGCGGCCCAGCATCCACATCGAGAAGAACAGAACCGTGGCCTTGGCGATCAGAATCAGCCGAAGCCAGCTACGAAGTCGGGCCACGCTCGCTCAACCGAAAAACATCCGGTGAACTCGGGGAGTCAGGCCATCGATGTCCATCAACACGAGATAGTCGATGGTCTTGAATTCACGATCGATGGCCGGAGGGCCGCAGACCTTGGAACCGAACCGCAGGTAGGTCTTGAAGAGAATCGGAAGCACGACCTCTTCGCTGTCGTCTACCTGTTCGCTGGGCCGCTCGAGACCCAACGGCTCTCCATCCAGCGCATGTTCGGCCACCGGTGCGACCACGAGTTCGGGATGCATGTGGTTGTTGCGTTGCAGCAGCCGCAGAGCCCGCCAGCCCTCCTGCGAATCCTGGCTGGGCAGGGAACAGCAACCGAAAAGGAAACGTGCCTGATTGTGGGCGACATAGAGCGCCAGCGCCCTCCAGAGTAGAAACAACACCTTCTGGCTCCTGTGCGTTCTGGCTACGCACGCTCGCCCCACCTCCACGGAACGTTCCAGGACGCCCTCCGGAAGGCTCGCGAGTTCGAACAGGCCGGCGCTGTAGAAGCCCTTGTAGCGCGCGGCCATCTCGGCGGTCTGCATCCTATAGGTACCGACAACCTGATCGGTGCGCGTGTCGCGTACCAGCAGGTGATGGCACCAGGGATCGAAGGCATCGAAGTCCCGACCGGTCTCGTAGGATGCCTCGAGCCCCTCGCCCAGCTCTTCGTTGAAGACCGCGAACCGCAGGCGCAACGCCAAGTCCAGATCCTCGTCGCTGCGAGCGAAAGACACCTCGTATGGCCCGTCCGTGATCCCCTGCTCGGGAAGCTGGTCGACAGCCACCGGGTAGGTCGACTCGAGGACTGCGATCTCGACTGGCATACCTAGAAGCGGATTACTTCTCTCCGACGCGCCCGGGGCGCCCGACTCTCCCAATTCGGCGATAGCTCTCGGGGTTGGCCTCGAGAACCAACAGGTTATCGCGCCGGACGACTCGACCCGTGATCTCGACCGGCTCGGCGACCAGCTCGAGCACCCGGTCGTTGACGGTGGTAGCGTCTTGATCCACCAACAGGTAGTGTTGGTAGTCCCCGCTCCGCGTCTCGACACGCAGGACCGGAGGAATACCGCCGCTGATGCATCGGGTGGCACAGGCGCGGTGCGGCTTGCCGCGACCCGGCTTCATCACGCCGAAAAAGCACTTGCTGTCGACGATCTCGCCGCGCAGCGTCTGGGTCCCCAGCTCTGAGAAGTCAGTACGCGGAGCTCGAGCGGCCTCGCCGAGGCTCTCGACGCTGCCGCTCGAAACCTCGATCATGGTTTGGCCTTCGCGGTAGATCAGAGAGCCTTCGAGCCGAACACCCTGCCCGCCGAAGCCAGCGACTTCGGCCTCGGCGCCGTGCTTGCCGGACGCGACCAGAAAGAAACGTGAGATCGGAGCGCTGCCATCCCCGCCTGGTCGTTCGACGAGCAGCATCGGGTGCGGTTCCTCCAGGATCACCCCTTCGAAGCTTCGAACGATGCCGAACTCGAAAACGCCGGGGTCGAATCGACCCTGAATCGCGATCAGCACCAACGCGAGAGCCGCGGCGAACGCCAACAGCAGGACCACCGCGCGCCGCAGGAACCGCGAGAGGCCCGCGGGAGCCCGCGTCTGGTAGCCAATGTAGAACTCTCTCTCCGACGTCACGGGCCGGCCCCCGCTGGCTCCGACGCCTCTGGAATCTCCGCCAGCAACCCCGGCGGGATGCGAGCCGGCTCGATGTGAGTGCCCGGCGCCTTCGGACGCGGATCGACCAACACGCGGTCGCCATCCAGCCGAACTCGGAAAGTCGGGACCTTCTCGGTGAAGGGCGGCGGCGAGGAACCGTTCGCCGGCTGGTACTGAAATCCGTGCCAGGGGCAGGTGATGCAGCCGTCGATGATCCGGCCTTCGCCGAGCGGTCCGTTCTGGTGCTGGCAGACGTTCGAAACCGCCGAGATTTTGCCGTCGTAGCGAAAAACTGCTACGCGCTCTCCGGCGATGCAAACCACCCGGGCGCGTTTTTCGCGAATCTCCCCCACCCGGCAGACCTCGACGAATCCGTCTTCATCCCTTCCTCCCGACAGCTCCAGGTCACCGGTTCGCTCTCGCCATCCGGCAACCAGATGAAGGCCCAGCACCCAAGAAAAGCCCGTCGCCAGAAGAGCCACCGCGAGCGGGTGCCTCTCCGCCTGCAAGATCCCGAGCGCGACGTGCAGGACGAGGAGCCCATAGGCCACGTAGACCATCATGTGGAGCGCCTTCCAGACCGGTGGCGTCAGGTTCGCAAGCCAGAAATCGTGACTCGTCGCGGCCATCAGGAAAAGGACCACGAGAGCGGCCGCGCCCAGCGGCTGAAACGGAAACTGCGCCAGATCACCCCAGCGACCGTTTGAAGTGAGCACACTCAACAGTGGATTGACGTTGCCGAAGGCGTGAAACTGGAAAGTCGAGAAACCGCCATGCGCCAGGGCCAAGACGAACATGGTCACGCCCAAGTGGCGGCGGTTGTAGAGCAGCGGTAAGAAACGCGAATCCAGGCGGCAGAGCGGACCGATCGAAAGAATGACGTGCAGAAGCAGCAGCGCGGCCGTTCCCAAACCCCGGATCAGAAGGGTCTCGATGGTGGCGTTGGGCCGCAGCAGAGCTCCCGCGCCGACAAACACCGCGAGATAGAGCAGGACGCCGCCCAGGAGCGTCAGATCATAGATCCGCTTCTGCCGGTTCCAACCAACGGCTCGATAGGCGTGACTCATCCGTTGTCACCGCCCGGCCGAGCTGCCGTATCTATTTCTTCCGGCAGGGCCTCTTGCGGTAGGCTCTCCTGAATAGCCCGCTCGGGCCGCGCTGCGATCGCCGCAATGTAGAGCAGCACCACCGCGAGCGTCACAACGACGATCATCCAGCGGTGGCGGCGGCGTAACGGTCGGATCATCGACCGTCGCCTTCGCGCGCGAGCGTGCGGTGAGCGTTTCTCTCCTCGGGTGGCGGCAGGCGACGGAACCAGCGCCGCATCAAGACCGGCCACAGCACGGCGCAACCCGGCAGAATCGCAAGGCGAAAGCCCCAGCTGCCGCCTTCGGCTTGGGGATCTATCCGCTGGACTCCTCGGGTGACGAAGAGCAAGGCGAAGAACAACCCGAAGCCCAGGTAGACCGCCACCACCACCAAAAACCAACTCGCATTCATCTCAAACGCCTCTGCTCTAGTACTACCGACTCATCCGGGACTGTGCCGTAACCGCTTCCCGGTTGCCCCAACGCGTTCGGCCACATGAAGGCTCTACGCGCTCGGAACAGCCCCGGATCGCTCGACTGCGGCAATCCTACCTTGAAGCGGCGTCTTGCCGCCGCTCAGCCGGCGTGAGACAATCACTCCGGCGTCTCGAAGCCGCTAACGGTCCCGATCCAGCGACCAGGCGCCATTCGATCCGCTGGCCGATTCGCCGGGAGATTCGCCGGCTAGGTCGCCGGCCGACTCGCAACACACTTCTCTACAAACTCCGGAGGAAATTCCCATGGCTGAGCCTTCAGCTGAACCCCAGCGCACCCTAGTTCAATACGAGGTCAAGGACGGCGTCGCCTATTTGACCCTCAGCGACCCACCGGCCAACACCTACACCCACGAGATGATGCGCCAGCTCGACGATGCGATCCTCTCCGCCAGGTTCGACGCGAGCGTTCACGTCATCGTGCTGACCGGTCTGGGCGAGAAGTTCTTCTGCGCCGGCGCCAACATCGACATGCTCAAGAAGGCGGACCCGTACTTCAAGTACTACTTCTGCCTGCACGCCAACGAGACCCTCAACCGGCTCGAGCAGACGCCCAAGCTGGTGATCGCGGCGCTCAACGGCCACACCGTCGGCGGTGGTCTCGAGATCGCGATGGCCGCTGACCTCATGATCGCCAAGAAGGACGCCGGCAAGGTCGGCCTGCCCGAGGTCAACCTCGGAGTTCTGCCCGGCACGGGCGGCACCCAGCGTCTGTCGCGAAGGATCGGCAAGACCCGCGCGATCGAGCTGATGGTCGAAGGCGATCTCATCTCTTTCGAGAAGGGCCAGGAGCTGGGCATCATCAACAAGATTCTGGATGGCGACGACTTCATGGGCCAGGTCCATGAGTACGCCAAGCAGTTCTGCCCACCCAACAAGGCCTCAAAAGCCGTCGGCCGCATCAAGCGAGCGGTCCAATCGGGCTGGGAGGTACCGTTCGAGAGCGGTCTGGCGATCGAACGCGAGGTCCAGCAGCAGCTCTTCCAGAGCGACGACGCCAGGGAAGGCCTCGCCGCCTACATCGAGAAGCGCAAGCCCGAGTTCAAGGGCATCTAGTGCCACCCGAGATGGAGCCCCGTCAGTCCCGAGAGCCCCCGAAGCCCCAAGAACCGAACCTACCGCCGGCGAAGCTCTTCATCGGCGGCGAATGGAGCGCGCCCGAGGGCGGCAAGACCTTCACCACCGAGAATCCGGCGACCGAGGAGGTCTTGTGCGAGGTCGCTTCGGGATCACCGGCAGACGTCGATCGCGCGGTCGAAGCCGCACAAGCGGCGTTCACCGGCGACTGGCGCAAAACCTCCGCGCGCGACCGCGGTCGAATTCTCTGGAACATCGCCGACGCCCTCGAAGCGCGCATCGACGAGTTCGCGCTGGTCGAGACGCTCGACAACGGCAAGCCGATCTTCGAGTCTCGCTATGTCGACGTGCCCGCGGGCATCGCCGCCTTGCGCTACTACGCCGGCTGGGCCGACAAGATCCACGGCGACACCTTCCCGGTCGAGGGGCCGTTCCTCTTCGCCTACACCCTACGCGAGCCGATGGGCGTGGTCGGCGCGATCACGCCGTGGAACTTCCCGATCATCCAGGCGCTGTGGAAGATTGCCGCGGCTCTCGCCTGCGGCAACACGGTGATCCATAAGCCGGCGTCGTACACGCCGCTGACCGCGCTCAAGTTCGCCGAACTTGCGGTCGAAGCGGGCTTACCCGCCGGCGCGCTCAACGTCGTCACCGGCGGCGGTTCCGCGGTTGGCGGCTCGATGGTCTCACACCCCGGGATCGCCAAGATCTCGTTCACGGGATCGACCGAAGTCGGCCAGGGCATCATGAGACAGGCCGCCGACACGGTAAAGAGGGTAACCCTCGAGCTGGGCGGCAAGTCGCCCAACATCGTGTTTGCCGACGGCGACGTCGACGCCGCCGTCAAGGGCGCCTACAACGGCATCTTCTACGGCAAGGGCGAAGTCTGCGCCGCCGGTTCGCGGCTTTTCGTCGAGCGCAAAATTCACGACGAAATGCTCGAGAAGTTGATCGCTCGCACCGAGCGCCTGCGGCCCGGCGACCCGCTCCACCCCAAGACCCGCATGGGTGCCCTGGTTTCCTCGAGCCAGCGCGACACGGTGATGAGCTACGTCGAGATCGGCAAGAAAGAGGGCGCCGAAGTCGCAACCGGCGGCACCCTCGCCGACGTCGGCGGCAAGGGCTATTTCATGAACCCGACAATTCTGACCGGTGTCGACAATGCGATGCGCGTCGCCCAGGAAGAGATTTTCGGCCCGGTGCTGGTCGTGATTCCGTTCGACGAGCCCGAAGAGGCGGTGGCGCTCGCCAACGCGTCGATCTACGGCCTCGCCGCCGGGGTCTGGACCCGCGACATCGGCAAGGCGCACAGGATCGCGGCCCAGCTCCAGGCGGGTACCGTCTGGATCAATCAGTACAACTGGTACGACTCGGGCGCGCCGTTCGGCGGCTTCAAGCAGAGCGGCTTCGGCCGCGAACTCGGCCGCCAGGCGCTCGAGTACTACACCGAGACCAAGACCGTCTTCGTCGGCAAATGATTCCCCATCATCCCCATGCTCCGATGACTCGATGACCCCCACAATCCGATGACCCGAAACCGCGAGCCACTCTTTCTGGTCGCGCCGGTTCGCACACCGATCGGTAAGTTCGGCGGCGCTCTTGCGCCGCTGACCGCCGCCGATCTCGGAACCGCGGCGGCGACGGCCTGCCTCGAGCGGGCAGGGATTGCCGGCGACGCGGTCGATCAGACGCTCTTCGGCCACGCGCGCCAGGCCGGGGGCGGCCCGAATACCGCGCGCCAGATCTCGTACCGCGCCGGGGTTCCGGTCGAGCGCCCGGCCTTCACCATCAACCAGGCCTGCGGCTCGGGTCTCCAGGCCGTCTTCGACGGCGCTCGAGCGATTCTTCTAGGCGAGGCCGAGCTGGTCCTCGCGGGCGGCACCGAGAGCATGTCGAACACGCCCTACATGCTGCCGCGGGCTCGCTGGGGTTACCGCCTGGGTCACGCCGAGCTGACCGACGGCATGTACAAGGACGGCTTCAACGACCCGCTCTCCGAGATGGTGATGGGCGAAACCGCGGAGGAACTCGCCGGCGAGAGTCGACACGTCGATCGCGCGGCGGCGGACGCCTACGCCGCCCAGAGCCAGAAGCGCTGCCAGTCGGCGCGGGAGCGCGGTCGCTTCGAGACCGAAATCGTCCCGGTCGAAGTCAAGGGAAGAAAGGGCAGCGTCACCGTCGAGCGCGACGAGCACCCGCGCGAGGGGGTCACCGCCGCATCGTTGGGCAAGCTCAAACCGGTGTTTCGAGAGGGCGGCACGGTCACCGCCGGCAACGCTTCGGGGATCACCGATGGCGCGGCCGCGGTCTTGGTGGCCTCCGCCGCTGCGGTTCAAAAGTACGAACTCCGACCCATGGCGCGTCTGGTCGACTGGGAGGTCGTGGGCGTCGAGCCCAGGATCATGGGGATCGGCCCGGTGCCGGCAGTCCAGGCGATGATGAAACGCAACCGGCTCGACTACGACGCGATCGACCAGGTCGAGATCAACGAGGCCTTCGCCAGTCAAGTACTGGCCTGCCTCGAGCAGCTGCCGTTCGAGCCCGACCGGGTCAACCCGGACGGCGGCGCGATCGCGCTGGGGCACCCGATCGGCTGCACCGGCACGAGAATCCTGGTTACCCTGCTTCACGGCCTCGCGAACCGCGGTGGCCGTCGCGGCATCGCGACCCTCTGCGTCTCCGGCGGCATGGGCCTCGCGGCTCTTGTCGAGACGATTGAGACGGTCGAGACCGTCGAGCGGATCGAGCGCCACGAGGTTGGAGCCGCATGAGCGAGGTCGTTCTCGACCAGGACGGGCGCCGGGCGACCCTGACCCTCAATCGGCCGCCCCTCAACATCCTCGACACCGCCGCTCTCAAGCTGCTTTCGGAGCATCTCGACAAACTGACGTTCGACTCGAGCCTTCAGCTCGTCGTCATCCGCGGCGCCGGAGACCGGGCGTTCTCGGCCGGCGTAGCGGTCGAGGACCACACCCGGGAGCGAATCGGCAACACCTTGCGAATCTTCCACAAGGCGCTGCGCCGGCTGGCCGCGCTCCCCGCGATCTCGATCGCGGCGGTTCGGGGCCACTGCCTCGGCGGCGCCATGGAACTCGCCGCGACCTGCGACTTCGTCCTGGCGCACCGCGACAGCCGCTTCGGTCAGCCGGAGATCGAGCTGGGCTGTTTTCCGCCCGTAGCCGCGGCCGTCTATCCCGATCGACTCGGGTACCAAAAGACCCTCGAACTGCTGGTCACAGGTGAGAGCATGGACGCCAACGAGGCGCAGGCCGCCGGCTTCGTGACTTGGATCGCCGACGGTGATCTCGATACCGCGCTCGAAGAGCGCTGCTCGAAGATCTCGAGCAAGAGCACCCCCGTGACGCGAGCTCTCAAGAGCGCAATGCACGGAGGCCGCAGGCGGCTGTTTGAAAACGAGCTGCAGCGCACCGAACGGGTCTATCTCGACGAACTGCTAAAAACGGAAGACATGGACGAGGGGATCGCCGCCTTCCTCGAGAAACGCTCCCCCACCTGGAAGCACAGATAGCCACCATCAGCCAGTGACAGCCAGCATCAGCCGCATCAGCCAATACCCGCTGACCAGCCGCCCGCCGGCAGCCGGCCAGCAGCAAGGAGAGACAACATGGGAGACGCAGTACTTCGCGAGAACGTCGGCCGCATAGCGGTCTTGACCATCAACCGGCCGGACAAACTGAACGCGCTCAACGAGCAGGTCCGAGTCGACATGATCGGCCATCTCGAAGCCATCGAGAAAGACGACGCCATCGGCGTTGTGGTGATCACCGGTGCCGGCGAGAAATCGTTTATCGCCGGCGCCGACATAGGCGAGTTCGAGGGCCGTTCTCCTTTCGACCAGCGCGACGCCATGGCGAGCCCGCGGATCTTCGACATCATGTCCAACTTCCCCAAGCCGGTGATCGCGATGATCAACGGCTTCTGTTTGGGCGGCGGTTGCGAGCTGGCGTCGTCGTGTGACATCCGGATCGCCTCCGAGAACGCCCGCTTCGGCCAGCCCGAGATCAACCTGGGGCTAATTCCCGGCGGCGGCGGCACCCAGCGCCTGCCGCGCTTGATCGGCCTCGGCCAGACCATGCGCCTGGTGCTCTCGGGCGACATGATCGGCGCGGCCGAAGCCAAGGACATGGGTCTGGTCGAGATGATCTTCCCGCCCGAAGAGCTGCGCGAGAAAACCCTCGAGTTCGCGGCTCGGATCGCGTCGAAGAGCCCGCTCACGCTCAAGGTCGCCAAGCAGGCCGTGCGCGCGGCCTGGACGACCTCGGTCGACGACGGCGTCAACTATGAGCGCGATCTCTTCTGCCTATGCTTCTCCTCCGAGGACAAGCAAGAGGGCGTGGCGGCATTCCTGGCCAAGCGCCCGGCCGAATGGAAGGGCCGGTAGTTCGGGGACACCTTTCCTAGGTGTCCCCTCCCGACTCGGGCCCCGGCTCCGGCGAAGTTCGGAGCCTTTCTCGGGGAAGAAGTCGTCGAGGAGGTGGGTCACTGTCTATGGACCTTCACCGTGCCCAAGCTCCTGCGACCGTTTTTCCTTCATCGCCGCGAGCTGCTCGG
>Ga0209980_10002324_pt1 | contig 10397 bp, 12 predicted proteins | sample CR02metaG_FD_183611 | JGI IMG/M metagenome (GOLD analysis project Ga0209980, IMG submission 183611) | Deep subsurface microbial communities from Mariana Trench to uncover new lineages of life (NeLLi) - CR02 metaG (SPAdes) (version 2) | ecosystem: Environmental > Aquatic > Marine > Ocean trench... | reverse complement strand
TTGGGGGATCGTCTAACGGTAGGACTGCGGACTCTGACTCCGCCAACCAAGGTTCGAATCCTTGTCCCCCAGCCAAAATAAGAAGGCCCGCTCAAAGCGGGCCTTCTTATTTTGGCTGGGGGACATTTCGGATGAGAAGCTCGTTCGACAAAATCGCCGGGAGCGATTTTGGACGGCGGAGCCGCCCGAAGGGCGCAATACAGGGATGTATTGCATCAATCCTTGTCGCTATCGAAAAAGCCCGCTCAAAGCGGGCCTTCTTATTTTGGCTGGGGGACAAGGATGTATGACTCTTACTGCCCGATCGTCCTTACGCCTGAATTGTCGGCAATCAACAGGACGTCTGCCGGCCGGTGCGAAAAAATTCCCACGGTAAGAACACCGGGGAATTGATTCAGTCTTGTTTCCGTTTCGAGCGGATTGCTGATTGTCAGGTTGTGGACGTCCAGAATATGGTTGCCGTTTTCGGTCACGAAATTTTCCCGCCAGATAGGTTGTCCACGCAACTTGAGGAGTTGCCGCGCGACGAAAGCCTGCGCCATTGGAATAACTTCAATCGGCAGCGGAAATGTGCCGAGCATGCCGACCAGTTTCGAATCATCGATAATACAGACAAATTTCCGCGCGGCCCCTGCGAGGACCTTCTCACGTGTAAGGGCGCCACCGGCGCCCTTGATCAGATGCAGGTGCTTGGTGGCTTCATCTGCGCCATCTATGTATAGATCGACATCGCCGACCTGGTTGAGCATTGAAACCTCGAAACCGTGTTTCTCGAGCCTGGCCTTGGTTTCGGCTGAGCTGGAGACAACCGCCTCGATCTTGTTGCGAATGGAAGGTAGCAGGTCGATCAGAAAGTCGACCGTCGATCCTGTGCCGATGCCCAGAATAATGCCGTTCTGGATGTACTCCAGGGATGCTTTGGCAGCATTCAGTTTCTTTTCAGATTGATCCATGTTTCCACGTTCATCCGACTGCAATCAGGCCGCGATCTATCCGTTCCAAACACATTTCCAAGACCGTCGGCACGGTTTCGAGCGTGAGCTTATCTGATCGGCAGAGTATTGGCTATGGTTTCACCTGGGATCTCTGAGGCGAACAAAATACGCCTGCATGGGGGCCAAAACGAAATATGCCCGCAATCGCGGGCATATTTCTTGTTTCGGAAGAACAACGTCGGTAACCCTTGCAGTAAATGGCCGACTTAGACCGGGTGAAATAGTTACCTTTCTCCCAAGTAGATAGCCTAGGCTATCTCCGCCGGGAAGCCTTCCTCTTGGTCTTGCGCTTGGCTTTTTTCTTAGCCTTGCGCTTGGCCTTCTTTTTGGTCTTACGCTTGGCTTTTTTCTTAGCCTTGCGCTTGGCCTTTTTCTTGGTCTTGCGCTTGGCTTTTTTCTTAGCCTTGCGTTTGGCCTTTTTCTTGGTCTTGCGCTTGGCTTTCTTCTTCACCTTACGCTTGGTTTTGCGCTTTGCGACTTTACGCTTAGCAGGCTTCTTCCGAGTTACTTTACGCTTCTTCGCGGTCTTCCGCTTAGAAGCTTTTTTACGAGACTTCTTTTTGGTAGCCATAATTTTCTCCGTGTCGGGTACCCGGCGTTGAGTATATACAACAAATCCAAAAAATCCAGTTAGTTAAGTGAACCCGTTAACATTTTTGGATGGTGTCGAATATGTCGATTCCGGCGAAAAAAGTCGAACTGTTTTTCAAATCGAAATATTTCTTGCGGGAGTTGCGGCAGAAGAACTCAGACCAGATGTGAACGATGTGCTCAAGGATGAAAATTCAACGCAAAATATTGACGGTTGCGGGTCATGATGTGCAAAAAAACAGAGTGCAGGGAATCTTTGTTGGCCACTGGGTTTGCCGTGTCTGGAAAATGCGACAAAAGTTTACGTTGTTTCCGTAATTACCCGATAAAGCCCTATATCCCAAGGGTTTGGTGCTATTGCATCAACTCTCTGGCAGTCAAACGCGAGTCCGATTAGTTTCGGGTGTAGCCAGATTTTTCGTCCTTTCAGGAATGCAAAGCATCGATCGAAGTAACCGCCGCCCATACCAATTCGATTGCCCGATGCATCGAATGCAACCAGTGGTGTAATTACGATGTCCAGGTGATGTGGATCGACGAATTCGCCGGTTTGCGGTTCCATTAAGCCGAATTGATTGAGCGACAGGCGGCTGTCTGCGCTGAGATCGCGAAATCGCATAGACCCATTTTTACCCAATACCGGCGCGAAAATCTGCTTTCCCATGGTCAGTCCGCGCTGAATTATTGCGCACGTATCCACTTCCTCATCGGTCGACAAATAGCAGCCGACAATGCGACTCCTGCGAAAATAGCCGGACCGGGTGACAGCATCGCAGATTCGTGCCGATGCTTTTTTGCGCGCCGCCACCGTCATATTGGCCCTGGCCAGGCGGCATTCGCTTCGCAACTCACTTTTCTTGCGATCGCTTTTTGTTTTTGCCATCCGTGCCTGCCAAAGCAATGCGCAAGCGCGGCTACTGGTCTAATAGTCGAGCTTGAAAGATGACGCCTCCCGCCTGTGCCGTTTCCGGCCGTCGCTCTCGAACCGGAGCAACAGGTGGGGTCAGACGTGGTAGCAACAGGCTATCCGCGCAGAGCGGTTATGCACATATGCTGCCGACAGTGCACGACCCCGAGGTAATAATTTAGGGTCGAAAGGTATCCAGGCCATCATCGTACACTGCAGGAGGCGCCAAGACTGTTCCTAGAATAGCCGAAGCCTCGCTAAAGATCGAGTTGCTGGCTTGCGCCAAGCACGGATTCAACGCGTTCGGAAATCAGTTTGAGACGATTGCCGAGGCTTCCCTCGAGAGCCTTGTCCCTGGCTTGGGAATGAAGCAATTCATTTGCCATATTCAGCGCTGCCATCACGGCGATTCGGTCCAGTCCGACGACTTTGCCACTGTCACGGATTTCCCGCATCTTCGCATTTAGCACCTCGGCGGAGTCCAGCAGGTCTGTGCGCTCATTGGCGGGACAGGAAACCTGATACTCCTTCTCGAGAATACGAACACTGACGTGGGCATATATGTCATTCATTACGGATACTCCGTCGCAATTCCCCTTGTCAGGGAATAGGGTCTATAGATACGTCAACGAGGTGTGGCGAATGAGTCAGGCCTTCTAGCCGCCCTGTTCCATTGCCTTTAAACGGCCAATCATCGCTTCAACGCGTGCGCGTACCTGTTCATTTTTCTGCAGGAGCGTTGCCCGCTCCGTGGTCAACGTGTCCTGCCTTTGCTTCAATGATTTATTCTCATCCTGCAGCTGGTCGCATACGCGAACCAGCGCATCAACGCGCTTCTCGAGTCGCTTTAATTCGTGCTCAAACATCGTATTTCCGTCTTCAGCCATGGCGTCAATATAGAGCCGCTCACAAGGAGAATCAATCTTGATGCAGGCCGAATCGTCATTTGCATGGCCCATTGATGCATTACATGGGATCATTCGCGCCTGTGAATGGCCGTAGCAGGCCGGAACTTGAAAGGCCGGCGAGGCCGGCAAATACGGAGGCAGATCCCGTGGCACAGTCCGTAAATCATGATGAACTGGACGCCGCACTCAAACGTTGCGGTGCAAGCTGGGATGCAGGGCAAGCGCATGGCCTGCTGTGTAGCAGGCTGGCGGTTCTTGGAGCCGATGCGGGCACCGGCTGGCTGGACCAGGTCCTTGCGGGCAGTGATCCGGACAATGCATTGCGGCGGGAATGCGAAATGTTGCTCGACGCCTTATGTACGTATACACATCGTCAACTTTCGCAAAGACAATCAGAATTTCAGCCGCTTCTGCCTGACGAGTCCGATTCAACAATAATAAGAGCGGAGGCCATCGCACACTGGTGTGAGGGGTTTCTGCATGGGCTGGTGTCCGGAACACCTGACGTCGGCCTGAAAGAGCGGCTGGCTGACGAACCATTGAGCGACATAATCAAGGATATGCTGCAGATCACCCGTGCCACCGTCGATGAAGATACTGAAGAGGAAACAAACGAAGCAGCTTACGCTGACCTCGTTGAATATCTCCGCGTTGTCGTGCAGCTCACTTATGAAGAGCTGTCAGAGTACCGGTCGGTGCCGGACGGTACCGAAGTGCTGCACTAGCCCGGGCCTGAAAAGATGAACAGCAAAGAGTTCCTGAAACGACGTAAGCAACTCATGCGGATGGTCGGTACGGGCGGCATAGCGATTCTGCCAAGCGCGCCAGTGCGCCTCAGAAGTCGCGACGTCGCCTATCGTTTTCGTCAGGACAGCGACTTCTATTACCTGACGGGGTTCGCTGAGCCGGACGCCGTCACCGTCCTGGCGCCTGGACGAGACAACGGGGAGTACATCCTGTTTTGCCGGGATCGTGATTCGGACAAAGAGCGCTGGGATGGTTCGCGTGCTGGACCCGACGGAGCGGTCAACTATTACGGTGCGGATGATGCTTTTCCGATCGACGATATCGACGACATCCTGCCGGGCATCATGGAGTCATGCAGCAGCGTCTATTATACAATGGGGGCATACGCAGAATTCGATCGGCGAATGGCCGAATGGGTCAGGTCGCTTCGCTCCGGCAATGCACGAGGCACCCACACACCGGACGAATTTGTTGCTCTGGACCACATCCTGCACGATATGCGCTTATACAAGAGTCGGGCAGAGATATCCGCTATGCGGAAATCCGCCAAGATCGCCGTCAGCGCGCATAAAAGAGCTATTTCCAGGGTGCAGCCCGGTATGTTCGAGTACGAAGTCGAGGCTGAGTACGTTCACGAGTTTCGCCGCCACGATGCGGTAATTTCCTATATCCCGATCGTGGGCACGGGTGCCAATACCTGCACGCTGCATTACGTCGACAACACTGCGTGTCTCGCAGACGGTGACTTGTTGCTGGTCGACGCCGGCTGTGAATACGACTACTACGCCTCGGACGTGACAAGAACGTTTCCGGTCAACGGCCGCTTTTCGCCAGAGCAGCGGGCGATCTATGAGATCGTCCTCGAGGCGCAGCTCGCGGCGATAGACAAGACCTGCATCGGCAATCACTGGAACGACCCACATGATGCCGCGATCCGGGTGATAACCCGCGGCCTGAAGAAAAACGGGCTGTTGAAGGGGTCATTACCTCGGCTTATTCGCGAGCATGCGTACCGCGAGTTCTTTATGCATCGTACCGGGCACTGGATCGGCATGGATGTTCACGACGTTGGCGACTACAAGGTCGGTGACGAGTGGCGCTTGCTGGAGTCCGGCATGGTTACCACTGTTGAGCCGGGGATTTACATTCCGGCGAGCCGCAAAGTACCCGCGCGTTGGCGTAATATCGGTATTCGTATCGAAGATGATGTCGCCGTAACAAATTCAGGCCCTGACGTGCTCAGCAAGGGGTTGGCCAAAGAACCGGAAGACATCGAAAATCTAATGGCTGCCTGAAGGGCATGGCGCAAGCCGGAAAGACATCATGAGCGGACAAGAGCACCACTACGACATCGTAATCGCCGGCGGTGGCATGATTGGTACCAGTCTCGCACTGGCGCTGGCGCCGCTCAACTTGCGTGTTGCGGTGATCGAGGCGGTGGCTCGGGGTGACAGGCAACAACCCAGTTTTGATGATCGCTCCACGGCCTTGTCCCGTAGCAGCCAACGCATGTTCGAGGCGATGGGTCTGTGGCAGGCCATCGCTAAATCATCAACGCCAGTCAGGAGCATCCACATCTCCGATCGAGGACACTTTGGGTTTTCCCATATCGACGCGCGCGAGCAGGGCGTTGAAGCCCTTGGCTACGTTGTCATCAATCGCACGCTCGGTGAGGTACTGCAGAACGCGCAGTTCGAAGTCGAGGGACTGGAATTTATCTGCCCCGGCAAGGTTGGCGCAGTCGATCTGCAGCCGCAGTTGGTAGTCGTCGGCATCGAAGAACCGGAAGGCAGGTCACGAAATCTGACCTGTAACTTGCTCGTCGCTGCCGATGGCGCGGATTCCGCTGTCCGTGAGATGGTCGGAATAAGCGCTTCACGAGTCGACTACGAGCAACTCGCAGTCGTAGGCAACTTGAAACCGGAACAACCGCCGATGAATCGTGCGTTCGAGCGATTCACGAACAGTGGTCCGATTGCGTTGCTGCCGGTCACCGATGATCGCGCGGCGTTTGTATGGTCATTACCGCCTGCAAAGGCCGACGAAGTCATGCGACTGTCGGACGAAGCATTTATGAAAGAACTGCAGGATGCATTCGGTTTTCGCTTGGGTAATTTCTCGCGCGTCGGCCGCAGAAGCACCTACCCGCTTGCGCTGAGCAAGGCGAGCAGGCTGGTCGCCGGGCGATGCGTGCTTATCGGAAATGCCGCGCACGGGCTGCACCCGGTTGCCGCACAGGGATTCAATCTCGGATTACGCGATGTCGCTGCATTATCGGACTGCATTGCAGACGCACGTACCCAATCGAATGCAACGATTGACGCCGGCGATGCAGAAATTCTCGAAAAATATGCGGAGTGGCGGCGTGCTGATCAACGCAAGCTCGTGCGAATCACCGACGGTATCGTTCGCTTGTTTGGTAGTGCCAGCGCACCGGTCCGCGCGTTAAGAAACCTGGGTATGCTGGGCTTCGACCTCGTGCCGGGCGTGCGATCCCTTTTTGCCAGGCACATGATGGGTCTTACCGGGCGGCTGCCCAGATTGTCCCGCGGGGTTCCGCTCGAATGAATCGTCCGTTCGAAATCGTCGTTGTCGGTGCCGGCATCACGGGATTGACTGCGGCTGCACTACTGGCACACAGCAGGCACCGCGACCAGATGAACATCACTGTCGTCGATGCCGGCAAGAGACCGACGTTTGATCGTTCGAATGATATTGCCTTGCGCGTGTCTGCAATCGCATCGGGATCTGTCGGCATTCTTGCATCGATCGATGTCTGGAAAGGCATCGAAGATCAGCGGGCTTGCCCATACCGCGACATGCGCGTCTGGGACGCATGTGGTTACGTGGACGGTCCGGATACTCTGCGTTTCGAGGCAGCTGAGTTTGGCGTGGCCGAACTCGGCTTCATTGTCGAAAACAAGCTGATACAGAACGCGCTTCTGCAGGACCTGGATTCACTGGATCAGCCGGTCGATTATGAGACACCGATTCGGTCCCTCGTGCGAATGGACAGCCGGTTCCGTGTTGAAGTCGCAGATGGCAAATCACTGCCCGCCGATCTCGTTGTGGGTGCTGACGGCGCGGGCTCATTAGTTCGAAAAAGCAGCGACATTTCTATCGATGCCTGGCGATATCCACAGTCGGCGTTCGTAACGCATTTGCGACCGGAGAGAAATCACCAGCACACCGCCTGGCAGCGATTCCTGCGAAGCGGACCGATCGCGCTGTTGCCGCTTCTGGACGGCCGGGTATCGGTCGTGTGGTCAACGAGCCCCGAACAAGCAGAACTGGCAATCGCCGCATCTGATGATGAATTGTCTGACATGCTAAGTGAAGCAACGGATTCTGTGCTGGGACGGCTGACGCCTGCAGGCCCGAGGGCGTCGTTTCCCCTGAAGGCGCAACATGCGAAGCATTACGTGTTGCCAGGTCTGGCTCTGATCGGCGATGCGGCGCACGCCGTTCATCCACTCGCCGGACAAGGCGCCAATCTCGGCCTGGCCGATGCGGCCAGGCTGGTCAGCGTAATCGATGAGGCGATTGGCAACGACGAACATCCGGGTGACTTGCCGGTACTGCGCAGATACGAACGGTCTCGAAAAGGGGCCAATAAAACGATGCTTTATTTCCTGGACGGCCTGAACCGTCTGTTTTCATCCGAGTCATCATCTGTCGCGAAGTTTCGCGGCTGCGGCATGCGGCTGTTCAATCGCAGTGGCCCGATTCGGCAACACGCCGTGCACATCGCCTTAGGGTTAAACGCGCGATGACATGCGGCGTAAAATGCGCAGCTGAATTCTCACGCCCGGCGGGTACTCGAGAATGACCCTGCGCTATGTATTTGCTCTGGCCGGGATTCTCACGGCGATCGGCGTCTCGATGTTCCTTTATAAGTGGCAGGTGCTGGGGTTCCCTGTTACCGACAACCAGAAGACGCCTATCTGGACGATCGAAACAGCGATTCGATTCGACAGCGGCCCCGGTTCGATCAAGGCGAATCTGCAGATTCCGACCCTCACGCCCGGCTTTCGCATGCTGCACGAATACAACGTGTCGAACGGGTATGGTCTCAATTACGTCAGCGGCGGCCGTAAATTGTACAGATTCGGCGGAGGAAAATTTCTGCGCATAATTTCAGCGCAAAAATTGATTCTGTCACTGCGATCAAAAAAAATATTTTCAACGATCAAGCACTGTCTCCATATGGAGACAATATGCAAAAATCAAAAAAACTAGATGCTTAGCTGCTTTATATAACAAATGACTTTAGGCACTGTCCGGAACCTGCGGTAAATGCTACGCGACTTCGCTTTTTTTTGAACGTTATGTAACTTTGGCGGTATTCCATTCCTATTAGTGATATCGTCAGCCCTCCGTACAGGAGGGAGAATTTGTTAATGGAAACTAGAAAACTCAGACTTGCCATCATCGCAGCGATCACGTCATTTTTTGCCTTGTCGCTAGCCTTCGCAGGGGAGGACGAGTCCGCGACACCGGCCGAAGAGGATGAAGTGGCGGCCCTGGAAGTCGCAGCAGAGGACGTAGCAATTGCAGCAGCGGCCGAGGAAGAAATAGCTGCCATGGAAGAGGAAGAGGAAGAAGAAGAAGTAGAGGAAGCTGAATGAGCTGAACGTCTGTCATCGTTTAAGAGACCCCGCCACTGTGCGGGGTTTTCTTTGGTGCGCCATGCCCGGCGCTGGTGAACCGGCAAGCGAAGGCGGATGGCGACAATATGGCGAGGCAAAGGCCACGACCGCTGTTGTATCAACTAGTCCGCTACGATCTTGCTGTCAATAAACTCAACATCGAGGACAATATCCTTCCAGCCATCCAGATCGCGGGTTTTCTTAATCCGATTGACGCCTTGCTCGATCAGGTCCCCGATTCGCTGCACATTTTCCTCGGCCATTCGATCGACAAGCAGGCCCAGATGCTTCGCTATCATTTCGACAGCCCGCTGTTGATCCACAACCTTGATTGTGGTGGTGGTGTGCAGCAGCTCGCCATCATTTGACTTGGTGGTCGTGACCTTGATTTCTTCTTAGGTTGCCGCGCTTGGCCGGTGTAATGGCACTCAGGTCCAGCTCACCGAGTCCACCATCCTTGCGCACTGTGAAGTAATCCTACGGGCTGGCCTGTGACATTTCGAGCCAGCCTTTGAACACGTAGTCAGCTTCAATCCCAGCCTTCTGGAACAGCTTTTGAAGCATTGGCGTGAGGATAGCTTGTACCTTAGCAATCCTTACCATCCTATGACCGTTGACCTCAGCCGTCTGTGACGTCACATCAGGGTGTACTTTCAGATAAGCCGCTTTGGCATTCAGGCCATTGCAGATCAGTTCGTTACAAAATAATTTGTAATCGTATGCCGACTCGGCTGGTGCTTTGCCGTTGATCCCCCTTCTTGTCTATGAACGACATGGCTTGATGGCCTCCCCGTCGCGGGACCGATAATGACGGAATAGGTGAGATTATCAATTTGCGGCGGGCACCTGCCGAAAATAACGCATTTGTTGCGTCAGCCAGCGGTTCATGCGGGTCTCGAGGACTTCCAGTGGGATGGCCCCGGCGCCCAGCAGTTCGTCATGAAACGCACGGATATCGAAGTCATCGCCAAGCGCCTGTTCAGCTTTTTTGCGTAGGCCGAGCATTCTCAGCTGACCGATCTTGTAAGCAAGCGCCTGGCCCGGCCAGGCGATGTAACGATCGATTTCATTGATGATGTCGAGTTCGGTTTTCGCGGCGTTGTCTTTGAAAAAATCGATCGCCTGTTGCCGGGTCCAGCCTCTGTAATGTATGCCGGTATCGACGACGAGGCGCACGGCGCGCCACATCTCATAGGTCAGTGCACCGAACCTCGAGTAAGGATCTTTGTAGAGTCCCAGTTCGTAGCCCAGGCTCTCGCTGTACAAACCCCAGCCCTCGATAAAAGCCGTGAATCCCGAGTAGCGACGAAAATCAGGCACGTCCTCCAGTTCCTGTGCCAGCGCAATCTGTAAATGATGGCCAGGCATGGCCTCGTGCACGCTCAGGACTTCGATCTCGTACTTGGGCCTGACCTCAGGCTTGTAGAGATTGACGTAGTAATAACCGGCACGACTGCCATCGGCGGCGGGACCACTGTAGTAAGCGGTTGTCGTATCAGGTGCAATGTTGTCCGGAATGGGACGTAAGCCGTATGGCATGCGCGGCAGTTTGCCGAACAGTTTCACGAGTTCTGGGTCGATGCGTTTGCAGGTTGCGAGA
>Ga0209980_10002319_pt1 | contig 10403 bp, 10 predicted proteins | sample CR02metaG_FD_183611 | JGI IMG/M metagenome (GOLD analysis project Ga0209980, IMG submission 183611) | Deep subsurface microbial communities from Mariana Trench to uncover new lineages of life (NeLLi) - CR02 metaG (SPAdes) (version 2) | ecosystem: Environmental > Aquatic > Marine > Ocean trench... | reverse complement strand
ACGGCAGACGGCTCAATTCGCCCGCGATGAGGCCGCTGCCCTCGCGCACGGCTATGACCGGGATGCCCTGCTCAAGGGCGGCCAGGGTGGGCAGCCCGATACAGCCCTCGGGAATGATCAGGCAGGACAGATCGCGGGCGGTGATGACACCGTTGGCGGTCATCTGCCCGGGATCGACCACGATCCTCGGCGATCGTCTCAGACCCTTCAGGACACATTGGAAAAACGACGATGAAATGGCCTCCGCCGCCATGCGGGGGTCGACCGGGCCAGGATCCTCGTTCAGAATTTCGCGGGATTCCATCATGGGCGCGTGCGCCGAGGGCACATTGAAGCAATGGGACACGGCGTGGGTCAGCATGGCTTCGATGCCGCCCCAGGGATTGATCATGCTGCCCGCGCTGTTGAAATACTTTTCGTGAAAGCCGTCCGGTACGCGGATGATCGAGGAAATGGCCACCGCGTCGTAGTCGCCCGCCGTCGCTCTCAGCAAATCGAAAAGCTTGTCGATGTTGCGCCCCGAACCCACCGCCCGTCCCGAGGACGAGTACGAGGCGGTCAGTTCCAACGGCGGGTCGAGCTTGTAGATGCCGGCGCAATGGAGGCCATAGGTGCTGCGCGCGGATTCGATCGTGTTCAAGACCAGGTTTTCGATCATCTGATCGCCCTGGTCGTCAAACACCACCAGCACCCGGTTGGCCCGCACCGCTTCCAGCCCGATGGTGCCCATGAGCAGGCGGCACAGCACGCTGCCCTCTACATAATGCGCGTTGGCCGGCATCTCGTTCATGTCGGAGGCATTCACCACATTTGGATGGGTGATCAGTTGATCGCAGCACGATGCCAGAAGCTGGGCCGCGGGGCTGGCATCGCCCGCATGCCCCCCGACCTCGGCGCCGATGCCGGTCGGCACCATATAGACGGCGTTGAAGGCGCGCACGTTGACGCCGCTTCTTTGCCGGTATGCGAAGATGGATGGTTGACCCTCGGCGAAGGCAGGATCGCTGCCGATCAAATAACCGACCTCACAGGCGTATGAGCCATCATCGAGGGAGGTGACCGCCAGCCGAACCGGGATGTCCCCGGCCCCGCGACGAGAGGCGGCCGTGCCGGCGGCGGGCTTGCGGCGCAGGGCCTTTTCGAGATGCCGGATAAGTCCGCGATGACCGGGCGCGGCGGGAACCGTGATGGATGTCTCAAGCAACTGCAACGTCTGTCTCTCCCGTTTGCCGCGCGAAGGCCTCGAACCGGTCGGCCCCGGCCTTTTCCAGGGACCCATCGGGGCGGCGGCGGTAGATGGTCGGCAAGGCAACGCCATTGAACCGGTTCGCCTTGGCCATTGTATAGGCCCCCATGTTGAGGAACAAAAGCCTCGAGCCGACGGCCAAGGGCTGATCGAACGAATAATGCCCGAACACATCGCCGGCCATGCAGGTGCAGCCGGCGAGGACGTAGGAATGCAGGCCGCCATCGATGTGCCCCAGGACGTCGGGTTCGAACTGGAATTCAAAGACCTCCGGCATGTGGTTGACGGTGGTATCGAGGATCGCAATCAAGGTATCGTCGCTGGGGAAAATATCATGCACCGTTGCCTCGATCGTGCCACAGCGCTGTACCGCCGCCGCGCCCGGCTCCATGAAGACCTCCAGGCCGAAGCCTTCGCGGAAGATGGCCACGGCCTGGTGGAAATCCGTGTAATCGCTGCCCTGATTGAACAGGTAGCCGCCGCCGATGTTGATCCAGTCGAGCTGACGCAAAATTCCCGGGATAGCGGTCTGAATATGCCGTGCGGTGACGAGCAGTTCGGCGAAGTCCACCGCTTCACAATTGGTATGAAAATGCAGGCCGGTGATGCCATGGAGCACGGCGGCATCCATTACCGCGCGTTCTGCCAATTCGCGCAGGGTAACCCCCAGCTTCGATTGTTGCCGGCACGGGTCGTACCGGGCATCACGCACGAAAGACAATTGTGGGTTCAGACGCAGGCCTACACGGGTCCGAGGTGAAACGCCGGCCCGGAGACCGTCCCATTGCGACAGCGAGTTGACGGTGAGGTAATCGAGCCGGCCGCCGAACTCCGCCACTGTTTCCGCCCTGATCAATGGGCTTACCAAATGCAACGACCGGGTGCCATGGCAGAGGGGGGCCAACAGGCGCAACTCATAGGGAGAGCTGCAGGCGAACCCGTCAACCCGAGAGGCGACAATTTGCAGGACGGAGGAAAGCACGCTGGCCTTGGGGGAGTAGAGCAGTTTGCAGCCGGCCCGATCCGCGACCCGGCGCAGCAACGCCAGATCTCTTTGCAGCACCCCCTCATCGGTCACGAAGGCTGGCGTTTCAAGATCATTCGTCAAGGAAATGTTCTCCCCGCCCAGCGGCCGCAGGCTGCTAGTCCAGAATAACATGCGGGATGGAGTTTGCCTCGCCGTCCGTGATCAAGGTCCGGCTTTCCCGAATGGAGATACCGGCGGGCCGCCCGGCCACCATCCAGCACCCGAGCACGGGGAATTTGCCGTCAAACTCGGGAAGGGGATGAAAGGCTTGCACCACGTGACCTTCCGCACCATAGGCCCCGTCATGACCGGACAAGGTGTTGCCGTTCCGCACGATCTCGATATTGGCGCCCTGGCGCGAGAGCAGGGGTTTTCGAACGTAGCTGTCCGATAGCGCGGCCGCCCTGGCATCGCCGGCGAAAAATGTTGGCAACAGATTGGGGTGGCCTTCGAATTCTTCCCACAGCAGCGCCAGCAGTCCCTTGTTGGAGAGCACCGCTTTCCACGGCGGCTCCAGAAAACGCACACGGGAGGTGACCAGATAACGGCCGAATTTCTCCGCCATGATCCATTCCCAGGGATAGAGTTTGAACAAGGTGGCGACGACCCGGTCTTCCAGGTCGGTAAAGCGGCCCTCCCCGTCGATGCCAATGTCCCGCATGGCCAGCGTTTGCGTCTCCAAGCCGGCTTCGAGGGCGCATTCCTCCAGATATCTGACGGTTTCCCTGTCGTCCTCGATGTCGCGCAGACAGGCCAGATGCAACAGCCCGTCGATCCCCATGCCCTGGAACGCCGCGACCAGATGCTCATGGATCTCGGCCGCCTGATCGCTGCCCCGGGGGATGAGGCCGCCCGCCTTGGCCTCTTCCAGCCAGAGCCACTGAAAGACCGCCGCCTCGTACAGGGTGGTCGGGGTGTCCGCGTTGTACTCCAGCAGCTTAGCCGGACTGATTCCGTCATAGGAAAAATCCAGCCGGCCATAGAGATCCCGGTCCCTGTTCCGCCAACTGGCCGCGACATAGTCCCAATAAGCCTCGGGAATGCGCAACCGCCGATAAACCGTTTCGTCCCTAAGCGATTGATCCAGCAACTGGAAGCACATGGCGTCGATCTCTTTGGCTGGCCCTTCGAGATCCGCCTCGATTTGTTTCAAGGTAAAGCGGTAGTAGGCGCGCTCCTCCCAATAGGGCACTCCGCCATCAGCGTAGAACTGGTAGCCATGGGCCAGGGCGGTTTGCTCCAGGCCCGGCCTTTGGGTGACGGGAATTCGCTGCATTCAGAGCCATTTTGGAATTGAATTTGCCCCTCGGCCCAACCCTCTAGGAGCCCCGCTTGGCCTTCAGGCGGGCCAGCACATCGCCACCGCTGGCGCCGCCGCCGACGATGCCCGCGGCTTTCAACTTGGCGTCCAGGCTGACCTCTTCAGTGGATTCTGCCAATTCACTGGCCGCCTCGAATTTCGCCGCCCGCTCTGCTTGTTTGGCTTTCAACCGGTCCAGGCTGTCCAGGGCGCTGCGCATGGAAGAGCCCGCGCCCGAATGCCGCGCCGTCACCGCCGCCTGGGACCGTTGCACGATCTCAGTCGCCTTGACGGTGTCGACCTGCTGCTTCAAGCGTTTCAGGTTCGACTCGGTCTGGCCGACGGTCTTGCGGAGCTGTCCCTCGCTCTCGGCGAATGTCTTCGCCAGGCCTTCCTCGCCCAGCAATTCCGTTTCAAGGCCGGCGATTTTCTCTGCGATTTCAATGGCCAGCCCGTCGTCACCCTTATCCAGCGCCTGCATGGCATAGCCCTCATATTCCGTGAGCGAGGATTTCAGGCTGGCGACTTTTTTGTCAGCCAGTTTCCGCTTGGCGATGATGCCTGTCAGGGCGTCCTTTGATTTACCCAGTTCGCTGTCGGCGTCGCGGATTTCCTGGTCCAGGATGCGCAAGGCTTGATTGTCGGCGATCGCTTCGCCCGCCTCGTTCACGCCGCCACGGATGGCCGTCGCGACTTTTGCCCAGATACTCATGCTGATGTCTCCTTTGTCATATTCGTCACTCGCGCCCTGCCGGAAACGCCGTCACGCGACATTCTTCAAGTCCGTTTGATAGGCTTCCGCGGCCTGCATGGCGTTGTCGGCCAGGGTCTCGATCTCGAACAGGATCGATTCCAATATCGAACCGGCGCTCAACGAGCCGAACATTTCGTAATAGTCCTTGCCGTCGGGTCCCTGGCGAATGCCAAAGGTCGACAAGGGGAGCAGTTTATGGGTCTTCAAGATCAAGTCGTTGAAGGCTGCCGTGTCCTTGACCTCATCGACAGGCCAGAGCAGGGTTTCCACCAGTATCTGGCCGCCGCTGACGCTCATCAGAAGGGGCAGGTCGCCGAACTCCACCATGGTGATGAGGATGCCAGGGTCGACGGCGGCGACCAGCTCCACCTTGATGGTCTCTTCAAGCGCGGCTTCCGATTGGGCGAGCGCCCGATAGAGTTCGTCCGTGGTCCAGTTTCCGTCTTTGCTCATCTCGCTCTCCGGTGCAGTTAGTGGTGCAGATTTCGATATAATCGGCAAAACGCCGACCCGTAGCGCCGTCTCACAGTCCTTCAAGATCTTGGTATATTCGGGCGGGATCCAGATTTCCCGTTTTACATAGCCTTTTTCGCGCAAACGGGCGCGGTATCGAGTCTGATAATAGGAGGACTTCATTGACATCAAAAACAAACCATTCTTTTCTATACGTGTAATATGTTACATGTAAAAAAAATTGCAATAGCAAAAACGCGTTGATGCCGCGAAAAATCGCACCTATGGTCTGCCCAGATGGATGACGGCGAACGATCGAATGGTCGATCGAGGGCCAGATTGCATAAAATGCCACATGTGGTTGGATGCCGGCCAGTTATTTAGCATTGTCGCGTGTCGCAAGGCGCCTATATGCCCGGATTTCGAGCCTCGGTTGGGACGTCGTCCTGACCATGACGGTTTTTCACTTTTCGGTTTCCTGGGGTTTGATGGCGTTTGTCGGCGGCGAGAAAATCGCCAGCGGCGAAATTTTCTGGTACTTCTATGCCACCACGGCGACGACGGTTGGATACGGTGACTATGCACCCGCTACCGCCGCCGGGCGCGCCATCACCACCATTTGGGTCATGCCCGGCGGTATCGCCCTTTTCACAACGATCATTGCCAAGGTGGTGCAGCAGGTTTCCGAGAAATGGAGGAAGAGATTGCGTGGATTAGCGAACTACGAAAAATTGACCAATCATATCGTCATTCTGGGCTGGCACGGCGCCCGCACCCGGCGGATGGTGGATCATATACTGGGGGGGCAGGACGATGACGAACACGAAATCGTGCTTTGCAGCGCCGAAGCGATGGAAAACCCCATGCCCGACCACGTCCGCTTCGCGCGCGCGGACTCCCTGAATTCGCCCGATCTGCTGAAACGCGCCGCCGTGGCGAACGCCGTTTTCGTCATCGTCTTCGGCCATGATGACAACGAGACATTGGCGGCGGCCTTGGGCGCGGCGGCGGTGAACGGCGCGGCCCACATCGTGGCCTATTTCGACCAGCAGAGTTTCGCGGATCTGCTCAAGGCCCATTGCCCCGATGCCGAGGCCAATGTCTCGCTTTCCATCGAGATGATGGTCCGTTCGGCGCAGGATCCTGGCTCCAGCCGGGTCCAGCGTCAACTGCTCTCAACCCTGGAAGGTCCGACCCAGTTCAGCCTCCAGGTACCCCTCGATGCCCAACCGCTGACCTACGGGACGCTCTTCACGGAATTTAAAAACAAACATGACGCCACATTATTTGGCGTTGCAAAAAGCACCTTGGGCGACGATCTGATATTGAATGCGTCGGTGGACGTACCGGTCGGCCCTGGGATGATTTTGTATTTCATGGCGGCCCGGCGCATCGACCCGGCTCGGATCGATTGGCCCGCCCTGGTCTGATGCGATCATCCGGCGCGGTCATCCGGTGCAACAAGTGGTAGAGAAAGAAAATGTTTGGCAGAACGATTAAGGCACTGGTCAAAAGCGGCGTCCGTGATCTCAAGGACAAATTCTCCAAGGCCGATGAAGACGATGAATTGCCGACTCCGTTCGGCCTGCGCATCGGCGCCGCGGTGGACATCGATACCCTGCCCCTGCGCATGCATGCCGCCGACCTGCACGTGGAACTGCCCGAGACGACCATGATGATCGTGGCACAAGGCTATATCGATCTGGGCGACGGCAGCCATGCCCACCGTTACTACAATAGCGACGATGTTATGATCCAGGTTTTGACCGTCGGGGGCGTAGAGGATCAACATGTGGAGGAGGTGACCCTGTTCGTGCCCCACAAAAGCTTTTATCCCGATGGTGACGGCGCCTGGGCGCGATGGACGGGGGACGGGGGCAAGCTTGGCGCGCCGACGTTCCGCCTCGATGACGGTACCGAATACGCCCGTGTCTGGTTCGATACCACCGAGGGCCATGCGAAACCGGTGATTTTCACGGAATCGATTTATGAAGACCCCGATTCAGATGACTGCAGCGATATAACCCATACGGTCATGCTGTACGGGCGCAATCTGGAGCAGGGCAAAAAGAACGAATATCTGTTGGTTTCGGTCGAAGCCTACGAAGGCGAAAGGACCGTCGAGTTGATGGTCGGCGTGGACCTCGAAACCGCAAACTTAAAAGTGATATAAACCAATCCCATGAAACATTGTCACGGGCCAGGGGCGCCGGCGTTGCCGTGGTGCTGATAGGGAGACTCGGATGAACGTGCAATTTGACCTTTTTTTAGCGAACCTTGCTGAATTTCTTTTTTTCTTCGTCGCCGCGGCGGTGCTGGCGCTCATCTTCGTGTTCGTCTATACCCGTGTCACGCGGCACAACGAATTGGCCCTCATCAAGGAAAATTCCACCGCCGCCGCACTAGCCTTTTCCGGCAGCTTGATCGGCTTTGCCTTGCCGCTCGCCTCCACCATGATCAGTTCGGTCACGGTGGTGGAAATGGTGCTCTGGGGATTGGTCGCGCTGGTGGTTCAGGTGCTGGTTTATCTGGCCGTTCGCCTGCCCATGCCACGGATTTCCAAACGCATTGAAACGGGCGAAGTGGCGGCAGGAATGGTGCTCGGCTCCACCTCGTTGGTCGCCGGCATCCTGAATGCCGCCGCCATGACGACCTGAAGCGGAGGGGCAGGGAATGAAACCCAGGAATGAATTCAAGTTCGCCCTCATCGGTGTCACCGCGTTGACCCTGGTGGCCTGCGCCGAGGCGGTAGACGAAGTTCTGACCTACGAGTCTGTGCAAGCCTGCATCGCCGCCGGGCAACAGGACGAAGCGGTGTGCCGCTCGGAATTCGCCAAGGCCGAGAAGCTCCACGCCGAGGTTGCGCCCCGTTACGCCAGGGCCAATCAATGTTATTCGGATTTCGGCTATAACCGGTGTTACCGGTCCAGCGGCTCCATGTGGCTGCCGTTCATGATGGGCTATATGCTGGCGCCGCGCGGCGGTGCCGGGTACATCTCAAGCCAACCGCTGTACCGCTCAAGTGCATACCCCAACCGCTATTATACCGCCTCGAACCGGCAGATCGGCGCGGCCTCGGCCAGTGGCCGGACCCAGGTCGCGACCTCCAAGGTCGGCCGCCCGGCGGCGCGGACCCGCACCGTCGCGCGCGGCGGTTTCGGCCGCCGCGCGGCGGGCAGAAGCGCGGGCGGCTAGAGAAATTTTCAAACCGGCGGCCTCGCTCTGTTGAGTTTTACCTTAAGCCAGACGATAAAAATGCCCGCGATCAGGCCGAACAGATGGCTTTCGAACGAGACATAGCTGCGCAAGGGCACAATGCCCCAAATGAGCCCGCCATAGGCCATGACCGTGATGATGCCGATGGCCATGGAGCTCAGGCTGCGTTCGATCACGGCGCGGGCCAGGATGGCGCCAAAATAGCCGAACACCAGGCCCGAGGCGCCGACGTGGTAGGCCTCGCGCCCAAACAGCCACACCAATGCCCCCGACAAAAGGGTAACCGTCACGGTGGTTTGCCAAAATATCCGCTGCCCTCGGGCCAGCGTGAGAGCGCCGAGACAGAGCAGGGGAAGCGTATTGGACAGGGTGTGCCAAAAGCCACCGTGCAGCATAGGCGCCAACGGTATGCCCATCAGACCGGAAAAACTGCGAGGCAATATCCCCCATGACACCAGCCCGTGGCCAAGAAATATGTTCACGGCCTCAACCACCCAGATCAGCGCGACAAGGACAATTACGGGGCGTAGGGCTGACAGGTTTACGGGGTTCCCCATACTCATTTTGTTGATTATATTCGTGCGACCTCACTATCCTGAATTCTCGTTCCCGTCAAGTGGGTTTGGCTTTGTCGGTGTTATCTCCTGCTCCAAGAAGTGAACGATGAGGGAATGTGAGCTGTCCAACCAAGAACGATTAATCGAAGACGGCAATCCGTGACCGAATCGACAGAGACTGACATGATTGGCGTTCCACCTTGGAGATGGCGTCGAGGCGAGCAGTCGGTATCACAGACGCCGACACACTGACTCTGTTGGCCAGAGGGGTAGGGCACCTAGACAAAGACCAGCGCCGGGGTATTGTCGTAAGCAATGGAAAGACACTTCTGTCCAAGGTGCTTTCATGGCGACGAGTGAGGACGATCCTACGCTATTGATAGATCGTCTTATTGAGCTCGCCCCCGACAGTCTGCACCGTCTCACGGTAGCGATGGCCCCAAGATGGAAGCCTCATCGATCAGGTACCACGAATTCCTGGTCTCGAGGGTTGATTGGGGGCATCTTTTGGGGCATTTTTAGCCAAACTCGGTCGCAAACGCCCTTAGGGTAATGGTATTGGATTCCGACCTCAGCCTCCATATAAATCAATAAGTTAGACTCCTAACTTCGACTTTGAGTAAAGACCGGTCGCAGTCCGGGCGCACTCAATCGCCCAGATAGCACGCCAGTGTCCGTCGAAACCAGAGCACCGAGCGGCAGCATTCTGCCGCACAGACTGAGCATCGGGCTGCGATCACACGACCCGGTGAACTATTTTTTATCTTTACACAATCACCGTGTCACCACGTCAGGCCTAGGGCGATCAACCCGATTGCAATCAGGCTCAACGCCCAAAACCCATCCAGATTGAACCAACTACGGGATACAAATGTAAGGCCCAGCCAGTGGTAGACCAGAAAGGCAGTAAGGCCGCCTGTCGTGATCATGGCCATGACATGAACGAGAGAAACAAGCAGAGCCATTGCCACACTGTTTGCCATCAATGTGCTTGCACCCATGTGAGCACTTGCCATTTCGTCAGCCTGGTGCAGGCCCAAATACATCGGAACCAGCATCAGCCCGGCCCCATGGGCAATCGCGATAACAAATGACCACAGCGCCAACCTTGTGGGGGCAATACGGGCAAGCAACAATGGATGCCGTCGGTTGATGAAACGATACAGGCCGAAAGTGATAAGGATGAGTGCAGCGCTGATCTGGATCTCACGCTGCCAAAACACGAGCACCGTCAGCATTGAAAACGGCAGGATGATCAAGAATATTGCCGCTAGGTGTCCAATCGCCAACGGTCCTAATGCACCAAACAGAGCACGCTGTTTCTGTTCCATCAGACCGGCAGAAAGTGCTAACGGCCAGCCCATCCCTGGATTAATTCCGTGATAGATGCCACTGGCAATCACCGCAAGCCACAGCCCCACCTGCCAGTCTTCGATGCCAGACGCCAGCAGTTGACTTCAAACCGACGGATAGCAGAAGGAATCTGTCGAACAATCACCGCCTTCCAGGCGTATCTGGTGCGCGCGGTAACCATCCGGACATTTCATCCAAAACTTCTCCGCCAATGCCATACCACCGTTCTGGTCGACATTGGCCATGACCATCGCCCCCTGCGCACCGTCCGGATAAAACTGATTGTCCCAGGTGGAATAGAGCGAATTGGTGAAATAGACTCGTTTGCCATCACGACTGATTTCCAGCATCTGCGGGCCACCCTCAAAGATCTCTCCATTGGGGTGAGTCGTTTTGCGGGTAATGCCACCAAGGTGAAACTGCCCTGCCAGTTTCAAGTCACGCGGGTCGCTCACATCGTATTGGCGCAGTTCACCTGTGCCCCAGCACGCGACATA
>Ga0209980_10002317_pt1 | contig 10407 bp, 10 predicted proteins | sample CR02metaG_FD_183611 | JGI IMG/M metagenome (GOLD analysis project Ga0209980, IMG submission 183611) | Deep subsurface microbial communities from Mariana Trench to uncover new lineages of life (NeLLi) - CR02 metaG (SPAdes) (version 2) | ecosystem: Environmental > Aquatic > Marine > Ocean trench... | reverse complement strand
CTGCGGCTGTATCGGATACAAACCGAGTTACGGCGAGGTGAGCACGATGGGCGTGAAGGAAAATACCGGCTCCTTTGACACCGTGGGGCTTTTCGGTCGCGTTGTCGAGGACCTCCCACTCTTCCGCGCTGCCGTGACCGGCTTTGCGCCCAAAGCCCTGGCACCCGTTCCGGTTGGCGATCTCAGAATCGGCATCTGCCGCACGATGTTCTGGGACCGTGCGAAGGACTACACAAAAACCCTCCTCGAAGCTGCTGCCGGCCAACTTGCGAAGGCCGGGGCGAAGGTCTCGGACCTCGATCTTGGGGGTCCCTTTACAGATTTCGAGACGATGGGCCGTCGAATCAACGACTACGAGTTCTCCCGTGCCCTTTCCTGGGAGCGGAGCAATCATTGGGAGCTTTTGAGCGAGTTCCAGCGCGGCAAACTCGCCGTCTGGCTCGATGTCTCCTACGAACAATACCGAGAAGCCCAGGCCGTGATGGCGGAGTGCAGGCGGTATCTCGACCAGGCTATGAAGGGCTTCGACCTGTTGCTCACACCAAGTGCCGTCGGTGAGGCACCGGAAGGACTTGCCAGTACAGGCGACACCTCGTTCAACATTCTGTCCACGTGGACGCATACCCCCTGTGTTACGCTGCCTGTTTTTACCGGACCATCGGGTCTGCCAGTGGGTATCCAGCTCATAGGTCACCGAAATCAGGACCACCGTTTATTCGAGTCTACCCTGGCTGTTGACTCGGTGCTCTCGGAAAAAGGCTGATCTTCTACGTCCCTTGGCAACTCGGTCGCTCCGTTCTATGATACCGCCGAGCAGGCCGAGGGGTCCCGCAAATATGCAATTCACGAAACGTAATTAAAACGTCGTTGAACTAAGCGCTTCGCGTGGGTATGCCGTGTCGCGTTGACTGTATCGTTTTGCATTCATCTCGACCTCCTTAGAACCCCTGTCATTTTAGCCAAATCACTGTCCAAGACAATCGGGTCCGATTTAACCCCGATCCGAAAAAACAATCGAAGCATTTGCGGTTTTGGACACCATATGACAGGAGTTACCGACATTTTGATCTTCGGCCTGCAATTATCTAGAGGTGAGTTGCCGATTCACGGTAAAAGCAGCTCTTTGGCGAGGCCTGATGCTCATCAAGAGAGTATTTCACGAGCGGAATAATTTCGGATCGGGGTTAACTATCACCAGACACGCGGAAGGATAATTGCTGATTTGATGGGTATTGTAGGCGGGCACAGGCTGTGACCTCGCTACGAAATCTGTTTAGAGAAACGCTTGTCCCGACACCGCCTCAGTTCGACTGAGAACGGCGGAGTGGGGTCAGAGCTCCTTCACGCAGGAACTCGGCGGCCACATCAGCCGGGGTTCGTCCGAGCTCGTCCACCGAGAGATTCATCTGCCGCATTCGATCGGCGTCGATCGTTCCCACCAGCCGACGTAGTGATTCGACAACGGCTGGGTGCTTGCGGGCCAGGACCGGGCTGACCAGGATGACCGCGTCATAAGGCGGGATGACGCCGCGGTCGTCTTCGAGAACCCTCAGGTTGAGGGCTGCGATGCGCCCATCCGTGGAAAAGGCGCTGATGACGTCGATGCTTCCGTTGGCGGCTGCCTGATACATAAGAGATGAATCCATGCTGCGCTTGCTGGCGAAATGGAGGCCATACGCGTCTCGTATGTCTCGCCACTCGGGTCGCCCGAAGAACTCGTAATCGCCGCCCATGGATAGTCTTGGTGCATGTGGTGTCAGATCGCTGATGCGGCGAATCCCCAGATTGCTGGCCTGGCGCTCCCGCATCGCGAGGGCGTAGGCGTTCTCGAAGCCCAAGGCACCGACCTGGACGATGCCGTGCTCGTCGGCCAGGTACCGAGCTACTGCGCTCAACACCTCGGTACGGTCGTCGGGTAGTTGATCGCGCTTCATGATCGTTGCCCAGATCGTTCCCGAGTAGTCGACGTAAACGTCGAGCCCTCCAGTGCGCAGCGCGTCGAACGCCACTGTCGAGCCCAGCGACTGCATGACGGTCGTGTCGAGCCCAGTCTCCTCATGGATAGTTCGTGCCATGATCTCGCTGAGGATGTATTGCTCGGTAAAGGTCTTTGCCCCGATGGTGATTCGGTCCCGACTTTGCGAAAAGAGGTTGCGAGCGATAGGCGCACCGGCAAACAGACAGAGCACTCCAAAGACGCCCAGCACTGCTACGGCGAGAGCGCGATTGCGCCTCTGCGCTGCAACCTCGAGGGCACGCACCAGACCGTCGAGGACCAACGCCAGGATTGAAGCTGCCACACAGCCGACCAGTACCGCAGTGAAATTCCGAGTCTGGAGTCCAGTGAAAATGTAGTTGCCCAGGCTCGTGGCCCCCACGGGTGTCGCCAGCGTTGCGATGCCGACAGTCCACACCGTGGCAGTCCGGATGCCGGCGACGATCACCGGCATTGCGACCGGCAACTCGACACGGCGGAGCTGTTGCGCAGGGGTCATGCCCACACCGCGTGCGGCCTCGATGAGCGCTGGATCCACGGACTCGAGCCCGGCGACGGTGTTGCGCAGAATCGGCAGTATACTGTAGAGGGTGAGACCAATGATGGCCGGAAGGTAGCCGATGCTTTGGAGATTGAGGGAGGCCAGCACCGGCACCATAATCGCCAGCAACGCCAGGCTCGGGATGGTCTGAATGACGCTCGCGCAGCCCATGATCGGCTGCTTGATCCAGCCGAGCCTCGTGATGAACATACCGAGGGGTACGCTGAAGGTGATTCCGAGCAATAGCGCCACCAGCGTGAGCTGGAGGTGGGCCGTGAGGTATTCCGGCAACAGCGCCAGTTGCTCGGTCACTGCGGCCCCTTTGCCATTAGCTCGTCGACGAGATGCGCTTGCCGCTTCGGAGTACCCATCAGCTGCTGCACGTACTCGTCGGTAGGCTCGACCATGAGCTCATGGGGTGTCCCGATCTGGACCAGGCGTCCGGCGCGCATGACAGCAATTCGGTCTCCCAGGATCAGTGCCTCCACCATGTCATGCGTTACGAAGATTGCAGTAAGGTGGTTCTCCTTTCGGATTCTCATGAACGAATGCTGGAGGCGATCGCGCGTCAACGGATCGAGGGCGCCAAACGGCTCGTCGAGAAGCATCACTTTGGGCGTGGCTGCCAGGGCCCGCGCGACACCTACTCGCTGTTGCTGCCCTCCAGAGAGCTCCGTCGGGCGGCGTTCCCGCATCACCGCCGGGTCCAGCTCTACCATCTCGAGGAGTTCGTTGACACGCCTCTGAATAGTGCTTGCCTCCCAGCCCAGGAGCTTCGGGGTGATGGCGATGTTCTCGGCGACCGTCATATGAGGGAAGAGCCCTACTTTCTGGAAGACGTATCCGACGCGCCGACGCAGGATGTGCTCGGGCACCTCGCGGACATCCTCTCCGTCGAGTCGAATGACCCCCGAAGTGGCGTCGATCAGTCGGTTGACCATCTTCAGCGTGGTCGTTTTTCCCGACCCCGAGTCGCCCAAGAGGACCAGTAGCTCTCCCTCCGTAACGGTGAGGGAAACGCCATCGACCGCGACCGTTTCTCCGTACCGCTTGGTGACGTTCTGTAGTTCAATCATGTGGAAAATCGAAATGCAGTGTACGGTCGTGTTGATTCAATGTAAACCCCGCCTCTTGAGGCGGGTACAAAGCCGATGGGGGTTCCCCCGTGGAGTCGCGGTTCATTACTCCACAGGGGGGGGAAGCGGCAGCTCTTCCCTTTGGTCGACCATGGAGATTCAAGCCCCGTGGTCGATATAACTTGATTGCTTCTAGATTGCTGCAGGTTCTGATTTCCCTTTGTGTCCTTCGTGCTCTTCGTGGTGATATTTCTTTCTTGCTGAAACAGATAAGAGGCTGCGGCTGGCTTCACTAGCCTGCTAAACCGTCAGTTCCTGTGACATGTGATAGTATTTGTCTACCACGAAGCACACGAAGATCATGAAGAATATTCAATCAAATTATATCGGCCCCTGCGTTTTAAACCCCGTGGTCGCTATAACTTGATACGCTTCCTGGATTCTGGCCCACTTGCAACACGACGACCAGACCGTGCCCCCAGCGTACGCAGCTCCTGGTGGGACCTCCTCGATACTGGCACACACATCGATCAGGGCCTTGAGTTCGGAGGCGAACCACAGTCCGTCGTCGGCATCGCGTCCCGTATACAGCGGCTTGATGCCGAGGGGATCGCGTGCTGCGAAGACCTGCTTCCCATCGCTCAGCACGAAGGCGAACATGCCGTCGAGCTTTGTCACGCTCGCCGGGCCCAAATCTTCGTAAAGATGGAGAAATACCTCGGAATCGGAGTGTGTACGGAAGCGGTGTCGATCCTGCAGCTTGCGGCGCAGCCGCTCATGATTGTAGATCTCGCCGTTGCAAACGAGCGCCAGATCACCGACTTCATTGTGTAAGGGTTGTTTTCCCCCGGCGATGTCGATGATCGACAAGCGCCGGTGAGCGAGCACCGTCGAACCTATGTGGAAGGCTCCTGAACCGTCCGGCCCTCGGTGGTGGAGACGCCCCGCCACCTCGCCGATCATGTTGATGACCGTACTCGACTGGCGTCCAACGTATGTCGCTATTCCACAAAATAGGATAATGAAAGTCTGGTTATTGAAGATAAGCCCATAAATACCAGCAATTCCTCCAATCGACCGTTCGACAGGCTAAATTTGGCGGATTTAAACATTAACGGCTGAGATACAGCTGCCCCGGACCGGCTATTTGTGTCGGACGTTATATAATTAACAGGCGTTCTGTCAACTTCATGATGCGAAATTTCTTGACGTCGTCGCGCACAGGGGGGTCCGAGCATTTCAGGGCAGCCACGGCTTAGCGCGCCTTCGAGATCCTGATGAGTTGTTTTGGAGCTTGACAAAGAATTCCATTGGGATATAGGGGACAGCATGGCAGCAAAATGGGGACTCTTTCTCTGTAACTGTGGCAAGACGCTTTCGCTTGATTCCCAGCGGCTTGTTCTCCCTATCGTCCCGTCTGTCCTCTCGTTTGCCAGTCATCCTGAAATAGACATCCACGAGTTCGCCGCTCGTGCCAAGCGTGAGCAGCTTGAAAGGGTCCTGATCAGTTGTTGCGCGCCACCTAGCCTTTTCGATGAAGCCCTTGGACCTGCCGGTGCGCAAGCCCCTAAGGTCCAATTTCTTAATCTGAAAGAGTCCTGTTTCCAGGCACACCCCGATTCTAAACAGGCACATGCCAAAGCCACGCGCCTTCTGCGAGCTGCCATGGAGACTGCTGAAGCTCAGGATACCCCTACCTTTAACCCTTTGAACGCTGGTGGCCGGATACTCATCGCCACCGATTCACCGCAGGGGGTGGAGCTTGCCGAGCAGATAAGGGATGTCGCCCAGCCATTTTTCGTCGTCGCTCCAGCAGTTTCGGGTTTTGAGGCGCCCTCGCCCTGGCAGATCTATAGGGGGCGGGTTGTGGAGGTCAAGGGACGTCTGAGCGACTTTCATGTGACCATTGAGGATGTCGAGGCGCCAGACGAGCCACGCCGGGAGCTGCAGGCTGATCAGGTCGTCATCATATCCCATGATGGACCAGCTCCCGTCAAATCACGCACCGGCTGCCACCTGCTCATCAATCCCAGCGAGGCGGATTTTGACCGTGTTGCCGGGCGCATTCGGGACCAGATCGGTGAATTCTTTAAGACGGTACACGTCGCATACAATTCCGAGGTCTGCGCAGGTGGGACGGCCAGCCAGGAGGCCTGTGGAATCTGTATCACTGCCTGTCCCTACGAGGTCATCAGCCGCGATAAACAGAACCATCTCCGGATGCAGGTATACCAGATGGCCTGTGAGGGGTGTGGTGCTTGTGTTTCGGCCTGTCCCACGTCGTCCCTGCGCTTTACTGAGCCGTCGCCCCACGAGTTGTATATGCGGCTGGGCGCCCTGCTCTCGCCACTACCGGGGCATGGTAACGGTGAGCGTTTGACCATCGTCTTCCACTGCGGTGAACAGGGTCGGCGCCTTCTCGAAGAGGCGGGGCGGCGGCCTCTGCCTTACCCGGCAAGTGTTCTTCCCGTCGAAGTGCCGTGTCTACGCTACGTTTCAGAGGCAAACATGCTGGCGGCGTATCGCCTTGGCGCAGCTGGGGTTGTTCTACTAGGCTGTGAAACATGCCAGCACGGTGAGCGGGAGTTGCTGTATCAGAAATCCGACTTCTGCCGTTTGACGCTGGATGCCTTTGGACTTGGTCCCGACCGTCTCCGCCTGATCACGGTGGACGAAGGCGCGGAGGAGGAGGCCATCGAAGCCCTGTCTCATTTCACCGAGATGCTGGAAGCGACGCCCATCCACTGGGACGGCCGGCCCATGCAACACTGGGGCAACCGGGAGGTCGTTGCCGAAGCGATTGCGATTTTCATCGAGCAGACAGGCAAGGAACCTGGGCGCAGGACATTCGACTCTCCCCACCCCTTTGCCTTTGCCGATGTGAAGTCTTCCGGCTGCACGATGTGCCGCGCCTGTGTGAATGTCTGCCCGGTGCATGCCTTCAAACTCGAGGAAAGCACCCAGTCTCTCCAGTTCAAGCACCTCGCCTGTGTGGCCTGTGGCCTCTGCGAGCAGGTCTGCCCTGAGAACGTGATTACCCTACGGCAAGAGATCTATTTCGAGCGCGATGCGCTCGATTACAAGACGGTCGTGCAGGACAGTCTGGTCTCCTGTGCCAAGTGCGGGAAGCCTTATATCAACAGGAAGGCGTTAGAGACGGTTGAGGCTCGGGTCTTTTCGTTCGACTCCCTGCTCGATACCTTTACTGGCAATCGCCGGAATCTGCTCAGAATGTGTCCCGACTGCCGCGCTGTTATTGCCATGTTGGAAGTGGACAAGGGATGGAAACCATAAACCCTTCGGGATTGCAGATTGCAAATTTCAAATGACAAATCTGAGATCTGAAATTTGAGATTCCGAGTGTAGCGAGGAGAGCGAGATGGAAAGACGGCGCCGTAAAGGCGGCAAGCGTGGCAAGCAGAAGGGGAAGGAGTTCATGGATGCCGCGCTGGATGCCTATATCCGCGATCTGGCGTCAGAGAAGTGGCGTCAGGTGACCGACCTGCAAGAGACCCTGGGCGTGGATACCGCGCAGGCGGTCCGTGATATCGGGGCCTTTCCGGAGCGGGGTGCATACCGGAGCATCTGGGAGCGGTGGTGGCAGGCGCAGGTAGTAGCTGTCGCCTCTGCGCAGGCCTCACCGCTGTTTGGGTGCATCGAAGAGGCGGTGAAGGGTGCACTTATGGAGGAGATCAACCTCCGACGACAGCAGGGGGATGCGTCGCTCGAAGACACGCTGGCATACAAGACGTTTCTTGACCGTGCCCTGGATCACCTTTTTGAGGAGGAGGCGGGGTCGATAGAGGAGATGTGAGTGGAACAGGCAACGGTCAGAGACAGAGAGCTGGTGGAGTTCCGCCATACCTATTACAGCCTGTTTGTCCGGTTCTGGTGGCGGGAGCCACCCGTAAAGTTCATCACCGCATTACAAGAGGATATTACGGACCGAATTGACGCCGCCGCCGCGGTCCATCCGCTCATGGGCGAAGGGTGGCAAAGCATCCGGCGCTCCCTGGGCGAGCGGGCTCCAGAGGAGGTGGCGGAAGAGTTCACCCATCTCTTCCTCGGCCCCTTTGGCACCCAAGTCAATCCCTAGGAGTCCTATTACCTCACTGGCCACCTCTTCAAGGCTCCCCTCGTGAGCCTGCGCGGCTTCCTCAAACGTGTCGGCTTGGAGAAGCGAGAGGACGAGTTTGCTGAACCTGAGGATGTGCTGGCCTTCGAACTGGAGGTGATGCGCTGGCTGATTGGTAAGCAGATGACAGGAGAGAATCCAGAAGAGAAGACACGGTGGTTGCAGCTGCAGGCAGATTTTCTCAAAGAGCACCTGCTCGTCTGGGCGCCGACCTGTGCGCAGGATATCGAGAGTGCTGAGGGTGCGAACTTCTACCGTGGCGCCGCCCTGATACTGCGCGGTTTCCTCGAGGTAGAGCGGTTCCTCTTCCGCGAGTGGGGCGTGGACAAAATTGTTTCTCTTGAAGAGGCCCGGTTGCGTCACGGAGCAGATCCGACGTGGAAAGGGCCGATGTTTGATGTTCCAGGTGATGAGCCAGAGGCATCTTTCCCTCCTAAGAACAAGTAAGTCATTGACAAGACAGGATAAAGTGGAGCCCGAAAATGACTTTGATTTAGCTCAATTATTTTCTTCACAAGAGATTGACAGAGTGATAAACGCGGAAGTAACAAAGCATAATAGGGTCTATTTTAGTACAGGAGGTCGCAAACCATGATCGAAGGCCGGATCAAGAAAGTCGACGTGGCGCGCCGGACAGCGGTAATTACCACGGAGAATGACAAAGACATAACGATAACTTTTCCTGAGCGGGTCAATATTGAAGTGGCTGATCCCGAAACCATGGGGACCATGGGGGGAGAGTTGGCAGACCTTCAGGAAGGTTTCTATGTTGAAGTAGAGGTTGCGGCGCAGGATGCTGATGGGAGATGGAGTTGCGATTTCCTGGTCTGTGTGAGCTGAGAACATCACGACACTGCTCTTCCACTCATAAGGGGGGGGGATAGATATGGAACAGAACATGGATGTGAAAACGGGTCAACAACGGCGCAAGTTTCTGGCTGGTTTTCTGGCCAGTGTCGTAGGGATAGCTGCATGGCTGTTGGCCCCGAAGCGAGCGCGTGCCGCAGGGAAAAAGGTGGCAGCGGCTGCGACGGGACCGATCCTGTACCATCGGACAGAGGAAACGGAACGTTATTATAGGACTCTCTATCGATAAGGCCAGGCTTGGTGCTCTGGGAGCTGGCTTTTTAGTCTCAAAACAAAAAGGTTTGACCATTTAACATTAGGGAGGGCGAGAAATGAAGCTTATCCGAGCGAATGGAAACGGTAGCCTCACTTCGTCTCCTGCTTGGCCCGAGGCCTTGAATCCTCGCATGGACCGGCGCAACTTCCTGCGCGCCGCTGGCCTGGGGGGTCTGGGGATGGGCCTGGCCGCCTCGATGGGCCCGCCGCTGGTTAGAGAGGTGGAAGCAGCCAAGGGCAACGGGGCACCGAAATATGAGCAGATTAAGACCATCTGCGGCAACTGTGCCGTTGCCTGTGGTTTTATCGGGGAGGTACAGAACGGTGTCTGGGTCAGCCAGGAGCCGTGGTTTGAGCATCCGATCAACCTCGGGAGCCTCTGCTCCAAGGGGGCGGCGGCGCGTGAGCACGTCATCAGTGAGAAGCGGCTGCGCTACCCGATGAAGCTCGAGGGTGGCAAGTGGAAGCGCATTTCCTGGGATCAGGCCATGAGCGAGATCACGTCCAAGCTCAAGGATATTCGTAGTAAGCATGGCCCGGACGCCCTGATGATCCTGGGTTCAGCGCATCACAATAACGAGATCGCCTATTCAATACGCAAGTTTGCGGCCTTATGGGGTTCGAACAATATCGATCATCAAGCACGCATCTGTCACTCCACCACGGTCGCCGGCCTTGCCAATGTCTGAGGCTACGGTGCGATGACCAACTCGATGAACGATATCCGGAACAGCCGAAGTATCATGATCATCGATGAGAATGTCTGTACCTCACACCCCATTGCCATGCAGCACATCTTAACAGCCAAGGAGGTAAATCGGGCGCCGGTCATCGTGGTGGATCCGCGCTTTAGCAAGACGGCAGCCTTTGCCAATCAGTATGTCCGCCTCCGGTCAGGAACGGATGTGGCCTTCATTTACGGGTTGATCCACATCATCCTGAAGAATGGCTGGGAAGACAAGCGCATGATCAACGAACGCACCTACGGCTTCAAGGACCTGGTGGCGGAGGTGGGTAAGTTCGACATCGACACAGCGTCGAACATTACCGGAGTCCCTAAGGCAGAGCTAGAGCGCGTCGCCAGGACGCTCGCAGATAATCGGCCGGGCTGCGTCATCTGGGCCATGGGAGGGACGCAGCATACCAACGGGACTTCTATTACCCGCTCGTACTGTGCTCTACAGCTTGTCCTCGGCAACATGGGTGTCCCAGGAGGCGGCACCAACGTCTTCCGCGGGCACGACAACGTGCAAGGGGCCACAGACCTTGGTGTCCTTTCCAATACCTTACCGGGCTACTATGGCCTCAGCAAAAATGCTTACAAACACTGGGCGAATGTCTGGGACCTTGACTACGACTGGCTCGAGAAACGCTTCAACAAGAAGACCTTCAACAAGGTCGGCTTCACTGTGGCGCGGTGGTACGAGGGCGTGCTGATGGATTCCAAAGATCTGGGTCAGGACGTCAATATCCACGCGGTCTTCTACTGGGGACACTCTTCAAACTGCGAGTCCCAGATGGACCGTGTGAAGCGGGC
>Ga0209980_10002314_pt1 | contig 10412 bp, 10 predicted proteins | sample CR02metaG_FD_183611 | JGI IMG/M metagenome (GOLD analysis project Ga0209980, IMG submission 183611) | Deep subsurface microbial communities from Mariana Trench to uncover new lineages of life (NeLLi) - CR02 metaG (SPAdes) (version 2) | ecosystem: Environmental > Aquatic > Marine > Ocean trench... | reverse complement strand
TCGCCATCGGCGAGGACGCGCTCGCCGATGGCGACCCGGCCGTGCTGCACGATCTCCAGCCCGGCGGCGATCCTCAGCAGCGTCGTCTTGCCGCAACCCGACGGGCCCAGCAGGCAGGTCATCTTTCCCGCCGGGACGCCGAGCGAGGCGTCGAGGACCACGGTGCGGTCGCCGTAGGCGTGGGTAATGCCGGTGAGGCTGAGCCCTTTCACGGCGTCGCGCCTGCGCCGTCGGGGGCGCCGGTGTGGCCGGGGCGCGAGCGTCCGATCGTGCGGCTCAACAGGACCACCGGCAGGATGCCCGAAGCGACGATGGTGAGCGCCGCCAGTGAGCTTTCCGCGAGAAGCTCGTCGGACGCATACTGATGGACGAAGGTGGCCAGGGTGTGAAAATCGAACGGCCTGAGGATCACCGTCATCGGCAGTTCCTTCATGCAGTCGACGAAGACGAGGATCGCCGCCGTCAACACGCTGCCGCGCATGACCGGCAGGTGCACGCGGCGGAGCGTGGCCGCGGGTCCGGCGCCCAACGTGCGGGCGGCGCCGTCCATGCTGGCGGTGACCTTGGACAGGCTCGCCTCGATGGTGCCGAACGAAAGCGCCAGGAAGCGCACCACATAGCCGATAATGATGACGAAGACGGAGCCACTGAGAAGAAGCCCGGTGGAAATGCCGAAGACGGAGTCGAGGACGGCGTCCACCGTGTTGTCGAGCCAGGCCGTGGGCAAGACGACGCCGATGGCGAGCACGGCGCCGGGCACCGCGTAGCCGAGGCTGGCGAAGCGGGTCGCCGCCGTCACCACCGGACCGCCGCGCAGCCGCGCCCCGTAGGCCATGAAGATCCCCACCGCCACCGTGATCACGGCGGCCATCGAGGATAGCCCAAGGCTGTTGGCGGTGTAGGTGAGGAAATCGGCTTCCAGGGTGTCCGCGTAATGGGTCAGGGCATAGCGCCCGAGCACCCCGGCGGGGACGGCGAAACCCAGGACAACCGGGGCCAGGCAGGCCAGGGACGCCAGCGCCGCGGACCCGCCGCGCAAGGGATAGCCGGGGAGCGCCCGGTACCTGGTCGACGTGTGGTGATAGCGCCGGCCGCGCCGGCCGCGGCGCTCGAGGTAGACGACCACGAGCACGAACAGCAGCAACACCGAGGCCAACTGTGCGGCGCCCGACACGCTGTTCATGTTCAGCCACACGTCGAAGATGCCGGCGGTGAAGGTGGCGACGGCGAAATAGTCCACCGTGCCGAAGTCGTTCAGGGTCTCCATCAACACCAGGCTGAGCCCGATCACCAAGGCCGGCCGGGCCAGGGGCAGGGCGATGCGGAAGGCGCTGCGCCAGGGGCCGTGGCCAAGGGTGCGGCTGACCTCGAAGACGCACACGGACTGTTCCAGGAAGGCGACCCGCGAAAGAAGGTAGACGTACGGGTAGAACGCCAGCGTCATGACGGCGATGGCGCCCCCGAGGGAGCGGATTTCCGGGAACCAGTAATCGCCCTTGGTGGTCCATCCCAACGACGCGCGCAAGGCCCCCTGCACGGGGCCGGCGTACTCCAAAAGATCGGTGTAGACGTAGGCGACCACATAGGCCGGGATGGCCATGGGCAGAAGCAGCGCCCACTCGAAGATGCGCCGGCCGGGGAAGCGGCACATGGTCACCAGCCACGCGGTCCCGGCGCCGATGACCAGGGTGCCGAGGCCGACACCGGCCATGAGCAATAACGTGGTGCGGATGTACAACGGCAGCACGGTGGACGCCAGGTGCCCCCACACGCTTTCGCCCGGCGTCAAGGCCAGCCCGATCACCGCGAAAATGGGAATCGACGCCGCAAGCGCGACCAGAACCGTGCCCAGCGTCCAGCCGTCGATGCGCCGGAACGTCCCGGCGCCGCCGCCAAACCGTGTTCCGACCAAACCCAAACCGCGTTCGCTCCTTATCCTTCCACCCGGGCGCCGGATGGCCGCCGCCGGGGGGCTCTTAATGATCGAAGGCCACCCTGTCCATGATTTTCGCGGCGGCCGTCCGGTATTTCGCCACTTCGGTCAGGTGGACGGTGTCCGCCTTGAATGTGCCCCAGGAGGCGACCAGGGGGTGCAGCGGGACACCGGATTTCACCGGATATTCGAAGTTCTGCTCGGCGTAGATGCGCTGGGCGAAGTCGCCGCTCAGGAACTCGAGCAGCCGGATGGCATTATCCCGGTTCTTGGCGCTTTTCGTCACCGCGCCGCCGCTGAGGTTGACGTGGGTGCCGCGGCCAAGCGCGTCGCCGCCCGGCCGCCCGGCCCGCGGCTGGTTGGGAAAGATGATGGTAACGGCCGCGGCCCACGCCTTCTGCTCGGGCTTTTTGTCGTTGGTCGCCATCTTGCCCATGTAGTAGCTGTTGCCCAACGCCACATCGCACTCGCCTTCCATGATGGCCCGGACCTGGGCGCGGTCGTTGCCCTGGGGACGGCGCGCCAGGTTGGATTGCAGGGCGCGCGCCCACGCCTCGGCGGCCTTCTCCCCCTTGGCGGCAATGAACGAGGCGAGAAGCGAGATGTTATAGGCGTGCTTTCCCGAGCGCGTGCACACCCGGCCCTTGAAGCGGGGATCGGCCAGGTCCTCATACGTGCTCACCTCGCCCGGCTTGACCCGGGTCTTGTCGGCGTAGATGACCCGGGCGCGGGTGGTGAGCCCGAACCACAGGCCGTCGGGATGGCGGTACCGGGCCGGGATGTTGGCGCGCAGCACGGCCGAGGCGACGGGCTGCACCAGCCCCGCCCGCACCAGATCGGTGAGCCGCCCGATGTCGGCGGTGAGCACGGCGTCGGCCGGGCTGTTGCGGCCCTCGGCCTTGAGGCGCTCGAGCATCCCTGTCTTCGCGTACACCATGTTCACCTTGATCCCGGTCTTGCGGGTGAAGGCGTCGAGCAGGGGCTTCATCAAAAATGGCTGGCGGTAGGAATACAGGTTGACGTGGCCGCCCTCCGCGCCGGCGGGCGAGGGCAAGATGGACAGGCCGACGACGGCCGCAAGCACCACAACGGCTGGTTTGCGCATGACTTTCCGGCCTCTTTCAATTATTGCAACTGCGACTTAATCGCAATTCCTTCCACACCGCACCATAACCCATCGGAAATGAAATTGCAACGCATTCTCAATTGCCGTGCCCGCCGCCGGGGCCGTGGCCGGCCGGCCGGCGGGGGCACGTGTGAAGAGGAGGCCGCCGGCATGGAGTGGGAAACAGGGCCGCCCGGCGACGGCCGCGGGAAGGAAGGGGAGGCGTCTCTCATCCGGGGCGCTTAACCACTTTTTAACCCTGCCCAATGTATCACGGGGCGTGATTATTCCTTTTTGTTTCGGTCCATGAGAGTTTCGGAACTCGGTTCCAGCAAGGCGCCCGCGCCGGCGCGGCGGAAAAAAGCGACGCCGGGCAAGGGCGGCGCATTCGCCGTGCGGCTGAGGGAAGTGACGGGGATGGCGGAGGCGGCCGGGGGAATCGAGTCCCCGCCGGTCCACGCCGTGGAGTCCATCCTGGCGATCCAGGAGGTGTCCGACGCCACGGAGGAGCGCTCTCGCGGGTTGGCCCGACGGTACGGCGACACCGTCCTCGATCGTCTGGAGGAGCTCCGCCACGACCTGCTGATGGGGGCGATGTCCAAGGGCAAGCTCGCCGGTCTCGCCCAAACCATGCGCGCGCAACGGCGCACGTCGGCCGATCCCAGGCTCAACGAAATCATCGACGAGATCGAGCTTCGGGCCGAAGTGGAGATCGCGAAATTCACCCGTGACGTCTGAGCCCGCCGCGTCCCCCCGCATGCCGCCCGTTTCTCCTTAATATTTTAATGATCTGGTGGTTAGGCTTGAAGTGAAAAACCCCTCTTGCGGCGACGCGCCGCCGCACCTATATTCCGCCGCGGAAAATAACACGCCTGGAGCTCGGGAACGATGACCGTAACGCTGGCGCCGGATTACCAGCCCACCGAAGACGAGCCCTTCATGAATTCCGCCATGCGGGAATTCTTCCGCCAACGGCTGCTGAAATGGCGTGCCGGTCTTCTGAACGATTCCTGTGAAACCCTCCAGCACCTTCAGGAAAGCGGTTCCCTGGAGGCCGACATTGCCGACCGCGCATCCGTGGAGACCGACCGTTCGCTGGAGTTACGCACCCGCGACCGGGCCCGTAAGCTGATCGCCAAGATCGACGAGGCGCTGCAACGGATCGAGGAAGGAAGCTACGGCTTTTGCGAAGAGACCAACGAACCGATCAACCTGTCGCGGCTGCACGCGCGGCCCATCGCGACCCTCAGCATCGAGGCCCAGGAGCGTCACGAGCGCATGGAGAAAACCCACCGCGACGACTGATCCGCGAAGCCGAAATGCCGGTCGGCGGGATCGGGTGGCGCGCCTTCCCCTCCCGATCAAAGATTCCCTGTGAATAACGGCAGGTGGCCTTACGGCCTTGGCGGGCTTCGCCCCCCACGCCAGGGGTATTCAAACCCCTGGACCCCATTAATACCAAGGGACGTCGGCCCTTGGTGGGGATCAAAAGGGGCAACGCCCCTGTGACGCCGCAGGCTCGCTTAATAATGGCCCGGGGGCTAAAAAAAAGGCCGATGCATCGCATCGGCCTTTAAGGTGCCAGGTTCACACTGAACCTAGAACGGGAATATGATGTCCCATACCTGCGTGCCCCAGCGCGGTTGCTGGAGGTCGCTCAGGGTACCGCGGCCGCCGTAGGCGACGCGCATCTCGGCGATTTTCTCGTGGCTGATGGAATTGTCCGATTCGATGTCCTCGGGGCGGACGACCCCGGTGACCATCAATTCACGCAACTCGTAGTTCACCCGGATTTCCTGGCGCCCGAAGATGACCAGGGCGCCATTGGGCAGAATCTGGGTGATCACGGCGGCGAAGGTCAGTTCGATGTCCTCGCTGCGCTGGATCGAGCCGTCGCCTTTGGTTTCGCTCTTGCTGCCGAAGCTGGCGACGGACGAGGGGAGGATGGCCTGGGGCAGCCTCTTGGCGAATTCGGCTTCGAGGCCGAGAAGATTGGTTACGTCCGTGTCCTCTTTGTCGTCCCGTGCGCGCTCGGACTTGTTGTCCAGGGTGGCCTTGTCATTGAGGTTGAGCTTGACGGTCAGGATGTCGCCCACGGCCTTGGCCCGGGTGTCCTTGAAGAAGGCGCGGGCGCCGGCGCGCCACAGGGAGTTGGGGTTGTCTTCGGCCACCTGCGGCGCCGGCATGGGCAGGCTGACCGGACGGTAGCCCTGGCGCGCCACCGGGTTGGTGATCTTGGTCAGCTCCGGGCCGCCGCCGATTTCCGACAGGCGCGTCAGGGTGTTGCATCCGGGGACCGCCGCCGCGATCGATATGGCCGCGGCGAGGCGAACCAGATGACGGGTGTTGATACGGGTCATGGCGGCTCTCCTATTTCATGGCGACGGGGCCGACGGGTTGCACCGACACCCGGTTGACGCCGGTCACTACCGCCTGCACCACGGTGTTGCTCTGGATGTTGGCGACGCGCACCGTGTCGCCGGCGCCGCCGTCCTCGAGCGCCCGGCCCCGGGCGGTCAGCGTCATGGACCGGACACGGTAGGTGATGGTCACCAGGCTGCGCCTTGGCACCAGCACCGGGAGACGGACGTCCGAGACCCGTACCGGCACCCCGGCGCGCAGGCCCCGCCGGGGGCTTTTGCCGATCAGGGCCCCGGGATCCTGGATGGTGTCCCGTTGCAGCCGGTCGCCGCGCATGGCGATCCATTTGACGTCGCGCTCGCGGATGACCTCGCCCGCCAGCACCCGCCGGGTGAGGACGGGCACATCGATCACCCTGTGCACGCGACCCGTGACCCGGATGCGCCGTGCCGCCGGGTCGTCGGCCGGCGCCGCCACGATGGCGATAAAGCGCCGCGTCCGCGGATCGTACGCCACGTCCTCGACGGCGACCGTTGTCGTGGAGTCGCTGGGGATGTGGATGCGCAGCATTCGGTTGCTCAATTCCACCTGCATGTCGGCGTCCACGCCCTTGTCGACGAGTGCCGCCAGGATGTGGTCCGCGATCTCCCGGCGCCCGATAACGATGCTTTCGCGCACGACCACCGCTTTTTCATGAATGCCGAGCGGCCGCCAGTTCAGCCCATAGGCGCGGGCCACGCGATACAGCCAACGGGCGTCGAAGATGGCCCGTTTGCCGGGCGCGGGCGCATAGGCCACGGCGGCCTCCGCCTTGTCGCCGGCGGGGACGAACAGATCGCCCAGGCGCACCATTCCGCCGCTGACCGTCACCGATTGGCGCAAGGTCACCGGGGCGGCCTCGGCGGCCGGCGCCGCCGCCGCCGGCGGGGCCAGAACGGACAGCGCAAGGGCCAACAGGATCGGAAGGATTTTCATGGCCTGCCTCCTCATTGCAGGTTGGCCAGGGTGCCCAACATTTCGTCGGCCGCCTGGATGACCTTCGAATTCATTTCGTAGGCACGTTGGGCTGAGATCAGGTTGGCGATTTCCTCCACCGCGTTGACGTTGGAAGTCTCCAGGAAACCCTGAAGGATCGAGCCGAACCCGGTGGCCGCCGGATTGCCCGTCACCGGCGACCCCGAAGCCGGGGTTTCCAGCAGCAGGTTGCCGCCGATGGCCTCGAGGCCCGAGTCGTTGGGGAAGACGGCGACCTGTATCTGGCCCACGGTCTGCAGGGTCACCTGGCCCTCGATCTTGACCAGCACCTGGCCGCTGGCGTTGATGGTGACATCGACGGCGTTGTTGGGGACGGTGATCCCCGGCAACAGGGTGAAGCCGTCGTGGGTCACGATCTGGCCGTTGGCGTTGAGCTGGAAGGTGCCGTCCCGGGTGTAGCCGGTCTCACCGCTGGGGCGGGTGATCTGGAAGAATCCGTTGCCTTGGATGGCCATGTCGAAGGTGTTGTCGGTGGCGCTCAGGTTGCCCTGTTCGTGGATGCGGTAGACCGCCGCCAGTTTGACGCCCAATCCCAACTGGGCGCCCGACGGCACCACCGTGCCGGCTTCCGAGGAGGTGGACCCGACACGCACGATGTTCTGATACAGAAGATCGTGAAACTCGGTCCGCCGCCGCATATAGGCGGTGGTGTTCATGTTGGCGAGGTTGTTGGAGACAACCTCCACGTTGCGCTGCTGGGCGATCATGCCCGTCACCGCGATGTCCAATGCCCTCATTTTTCCCGTCCTTTCTTGTTCTCTTGTACGATTCTCATCGACCGTGTTCGGGGCCGCGTCATGCCGTCGTCGTGGTACTCGCCATTTTCTCGGCGGTCTCGATGACCTTGGCGTTCATTTCATAGGCGCGTTGCGCCTTGATCAGGTTGGCGATCTCCTGAATCGGGTTGACGTTGGAGGTTTCCAGGAAGCCCTGCCTTAAGGACCCGAAGCCGCCCGCCGCCGGAGTCCCCACCGTCGGCGCGCCCGAGGCCGCGGTTTCCACGAGCAGGTTGCCGCCCGTGTTCTCCAGGCCCGCCGCGTTGGGGAATATGACCAGCTGGATTTGTCCCAGGTTGACCAGGTTGACCTGGCCCTCGACCTTCGCCATCACCCCGCCGCTGGCGTTGATCGTCACATCGGTGGCGTTGCTGGGGACGGTGATCCCCGGGGCAAGCGTGTAGCCGAGGTGGGTGACGATCTCGCCATCGCCGTTGATCTGGAAGGTGCCGTCGCGGCTGTAGGCGGTGTCGCCGGTGGGCAGGGTGATCTGGAAGAAGCCCTGGCCCTGGATGGCCAGGTCGAAGGTGTTGCCGGTGGCCTTCAGGTTGCCCTGTTCGTGGATGCGCGAGATACCCGCCAGCTCGACGCCGTAGCCCGACTCGACTCCCGCCGGCACGGCGCCGTCGGTGGTCGGGGTGGTGAAGCCGCCACGTTCAAGATCCTCGACCAGAAGGTTGCTGAATTCCGTCTCGCGCCGCTTGAACCCCGTGGTGTTCAGGTTGGCGAGGTTGTTGGCGATGACCTCGACGGCCACCTGCTGGGCGAACATGCCCGTCGCCGCTATTTCGATGGTTTCCATGATTCCCGTCCATTTTTTTTCGGTCTGCGTTTGGTAAATCAGGCCCTAGGCTCTACACCGGCCTGTTGAGCTCCCGCATCATCGTTCGAATGCGTTCGTCCTCGCGGGTGATGAACCTTTTGACGTCACTGTAAGCGCGCTCCACCGCGATCATCTTGGCGATTTCCAGGATCGGCAGGACGTTGGAGTTCTCGAGCATGTTCTGCGCCACGTCCGGCGTTTCCACGTCCTGGGGGAGGCTCTCCGAGGTCAGGAGGCCGCCCGCGGTCTCGCGCAGTTCCTGGTCGTTCTCGAAGCGGACCACCCGGATGCGGCCCAGGTCACCGTTTTCCGTCGACACGGTGCCATCCGGCGCGACCTTGATTGCGCTGTCCTCGGGGCTGAAGAAGAACGGCTGGCCGCTGTCGGAAAGGACCGGATGGCCGCCCTGGGCGACCAGCTGTCCCGCCTCGTCCAGCCGGAAATGGCCGTTGCGGGTGTAGCGTTCGCCGTCCTCGGTCTCGACGACGAAATACCCGGGGCCGCGGATGGCCATATCCAGCGGGTTGCCGGTCTCCTTCAGGGTACCGGCGGTGGTGTCGCGCATGGTGGCGATGTCGCGCACGAAGGAGATGGGTTGTCCGGCAATGCCGTTGCCACCCTCGCTGCGCGCCAGGTGTTCGACGAACATCATCTTCTTGGCCTTGAACCCCGTGGTGTTCATGTTGGCCAGGTTGTTGGCGATAATGTTCAGGTGCCGGCGAAGGGTACCCTGCCGGGAAAGCGCAATAAGCGATGTATTTTCCATTTGTCCACAGTCCCACGATTAGAAGTCCACACGTTCCCGCGGACAGTCCTGCATGGGGCGTGCCAAACAAAAGAATGTCCTGAAAACAAGGTGTTAAGGACCAGGAGCGGGCAATTCCGTCCCTTGGTCCGGAAGATCCGGTCGCCATTGCCCGGCAGTTTTTGCTGCCCGGCGACGGCCGCGGAGCGGGCCCGGGATACATGGCCGCTCTCAACCAGTTATTAACCAAACCCGCCTAGATTGGCCCGGACGCGGCGCCAACGGTGTCGGGTCTGTCGTTTCACCGGGTGCAATCGATGGCCGACGACGAAGCAGAAGAGGATCTGGAAGCAGACGGCGGCGAAGACGGCGACGAAGAAGAGGGAGGGGAGTCATCGAAAAAACAGGGTGGCAAAAAGAAGCTTCTCCTGTTCGTCGCCCTGGCCTTGTTCCTCGTCGTCGGCGGCGCGGCGGCCGCCTATTTCACCGGCCTGTTGGAGCCGCTGATCGCCATGCTCGGCGGCGCGGACGAAACGGCCGCGGAGGAGACGACCGACCCGGTGGAGGTGGTCTTCTTCGACCTGCCCGAGATCCTGGTGAACCTGAATACCGGCAGACGCAAATCGACGTTTCTGAAGATCCGCGTCAGCCTGGAACTGGAAAATGCCGAGGACGTTGCAAGGATTGAGGCGGTGATGCCCCGGATCATCGACAACTTTCAAGTTTATTTGCGGGAGCTTCGGGTGGAGGACCTCAAGGGATCGGCCGGCATGTACCGGTTGCGCGAGGAACTGCTGACTCGGGTCACTCTGGCCGTCGCCCCGTCCAAGGTCAGCGACGTCCTGTTCAAGGAAATGCTGGTCCAGTAGCCCCCGGGAACCCAATGCCATGACCGCTCCCGCCGACGAACAAGCCCAGGACGCCCCGACCGCCGAGCCGGAAGCCCCGGTGGAGAACGCCGAAGGGGATGAGGCCGGCAACGCGGACGAGGCCGCCGGCGGCGGCGAAGACCAGGACGATCTCGCCGCCGAATGGGAGGCCATGGTCGGCGGCGAGGATGGTGACGACGCCGCGGGCGCCGGCGCCGGGCGCGAATCCACCCGCGTCCTCAACCAGGACGAAATCGACAGCCTGCTCGGATTCGACGACGAGCAAGAAGAAGGCTCGGAAAAGTCGGGCATTCAGGCCATTCTCAACAGTGCGCTGGTCTCCTATGAGCGCCTGCCCATGCTGGAGGTCGTGTTCGACCGGCTGGTGCGCCTCATGTCCACGTCGCTGCGCAACTTCACCTCCGACAACGTGGAGGTGTCGCTCGACAACATCGCGTCGCTTCGTTTCGGCGACTATCTGAACTCCATCCCGCTGCCCGCCATGTTGAGCGTGTTCAAGGCCGAGGAATGGGACAACTACGGCCTGGTCACCGTCGATTCGTCCCTGATCTATTCCATCGTCGACGTCCTTTTGGGCGGCCGGCGCGGCACCGCCGCCATGCGCATCGAGGGGCGCCCCTACACCACCATCGAGCGCAGCCTTGTGGAACGCATGATTCACGTGATGCTGAGCGACCTGAGCGCCGCCTTCGAGCCGTTGAGCCCGGTGACGTTCCGCTTCGAGCGGCTGGAGACGAATCCGCG
>Ga0209980_10002313_pt1 | contig 10414 bp, 7 predicted proteins | sample CR02metaG_FD_183611 | JGI IMG/M metagenome (GOLD analysis project Ga0209980, IMG submission 183611) | Deep subsurface microbial communities from Mariana Trench to uncover new lineages of life (NeLLi) - CR02 metaG (SPAdes) (version 2) | ecosystem: Environmental > Aquatic > Marine > Ocean trench >... | reverse complement strand
GGTCTTCGCGGTCAAGGGGCAGGACCTCGCCACCGCCATCGAGACCGCGCGCCCGGCGATCGGACCCCAGACGCTGGCGCTGCCGTTCCTGAACGGCGTCGAGGCGCCGGCGATGCTTGCCGAGGCTTACGGCGAGGACCGGGCGCTGATCGGCATTGCCCGCATCTCTGCGTTTATTGCCGAGCCGGGAGTGATCCAGGTCGCGACCCCGATGGCGGATTTTCTGATCGGCGACCGCGACGGACGCCAGGATGCGCCTCGGGTTGCCGACATCATCGGGGAATTCCGGGCCGCGAGTATCGGCGCGCCGGACCGCCGGGACGTGCGCATCGATCTGTGGCAAAAGCTCGTACTTCTGACCGCACTCAGCGGGACCACGGCGGCGGCGCGTGCCGATATCGGCGCCGTGCGCGACACGCCGGAGCTTTGGGCGTTGTTTCGGCGTCTTGCGGAGGAAGCTGCGGCGGTCGGTCGGGCGCGGGGTGTCGCACTGCCTGACAACACCGTCAATAAAGCCGTCCATATGGCCGAACAGATGCCGCCGGAGGTGCGCGCCTCGCTGGCTCATGACCTGGCGGCAGGCAAGCGGTTGGAAATCGACTGGCTTTCGGGCGCCGTTGCCCGCCTCGGCCGGGAGGCAGGCGTCGAGACCCCCTCCCATGCGGCGGTGGCAGCACTGCTCGCACCGTGGCGCGAGGGAGGCGGCAACTGATCGGCCCCGGCTGCCCAAGGGGCGTCAGGGGCACCTGCGCCAGCGCGATCAGGCCGCGTGTCGCTTACCCATGGTCACAGCACGGCGAAGCCGACTATGGTGTCGGTTGTCTATACAAGCTTCAGGCGGAGATGTGCATATCATGAGCAAGCAAAAGGACGATGCGCTGAAAGAGGCCGCGCTACAGTATCACGAACTTCCGGCCCCCGGAAAACTGTCGATCCGGGTGACCAAGCCCATGGCCACCCAACGCGATCTCAGCCTGGCCTACAGCCCGGGCGTGGCCGAAGCCTGCCTGCGCATCGCCGATCGGGCCGATGATGCCTTCCGCTACACCGGCAAGGGCAACCGGGTCGCGGTGATCACGAACGGGACGGCGGTGCTCGGCCTCGGAAATATCGGCGCCGCCGCGTCCAAGCCGGTGATGGAAGGCAAGGTGGCGCTGTTCAAGAAGTTCGCCGATATCGACGGTTTCGACATCGAGGTGAACGAGACCGATCCGGAAAAGCTAGCCGAAATCGTTATCGCCCTGGAGCCGACCTTCGGCGCGATCAATCTGGAAGACATCAAATCCCCGGAGTGTTTCATCGTCGAGCGCATCTGCAAGGAGCGCATGGGCATCCCGGTGTTCCATGACGACCAGCACGGCACCGCCATCGTGGTCACCGCGGCGGCGGTCAACGCGCTGTTGCTGGCGGAGAAGAAGCTTGAGGACGTGAAGATGGTCTCGACCGGCGGTGGCGCCGCCGGAATCGCCTGTCTCAACCTGCTCTGCGACATGGGGCTGAAGCGCGAAAAGATCTGGCTGTTCGACAAGGATGGCCTGGTCTATCGGGGCCGCGACGGGGTCGACGAGACCAAGGGGCGCTATGCGCGCGACACCGATGACGGGTCGTTGGAGGACCAGATCGAGGGTGCCGACATGTTCCTCGGCCTCTCGGGTCCCGATGTGCTCACGGCCGAGATGGTCAAGAAAATGGCGCCCAACCCGATCATCTTCGCGCTGGCCAATCCGACGCCGGAGATTTGGCCCGACGTCGCCACCGGCGTCCGCCCGGACGCGATCATTGCCACCGGCCGGTCGGACTATCCGAACCAGGTCAACAACGTGCTCTGTTTCCCGTTCATCTTCCGTGGGGCGCTGGACGTGGGCGCCACCGAGATCAACGAAGAGATGAAGATCGCCTGCGCCTCGGCACTGGCCGAGTTGGCGCGCGAAACCTCCTCGGCCGAGGTCGCCTCGGTCTATCGCGGCGAGCGGATCGTGTTCGGCCGCGACTACCTGATCCCGAAACCCTTCGACCTCCGCCTGCTCGGCCAGGTCGCCAGCGCCGTTGCCCGGGTGGCGAAGGAGACCGGTGTCGCACGCCGGCCGATTGACGATCTTGAGGCCTACCGTGCGCGGCTCGACAGGTCGGTGTTCCGCTCGGCGATGCTGATGAAGCCGGTCTTCGAGGCCGCGCGCACCGGCCGCCGGAAGATCGTCTTCGCCGAGGGCGAGGATGAGCGGGTGCTGCGTACCGCCCAGTCGATGATGCAGGAGGGAATTGATCGGCCGATCCTGATCGGCCGCCCGGAAGTGATCGCGCATCGCATCGAACAGGCCGGGTTGGCGATCACACCGGGTGAGGACTTCGAGGTTTGTGACCCGACCGACGATCCACGCTATCGTGAGTACTGGCAGACCTATCACCAACAGCTCGAACGGAAGGGCGTCACGCCGGAACTGGCCCGGACGATCATGCGCACCAACACCTCGGCGATCGCGGCGGTCATGGTCTACCGGGGCGAGGCCGACAGCCTGATCTGCGGCACCTTTGGCCAATATCTCTGGCATCTGAAATACGTGACCCAGATGCTCGCCGGGCTACCGGACGGTTTCAGCGGCAACCTGCGCCCGATCGGCGCACTCTCGCCGGTCATCCTCGACCAGGGTGTGGTTTTCATTGGCGACACCCAGGTGAACCATGACCCCACCGCGGAGCAAATCGCCGAGACCGCCATTGCGGCGGCACGGCATATCCAGCGCTTCGGGATCGAGCCGAAGATTGCGCTGCTCAGCCATTCGATCTTCGGCAGCCTGGAATCGGAGTCTGCGCGCAAGGTGCGCCGAGCCTTGGAGATACTGGACACCGGCGGGGCCGATTTCGAATACGAGGGCGAGATGCATGCCGATCACGCGCTCGACCCGGACCTGCGCGCGCGGGTCTTTCCGAATTCACGGCTCGAGGGCGCGGCGAACTGTCTGATCTTCGCCAATGTCGATGCCGCGTCCGGATCGCGCAACATTCTGAAGCAACTCGCCAACGGCCTGGAAGTCGGGCCGATCCTGTTGGGCATGGGCAACAAGGCCCATATCGTCAGCCCCTCGGTCACCGCACGCGGGCTTCTCAACATCGCGGCATTGGCAGGGACGCCGGTGCAAGATTACGCCTGAGGCCGCGCCACCCGGCACCCTTGCGGGAGAGGACCGGGGCGGGCCGGGCGCTTGCGCTCGAACCGGGGGGAGGCCCCCAGCTCTGGGAGAGAAAGATGAGCTACAAGGACGTCTACGAGGGATGGAAGGCCGACCCCGAAGGGTTCTGGATGCAGGCCGCCGAGGCGGTCGACTGGATCGAGAAACCCTCGCGGGCCCTGGACGACAGTTCCGCTCCTTTCTACCGCTGGTTCGCCGACGCCGTGTGCAATACCTGCTGGAACGCGATTGACCGGCATGTCGCGGCCGGGCGAGGCGAGCAGGCGGCGCTGATCCACGACAGCCCGATCACCGGGACCACGACGACGATTACCTATGCCGAGTTGCTGGAGCGCGTCGCCCGGCTGGCCGGCGCGCTGGCGGCGCGCGGGGTGACCAAGGGCGACCGGGTCATCATCTACATGCCGATGGTGCCCGAAGCGGCCGAAGCGATGCTGGCCTGTGCGCGGATTGGCGCCATCCACTCCGTGGTCTTCGGCGGGTTCGCCGCCAATGAACTGGCGGTGCGCATCGACGACTGCACACCGAAGGCGATCATCGCCGCTTCCTGCGGGCTGGAGCCGGGCCGGGTGGTGAACTACAAGCCCCTGCTCGACTCCGCCATCGACCAGGCGAGCCACAAGCCGGACTTCTGCGTCCTGCTGCAACGTCCGCAGGAGCCGGCGCCGCTGATCGAGGGGCGCGATTTCGAGTGGGAGGCGTTCCAGGAAGGCGTCGAGCCTGCGGAATGCGTGCCCGTGGGCGGCGATGATCCGCTCTACATCCTCTATACCTCCGGCACCACCGGCGAACCCAAGGGCGTGATCCGGCCCAATGCCGGGCACATGGTGGCGCTGATCTGGACCATGAAGAACCTCTACGGCATCGAGCCGGGCGAGGTCTACTGGGCCGCATCGGACGTCGGCTGGGTGGTCGGCCATTCCTATATCGTCTACGCGCCGCTGCTGGTCGGCTGCACCTCGATCATGTTCGAGGGCAAGCCGGTGGGCACGCCCGATGCGGGCACCTTCTGGCGGGTGATCTCGGAGCACGGGGTCAAGGTCCTGTTCACCGCGCCGACCGCGTTCCGCGCCATCAAGCGCGAGGACCCGGCGGGCGATTTCATCCGCAAATACGACCTGTCCGGCTTCCGCACCCTGTTCCTGGCCGGCGAGCGCGCCGACCCGCCCACCATCGAATGGGCCGAGGCGCAGCTTGGCGTGCCGGTGATCGATCACTGGTGGCAGACCGAGACCGGATGGGCGATCGCCGGAAACCCGATCGGGATCGAGCATATGCCGGTAAAGCTCGGCTCGCCGACGGTCGCGATGCCGGGTTACGACATTCGAATACTCGACGATGCCGGACACCCGGTCCCAGCGGGCACGCTTGGGGCGATCACTCTCAAGCTGCCGCTGCCGCCGGGCACGCTGCCGACGCTGTGGCAGGCGGACGACCGGTACCGCAAGAGCTATCTCGACACCTTCCCCGGTTACTACGAGACCGGTGACGCGGGCATGATCGACGAGGATGGTTATGTCTACATCATGGCCCGCACCGACGATGTCATCAATGTTGCCGGCCACCGGCTATCGACCGGAGCGATGGAGGAGGTGCTGGCGGGCCATCCGGATGTCGCCGAATGTGCGGTGATCGGGGTCGCCGACCAGATCAAGGGGCAGTCGCCGCTGGGGTTCGTGTGCCTCAATGCGGGTTGCGACCGGCCGCATGAGGAGATCGTCAAGGAGTGCGTGAAACGGGTCCGCGACGAGATCGGCCCGGTGGCGGCCTTCAAGCTCGCCTGTGTCATCGACCGCTTGCCGAAGACACGCTCGGGCAAGATCCTGCGCGGCACCATGGTCAGGATTGCCGACGGCGAGGACTACAAGATGCCCGCCACCATCGATGATCCGGAGATTCTCGACGAAATCACCGCCGCGCTGGCGCGGATCGGCTATCCGGCTTCAGGCTGAGTGCTCGGCGCCAGAGCCGCGCCGCCCGCGTCGGTTAAAGCCGTCCGGCATACTCATTATTCCTCTTCTGGTTCGCGGCGCCGATCGCTCGGAATGAGCGGCTGAGAGGCGATTCCGCACAGAACCACGAAGATATTAGCGAAAAAGAGACACTAGCGTTTGCAAAATGGAAACCTTCTGTTGAGTATCACGTTCAGACGAAATGATGCGGAGGGGGACATCGTGCCGGAATCGCCGGCGCCGGAGCGGGTGCTCGACTTGGTTTGCGAGCAGATCCGGTAGCGTAGCGAAAAGGCCAATCGAAAGGGAAAGTGATGACAACCCTAAGTACCCTGTCCCGAATCTGTTCTTGTATCCTCCTGACAATTCTCGTCCTTGCCCGAACCGCGATGCCAGCGGCCGCGGACGAATTGCTGATCATCAGCAATGCGACCGACCCGGCCCAGGCCGAGGTCCGCTTCAGTGAGGCGGAATTGCTGGCACTGCCCCAGGTCACGATCCGGACCCGGACCGAGTTCACCGATGGCGTGGTCGAATTCATCGGCCCGCTGGCCCGCGACGCCGTGGCTTTCATCGAGACCGGCGCGGCAACATCCGTTCATCTGGTGGCGGCGAACGATTATGCCATCGACATCCCGCTCAGCGATCTCACCAACTACGACGTGATCCTGGCGCTGCAGGCCAATGGCGAGCGCCTGACGATTCGCGACAAGGGCCCGATCTGGCTCATGTATCCGGTGGACGATCACGCGGAATTGCAGGATCCGACCTATACCATCCGGCTGATCTGGCAACTCACCACGATGGAACTGCGTTGAAAATATCGATCGGCATCACGCGCGGCCTGATGGCTGTCGCGCTGCTTGGCCTGATGGTGCTGGCGGTGCTGGGCTTCCGGGCCCAGGAAAAGGACATGCAGAGCCTGCGGGAGCAGAGCCAGGAGATCATCTACTGGAGCACCTCGCAGGGCGAGGCCGAGCTTGGAAGGTTTCTGGCCGTGCTCGGCCGCTTCGCGCTGGGGGAGCCCGATGTCACCGCGAAGCAGGTCAACCGGCGGTTCGACATCTTCTGGAGCCGGATCGAGTTGTTCCGGCAGGGAGATGTCGGCCGCCGCATCCGGATCTACGACGGCGAGCTGGGCGTCATAGCGGACCTGCGCGCACTTCTGGTGAAACATGAAAAGACCATCGTCGATCTCTCGCACGACGATCCGGCCGAGCTTCACCGGGAAATTCTCGCCGAGTTCACGGCCGCTGGAAAGCGGCTGCGCGCACTTTCGATGCTGGTGCTTGGGGGCGAGGAGCGGCGACTGGCCGGCGCCCGCGACGCCGTGCGCTCGAGCGCGCGCCTGACCTGGATTTTCAGCGTGGCGGCGCTGGTCCTGTCGCTGCTGCTGATCGGCATCATGCTGATCGAGACCCGGCGCTACCGCCGCATGGCCGCGGAGAGCGCCGAGCTCGCTGCCCGCGCCGAGGCCGCCAGCCGGGCCAAGTCACGCTTCCTGACGATGATGAGCCACGAGCTCCGCACCCCGATGAACGGGGTTCTCGGATTGCTCGCACTGGTCCGCCAGACCGCGCTGAACAAACGCCAGATAAGGCTGATCGACCAGGCGGACCGCTCCGGGCGGCAAATGAGCGCGCTGCTGGGCGATATCCTCGACTTCTCCGATCTGCAGAGCGAAAGCTTGGTGATGGCGCGCGACATGTTCGAGCTGCGCGGCCTGGCGCGGGCGGTGGAGGAGATGTTCGGGCCGATCATCCAGCGCGAGGGAGTGAAATTCACGATCGAGATCGATGCCGATGCACCGCGCTGGGTGGTCGGTGATCTGACGCGGCTGCGCCAGGTGCTCGGCCATTTCGTCACCTTCCTCGTCGATGTGGTCGGCTCGAAGGATGTCCGGCTGGCGATTGCCCGGGCTCCGAGCGGCCTTGCCTTCGATATTGATGTCGCTGTGCAGGGCAGCGACCAGCCCGGCTGGCAACCGGAGGCGATTTTCGGCCGGGGCTCGGCGCATTACGGCGATTTCGCCTCCGATTCTCTGGGTCCGATGATCGCGCGCGGGCTGGTGTCCCTGATGGGAGGAAGCGTCACTTTGCTTCGCCCGGTCGCGGGGCGCGCGACCCTGTCGATTTGCGTGCCGCTGGAGCTGATCGACGGCGCTGCCGACTGTGTCCGGATCGAAGCCGAGTCGGTGACGGTTCAGGCAGTGCTCGCGGCGTTGTTGCGCAAGCTTGTGCGTGGGGTCTGGGAGCCGGGAGCGGCCAATCAGAAAGTGACGGCGGTTCTGATGGAAGCCGGCGGTGAGGAAGAGACCGTGCGAGCCGCCCGGCTGCGCTCGGACCATCCCGCGGCGCGGCTGATCGCGGTCGGCGCGCCGCGCTCGGCAGGGCTGTTCGACGCGGTTTGCCCGCAACCGGTGACCGCCGAGGCGCTGGCCGCCGCCATGAGCGCCGGCGCCGAACCGCAATTCGAGGTTTCGTGACCGGTTGCCCATCACCCAGCCTGCCAGATCAGGCATGTGCTTTTCCCGGATCGCTCCAGCCCGCAGAGTCGAAGGCTCCCGGGGGTAGCCATCCCGTCTCGGCCGGGCCCGCCCGGCAACAGGAGGATTAGATGACGCTTTCGGGCTTGCGGGTTCTCCTGGCTGAAGACAATCCGACCAATCAACTCGTCGCGGCTCAGATGCTGGAGAGCCTCGGCGCCTCGGTCCTCCTCGCGGAGGACGGCGCCGAGGCGCTCGAAATCGTCGCCCGTGAACCGTTCGATGTGATGCTGGTCGATATCGAGATGCCTCGGGTCAGTGGAATCGAGGTGCTTCGGACGGTGCGCGGATTGTCCGGGCCGATTTCCGAGGTGCCGATGATCGCGCTCACCGCCTATGTGATGCGCGAGCACAGGGCCGCCATAGATGCTGCCGGCGCGGATGGCGTGATCGCCAAGCCGATCCTCTCGATCGAGCAGTTCGGCGCCGATATCCGGCGCTTCATGCGCCGGCGGTCCGATGCCGCCGGTGCCGAGGGCGGTGACGCCGGATCGGCAAACGGCAGCACGTCACCGGTGATCGACCGGAATGTCTATGACACCCTGGCTGAAGCGATCGGGCCAGCCGCGATGACCGAACTGCTGGGCAAGGTCGATTCTGACATTCAGGCAGCGCGTGCCAGGCTTGTGCAGGCGCTCGATCCGGTCGATCTGGGCGAAGTCCGTTCAGTGACCCATATCCTGATCTCGGTTGCCGGCGCCGTTGGCGCCTTGCCGGTGCAGGAGCGGGCCCGGCAGATGAACGCCGCAGGCCATCGGGACGATGCCGCAGAAGTCGAGCGCGATATGCAAGGGCTGCTTGGCGAGATCGATCGGATGCTCGAATACGTTCGAAACCGGATTGAGGGATAGATGCGTATGGATGCCCCCGCCACCGCCCCGGTTCTTCTGATCGAGGATGCCCGCTCTCCCGCATCCCCTAACACGGCGATTTCGCCCCGTGCCGAATTTCAACATCACCTGCGCGTGGTGTCGGTCGACGTCGCGCCGCTGCGCGCCCGCGGCGGCGATGTCGTCTACGCCGATTCGAGCACCGGCCGCCTGGCCGGCTTTGCCGAACCGGCGCGAGACCCGGGGCCCGAGGCGCCGGCCGCTGGTGACGGCGACCGGGCTGAGGACGAACTTGCGACAGCGGCCGATGCCTTCGTCGGGATGCCCCTGGCCGAGGTCGAGCGCCTTGTTATCGAGGCAACCATCTGTGCCTGCGGGGGCTCGTTGCCGAAGGCCGCGCGGGTGCTCGGTGTCAGCCCGTCCACTCTCTACCGCAAGCGTGCTGGCTGGGTCGATTAGAGCGTCTTCCACCCTGACGGAATCCGGCCGGGCGACCTATCCCTTTTCTGTTACATAATTTTCGAGGCGCCGAATGAACCCGTTTGGCTCGAAATCGCTCTGATAGATGCCGGTTGCGGTGGAACGGACTCCGCCCCAGCCGAAGCTGGGGCGGAAATACCCGTCTGTGGGTATTGGGGCTGCTCCCGGCCAGCCAGCCTCGGGACGGTGTGAGAACGGGGGGAGTTCCCGCCCCTCTGCGCATCCTGGCAGGGAGTGCTCCTTCCATAGAACAGTTAGGGTAAAAAAACCGTTAAGACTGCGGCCGCAATTTTTGCCGCAACCTTCACGGCAGTGCTTCATCCTGTCCGCTGGATTCCGGCACCCGCCGAACCCGCGCGAAAAAAATTTGCGCCAAAGCCCCAGCGGGCCTTTTCTCGCGCCACGATTGCGATAGTTTCTTCATGTGGAAACGGTTTTCAAAATCTGGAGTGACGGGAATGAGTGACGGCAAGGTGAAATCCACGGGTCAGGTGCGCTCGCTTACCCGGGCGCTGTCCCTGTTGCGCCATCTGGCGGAGAGCGGCGATGGCATGTCACTGACCGAGCTTTCCGAGTCGACCGGCCTGCCGCCTTCCACGACCCATCGTCTTCTGACAACGCTCGAGTCGGAACGCTTTGTCCGGCCCGATCCTCAGGGCGGACTTTGGCGGATCGGCGTCGCCGCCTTCTTCGTCGGCGCTGCCTTCGCCCGCAGCCGTGACAAGCTCACCCTCACCCGGCCCTATCTGCGCCGACTGATGGAGGTGTCCGGCGAGACCGCGAACCTCTTTGTCGAGAGTGACGGCGAGGCGATCTGCATCGGCCAGATCGAGTCCCGCCATGCCATGCGGGCGATAACCGGTGTCGGCGGCCGGGTGCTGCTGCATTCCTCGGGCGCCGGCAAGGTGCTGCTGGCGCATATGGAGCCCGCCCGCCGGCAAAGGATACTTGCGACCATGGCTCTGCCGCGCGAGACCCAGCGCACCATCATCGACCGCGGGCGGCTCGAGTCCGAGCTCAACGAAATGTGCAACATCGGCTACTCGGTCGATGACGAGGAGCACGCACTCGGATTGCGCTGCGTCGCCGCGCCGCTGTTCGACGAACTCGGCCAGGCGGTCGCCGCGATCTCGGTCTCCGGTCCGAGCGCCAGAATTCCGGTCGAGCGGCTGCCTGTTCTCGGCCGCATGGTCGCCCAGGCGGCACTCGAAGCGACCCGCGATTATGGCGGCGCGGCACCGGTTGCGGCCCAGTAGCGCAGCCCGCCCGGGATCGGCTCAAATCCGCTGGACGCCACCTACCGGCTTTGTTATACGCCCTCTCACCTCAGCGAGGATCGGCTATTCCGGCGTAGCTCAGTGGTAGAGCATCGGACTGTTAATCCGTGGGTCGTAGGTTCGAATCCTACCGCCGGAGCCA
>Ga0209980_10002312_pt1 | contig 10414 bp, 9 predicted proteins | sample CR02metaG_FD_183611 | JGI IMG/M metagenome (GOLD analysis project Ga0209980, IMG submission 183611) | Deep subsurface microbial communities from Mariana Trench to uncover new lineages of life (NeLLi) - CR02 metaG (SPAdes) (version 2) | ecosystem: Environmental > Aquatic > Marine > Ocean trench >... | reverse complement strand
GGCCTCATCGCCAGCTTGTATGTCGCCAACCTGTTTGCGTTGTTGATCAACATCGGCTTCATCCCCGCCTTCATCTGGGTGCTGAAGATGCCGTTCACGATCCTCGCGCCGATCATCTTCGTGCTGTGCGTGGTTGGCGGCTATGTGCCGACCCAGGACATGCACGACGTGTGGCTGATGTTGATCTTCGGCGTCGTCGGCTATCTCATGCGCAAACTCGATTACCCCATGGCGCCGGCGGTGCTCGCCATCGTGTTGGGCCCCTTGGCCGAGCCGGCGCTACGCCAGTCGCTGATTGGTTCCCACGGCGACATGATGATCTTCTTCGAACGCCCGATTTCGGGCACGATCATGGCCATCGCGTTCTTGCTCATCGTGCTGCCGCTCTTCAAATCCATGAGGAGCCGGCGCAAGCGCAACGCGGCCAACGGCCCGAATTGACCGGACCGCGGTCGCGACAACGGCTTGCAGGGGGGTGGTCTTTGGTATATCGTATACCAAGATCCGCATCAAAGCCGGAATGGGCCCCTGGGGCCCTGTCTGGGCTTTGTGGACCTTGGGGTTTCGGGTTCCGGCTATCCGGATTTCGACGCCCCAGGCGCCAGGGCACCGGAACGCCCGGAACGCCCCGGCCGGCGGAGTGGGTGGGCTGTAAGGAACGGACCGACATGATGGCCACCGCCAACCTCAACGTGGAGCCGATCGAGGCTAATTTCAGCCTCAAGGACCGGATTTACACGACGCTCAGAAAAGCCATCACCTCCATAAACATCTATGCGGAGGATGCCGAGCTGCGCCTGGACGAGCGCGAACTCTCCGAGAAGCTGGCGATCAGCCGCACGCCGATCCGCGAGGCGCTGGCCCGGCTCGAGCAGGAGGGCCTGGTCCGGATCGCGCCGCGCAAGGGCGTGTTCATCGTGCGCAAGACCAAGGGCGAGATTCTGGAGATGATCACGGTCTGGGCGGCGCTCGAAAGCATGGCCGCGCGGCTCATCACCGAGTGCGCCAGCGACGCGGAGATCGCCAGCCTGCGCCGCCTGTTCACGACCTTCGAGGGCGAGGAGGTCGGCGCCCACATCGACGAGTACTCCGAACGCAACATCGATTTCCACTCGCGCCTGCTGCAGCTTTCCAAGTGCGGCCTGCTGAACGAGACGGCGAACAGCCTGTTCATCCACATGCGCTCGATTCGCGCCCGCACCATCTCCGAGAACGATCGGGCCAAGCGCTCGATCATCGACCACATCCACATCATCGAGGCGCTGGAGGCGCGCGACGCCGGACTGGCGGAGCGCCTGGTGCGCGAGCACACCCTGAACCTGGCGGCCCACGTGGACGCCAACGTCGACTATCTGGATTGATACCGAAGGTCCTTGATATTGACCCATGGAGACGGCTTCCCCCATGCTTCCAGGTTGGGGTATTCGGCCAGGAGCGCGTGGCGCGGCGATGCCCCGGCATCGCCCGCGGCTCCCCGCCTGCCCGCCCCTTGGCCCGTCGCATCGCCCGCGCGATCTCCAGGGGCCAATATCAAGGACCTTTGATATGACACCGGGACCGGACCGGCGCGGAAACCGGGACGCCAATACCCGACACTGGGAGAGCAGGCATGGCTGAAACCGCAACCGACACACTGGCGCGGAAGGACAAGTCCGGCGCCACTATCTCCGGCGGCCACCTGGTCGCCAAGGGACTGAAGAACGAGGGTGTGGACACTATCTTCACGCTCTGCGGCGGCCACATCATCGACATCTACGACGGCTGTCTGGACGAGGGCATCCGCATCATCGACGTGCGCCACGAGCAGGTCGCCGCCCACGCCGCCGACGGCTACGCCCGCCAGACCGGCAAGCTGGGCTGCGTGGTGACCACCGCCGGCCCTGGCTGCACCAATGCGGTGACCGGCATCGCGACCGCGTTCCGCTCCGAAAGCCCGATCCTCCACATCGGTGGCCAAGGCGCGCTGTCCCAGCACAAGATGGGTTCCTTGCAGGACCTGTCCCATGTCGACCTGATGGCGCCGATCACCAAATTTTCGGCCGGCGTGCGCAGCACCGAACGTATCGCCGACATGATCTCCATGGCCGCGCGCGAGGCCTTCGCCGGCGCGCCGGGGCCGGCCTACCTGGAGATCCCGCGCGACGTGCTCGACCGCGAAATCCCGATCGAGACCGCAACGGTGCCCGAGGCCGGCCGCTATCGCGCCTCCACCAAATCGATCGGCGATCCGGCGGACATCGAGAAGCTGGCCGAACTTCTGGTCAAGGCGGAGCGGCCCTGCATCCTGCTCGGCTCCCAGGTCTGGATGGCGCGCGGCCACGAGGCGGCGCTGGCGCTGGTGCGCGGCCTCAATCTGCCGGCCTACTTCAACGGTGCGGGCCGCGGCCTGCTGCCACCGGGCGACCCGCACCACTTCAACCGCACCCGGCGCTACGCCTTCGACAAGGCCGACGTAATCGTCATCGTCGGCACGCCCTTCGACTTCCGCATGGGATACGGGCGGCGCCTGCGCGCCGAGGCCACGGTGGTGCAGATCGACATGGACTACCGCACGGTCGGCAAGAACCGCGACATCTCGCTCGGCCTGGTCGGCGATCCGGGTGCGATCCTCAAGGCGGTCCACGACGCGACCACCGGGGCGGCGGACAACGGCGCCAAGCGCCGCGAAGCCTGGCTCGAGGAGCTGCGCGCCGCCGAGACCAAGGCAACCGACAAGCTGATGCCCATGTTCCTCTCCGACTCCTCGCCGATCCACCCCTACCGGGTCGCCTGGGAGATCAACGAGTTCCTCACCGAAGACACGATCTACATCGGCGACGGCGGCGACGTGGTCACGATCAGCGCCCAGGCGGTGCAGCCGCGCTCGCCGGGCCACTGGATGGATCCGGGTGCGCTCGGCAGCCTGGGCGTGGGCACCGGCTTCGCCATGGCGGCCAAGCTGGCCCATCCCGAGAAAGAGGTGTTGTGCTACTACGGCGACGGCGCCTTCTCCATGACCGCCTTCGACATGGAGACCGCCAACCGCTTCGGCGCGCCCTACATCGCCGTCATCGGCAACAACTCATCGATGAACCAGATTCGCTACGGCCAAGTCGCCAAGTACGGCGAGCAGCGTGGCAACGTCGGCAACAAGCTGGGCGACGTGCCTTACGGCACCTTCGGCCAGATGCTCGGCGGCTACGGCGAGGAGGTACGCGATCCCAACGATATCGGCCCGGCCCTGCGCCGCGCCCGCGAGGCGGTGCGCCGCGATGGCAAGTCCGCCGTGATCAACGTCTGGGTCGACCCCAACGAGTACGCGCCGGGGACCAAGGCCCAGACCATGTACAAATAGCGGCTCGCGGCCCCCCCTTGCGAAGGTGGGTCGCGATCCAAGATTCAACCTCTCGATCGGCGAGGCGAGAATGAGCGATGCGTTGAACGGAGCGGTCCGGGCTTTGGATGGCGTCCGCATCTTGGATTTCACTCACGTCCAGTCGGGTCCGACCTGCACCCAGCTCTTGGCGTGGTTCGGGGCCGACGTGATCAAGGTCGAGCGTCCCGGGGTGGGCGACCCCACCCGCGGCCAGCTTCGTGACCTGCCCGACGTGGACAGCCTCTACTTCACCATGCTCAACCACAACAAGCGCTCGATCACGCTCAACACCAAGAGCGAGAAGGGCAAGGCGGTGCTCGAGCGCCTGGTCGAGCATTGCGACGTGCTGGTCGAGAACTTCGCGCCGGGTGCGCTCGATCGCATGGGCTTTTCCTGGGAGCGCATCCAGGAGATCAACCCGCGCATGATCTACGCCTCGGTCAAGGGCTTCGGCCCCGGTCCCTACGAGGACCTCAAGGTCTACGAAAACGTCGCCCAGTGCACCGGCGGTTCGGCCAGCACCACCGGCTTCGACGACGGACCGCCCATGGTGACCGGCTCCCAGATCGGCGATACCGGCACCGGCTTGAATCTTGCCCTCGGCATCGTCACCGCGCTCTACCAACGCGAACGGAGCGGCCGCGGCCAGCGCGTGCTGGCGGCCATGCAGGACACGGTGCTCAACCTCTGCCGGGTCAAGCTGCGCGACCAGCAGCGCCTGGCCCACGGCCCGCTAAAGGAGTACCCACAGTATCCCAACGGCACCTTCGGCGAGGCGGTGCCGCGCGCCGGCAACGCCTCGGGCGGCGGCCAGCCGGGCTGGATCGTCAAGTGCAAGGGCTGGGAGACCGACCCCAACGCCTATGTCTACGTCATCACCCAGGCCGCGATCTGGGGCAAGCTGTGCAAGGCGATCGGCAAGGACGAATGGATCGAGGATCCGGACTTCGCGACGCCGGAGGCGCGCCTGCCCAAGATTGAACACATTTTCGACACCATCGAGGCCTGGACCAAGACCAGGACCAAGTTCGACGTCATGGCCGCGCTCAATCCACTCGGCATTCCCTGCGGGCCGATCCTGTCGATGAAGGAGCTGGCGGAGGAGCCGAGCCTGCGCGCGACCGGGACCGTGGTCGAGGTCGACCACCCGACTCGCGGCAAGTACCTGACCGTCGGCAACCCGATCAAGATGTCGGACTCGCCGACCGAGGTCCTGCGTTCGCCGCTGCTCGGCGAGCATACCGACGAGATCCTGCACGAGCTCGGCTTCGGCGACAACGAGATCACCGCGGCCCGGGAAGACGGGGCGATCTGACCGGCACGGCATCTGAACGGAGACGATGGAATGCGACTAATCGTGATGGGGCAGCAGGCCTTCGGCAAGGCCGTGCTCGAGGCGCTGTTGGCGCGTCGCGACGAGGTGGTCGCGGTCTACTGCGCGCCGGACAAGGAAGGCCGCCCGGCCGATCCGATCAAGGAGTTCGCGCTGGAGCAGGGCCTGCCGGTCCATCAGCCGGCCTCGTTCAAGGACGCGGCGACGCTCGACCAATTGCGCGCGCTCAACGCCGACCTCATGGTCATGGCCTTCGTCACCATCTTCGTGCCCGAGGCCGCGCGCGACGTGCCCAACCACGGCTCGATCTGCTTCCATCCCTCGCTGTTGCCGCTGCACCGGGGGCCGAGCTCGATCAACTGGCCGATCATCGGCGGCGCGACCAAGACCGGGCTGACCGTCTTCTATCCCGACGACGGTCTGGACGAGGGCGACATCCTGCTCCAGAAGGAAGTCGAAATCGGCCCCGACGACACGCTGGGCACGGTCTACTTCAACAAGATCTTCCAGCTTGGCGTCGACGCCATGCTCGAGGCGGTCGATTTCATCGCCACCGGCAACCCGCCGCGCAGCGTCCAGGACTCCTCGAAAGCGAGTTACGAATCCTTCTGCAAGCGCGAACATGCCGAGATCGACTGGAGCCAGCCGGTCGACGACGTCTATAACCTGATCCGCGGCACCAATCCGCAGCCGGGCGCCTGGACCACCTGCGCCGGCAAGACTCTGCAGATCTTCGATTCCGCCAAGATTTCGAACGGCGCCGGCGCACCGGGCGAGATTACCGGGGTGAGCGAAGAGGGCATCACCGTCGCGGCCCAGGGCGGCGCGATCCTGGTCAAGCGGGTCCGGCCCGAGGGTGCGGGCAAGATGCCGGCGGGCGAGTTCGCCGCCGGCGCCGGAATTGCCACGGGGGCGCGCCTCGGTTAGGGCGCAGCGCCACCCGCCACAGAAAACTACCCACAGCACAGGCCACCCACAGCACAGGCCACCCACAGCACAGGCCACCCACAGCACAGGCCACCCACAGCATCCATCCATGCAGGTAGGGCAAACCTAGGGGCGATTCACCGATGCCGAAGAGCGATATCGAAATTGCGCGAGAAGCCAGTATGCAGCCGATCGCGGAGGTCGGGGCCAAGCTGGACATCCCGGCCGATGCGATCATCCAGTACGGGCTGCACAAGGGGAAAATCTCCTTCGACTTCATCGACGGCCTGAAGGACCGTCCCGACGGCAAGCTGATCCTGGTGACCGCGATCACGCCGACGCCGGCGGGCGAGGGCAAGACCACCACCACGGTCGGCCTGGGCGACGCGCTCAACCGGATCGGCAAGAAGGCGGCGATCTGTCTGCGCGAGCCTTCGCTCGGGCCCTGCTTCGGTATGAAGGGTGGCGCGGCCGGCGGCGGCTACGCCCAGGTGGTGCCCATGGAGGACATCAACCTGCACTTCACCGGTGACTTCCACGCCATCGGAGTGGCCAACAACCTGCTCGCCGCGCTTATCGACAACCATATCTACTGGGGCAACCAGCTCGATATCGACACCCGCCGCATCGCTTGGCGCCGGGTCGTGGACATGAACGACCGCGCGCTACGCTCGATCATCGGCAGCCTGGGCGGGGTCGCCAACGGCTTCGCGCGCGAGGACGGCTTCGACATCACGGTCGCCTCGGAGGTGATGGCGATCTTCTGCCTGGCCACCGACCTCAAGGACCTGGAGGCGCGTTTGGGCAGGATCGTGGTCGCCCAGAACCGCAAGCGCGAGCCGGTGCACGCCAGCGACCTCAAGGCGCCCGGTCCGATGTCCGTGCTGCTCAAGGACGCGATCTCACCCAATCTGGTGCAGACCCTCGAGAACAACCCGGCCTTCATCCACGGCGGGCCGTTCGCCAACATCGCGCATGGCTGCAACTCGGTGATCGCCACCAAGGCGGCGCTGAAATTGGCCGACTACGTGATCACCGAGGCCGGCTTCGGCGCCGACCTGGGGGCCGAGAAGTTCTTCAACATCAAGTGCCGCAAGGCGGGCCTGAAGCCGGCCGCCGCGGTCATCGTGGCCACGGTGCGCGCGCTCAAGATGCACGGTGGGGTCGGCAAGAGCGACCTCGGCAACGAGAACGTGGACGCGGTCAAGGCCGGCTGCGCCAACCTCGAGCGCCACGTCGAGAACGTCAAGGGCTTCGGCGTGCCGGTGGTGGTCGCGATCAACCAGTTCCTCGGCGATACCGAGGCCGAGCTCGAGGCGGTGCGCAGCACCGCCGAGGAGATGGGCGCCAAGGCGATCCTCTGCGCGCACTGGGCCGACGGCGGCGCGGGCGCCGAGGAGCTGGCGCGCCATGTGGCCGGGCTGGCCGATTCCGGGGTCGCCGACTTCAAGCCGCTCTACGAGGATTCGCTGCCGCTCTGGGACAAGGTCGAGCGCATCGCGACCCGGCTCTACGGCGCCTCCGGGATCACCGCCGACGATGCGGTGCGCAAGCGTTTCGACGAGCTGCAGGGTCCCTACGGCCACGTCCCGGTGTGCATGGCCAAGACCCAATTCTCGTTCTCCACCGATCCCAACCTCAAAGGCGCACCCGAGGGCCACGTGATACCGCTGCGCGAGGTCCGGATTTCGGCCGGGGCGGAGTTTCTGGTGGTCGTCACCGGCGCGATCATGACCATGCCCGGCCTGCCGCGGGTGCCCGCCGCCAATTCCATCCATCTCAACGAGCGGGGCCAGATCGAAGGCCTGTTCTAGCCGGGTGCGGGGGGAATAGGATAGCCCGATTCGCCGCACCCCCCACTCCCCCCGGCAGCGGCGCCGAGGCAGGACTGGAGACGACCCATGTCGAAACTGTTCTCGCTCGAAGGGCGGGTCGCGCTGGTGACCGGGGCCTCGCGCGGGCTCGGCTGGGCGATCGCCGAGGCGCTCGCCGAGCACGGCGCCCACGTGGTGCTGTCCTCGCGCGACCAGGCGGCCCTGGAGAAGCGCGTCGCGGAGCTCGAAAAGTGCGGCCACTCCGCCCAGGCGCGCGCCTTCGATGTCACCGATCGGGCGGCCGGCGCCGCGGCCGTGGCCGCGGTCCAGGCCGAGCACGGCCGGATCGACATCCTGGTCAACAATGCCGGCATGGTACATCGCGACACCATTGCCGAGCTTGCCGACGAGGACTGGGACCGGGTGATCGAGACCAACCTGACCGCAGCCTTCCGGCTCGCCCGCGACGCCGCCCGGCACATGGCCGCGCGCGGCCACGGCCGGATCATCAACACGGCCTCGATCATGAGCCTGGTGGCGCGCCCCGGGGTCGCGTCCTATGTTGCTTCCAAAGGCGGCCTGGCGGCGCTGACCCGCGCGCTGGCCGTCGAGTTCGGACCCCGGGGCGTGACCAGCAACGCGATCGCGCCGGGCTATATTGTCTCGGACATGACCGCGAACCTGCATGACGACCCGGAATTCGATTCTTTTGTACGCACGCGCACGCCGCTCGGCCGCTGGGGCGAGGCCAGGGAGATCGGCGCCGTGGCGCTGTTCCTGGCCTCCGATGCCAGCTCCTACGTGAACGGCCATCTGCTGGTCGCCGACGGCGGCCTGACCGCGGCGCTATGAGGTCCTTCCCGATACGAGGCACGGAAAAGCAATGAAAGTCGTGATCACCGGGGGCACCGGATTCATCGGCCGCATGCTGGCCCGCGCGATTCTGGATCGCGGCACCCTGACCGGGCCTTCGGGCGCCCCCGAAGCGGTCGATGCGGTCACGCTGTTCGACGCGGTCGAACCGCCGGCGCCGCTGGAAGGTTTGGACGACCGCGCCGAGATCGTGATCGGCGACATCTCGGACCGGGACCTGGTGGCCGGCCTGGTCGATCGTGACGACATCTCGGTGTTCCACTTGGCCTCGGTGGTCAGCGGCGGCGGCGAGAAGGACTTCGATCTCGCGATCCGGGTCAACCTGACCGGCGGGCTCAACGTGCTCGAGGCGGTGCGCGCGCGCGCCGGCGCCCCGCGCCTGGTGTTCGCCAGCTCGATCGCGGTGTTTGGCGGCAGCGTCATGCCGGCGGTGGTCGGCGATGCCACCAAGCAGGCCCCGCAGACCACCTATGGCGTCACCAAGTCGATCGGCGAGCTGTTGATCAACGACTACAGCCGCAAGGGCTTCATCGACGGCCGCGCCGCGCGCCTGCCGACCATCGTGATTCGCCCGGGCCGGCCCAACGCCGCCGCCTCCAGCTTCGCCAGCGGCGTGTTCCGGGAGCCCTTGAACGGCGAACCCTGCGCGCTGCCGGTCACGCTCGACACCGTGATGCCGCTGCTCGGCTACCGCTCGGCGGTGCAGGGCTTCATCGCCTTGCACGAGGCCGATGCGGGCGCGCTCGGCGACGACCGGACCATCAACTTCCCGAGCCACACGGCCACGGTGGCTGAGATGATCGCCGCGCTCCGGCGGGTCGCCGGCGACCGCCGCCTGGGCGAGATCACGGTCGCGCCCGATCCGGCGATCGAGGCCATCGTCGCGACCTGGGCGACCGAGACCGAGTTCGCCCGCGCCACCGCCCTCGGCCTGCCCAGGGAGGATAGCGTCGACCAGATCGTCGAGGCCTACATCGAAGATTTCCTAGACGCCTGAGCACTTGGGGGGAAGACAGCGCGTGGCAGCCACCAATCGACTCGACCTCGAGGGCCAGCGGGCCGTGGTCACCGGCGCCGCCCAGGGCATCGGCCGGGCCGTGACCGAGCGCCTGCTCGATAGCGGCGCGGCGGTCGCGTTGTGGGATTCCGACCCGGAGATGCTGGAATCGACCTGTCAGGCGCTGGCCGCGCAAGGCCGCGTGCATCCCATCGAGGTCGACGTGACCGACGCGAACGCGGTGACGGCGGCGGCGGCGGCGACCGAGGCGGCGCTCGGCGGCATCGACGTGCTGGTCAACAACGCCGGCATCTCGGGCCCCAACATGCCGACCTGGGAGTATCCGCTGGAGGACTGGCGCCGGGTCATGGCGATCGATTTGGACGGCGTGTTCCACTGCTGCCGCGCGGTGCTGCCGGGTATGATCGAACGCAACTACGGCCGGGTGGTCAACGTCGCCTCGATCGCCGGCAAGGAGGGCAATCCCAACGCGCCAGCCTACAGCGCCGCCAAGGGCGGGGTGATCGCGCTCACCAAGTCGCTCGGCAAGGAGCTGGCCGGCTACGACATCGCGGTCAACTGCGTGACCCCGGCGGCCGCGCGCACCCGCATCTTCGACCAGATGAGCGAGCAGCAGATCGACTACATGCTGTCCAAGATTCCGCGCGGGCGCTTCGTCACCGTCGAGGAGATCGCCGCGCTGATCGCCTGGCTGTGCACGCGAGAATGCTCGTTCTCGACCGGCGCCGTCTTCGACATCTCCGGCGGCCGCGCGACTTATTGAGGGGGCGGGGGGCTGCAACGCGGCGAACATTCCCTATTGACGATAGGACAAATATGTCCTATATTACTTCTCATGAATGGCCGTGAGTTTTTGAAACGGCTGCGTCGCCTGGGCAAGGCCAACGGTGTCACCGTTCGGCACGACGGCAAGCCCGGCAAAGGTAGCCATGGCAGGGTCTATTACGGCACGGCGTTCACGACCATCAAGGATCTGAAAAAAAAGAAATCGGTTCCGGCCTGTTGAGCAAGATGCTCGCGGACCTTCGTCTGACCAAGGATGACCTGAAATGAAGATCGTGTATCCCGCCAAGTTCGAAGCCGACGAGGACGGC
>Ga0209980_10002310_pt1 | contig 10420 bp, 10 predicted proteins | sample CR02metaG_FD_183611 | JGI IMG/M metagenome (GOLD analysis project Ga0209980, IMG submission 183611) | Deep subsurface microbial communities from Mariana Trench to uncover new lineages of life (NeLLi) - CR02 metaG (SPAdes) (version 2) | ecosystem: Environmental > Aquatic > Marine > Ocean trench... | reverse complement strand
TACCCGGTTCGATAGCTACCGCCTACCTCTTTTTCAGCAGATTGCCGAGGGTATGCGGGCCGCTGGAGGCGTGGCGTCGACCATGGCTCAGCATGGCAAGATCCCAGACGCTAAATCGAATCTTGGCGACGAGCAAGCTGAAGCTGACAAACTGCTCACCGACGAAGTCGATCTGCTGATGGACGAAGAACGGTCGGATTCCAAGGAGGATGGGTCCTTCCTGGAGGTGCATACTGCTGACAACGCCAGGGAAGATTTCGGCATCGAAGTAAGCGCAGGAATGGGTCAAGGGGAAACGGCTCTCGATCTGGCTGATGAGATTTTTCGTGCCTACGACATTCGCGGAATCACCACCACGAACCTCACCGACGACGTCGTCTACTGGATTGGACGCGCCTATGCCGCCGAGGCACGTGAACGCAAACAGACCCGCATCGCAGTTGGGCGCGACGGGCGTCACTCCAGCGAGGCATTGAGTAATGCCCTGACGCGCGGGCTTACCGAAGGCGGAGTAGACGTGCTGGACGTGGGCATGGTTCCTACGCCGCTGCTGTACTTCGCAACCTACGCTTTGGACACGGGCTCTGGAATCATGATCACCGGGAGTCACAACCCCCCGGAGTACAACGGTCTGAAGATGGTGATGGCCGGTGTGACGTTGGCGGATGAACGCATTCAAGCGCTAAAGTTACGCATCAAAGAAAACCGGCTCTCTGAAGGTTCTGGCGACATAGAAACGATGGACCTCAACGACCACTACATCAAACGGGTTCTGGAAGACGTCGCCATGGCTCAGCCGATCAAAGTTGTTATCGATTGTGGTAATGGCGTAGCCGGGTTAATCGCTCCTCGCTTGATTGAAGAAATGGGCTGCGAGGTGGTGACCCTGTACTGCGAGGTTGACGGCGATTTCCCCAACCATCACCCCGATCCAGCCGAGGCGAAAAATCTCGAAGACCTCATTACCGTCGTCAAGGCAGAAAATGCCGAGCTTGGATTAGCCTTCGACGGCGACGGGGATCGTCTCGGTGTGGTCACTGGCAAAGGCGAGATCATATGGCCGGATAAGCTTCTGATGTTGTTCGCCCAGGACATCGTAGGTAGAAATCCAGGCGCCGACATCATCTACGACGTGAAATGCAGCCGCCACCTCAACACGCTCATCAGCGAACTCGGCGGCAGACCTATCATGTGGAAAACCGGTCACTCGCACATGAAAGCCAAGTTGCAGGAAACTGGAGCGCTACTCGCCGGAGAGTTCAGCGGGCACATTTTCTTCAAAGAGCGCTGGTACGGTTTCGACGATGCGCTCTACTCCGCAGCACGCCTGCTTGAAATCATAGGGTCTGAAAACAAGACGCCAGACGAACTTTTTGCACAATTTCCCGTTACCTACGCCACGCCCGAAATCAAGATCGCCACCACCGAGGAGGAGAAGTTTCGGATAATGGAGAAGCTCGCCGAGTGCGATTTTGGAGACGGCACCCTAACTACAATCGACGGCTTGCGTGTCGATTATAAGGACGGCTGGGGGCTCGTACGCCCATCGAATACAAGCCCGGTATTGTCACTCAGGTTCGAGGCAGAAGGTCAGAGCGCGTTGGACCGGATTCAGGATCTGTTCCAGGCACAGCTTGCAACGGTGGATCCTGCGCTCAAGTTCCGCTAATCCGATGCCAATTTCAGAATCACAAGCGCGCAACATAGCTGGCGTCCTGACCGAGGCGCTGCCCTATATTCAGAAATTCCATGGCACCACACTGGTCATCAAGTACGGCGGTAACGCCATGGTCGACGATGTACTAAAACAAACATTTGCCCAGAACATCGTGCTTCTCAAGCTGGTTGGGTTGAATCCCATCATCGTGCACGGTGGTGGACCTCAGATTGGTGAACTGCTCGAACGACTCAACATCCCCACACGATTTGTCCATGGCATGCGGGTCACCGATGCAGAAACTATGGACGTCGTCGAAATGGTACTCGGCGGACTGGTTAATCAGGATATCGTTTCAGTCATCAACAATAACGGCGGTCGAGCCGTTGGCATTACAGGTAAGGACGGCAATCTCATTCGTGCACGTAAGCTGACGCTCAGTCAAGCTGCACCGGAATTGGATGTCCCGGAAATCATCGATATTGGCCACGTCGGCGACGTGACCGAAGTGAATGTGGATGTACTGAATGTTCTGGTGAAAGAGGACTTCATTCCAGTGATAGCCCCCATCGGTGTTGGGGAAAACGGTGAGTCTTACAACATCAACGCCGATCTGGTGGCGGGTCGTGTGGCCGAGACGATCGGTGCCGAAAAGCTCATCCTGCTGACTAATACACCTGGTATTCTAGACGCCGAAGGGGTGACCATCGCGAGTCTGACAAGCGACGAAGTTCGCGCGTTAGTCAAAGCCGGTACCATCAGAGACGGCATGTTGCCAAAAACGAACTGTGCGCTCTCTGCTCTGAACAATGGTGTGGCCAGCGCGCAGATTATCGATGGCACCGTGCCTCATGCCCTCCTGCTGGAGCTTTTCACGGACGCGGGTGTTGGAACCAAGATAACCAATGGCTAGCAATCGTCGCCAACAGATCTTGGAAGCCTATGCGCTCATGCTCGAAAGCAAACCCGGATCACGCATCACCACAGCCGCGCTCGCTGCTCAAGTAGGCGTCTCAGAAGCCGCCCTGTATCGTCATTTCCCTAGCAAGGCAAAGATGCTCGAGGGCCTCATCGAGTTTGTCGAAGAAAGCCTGTTCAGCCGCATCAGCCGCATCATCGTGGAAGAGCCCACTGCCCAGCTTCGCTGTAAAAAGTTCTTATGGCTGGTGCTGTCATTTTCCGAGCGTAATCCCGGATTGGCGCGCCTCCTGGTAGGAGACGCCCTTCTGGGTGAGAACGACAGGCTTCGTGGTCGCATTCGCCAGCTCTTCGACCGACTGGAAACCCAGTTACGGTTGATCATGCGTGAGTGGGCGGTGACCCGCGTACCCGGCCCCGAACTCGGTACTAGCGCGGGAGCCAATCTACTCTTGTCCGCGGCGGAAGGGCGGATTAACCAGTTCGTCCGCAGCGAGTTCCGGGCACTCCCCACGGCAGGTTGGAACGATCAATGGGTAGCTCTGGAGAGAGCGGTTTTCCGGTGAAAAATCGCTGTATCGTTTTTCCACAAGCTCAACAGGAAGGTTTATTGAGTCGCAGCTATCCTCAAACGTCGGGCTGTCGCACGCTCGCCACCAGACATTCAGAACGCCGAAACACCTCGAGATCAACCGCGTGTTGGCGCCGGGTTTCTTCCTTTTCTACCTTGCGCTGGGCAATTTCTCCTTCGAGGTTTTCGATCTGGGCTTTGGCGCGATCTATGTTACCGAGCACAATACTCGTCAGCGACTGACCGGCCCGGTCCATGCGGGCAGCTTCTTCTTCCAGCGCGCGATGCTGATTGCGAAGCTGAGCCAGGTTAGCCTGAGCATTGGTAATTCGATTGGTCAACGAATCCAGGGCCTGCTCTTCTGCCTGGGTTATGTCTTCTTCCGACTCATAAAGTGCGCGAACGCGCTTCTGTGATGTAAGGCACACCGCTTCCTCACGCTGCTGGCGATTCCTGGTGACAATCTCTTCCGGGCTGAGCTGACGGGCAACATGTTCTACCAGCCGCATGTTGGCATCGAGCACGTCGTAACCGAGTGCCACCCGGTCGTTAGGAATGGTATGGGAAATCTCCTCGAGACCTTCGGCGTTGATATACCGATAGAACCTGGCTGCCTCCGCTTGCCAGGCTAGCGTGACACAACTCAGCGTGATCAACGCGATTACTGCTCGTTTAAGCATGGTTATTCCCTGCCTTACACGCTAATCAAGCACTTTTGGCCTATGTAGCTTCAAGAATCTCACTAGTACCGTGGGTCTGCTGATAGCTTCGAATCTTTCCAAGTGTTGCCTTGAGATCTTTGTTTTCCTTGGCCGCCAAGTCAAGGTATTCGATCACATCGTACAGGCATAGAAGGCTTTTGACCGGTACGCCAAGCTCGTCTTGCAGATCGGCAACTGCAGTTCGGCCCGACTCACTCCGCTCCTGGCGGTCAAGCGCGATCACTACCCCAACTATCTCGCCACCCGCGGCGCCTACGAGATTGACCGCTTCGCGGATGGCGGTTCCGGCAGTAAGAACGTCATCGACGAGCAGCACCCGGCAATCAACCGCGGCGCCTACGAATCGCCCCCCTTCGCCGTGATCTTTTATTTCCTTGCGATTGAACGCAATACCAACATCTCTGCCTTTCCGCGCGAGCGCTTCAGCGGTCGCAACCGCAATCGGAATACCCTTGTATGCGGGCCCAAACACGACATCAAACTCAAGCCCGGAACCTGCGAGGTGATCGGCGTAACTTTCACCAAGCCGTTGCATCGCAGCCCCGCTGTTGATGGCACCAAGGTTGAAGAAGTACGGGCTCTGGCGACCCGATTTCAAGGTGAACTCGCCAAACGTCAGTACTTCCCGATCAATCATAAGTTCCAGCAACGCGCGTTTTTGGCCTTGATTCAGCAAATCAGTTCTCCAAAGCTGCTCTTTGCATCTTCAACAGTTGCGAGGTGCCCTGCCGTGCCAGGCGCAACATCTCGGTAAGCTCTTCATCGGCAAACGGGGCGCCTTCAGCCGTGCCCTGCAACTCGATGAATCCACCGGATTCCAGCAACACGACGTTCATGTCCGTTCCCGCGGTAGAGTCTTCCGCATAATCCAGATCGAGCACTGGTTGTCCCTGCCAGATACCCACGGAGACAGATGCCACAAACTCCCTGAATACACCCTGAACTGCCAGCGTGGCAATGGCGTCATGAAGCGCCAGAGAGCCCCCGGTTATGGATGCGGTACGGGTTCCACCGTCGGCTTGAATGACGTCACAATCCAAGCGGATCGTTCTCTCTCCCAATGCTTCCAGGTCCACTGACGCCCGTAGCGCACGCCCAATCAGCCGCTGAATTTCTAGCGTCCTGCCACCCTGTTTACCCCGGGTGGCTTCACGATCGTTGCGGGTATGTGTCGCGCCCGGCAACATGCCGTACTCCGCGGTCAACCAGCCGCTACCCCGACCGCGTAGGAAACCTGGGACCGAGTTATCGATACTCGCCGTACATATCACCTTGGTGTCACCAAACTCCACCAGCACCGAGCCCGCTGCATGTTTGGTGAAACGACGGATAAACTTGATGTCTCTCAGTTCATCTGGCTCACGTCCGCTGGGCCTGGTCTGGCTCATCAATTTCTCCGTGCAATCTCACCGGACAAAAGGACGGACATTATACGGGCGACTTCTGGTGATCCAACAATCTAGAGTCCTGGATTGATGGAGCACCCATACAGTGCCCGCAGGAATTTTTGGGGTAGAATGCCGCGCTCACCAAACACGCTCGATTCCCAATGATTCACAGCATGACCGCATTTGCCCGCCGCCAAGCAGAAACTGACGGCTTGCTGCTAACCTGGGAGCTGCGTTCCGTGAACCATCGCTTTCTCGAAGCTCAATTCAGGCTCCCCGATACCTTGCGCTCCATCGAACACCCACTGCGCGAAATCCTGCGCAAGCAAATCAAACGCGGCAAGGTGGACTGTACGCTGCGCCTCGAACAGCAGTCCGGTCAGCATGAGATCGTGCTCAATCGCCCCGTTTTGTTGCAGATTCTCACTGCACTGGAGCAAATTCGCGAGGAAGTCCCGGAGCTTGGCTCGCCGAACCCCATGGACCTGTTAAGCTGGCCGGGCGTCCTGGGCACTTCGGCGAGCATCGACAGCAACGAAGCCGCGACAGCGGCCATTCACGAGCTTTTCGAGGAAACGCTGACAGATCTGATTGCGCATCGGCAACGCGAGGGTGCACAGCTTGAGCGAACGATCAGCCAGCGTCTGGACGAAATCGATCATATTGTCAGAGACATCAAGTTACTTGTCTCATCACTCAGTGAGCAGTTGCTCAGCAAGCTCAAAGCCAGAGTGGCTGAGCTGGCTGGCCAGGTGGACGAACTGCGTCTGGAGCAGGAAGTCGTTCTGCTGGCGCAACGCGCAGACGTGACCGAAGAACTCGATCGACTTACGATCCACGTGGCCGAAGCACGCACCAACCTTCTCAGCCCGGGGCCCCAGGGTAGACGCCTCGACTTCATTGCCCAGGAGCTGAACCGCGAGGCCAACACCCTCGGATCCAAGTCCGCGGTCGCTGAAACCTCACAAAAAGCCGTCGATCTCAAGGTGATCATCGAGCAGATACGTGAGCAGGTGCAGAACGTAGAATGAGAAAAGGTCAGCTGCTCATCGTCTCTGCGCCATCCGGAGCCGGGAAAACGAGCCTCGTTGGCGCGCTACTTACCCAGGACGATGACCTCGTCGTTTCCGTTTCCCATACGACACGGGACAAGCGTCCAAGAGAAAGAGATGGCGTCGACTACCACTTTGTCGATGCCAAGACGTTTGCCGCGATGGTTGAGGAGGGGGCCTTTCTCGAATACGCGGAAGTTTTTGGTCATTGGTATGGCACCGCCCGACAGGCAGTTGCAGAAGAACTCGCTCGCGGCCACGACGTGGTGCTCGAGATCGACTGGCAGGGTGCACGGATGATCCGCGCTGAATTTCCCCATGCAGTGGACATCTTTATTCTGCCACCCTCCCGTGCGGAACTCGCCACACGTCTCAAGGGCCGTGGTGAAGACGATCCCGAGGTGATCAACCGGCGCATGAGCGAGGCTCGAAAAGAAATGTCCCACTACAACGATTATACAAATCTCGTCGTCAACGACGACTTTGTCGAGGCGCTTGCCCATATCGCTGCTATCGTAAAGGCGGCAAGGTGCGGCAGACGGCTACCACGCCAGGATATGAAAATCCTACTGGATGAGCTCTTGTCAGAAAATTAGTACTCCATCAACTTGAGGTTTACACCTCGCAGTGGCAACGCTGTACCCCAAATATCAAGTTGATGGAGTACGTTAGGATCGGTACACTCGCGCGCTCGCCGAACTGCTAGACCGCGTAACTTCACCTAACACCAAAGGAACTCCATGGCCCGAATCACCGTTGAAGATTGTTTGGAACACGTAGCGAACCGCTTTGAACTGGTCATGCTCGCCACCCGCCGAGCGCGACAGATGCGTCGTTTCGGGGCAGAACCCATGGTGCCCGAGGAAGATGACAAACCAACGGTGATCGCTTTGCGGGAAATCGCGGCAGGTTTAGTCTCCCATGAAATGCTTGACGCAAAGGATGCCGCCACCGAGGATGAGGAGGTGGAACTGTCCTTCGGTATAGGAGATGGTGAAAACCGCGAGGCCCGAGACTTCGACCCAGGCCGGAGCTGAGCCTCCGGCTGAGCCTGCCACCAAATCCTACTTTCTGCAGCGGCTGGCGAAACAAGCCCGGCGCGATGACGTAGCAGCACCGACCACCATAGAGTCGCTTATCGAGGCTCTGGAAAAGTATCTGCCGCAAAAGCAGGTTCAGCAGGTTCACAAAGCCTATCTTTACGCTGAGTCTGCTCACAAGGGCCAGTTCCGCCTTTCCGGCCATCCCTATATTTCCCACCCACTAGCGGTGGCCAACATCCTGGCCACCATGGGCATGGATCATCAGACCGTGATTGCCGCCCTGTTGCACGACGTTATTGAAGACACCGGGGTCGCTAAACAAGCACTTGGCAAACGTTTCGGAAAACCCGTTGCTGAAATCGTCGACGGCGTCTCGAAGCTCGAAAAGATATTCCGCTCTCATGCTGAGGCCCAGGCCGAAAACTTCCAGAAGATGGCCATGGCCATGGCCAAGGATCTTCGCGTGATCATGGTCAAACTCGCCGACCGATTGCACAACATGCGCACCATCGGCGTCATGTCCAACGAACAGCGCAGACGGATCGCGCGGGAAACACTGGAGTTTTACGCACCAATCGCGAATCGGCTCGGTATCCATACGATGAAGCTTGAGTTTGAGGACCTCGGCTTTCACGCCTTATACCCCTTACGCGCCGATCGTATCGGCCGGGCAGTGAAGGCGGCCCGCGGTAACCGTAGTGCATTGATGAACGAATTGAGGAAATCTATCGCCAACGCACTTACTACCGATGGGATAAACGCCGAGGTAGTAGGCCGGGAGAAACACCTCTATTCCATCTACCGGAAGATGAAATCCCAACATAAACCGTTCTCTGAGATCATGGACGTGTTTGGCTTTCGTATCGTCGTTGCACAGGACGACGATTGCTACCGCGCACTCGGCGTGGTGCATAACCTTTACAAGCCAGTGGCGGGGCGCTTCAAAGACTACATAGCAATCCCCAAGGTCAATGGTTACCAATCGCTGCACACGACCCTTTTCGGCATGCACGGCGTACCCATCGAGGTGCAGATTCGTACTCGAGACATGGCCACAGTGGCGGATGCCGGTATCGCCGGTCACTGGCTATACAAGACCGATCAGGGTGACCATCAGGCAAGCCAGCACCGGGCACGGCGCTGGGTGAAGGACCTGTTGGATCTACAGCAGCGTGCTGGAAATCCCCTCGAGTTCGTTGAAAGTCTGAAAATTGACCTGTTCCCCGATGAAGTCTACATATTCACTCCACGGGGCAACATTCTGGAACTACCACGGGGCGCTTGCCCAGTGGATTTTGCCTACGCAGTTCATACCGATATCGGCAATCGCTGCGTGGCTTGTCGAATAGATCGGAACCTCTCGCCGCTCTCTCAACAACTGCAGAGTGGCCAGAGTGTAGAGATCATCACCTCAGACGGCGCGAAGCCAAACCCGGACTGGCTCACGTTCGTGGTTTCCAGCAAAGCACGCAGTGGTATCCGCCACGCCCTGAAAGACCAGCAACAGGGCGACTCCATCGCCTTCGGCCGTCGGCTGCTGAATCGTTCGCTGGCAAACGCGAACAAGAGCATCAACGATCTGGATTTCCGTCGATTGCGACGTGTGTTCAAGGAGTTTGGCGTGCGGCGTTTGAACGAGGTACTCGAAGCCATCGGTAACGGTGAGCTTTTATCCTACGTAGTCGCGCAGCGCCTGCTGGAAGCCGATAACCCTGATTTCCAGGGCGTCCCTGTGGAAACCGGAGGACCGGTGGCAATCCACGGCGGAGAGGGGCTTGTTATCAACTACGGTAGATGTTGCGGACCGGTCCCTGGCGATCCCATCGTCGGGCATATGACGCCCGGTAAAGGTTTTGTCGTACACGTCGAAACCTGTCGTAACATGACCGAAATCCGGCGGCGGCGCGGTAGCAAGGGGATCATTCCAGCCTACTGGGCGACCACCGAGGGAGAATTCCTCACCACGTTGCGAATCGAGGTCAACCGTAAAAAGGGGATCATCGCAGAGCTGGCAGCGACGCTCCACGATGCCGATGCTGGCGTGGAAAATATCCACGTGGAGGAACGAAACGCCCAAGTCTCAAGCGTCATCGTGACGCTCTCCGTGTGCGATAGAAACCACCTGGCCCGTGGCATACGCCGCTTGCGAACCATTGGTAGCGTACTGACAATTACCCGCGTAGCCGCATGACGCTTATTCGTCCGGCAAATTAAGCAAGCAGCCGAATCAGGAAATTCACACCGTGTCCAAAACGACCATTACCACCGAAATGGCACCCGCAGCAATTGGCACTTACTCGCAAGCGGTGCGGGTTGGGCTAACGGTCTACCTGTCCGGACAGATTCCCTTAGTCCCACAAACCATGGTGCTCGTAGCAGGTGGGTTCGACGAGCAGGCAAGGCAGGTGTTTCGAAACCTCAGCGCGGTCGCCGCCGCTGCGGGCGGTACGCTCGATAACCTTGTCAAGCTCACGGTGTACCTCACCGATCTGAGCAATTTCCAAGCTGTTAACGAGGTGATGGAAGAGTTTTTTAGCCCCCCATTTCCAGCCCGGGCGGCTGTGGGCGTCGCCGAACTACCGAAACTTGCCCAAGTAGAGGTCGAAGCCATCCTGGTCTTCGATTGATGTGTGATTACCGGCCCCAACCAACCCATTGAGACGCTCAAGGGGGTTGGACCCAGTTTGCAAGGCAAACTCGCCCGATTAGGCATCTTGCGCACCACCGATCTTCTCCTGCATTTGCCGATGCGTTACCAGGATCGCACTCGGCTAGTACCGCTGCACGAGGTCAGGGCGCAAACCGAATGCCTGGTCGTGGGTCAAGTGGTGGAATCCAAGATAACCTACGGACGACGCCGTAGCTGGCTGGTCACGATTGCAGATGATTCCGGGTTTCTTGGACTTCGTTTCTTTTATTTTTCCAGACAACAACAAGCAAGCCTGAGCGCTGGGATGTTCGTGCGGGCTTTCGGCGAGGCGCGCTTGCGCGCCGGTGGTTTAGAGATGACGCATCCGGAGTACCGCGGCTATCACTCTCTACCACCCGAGACAGAACGGGAACTCACAC
>Ga0209980_10002309_pt1 | contig 10426 bp, 9 predicted proteins | sample CR02metaG_FD_183611 | JGI IMG/M metagenome (GOLD analysis project Ga0209980, IMG submission 183611) | Deep subsurface microbial communities from Mariana Trench to uncover new lineages of life (NeLLi) - CR02 metaG (SPAdes) (version 2) | ecosystem: Environmental > Aquatic > Marine > Ocean trench >... | reverse complement strand
TTACGCGGCAGGACAAAAATCAGCAGCCTGAGGGCGGTTGGTACGCTGATCAGAGAATGACTGCTGACGAAGCGGTGCGCGCCTATACGACGTGGTCTGCCTACGCGAGTTTTCGCGAAGATAAAGCTGGCATAATTGAGGCAGGCCGGTGGGCGGATCTGACCGTCATGGATGTGGATCCATTCGTACTTGCAGATCAAAGTCCCGGCGATATCCTGAACGGGCGAATTATCATAACGATTGTCAACGGCGAAATCGTTTACGAGAGATAGCGAACGTATGTTTTCACTCAAGCCATTGCTGATTGCCAACGCGCTGTTGGTTTTTGTTGTTGCCGCATGCGCGCAGAACCCGGCCAGGCAGCAGTCAGAAAATTCGGACCGCATCCAGTGTCCGCCTGGCGAGAAAATGGTGTGTGAAGTGCGCAATACCGGACGGATCATGCACGGCTCTTTCGGCAACAAAAACTCAAGATGCGCCTGCAAAGACAGTCGCACCGACTCGCCGAATATCCCTGTCATTAAATAGCAGTGTGGCCGGAGTCAGTCAAAATGAGCAATGAACTGTACGCTACTTGATTCTAGTCAAAGCGAACGACGATCCCCGCATAATAATTTCTAGTGGGCGCCGGCTCATAGAACCGGCCACCAAAAGCGTTGATTCTTATGTTGTCGTTATACCTTTCGCCGAAGAGATTATTGATGCCAAGATAGGGACGAAGGTCCCAGCTTCCCTTTCGATATTTGTAACTAACGCGGAAATTGGTGACAACATAGTCCGGCACTTCGACAGTGTTGGAAGTATTGGCAAAAAGTTTGCCGGAATAGACGATTTCAAGTGTTCCGGACAAAGCATTTTCAGATTCATAGTGAAGCCCGAGGTACCCGAAGTGCCTTGGAAGACCCGGCAATTCATTGCCTGAAAAATCGTTACCGTCGTCATCCACGAAACTGTCTAACGTGAACTCCGACCAGGTGTAAGAAACATCGGCGCTAAATCCGTTACCCAATGCCCAGGTCGTCGCCATCTCGACGCCGATTCGGCTGGAGCTGCCAGCATTTGAATAGAAGGTGCGCCCCGGAAAGGCCGCAAGCTCGAAGGGAATCAGCTCGTCTTCGAGATCAATGTGGAAAACTGCAAACTCATAACTTAGATTCTGTTTGGCTCCGCGCCAACCCAGCTCGTAGTTGTCCGCGAGCTGGGGGTTGAGCGTCTGATTGAAGCCACCTGATCCATCAGGGTTGGCGAGCTCCGTCGTCGTCGGCGTTTCAAAGGAGCTGCTGAATGAAGCAAATATCGTGTTTGAGCCAATACCATAGCTTACCGAGACAGAAGGGCTCACTTCACTGAAATCTCTTCGCCCCGAGTCATCGCCGTCGGCTAGAAACCGATCCGTCACCGTATATTTCAATTGGTCGTAACGAAGTCCCGCGCTGATGGACCATGCGCTACTAATCTTGTAGTGGCCCTGTACATAGATTCCGGCGCTGTCGACTTGCTCTTGTTGATCGAACACGAGGTTTCCCGGCACGCCCTGGTTGTTATCGAACCTCCTTCGATCATCGTCTTGCCGATCGACATCGAAGCCGATGGTAAAATTCAGTTTGCCGGAACCGAGTTCGCTCAGGCTGTACTGAGCGCCCGCGCCGTAAAAGAAACGTTCAAGATCGACTGCACCACCGGCAACAAATGGCAGCCGGTTAGAAAAATCCCGCCAGACATAATAGTTTCTCAGCAGCAAATCTCCCGACAACCGGTCGGTCTTGTAAACCAGCCCCAGTCGCTGTTGTGACAGTTCCTCGCCGGCGTTGAAGAGTATATTCCGGGCCCGTGCCGACCGTGGATCAGCCTGTGCCTGCACGGCATCGATGCCGCCCGGATCCTGCTCGTCCGGGTGATCGGTATGATTGACCGCGATCGTCAGCGAGTCGCCATCGCTGATGTTCCAGCGAAGCTTGCTATTCACCAAATTACTGCTGGATGAAGAATGCTCGCGATAACCTTCGAAGTCCTGATGCGATGCGTTGAACAGGTAGTCGACACTATTCACCCCACCGGCAGCCTTGATTTGATACTTTCGGAAGCCGAGTTCGCCAGCAGCGAGCTTTACTTCTATATAGGGTTCCGCTCCGCCGAGCTCACTTATTACTGAGATCACTCCGCCGGATGCGTTGCCATAAAGCGATGATGCCGGCCCGCGCAGCACCTCTATTCGTTCGGCCGATCCAAGATCGATGCTATCAACCTGTGCCTGGCCGTCCGGAAGCGTTTCTGGAATGTTATCGACGAATATCTTGATGCCGCGGATGCCGAAGCTGGATCGCGCACCGAACCCTCTCATGGCGATGCGTAAATCCTGGGAGAAGTTATAGCGGTTTTGCATATACAAACCAGGAACGCCAGCAAGCGCCTCGTCCAGCCCGAGTTGCTGCGTCGCATTCTGTATGCGGTCCTTTTGCACCACCGTAATCGAGCGCGCTACATCCCGTACTGCCGACTCCACTCGAGTTGCCGTGACTACGATCTCATTCAGAAAATCCGACTCGAGATCCTGAGCTGGCAGCGTCGACGCCGTTAGATCAAGCAGAAGGAAAACCGTCAGCCGACTTCGATATCCCTTGATCAAGTAGACCTCCGCATCAGGTTCGCGACTGTTTGCGGGGATATTATTCTTTCGGCCGTGCCAGGATAACCTCTATCTCGACCAGCATTCCCGGACGGGCGAGCCCAGCGATCTGAACGGCTGAGCGTGCTGGCAGATTCGGCTGTTCTTCTGTGCCGAAATACTGTGTGTAGGCCTCCATAAACCCGCCGAAGTCCATTCGGCCGCCGATTGCCGGATCACCGACGAGGAATACTGTCATCTTGATGACATCCCCGAAACCGACGCCCATGCTTTCGAAAGAGGAATCCATGCGCGAGAACACGCTTAATGCCTGAGTCCTGGTATCGCCCCAGTACTCCGCACTGTATTGTTCGGCATCGGGATTCGCCGGTCCTGGTACTGTTCCGCTATGGTGAATGAGAACAGTATCGGCCGTGGTTTCTACCGCCAGCGCAATAGGAAAAGTTGAATTGTTTGGCAGCGGGTATCGAATGACATCGCCTGCATGTGCATTAGCGCAGCCGAACAGCAGGATGCCGATGAGAGTTGTTTTGTTCATGCTTATTTCTCTTGTTTGGACGGTAGGGTGCTTACATAGGAGACCACGTCGAAAATCGCCTGGTCGTTGGTCAAAATCTGGGCCGCGGCACGCATTTGCGCACCATAATTATCTCCGGCACTGCCGCCACGAGTGCCGTCTCTAAAATTTTTCAGTTGAGTAATAAGATACCAATCGTTCACTCCGGTCAGCGACGGTGCGCCCAACGCTTCTTTGCCCTCACCGTTCTCGCCATGGCATTCCACACAGCTCGCATAATGCGCTCGTCCGATTGCCGCGTTTCCCTGGACGGTCTTCGCCGGCCGCTCTGAATCGACGCTGCGTACGTAGGCCGCGACTGCATCGATATCGTCGTTGCTCAGGCTTGTCGCCATCGGTCGCATCTCCATGCCGTTGAGGTCGCGTTCATGCCGGCCACGCCAGCCTTTTTTGAAGGCGTGCAACTGCCGCTCGACATACCAGGCCTCCATTCGGCTGATTCTTGGCGCCTCGATGAGTGGATTGCCTTTCAATTGTACGCCATGACAAACCGTGCAAAAGACATACTCATCCGGCGGAATGACCGGAGATTCATCGGCATGGCTCGACGCACCGCAAAACATCGCAACTACAAATACGATTAGGCGCATTAGGTGTTCATCCCAACGCCGTTGGTCCGGAGATCTCGGCCTGAACTCGTTCATTAATATCCGCCATCGCGTGATGCGCCGACGAAAGCGCACCTTCCTGCCAGCCAGAGTGGTAGCTGATCTGGTCTCCCATCATGTAGTGGCGGCCTTCAGGATTTAAAAGGCGATCGAATGATGTGCGAAACAATTCTTCCGACCACCGCGCGTTGCAGCCCATAATGTGATTCATGCGCCCCCACGGCACGCTGACACCACAGTCCACATAATCGCCATAGCCGGGGTGAATTTTCTCGCCCTGTTCGATAGCCGCTTTGATGCGATCGTCCGGGCTCAGGCGCTCAAAAAAACGGCCGTTTTCAGGTCTGAATGTATATGCGCCGAGCATGATGCCCTTCTCCGAATGAATGCCGTGCGGCGGATACCAGATCTGTTCGATCGGTTGAGTCGTCCAGGAAATTCCACCGTAAATATTGTCCCGTTCCCAAAAGCGCTCTTTCATCTGCAGCGCGATTTTGCACAAATGCCCGCGCTCGATTGACGCCAGGGCAGCAGCGTAATCCTTTGGAAAATTGTTGTAGATACCGGACAGCAAATGGTGCGGAATGCTGTTCATGCAAAAATCTCCGCTCAGCTTGTTGCGCTTGCCATTTTGGTTGTAGACAACATCGACACCGTCTTGCCGTAACGTTATGGATTGAACCTGAGCATTCGTGAGAATCGGGCTTCTGATATGTCTGACAAAACCTTTGATGATGTTGTCCATTCCGCCGACGGGCTGCAAGACCGGCATGGCCTGGTCCTCGCCCTCTGCCCAGTGCATCCTGTATCGCCAGAAATTACTTTTCAGCAACTCGGAGAAGTCGAGCACGCCTTTCAATTCGCCGTGTTCTACAAATCCACCGTGCTTGAATCCGGCTCGACTTGAGCCTTTGTAAATCGCATTCGTATCCAGATCGCCATAGACGGTGGCAAACTGGAGCATGCGTTCCTTGTCTTCATCCGATAAGGGTTGTTCGAAATCGTTTTTGTTGACGGCTTTGTGCAGGAGTTCGGACAAGAAGCCCCTCGCATCCGTCATGTATTCACGAATACGGACAGGACGTCCGGCGAACGCCTTGGAATCCTGGGTATAAGCATTGCGATTGTCGTTGACGTAGGTTTCCAGTGGAATCTTGAACTCACGGCAATAGTGCAGCACATGCTTGTGGTGCCCGGGAATCCGGGCCGGTCCGGCGTTGAAGTAAAGGTTCGGGTCGTCGTCAAAGTTACAGACCTGGTCATAACCCAATTCATCGACGTGGTCGCCGCTTCTCAGGGTCAGATTTCTGCCGCCAATGCGCTTCGATGCTTCTATCACCGTGCAGTCGTAGCCCGCTCGCTCCAGTTCATACGCGCTGGCGAGGCCGGAAATACCGGCACCTAGAATCAAAACCTTTTTCCGATGGCCACCAATTTTCTGAATGTCAGCCAGGGCGAGCGGGCCTGTTTCGGGAAGCAAGCCCAAGGCAAGACTGGTCTGATAAATTGCGGTGGAACCGCCTGCTGCCCCGACAAGGTTTAGAAAATGTCGGCGTGAATAGTTCTTCTGCATGTGGGCTATGCGCTGGTTTCGCTGGCCAGGTACACGTCAGTCGTCCGAGCGACCCGACGCGCGTCGGCCGACTTCCAGTGCGTCGGCGGGCGCGCTTGAGATACCCGCATCGTTCCAATAACCGACGGTAACAAATGTGTAGCCTTCCTCCAGGTACCGTTCCACCGTTGCCGCGTTGGTCGTCAATCCGCAGGGAATATTGTTCGCCTTGCAGGCTGCCAGAACGCGTTTCATTCCCGCCACCAGCTCCGGATGATCTGATTGCCCCATCACGCCATAGGAAATGCTGAGGTCGAATGGCCCGATGAAGATTGCGCCAACACCCGGCACGGCCGCGATGTCTTCGATGTTTTCAACGCCCTCCACGGACTCGATCTGCAGAACGGCAAGCAGGTCCCCCGCAGGGTCCAGCGGCCAAACGTCTGCTCGCCGCATGTAGTCGGCAGTTCCCCAGAACCAGGTTGCCAGGCCGGGTGAGGCTCCCCGCAGGCCTCGCGGATCTGGCGCCGCATCACCTCTTTGCTGTGGATAACGCATGCTGGCCACCGCGTTGATGGCCTGTTCTTCGGTGCTGATAAACGGAAACACGATACCAAAGGCACCGACGTCCAGGACCTGCTTGACCAGGAATTGAAGGTTTTCCCGTCCATACATCGGGATGCGCACCAGCGGGGTCACATTCATCTGCACGCTGCCTTTTTCGAGTATGCGCGCCTTATCCGTCATGCCCAGAAGAAAAGCGCGCAAAGTCTCCGGGTTGAACGGGCTGTGTTCCATGTCGATGAAAATGTAGTCCAGATCCGAGCCGGCCAGCGCACGAGCATTTGTCAGCGAGAAGTCAGCCGTGAATATTCCGAATACCGGTTTATCATTCTCCAGCGTTTCTATTGTCCGGTTGAGATGCCCGATCTCCTGTGCAAAGAGCGGCATGCATACAAGGGCCATCAGGCCAGCTATTATTCTCATCGCGTCACCCTGATTCTGGTTGTTGTCGGAAGAGGCAACCACTACGGTGCCATTCTTGTCCTTATTATCGCTAAGACCAGTATACGAATCATAGCCCACCACGCCCATATCCGGCACTACACCAATTGCCGCTCGAAAGCGCCTTCCTTTTGGATAGAATGGGGTGACTGAATCAGGGGGGTGAACATCAATCATGAAGAATGTAATAACGGCCCGGAGGCGATGTCGACAACTGGCCTGTCTCATCGTATTGACGCTGGCCATGAGCCTGTTGGGATGTACGCGTGGCCCGGGGTCGGCCACTGGCCCGGAATATGCCGAAGGGCCGGGCACCGCAGGCGGTGAGTGGCAATACCTCGGAGGTGATTCGGCGCACACCCGCTATTCTCCGGTAGATCTCATAAACGCCGATAATTTCGAGAACCTGGAGGAAGAGTGGGTTTGGGACGGTGCCAGCTTCAACGCAGCCAGTGGCCGCTCAACGCCGAGTTATGTCGATGGCGTGCTGTATACAGTGGCCGGACCGCGGCGGCATGTCGTCGCGATCGATCCCGCTTCGGGCGAGACGCTCTGGTCGTATCGCGAGCCCAATACGCTTCGCTGGGAATACTCCATGCGCAAGGACTACGGCAAAGGCGTGGCATATGCGGAAGTAGATGGTCGCGGTGTCATCTATATTATTTCGCCTGCATTCTTTCTGACTGCACTGGACGCGAAAACCGGCCGGCCGTTGCAAGGCTTTGGCAAGCCTGTGCCAATCGAGGGTTTTCCCGATACCGGTGTTGTCGATTTGCTTGCCGATCTCGGTCACGAGTATGACCCGTACAAGGGCTTACCGCTGGAGAAGGGCTATATCACTTCTTCGTCACCACCGATCGTTGTGAACGGTGTGGTCGTCGTCGGCAACTCTGCCGAACAGGGCTACAACCAGTCCCGTGTCGAAAATATTCCCGGCGACATACTTGGATATGACGCCAAAACAGGGGAGTTCCTTTGGAAGTTCGATGTCCTGCCAGGTCCCGGCGAGTTCGGCCACGAAACCTGGGAGAACGATGCCTGGCAGTGGACCGGCGACATTTCCTCCTGGGCGCCATTGTCCGCCGATCAGGAACGCGGCATTGTTTATGTCCCGACGAACGGCGCAACGCTGGACTTTTACGGGGGCTTCCGTCCGGGTGACAATCTGTTCAGCACCAGCCTGATCGCGCTGGATGTGAAGACCGGCAAGCGAGTCTGGCATTTCCAGTTGGTCCATCACGATATCTGGAATTACGACACGCCGACTGCTCCAGTCCTTCTGGATGTCACTATTGACGGTGAGGAAGTACCGATTGTCGTACAAACCACGAAGCAAGCCTTTGCCTATACGTTCAACAGAGTAACGGGCGAACCAATCTGGCCGATCGAGGAACGTCCGGTACCTGCATCGAAAATTCCAGGCGAAAAACTGTCGGAAACACAGCCATTCCCGACAAGACCTGCACCCTACGACAATCAGGGGCTAACACATGATGACCTGATTGACTTCACGCCGGAACTACGCCAGGCGGCGATCAACATAATTTCAGATTACGAAATCGGGCCGCTCTTTAACCCGCCATTACATCGGGATAATGACCTTGGGCTGCAAGGGTCCCTCTGGTGTCCGGGCGACATCGGCGGCACCAACATCGACGGCCCACCGGTTGCTGATCCCGAATCCGGCATCCTGTACGTAACATCGCGCAAACATTGCTCGACCCGGATTATTGCGCCTGGCACGGAAAGAGACGCCCGCCTGGAAAAGCCAACCGGCGCGACGATTGCGGACTTCGCGGTCCTGAGTGGATTTGGTATCCGGGGTCCTGATGACCTGAACATGTTCAAACCACCCTACAGCCGTATCACTGCGATCGACATGAATACCGGCGAGCATCTTTGGTATATCCCGGTCGGTGAGACAGCTGAGCGCGTCCTGAACCATCCACAGCTTCGGGACATGGATATCCCCAATACGGGGACCGGCGAGGCTGCGATAATGCTCGTGACCCGGAGCTTGCTGATATATGCCGGCAAAGCCAGCGACGGCACTCCGCATATATTCGCCATTGACAAGGCAAGCGGCGAGCAACTCGGGAAAGTCGAAGCACCTGCTAACAGCTCCTACGGCATGATGACGTATATTCATGAAGGCAAGCAGTACCTGGTCCTGCAAACCGCCAGCAAGCTAACGGCTATGGCTTTGTACGAAGACTGATCCGGGATTGCGTATGTTGCCAGCAGGTCGATTGGTGGTTCTGAGCTTGAGCCTTATTGTGTGTGCGAGCGCGTCTGCTGAGCCGCGCACAATCAATGATGCGATTTATTCCAGCGCCCAGGCCACAGTCGGCGGGCAACTGTACGAAGAGCACTGCCTGCTTTGTCACAACAAAAAGTACTTCCGTCCAGTGTTGAAAGCCTGGGACGGCCGGTCACTGGAAGAGTTTTTCAGGGTGATGAGCACATCAATGCCTGAAAGTAATCCCGGGGTACTGCGCGAAAAAGAGTATGTCGACATTCTGGCTTACATTCTTTCGCTTGGCCGATACCCTGCCGGCGACACCGAGCTGGATTACAAAGATGGTGCTTTGCACGAGACTACTATCGTTTATTGACGTATTTCTTGATTGCTCTCGGCCCAACCTCAGCGCCATAGATGTTGCCGGCAGCGTCCACTGCAATACCTTCCGCTGCACTCGTGGCGGAGTTGTCCTGATCAAGTTCGGGATCGGGAATGAAAGACACAACAAAGCCGTCTTTGGCGCTGCCGATCCGGATGCCTCGTGTCCAGCCTGGATTGCGGGATGCGTTTGATTCCGAATCCGCGGAATAAAGATTGTCGTTCTTATCAATGAACAGGCCACTGGGGCGCCCGAATTGTGTCCAGGTCGAGATGTGATTGCCGTCCTGATCAAAGACTTGAATACGGCTGTTGCCACGGTCGCCAACGAACAAGCGCCCCTGTGAGTCCATCGCGAGTGCGTGTGGATCTCTGAACTCGCCGTTCTCCGATCCGACGGATCCCCATTCCTTAATATATGTTCCGTCACTTGAGAATTTGACGATACGATTATTACCCGTCGAGTCGTGTCCGTCCGCGACGAATATGTCACCGTTGGGTGCCACAAGAACGTCGGATGGTTTCGTGAACGTATCTTTGCCGGCACCCGCGACGCCTTTCTTACCCAGGGTCATCAGTAGAACGCCGTCCGGGCTGAACTTGTAGACGACATGCCCCCAGCCCTCTGGTACGGGCGCATAACCAACCGCATCGGCAATCCATACATTGCCGTTCGGTTCGACAAAAATGCCATGTGGCCAGGCAATTATTCCCGCACCGAAGCTTTTGATTACGTTACCGGACGGGTCGAAAAGCATTATCGGATCGAGATCGCTGTCGACGCAGAGATTGGCACCGCAGCGTTCCGCGATCCAGATATTCTTGCCATCGGGAGCCGGATAGACAGCGCTGGTTGCTCCCCAGACACGCCCATCCGGCAACGTTGCCCAAGCTTCGACAGTTTCATAGTGATTGGGCAAGCTGTTTTGCGCCTGCGCCGTTACGCTCATCAGGCCTGCGACCGCGGCAGCCAGGACGAGTCCCAGGCTCACTCGATTATTTCTCGGCATCGAAATTACTCCTCGCATTTCGCCACTATCGTAACAATCGGTGCCGACATGACAAGACTTCGAGTTCACACTGACACACACCCGTTAATTATCAATGGATTTACAGAATAATAATAGAATGCCTGGCAGTGGCACATCATTGTGTGCGCCTGATTATCAGTTAGGTCACGCAAAATTCACGGAAGGACTTTTTCTTGAAGAGCACTAAGGGACTGCTTCGCTGCGCTCGCGAATTACGCGCAATTACACCCTGAAAAATATGGTGGCCAGGGGCGGACCGATTCGCGAAGCGAATCAGCTGCCCGCAGGGTGAGGATCGGCTTTACGCCATTGACGTTAAAGTCGGTTCGACCCCTATGTTCTGGCCCGTGTAGAATCATCGCAATGAAAATGATTCGAGTACTGTTTCCATTTGTTGTCTCGCTGCT
>Ga0209980_10002308_pt1 | contig 10426 bp, 9 predicted proteins | sample CR02metaG_FD_183611 | JGI IMG/M metagenome (GOLD analysis project Ga0209980, IMG submission 183611) | Deep subsurface microbial communities from Mariana Trench to uncover new lineages of life (NeLLi) - CR02 metaG (SPAdes) (version 2) | ecosystem: Environmental > Aquatic > Marine > Ocean trench >... | reverse complement strand
GCCAGAATTTGGTAGCCGGAAATACCTTTTGGGCGTCCGCTATGCCCCCGAAACCGGTCATTAGGCTAGAATTGAGCTGAACTACCGCTGTTGACCCAACGCGGACATCCCATCAGCAGTTGGTATTCGAGCTATAGAGTAAAATAGGGAGAGCTGAGAATTGGCAGAGGTTAATTGGATTTGGAAGGAATCCGCTGAGGTTCTCGGCATACTTGGCGTGACAGCGTCTCTGATTTTCGTCGGAGTTGAGATTCGTCAGAATACGAATGCGGTGCGCGGAGCTACGCTTCAGGCTGTCTCGCAGCAGTCTATGGACTTGGTGATGGCCGGAGTTGACAATCCGGAGCTGAGGTCGGCGGTTTCCGCCGCACGAGAGAACACACTCTCGCCGGAGCAAAAGGACCTATTAACTTGGTTCATTTCGTCAAAACTGCGCGCGGACGAAAACCGGTTCCGTCAGATTGAGCTGGGAATCTTGGAAGCATCAACTTTCCAACAACTGAGCCACCACGCGGCATACCGACTCCCATACTTCGCTGAATACTGGGCCGTGAGGGGTGACTGGTACGCGGCCGACTTTCAGGAGCTTGTGATACGAGAATTTCTACCTCTTTCCCAACCTGTGATCGCGGAGAACCAATGAAGTAGAGCGAGCTACGCCATCCTGAACTAGTCGTCTTACAATGCGTTGCACTCCCGGAGGATGTCCGCTTCTGGCCGACTGCGGCCCCTTAGAATCGTGATTTTCAGTGTTTTTAACTTCCGCTTACCTCCGGAAGCGGCCACTGCGCTAGAATTGACTTAAACTACCGCTACTGACCCTTGGCCGCTGAAGGCTTTCCTTCGCCATCGCGTCGCCACCTGTTGTTGACCCCAGGCCAAGTGCTGCGGTTGCGAGTGCCGAGGATTGCAAAAATTGACGCCTCGATACGGCGTCTCCGGGCGTCTTAGATGAGCTCATTAGTGAGGGTTCCTAGTGTCAGGCGTCGTGCGTGTGGTGCGCACGATAACCAAATATCGCAATGACGACGAAACAGACGAGTGGCAACAAGAACGACGTCTTAACTGACGGAATATCACCGATGATGGAGCCCGCATCGATAAGCGCCGCTTGCATTGGCGGCATCAGTGCCCCACCAACGATGGCCATGATCAGTCCGGCGGAGGCTAGACTGGCATCATCCCCCATACCTTTTAACGCAATACCGTAAATGGTCGGGAACATCAGAGACATGCACGCCGATATTCCGATGAGACTGTATAAACCGGTGTACCCGTTCAGAAAGATTGCGCCGAGCGTCAGAGCGATGCCGCCGCTGGCCAGCAACATCAGCAGTCGACCCGGACGTATGAAGCCAAGCAGGAATGTGCAGATGAATCGGCTGGACAGGAAAATCACCATCGCGATAATGTTGTAGCCCTGTGCTTCGGCCGCGGTCAGACCAATCGCCGTCATGCCGTAATGGATGACGAAGGTCCAGACCATGATTTGGGCACCGACATAAAACGCCTGCGCTACGACGCCTTCGATGTAGCATTTGTTTCGAATCAGCCGGCCAAATGTCTCCTTGAATTCGCGTAGGGTCAGCGGATGATCGTGCGTCATCGTCTTAGGCAATTTGCTGAACAAATAAACGAAGAAAAGGACCGTCACGATCACGGCTATCGCAATATAGGGGCCACGAACGGTCACAAGGTCAGCCGCCTGCATTGCCTGGTGTGCGATCGGTTCATTCATTGCGAAATCGCTAAGCGTCTGCGTCAGGTGACCGTCAACGACAGACGGCAACATATCGTTGTACTCGGGATGCGCGAGCCGCTGTTCGTTACGAAAGGCTTCAACCTGTAGTTGATTCAAGATGACGCTGGAGGCGATGAACATGCCGGTTAACGATCCAATCGGATTGAAAGCCTGTGCCAGATTCAATCGGCGTGTTGCGGTGTCCGGGTGACCCATCGATAAAATGTACGGATTCGCTGTGACCTCAAGCAGTGCGAGTCCGCAGGTAAGCACACACAGCGCGCCCAGGAAAAAATAAAATTCCTGATAGATACTTGCGGGAATGAATAATGACGCACCGATCGCGTACAAACCCAGCCCCAGCAAGATGCCTGACTTGTAGCTGTAACTGCGAATGAATATCGCTGCCGGGATCGCCATAATTCCGTAGCCGAGATAAAAAGCGAACTGCACCATGCTGCTCTGCGTGTTGGAGATCAGGAAGATGTCCTTGAACGCCTTTACGAGCGGATTGGTTAAATCGTTTGCAAACCCCCACAGCGGGAACAGGATCGCAACCAACATAAATGGCATCAACATGTCCCTGGTAAGGACTTTGGGCCTGGTCGTTGTTTCTGGCGTCGTCATTTACGTTCTGCTCCTAATTCGCCGTTAATCGCTGCCACCGTCGGTCGGCAGCAGTTCTATTTTGTTGAAATACATCAGGTAATGATCCAGGGGGGCTTCAGGATAGAGCCTGATAATGGCTCTGCCGGCGCTATTTGCGTCGAGTTGGCCGATCGTCTCAGTTTTGTATTCGTACCATCCTTCCGTGGATCGTACCGTTCCCTCGATCTGCTCCGAACCCATCTCCAGGATGTAGCGGGCGTTTTCCCATCCGGGCCTTGCGGCATAAGTGATGTCGACCTGATAGGTCCCCGGTGCATCCACCTGAACATGCCACTCCACAAAGTCGCCAGGTGTCTGCATTTTCGAGATATGAAAATGTCCGGACTCTCCTCGGCGGTTGAAGCGTTTCTGGGCGTTTCCAGATGTGGAGGCAGACAGGTAGTCCAGCGAGATCCTCCCATCCTCGGCCTGTTCCACTATATAGGGGTCGATATCAGGTTCGCCATTGATCTCGAGAACATAAACCGTACTGATGTCATCCGTTGGTTCCGCGGGCAGGCTGATCGCAAGGTCACCGTCTTCATCCCGGTCAACGGTGAGTGTCTCTTCCGGACTCAAGAGCGGGTAGGCCTTTATAATTTCGTTATTTAAACCCGCAAGATTCAGTTGTCCATTCCCGGGCCAGTCGAATACATGCAGGAAGAGCCGGTTGCTCTTTCGAGTGCTGTACCCCCAGGGTAGTTCGTAGGGAAACGGAGATGGCGATGTTCCATAGATGCTCTCCGAGTTTCTTTGCATCCAGTCTCCAACCGCATTCAGCACATTGATCGATGGATTCGGGATAACCCCCTGACCTGTAGGGCCAACGTTCAACAGGTAATTGCCGCCTTTACTCACAATCGTGACCAATCGCCTGATGACTTCGTCAGGAGTTTTCCAATTGCTGTCAAATTTGCTGTAACCCCAGGTGTCATTCAAAGTTTGCGGGGTCTCCCAGTATTCCTCGATACCCCCGATCGGCATACCGTTGTCGGTCATGCTCTGGTAGTCACCCAGGAGTTCCTTGTCGTAGTGGCCAACCCGGCCGTTGACCAGAGTTCCCGGCTGCAGATTGTGAACGAGGTCGGCAAATTCCTGCCCCTGTTCCTGCGTGTACATCCCCCGGTCGAACCATACGACACCCAGAGGCCCGTACTCCGTCAATAACTCCGTCAGCTGAGGGATGGATTTCTCGTCGAGGTAGCGGCGGAACAGTTCCGGATGATCCATGGTATCCAGATTGGTTTGGGAAGAATCAAAATCCCAGAAGTTCCCATAGGCATAAGGGTGCTCCCAATCCTCGCGATGGGAATAGTAGACGCCGAATTTAATGCCGGCCTCTGCACAAGCTTCTGCCAGTTCTCGCAGGGGGTCGCGTTTGAAAGGAGTGAAGTCGACGATATTGTAGTCGCTGACCCGTGAATCAAACATGGCAAAGCCGTCATGATGTTTTGCCGTAATGATGATGTACTTCATGCCGGTTTTCTTGGCCAATGACACCCATTCCCTGGCATCGAAACCAGTCGGATTGAACGTGGCCGCGATTGCCCGGTATTCTTCCACGGGGATTTGGAACCGCAGCATGATCCACTCTGCTATGTCTCCTTGTTCTATTCTTTGTCCGTTCCATTCCCCGCCGAGTATGGAATAGGGTCCCCAATGAATGAACATCCCGAACTTGTCGTCTTTGAACCAGGCGGGATTATTGTGCGCCTGTTCCCCGCTACCTGCCTCCTGTTGGGGATCCGGTGCGCATGAAACGAGGAGAAAGCAGAATAAAAGGAAGAGTGTCCTTACAATTTGAACGGGATTATTCACGTTTGTTCTCCGCAGTTTAGTGGCCGAGTCCGGCGGTAATTTGATTTGCTGTCTTTTCGATCGCTGCTTGTGCGGCATCAATCTTCACAGGATGAGAATCGTCCAGAAATTCCAGGAAGGGAACGACCAGTGCTGCAGCGACCCTGCCACCATGATCGAAAATCGGGTAGCCGATGTCCTGCACACCGTGAATTTGTGCACTGGAATTACACTCGAAGCCATCACTTCGAATTCGTTCAACAATTTTTTTCAGCGCTGATTCTGAGAGGTTTCGGTGTCCTGAAGGAATCGCCTGCAGCATCTCCTCTCGATCCGCATCGTCGGCAAAAGCGAGGAGAATGTGTCCCGAGCAAGAGTCGAAAAGCGGCGCCTCTGCGCCCAGACGAACACTCAGCACGCGCGCGGAAGGAGCGTTTTGCTGTACCACAACATGCCCCTTGCCTGCGTAATAGATGACCAGGTGACAGGACTGGCCAATGGCCTGAGACAATTGCTTCATTAGCGGTGCGGCGACCAGGTTCAAGCGTCTCACCGGGCCGAGACCGTGAGCAATTTCGAACAACTTCAATGTCAGTTCGTAGCGTTCCGAATCCGCGTGGTACGCAACGTAGCCACGCTGTTGCAGCACAACAAGCATGCGAAAGAGCTGGCCCATGGGTCGCCCGAGGCGCACGGAAATTTCAGCAGAGGTTAGTCCTTCCGGCTCTTTCGCGAGCGCCTCCACGATATCCAGGCCTTTTTCAAGGGCCGGTGCGGAGTACTCCTTACGTTTTCTCGTGGAGCTGTTGCTCTCTGACATGCCTCATCCCGGTTGCCGATGATCCCGGACTTTAGTTGACTAAAATGCATTTGTAAAATACGGTTGCATATATACATTTATTGGGCTTCACAAATGAGCAACAAAATCACCAGCCTGTCTGCGAGGGACATCCGCTTCCCGACTTCCGACAATCTGGACGGATCGGATGCGATCAATAAGGACCCGGACTACTCTGCCGCGTATATCGTTGTTGAGACGGAGCAGGGCAATACTGGCTATGCCCTGATCTTTACGATCGGTCGCGGTAACGATATTTGCTGCATGGCAGTTGAAAGCATGCGCCACCTGGTGATCGGAACTGACCTCGATGACATCGCTGCGAATATAGGCGGCTTTTACAACAAGCTGAGATCAGACAGCCAGCTAAGATGGCTGGGACCCGAGAAGGGCGTTATTCACATGGCCGCCGGGGGCATCATGAACGCGGTCTGGGATTTGTGGGCTCGCAGCGTTGGCAAACCCGTTTGGCGATTGCTCGCGGACATGACACCAGAGCAATTCGTTGACTGCCTGGACTTCCGCTATATCAGTGACGCATTGACCCGTGACGAAGCGCTTGAAATCGTTGGCCAGAACCAGGCCACAAAAGAACAACGAATTCGTGAACTGGAACAGAATGGTTACCCGGCCTATACCACCTCGGCAGGCTGGTTGGGTTACAGCAACGAGAAATTGCAGCGCCTTTGCCGCGAGGCCGTCGACTCAGGATTTAAGCACATAAAAATAAAGGTAGGCGTGTCGATTGAAGACGATGTTCGACGCTGCAAGATCGCGCGCGAGACCATCGGACCCGACGTCAAACTGATGATCGACGCCAACCAGGTTTGGGAAGTCGACCAGGCAATCGACTGGATGCAACATCTGATTCCGTTCGACCCCTGGTTTATTGAGGAACCGACCAGTCCCGACGATGTTGCAGGTCATAAAAAGATTCGCGACAACATCGGCAACGTCAGAGTCGCGACCGGCGAGCATTGCCAGAACCGGATAATGTTCAAACAGTTCATCGCCAGCGATGCGATTGATATCGTGCAAATCGATGCCTGTCGCATGGGCGGGCTGAATGAAGTCCTCACTGTTTACATGCTTGCCGCGAAATTTGGCAAGCTCGTATTTCCACACGCGGGCGGCGTCGGATTGTGTGAGTATGTGCAACACCTGTCGATGATCGACTATGTGCAAATATCCGCTGACATCGGTGAACGAGTGATCGAATTCGCCGATCATCTTCATGAGCATTTCGTTGATCCGTGCGACATACAGGACGGTGCCTACCAGGTCCCACGCCAGCCCGGTTTCAGTGTCAAAATGCACGATGAATCGCTGAATCGATTCGAATACCCGAACGGCCCTGAATGGCGAGATCGAATTAACAAGAAAATTGCCTGATTACACCTGGCCCGACATATGAGCAGTTTCCAAAAAAATCAGATAGGAAACACCGAACTGGCGATAGACGCGCTGGGATTCGGCTGCGCATCGCTCGGCAATCTGTATCACGAGGTTAGCGATGTCGAAGCTGCTGACATTCTGACGACCGCCAGGGCTAACGGATTTCGTTATTTTGATACCGCTCCTCATTACGGCCAGGGCCTTAGTGAGCGCCGGGTCGGCGATGCGCTGCGTGGATCGAGCGATTACGTCTTATCGACTAAAGTCGGACGACTGCTGCGTCCTGCCGGCTATGCGGCAGAGCGCCATGGGTTTATTTCGCCCATGCCGTTCGACATCGAATACGACTACAGCTACGACGGTATCATGCGCTCATTCGAGGACAGCCTGCAGCGCCTTGGACTGGATAGTATCGACATTCTGTTCATGCACGATATCGGCCCTGTCACTCATGGGAATGACGACGACCGGCTGTTTCCAATTGCAATGGACGGCGGCTACCGCGCGATGGACGAATTGCGCCGAAACGGCCTCGTGAGTGCGATCGGCCTGGGTGTCAATGAATACGAAGTGTGTGAGCGAGCACTGGAACACGGTGACTGGGACTGTTTCCTGCTCGCTGGTCGATACACGCTGTTGGAACAAACGTCCCTGGATACCTTTCTGCCAAAATGCATCGACAGAAATTGCTCCATTATCATTGGTGGTGCGTACAACTCCGGTATTCTCGCGACAGGCGTTAGTGGAAAGGGACCGTGGAACTACAACTACGTCCCTGCGCCGGAGGATGTCGTCAGGAAAGTGGCTGCTATCGAAGGGCTTTGCGCCGAGTTTTCCATTCCGCTCGCGGCAGCGGCCCTGCAGTTTCCTCTCGCACACTCTGCCGTTGCCTCTGTTATTCCCGGCATTGGCAACGTTCAACGTATTGATCAAACCCTGAATCTGTTCACGACCAAAATTCCGGACGAATTTTGGCAGGCTTTATCGGAACGCGGATTGATTCGGGACGATGCACCGACTCCGGCGAGCAACGCCGGCGAGTAATCTTATGCGTATTGATGGTCATCAGCATTTTTGGACGACACAGCGCGACGATTACGGCTGGCTGACTCCCGATCTTGAGCTTCTGTACAGAGATTTCGTGCCGGAAGATTTACGAGCGCTGTTAGATCAGGCTGGTGTTGATCACACCGTATTGGTGCAAGCGGCCGCTACGACCGATGAGACACGATACCTGCTGGGTATTGCCGAACATCATTCAATGGTTGCGGGCGTAGTGGGCTGGGTCGATATGGACTCACCCACTGATGCTATCGAGGCGCTGGATGAATTCGTACGACACTCGAAGTTCGTCGGCATCCGACCAATGATTCAGAATATTGAAGATCCTGCGTGGATTGACCGGCCAGAGCTCAACATCGTCCTGGAGGCGTTGGTCCAGAGCAATGTGTGCTTTGATGCGTTGGTTCGATCCGTGCATCTTTCCTTCCTGTTGAATTGCCTGATTCGTCATCCGGGTCTACGTGCCGTCATTGACCACGGCGCCAAGCCCAATATTGCGGCAGGCGAATGGCAACCCTGGGCAGACGGCATCTCGACAATCGCGAATCAAACGTCTGCGTATTGCAAGATATCGGGACTGATTACTGAGGCCAGCGACACACAGACCTACGACGCTGTGATGCCTTACCTCGACCACTTGCTCAGCACGTTTGGACCGAAACGACTGATTTGGGGCAGCGACTGGCCGGTTCTCAATCTTGCCGGTGACTACAGAGGGTGGCACGACGCTTCAACAGCGCGACTCGAGGTGCTGTCGGAACAGGATCAAGATGATATTTTCGGTCGCAATGCGATCGATTTCTACAATCTTAAGACTTAAAGAAAGAAGACAATAAATGAACCGATTTGAGAACAAAACAGCGCTGGTTACGGGAGGCGGCAGCGGCATCGGCAAGAGCATTTGTCTCCGCCTTGCCAGCGAAGGCGCCCATGTATTGGTATTCGATCTTAATCTGGAATCGGCCGAGTCAACCGTACACGACATTCGGGGGGCTGGCGGCAACGCCACCGCTTATGTATGCGACGTAGCGGACCACAGCGGTGTAGAGGGAATCGTTAGCGGCATCCTGGCAACGTCAGACATCGACGTTTTGGTGAACAACGCCGGAATAGCTCATGTCGGCAATCTCGAAAACACCAGCGAGGCGGATTTTGACCGACTGCTTTCTGTGAATGTGAAAGGCATTTACAACATGCTGGCGGCTGTAGTTCCCGCAATGAAAAAGCAACGCAATGGTGCGATTCTCAATATGGCGTCTGTCGCATCGTCTGTTGGTATTGCCGATCGTTTTGCCTACTCAACCACCAAGGGCGCCGTGCTGACGATGACCTACTCTGTGGCCAAGGACTATGTGGATTTCGGCATCCGTTGCAACTGCGTTGCGCCGGGACGCGTTCATACGCCCTTTGTCGACAAGTATCTCGAGGACAATTACCCGGACAACCGCGACGAGATGTTCGACAAACTCTCGAAGACTCAGCCGATCGGGCGCATGGGAACACCGGACGAAATTGCTGCTCTGGTGGCCTACCTCTGTTCTGATGAAGCAGCATTCGTGACGGGTTCGAATTTCCCGATCGATGGCGGCTTTGTCACCCTGAATAACTAATCTGGACTCGATCATGAAACTACTCCGCTACGGGCCGGCTGGACAGGAAAAGCCCGGGTTAATGGACAATGACGGAAATATTCGCTGCCTGGCAGATCACGTACCCGATATCGACGGAAGCGCGATATCTGACGAAACTCTCGCGGCACTGCGTCAACTGGATACAAACGATCTACCGCTCGTCGACGAAGACGTGCGAATCGGCCCTTGCGTAGGCAACGTTGGCAAGTTCCTGTGCATCGGACTCAACTATTCAGACCACGCGGCCGAATCGGGTATGCCGGTCCCTTCTGAACCAGAAGTATTCACCAAGGCAACCAGCTCGATCGGCGGACCGAACGACAACATTGTTCAACCGCTGAACAGTGAGAAACTCGATTGGGAAGTCGAACTCGCCATCGTCATTGGCAGACACACTTCCTATGTATCCGAGGAAGACGCGGCAGATCATATAGCCGGTTATTGCGTATGTAACGACGTATCCGAACGCCTGTTTCAACTCGAGAAAGGCAGCCAGTGGGACAAGGGGAAAGGCTGCGATACATTTGGACCCATTGGCCCCTGGCTGGTCACGCGAGATGAGGTGCCAGACCCAAAAAATCTAGACATGTGGCTTGATGTAAATGGCCATCGCTACCAGGACGGCAACACCCGGACAATGGTTTTCGGTCCGGCTTTTATCGTGAGCTACCTGAGTCGATTCATGAGCCTGCAACCCGGAGATGTCATCTCTTCAGGTACGCCACCCGGCGTTGGTCTGGGGCAGAAGCCGCCGGTCTACCTGGCGGTTGGAGACAAGATTAAACTGGGGATCGATGGTCTGGGTATGCAGAGCCAGACCGTTGTTTCACTAACTAAACAATAATATTTCCAGAGGAAGAAGCAAATGCGATCAGTAACCTACGTCCTGCTAATCAGTACCTGTGGGTCCCGATAATCTATGTCGTGCAGTTCTGCTACAAGTTATGCAGTGACTGGACACCCCGTCGGGGGCAAATTTCTATTCCACGCGTGTAGGCGACGAATTACCGCGGATTTCTCACCCAAAACAATGTGTGCTGAATTGGAATCGGGGCGGCATAAGGCGAAGCCTCCGATTGTTGACTGCCGGAATTTTGCCGGGATCAGTCCTGACCCGTTATGACCTGTCAGGCACTTGCGTCCACGGGCGTCTCCAGTATGCCTATTAATAACAACTACTTATAAACGCCCGACTGTCTTCGGGAGGCAGCGCTCTACTGCCAAGACTCGGGCGTCGATAGTGCGGCGAAGACGACTTGGTTACTAACTATGCGGTTTCGTCAGCAGCCATGCACCACTCGCCGGATGATTGCG
>Ga0209980_10002307_pt1 | contig 10432 bp, 9 predicted proteins | sample CR02metaG_FD_183611 | JGI IMG/M metagenome (GOLD analysis project Ga0209980, IMG submission 183611) | Deep subsurface microbial communities from Mariana Trench to uncover new lineages of life (NeLLi) - CR02 metaG (SPAdes) (version 2) | ecosystem: Environmental > Aquatic > Marine > Ocean trench >... | reverse complement strand
ACACCGACTGCGGCCGTTATCGGCGAGGTCGTCGATGGAGGGGGACAGGGAAAGATCGAGGTGGCATAGCAACGTGAAGTACCTCCCCTCCTCCCTCCTCCCTCACTTCACCGTAAAGCTCACGCCGCACCCGCAGCCACCCGTGGCGTTGGGGTTGCTGAAGACGAAGCGCGACTCCTGCATCGAGGATGTCCAGTCGATCGTCATACCGCTGATGTACTGAGCGCTGAAGGCGTTCACGAAGATGTTGGTACCGTTCAGCACGAAGACGGTTTCGTCAGGGTTGGGCTCCTCGGCGACTTGCACATCGTAGTTCAACCCGGAACATCCACCCTCAGTGACCCCGGCCCGGAGTCCGGCCCCTTCGGGCAGCTTGTACTGCCCGATGACCTCGGCCACGCGGGCGGCGCCCTTGTCCGTGATGGTGAGCAAGAACCCGGGCGGAAACGTTTCGGGTAAAGTATTGGTCTTCATCATTTCTGTCCTACACTCGCTCAACGGTAATTTCGTTCCATCGAAAGATACCCTCCCGGGCAAGGCATAACCACTGTTTATGCCCCAGTCTCAATCGGAGCGCCCACCAGGTTGCCCCATTCGGTCCAGCTACCGTCGTAGTTGGTGACCTTGTCGTAACCCAGCAGATACTTCAGGACGAACCAGGAATGGCTGGAGCGCTCCCCGATACGGCAATAAGCAATGATCGGCTTCGTCCCGGTTATGCCTTCGCCCTCGTAGAGGGCCTTTAGGTTGTCAAAGCTCTTGAAAGTCCCGTCCTCGTTGCAGGCCTTCGCCCATGTGATGTTCTTGGCGCTGGGAATGTGTCCGCCGCGCTGGCACGTTTCAGGAAGACCCGGTGGCGAGAGAATCTCGCCCGTGAACTCCTGCGGGCTGCGCACATCTACGAGTTCCACGGCTTCGTCGGCTACGGCCTTCTGTACCTCGTGGAGAAAAGCCCGTAGGGAGTTGTCCGGTGCGGTCGCCTGGTAGTTCGTAGCGTCATACAAGGAAACTTCGGTAGTGAGTGGGCGGTTTTCCTCCAGCCACTTCTTGCGTCCACCGTTCATGAGGCGCACATCTGCGTGCCCGTAAACCTTCAGCTGCCACAGGGCCCATGCGGCAAACCAGTTGTTGTTGTCGCCGTACAAGACCACTATCGTGTTGTTGGAGATGCCCGAGTTGCTCATGAGCTTCTCGAGGTCCGACTTGGGAATGATATCCCGCTGCACCGGATCGCAGAGCTGGGTTTGCCAGGACCATCCCACCGCTCCAGAGACGTGTCCTTTGCCGTATTCCTCAGTGTCCACGTCAACTTCGACAACCCGAACGTTGGCGTCCCCGGCGTGTTCCCCAACCCAATCAGTCGTTACCAGCGTTTCCGGATGTGCATATTCTCCCATCTATAGCCTCCAAACTTTTTGTTGGTATCAGCCAAGGAAACTTGACTCCTTTACCCAATGGCATATTCCTGGACCTGCGTCTCATCGCCCGGTCGCACGTGTCGTTGATCCTCAATATCGAGGAACGGAAGAATCTACCTGCGTCGACCATGCGTCAATGCCTTCCCGGAGGCTTCTCACGTCTTTGCAGCCTGCGGAGGTGAGGATGTGGAGCGCATGCATCGAGCGGATGCCGTGGTGGCAATACGTGACGATTCTCCGTTCGCCGTGGAGATCGGCGGCGTGGTCCGGCAGCTCACCCAGAGGGATGAGCCTTGCGCCGGTGATATGGCCGATCTCCCACTCATGCGGCTCACGTACATCGATGAGCAAGAGGTCCGGATCGGCTCTCATCTCGCCGGCCAACTCGGCTGCCGTGATCTCGGGTCCACCCTCCGGGCGGTCCGGGCCTGCGTCCGCGCCGCAAAAGGCCTCGTAGTCGATCAACTCTGTAATCGTGGGCCGGTCTCCGCAAACCGGGCAACCCGGATCCTTGCGCAACTTGAGTTCCCGAACGTGGAAGGTGAGAGTGTCCAGCAGAATCAGTCTGCCGATCAGCGTCTCACCGATGCCGAGGACCAGCTTCATCGCCTCGAGCGCCTGAATACTGCCCACGATTCCGGGCAGCACGCCGAGAACGCCTCCTTCGGCGCAGGAGGGAACCAAGCCGGCCGGCGGCGGCTCGCGAAAGAGGCATCGGTAACACGGGCCCTCTTTGGCGTAGAACACCGACGCCTGTCCCTCGAACCGGAAGATGGAGCCGTAGACGTTGGGTTTTCCCAGCAGAACGCAGGCGTCGTTGACCAGATACCTGGTTGGGAAATTGTCCGTGCCGTCCACGACGATATCGAAATCACGCAGGATCTCTAGTGCGTTGTCAGAGGAGAGGCGGGTGTCGAACCGCTCGATCTTCGTGTGGGGATTGAGGTCGTGGATCCGCGCCTCGGCCGAATCGAGCTTTGACGAGCCGACGGTGCTGGTGCCGTGGATGATCTGACGTTGCAGATTGGTCACTTCGACAATGTCGAAGTCGATCAATCCCAGCGTTCCAACGCCTGCCGCGGCCAGATACAGCGCTGCCGGGGAGCCGAGACCCCCGGTTCCCACGAGTACGATTCTGGCGGCTTTCAAGCGGCGCTGTCCTTCGAGGCCTACCTCAGGCAGGATGAGATGGCGCGAGTACCGGAGGATTTCCTCCTGCGACAGTTCCGGCAGCTCGGACCGGACGCTCGTCGCTCCTCCAGCAATGCTGGGTACGATAGAGAGTTCGTCTCCATCGGCTGTGCGGGTGTCACCTTCACTCATGTCGCGAATGTCTCGGTTGTTGAGAAACAGGTTTACGAAACTGCGTACCGTTCCGTCATCCTTAAATAAATGCGTCTTGAGTTGGTCGTGCTCGGTTGTCAGTCGCTCGAGAACTTCTGCGACGGTCTTCGCCTCCACCTCCACACGGTCCCGGCCACCGACATACGGCCGCAACGGAGTGGGAATATGTACGGTCACTGGCATTTTACTTGTCCTTCAAGTGTAAGGTGTGTTCGATGAAACCGCGCCGGTCACTGCGCAGTTCCCATACCCGTTCCTCCCGCACGACTCCCTCGACGATCGAAAGAATCAAGTAGCGGTACCATGGCCAAGCGTGTTCCAGATCGTAGCCTGAAGGCCGGGCGGCCACGTCGGGATGCGAGTGATAGGTGCCCACGATGTGAAGACTCAATCCAGCTGCATCTCGCTCGGCGGCGAGAAAATCATCTGATGAAATAAGGTAGCGCGTGCGTGCGGCGCCGTCCGATATGCGCTTGTTATTCCCGGCCAGAGCCGACAGCACCGCCGGCTCGCCGGCTGACTCCGGCTCTCCCAGGAGGAATCCGCACCCCTCAAATGGATATGCGGTGGTGAGGTGCCGGCGGATCGTATTCAGGGCAGCGAGCGTGATCTGCACGTTCAGTCCCCGAGCCAACGACGAGTCTCGGAGAGGTATCTCCCCGCGCCGTCGGGTCCGATGATGACCACCAAAGCATGATCGCCAAGGATGAGGTCAGCTGCCACCAACGCCGCTCCGGTGGACCACCCTACGAGCAGACCTTGGTCGCGGGCCAAAGCCCGTACCTTCGATTCCGCCGACTCCGTATCGACGAAGATCGTCTCGTCGATCAGGGACGGGTCATAGATGTTTGGGACCATGGCGGTGGCCATGTGCTTCAGTCCCTCCAGCCCGTGAAACGGGGAGTCCGGCTCTACGGAGATGAGCCGGATGTCCGAGCGCATCTCCCTGAGGAAGCGCCCGGCTCCCATGAGCGTCCCGCTCGTACCGACGCCGGCCACGAGGTGCGTGACTGCACCCTCGGTCTGCCGCCAGATCTCGGGCCCCGTGGTGCGGTAATGTGAGTCGGGATTGGCGCGATGGCCGTATTGATCGGGATACCAATAGCGCTCTGGAGCGGCCTCCGCCATCTCCCGTGCGCGACGTATAGCTCCGTCACTTCCTTCCAACGGGTCGGTTTCAATGACCTCCGCCCCGCAGAGGGCGAGCAGACGAAAACGCTCCGGTGAGGCGTTTGCGGGTACGCACACCGTCACACCGATTCGCGCCGCCGCCCCAAGCATGGCGTACGCCACGGCAGTATTACCGCTGGATGCGTCCAGCAGACGCCGGCTCGGGAGTGCGCCTTCCGCTATGCCGGCCCGCATGATCTCCCGTGCGGGCCGGTCCTTCACCGAACCCCCCGGGTTCAACCACTCGGCTTTGACGAAAAGCCGGGCTCCGGTGTCACCGACTGCTCCCGTGTTGACCGGCACCAGCGGTGTGTTGCCGACCAAGCCCCACAACGCCGGTTCGGTCGTGTTTGCCGTTGGAACACCAGTCGTAGCAACTCCCACCAAATAGTCCCCCAAAAAAAGAAAACCCACCTCGAACGTCGGAGGCGGGCGGCTGGTTACAACAATGAGTAGAGTTTATTCCTAGCCGTGTCCGACCTCCTCGGAGGGTTGAGGACAGCAGCAGGTGGCACCTGTCATCGGCAAGGTCACATGCGAAGTATGCATTGATGATACTTAAAGGGTTCCGTAAGAACCGTCAACCCGTGTGCTCGGGTGCTGGCTCTTGCAGCGGTGCGCCCGACGCTACGGCGTCATGACTGCGCCATAGCCCCCTATGGCTGAGATTGGAGGGATCGTGATTGGGAAAACTGCCTACGCCTTGGTGCTGGCTGCGTTGGTGCATGGCTGCTCGTCGGCGCCGGCAGACAGCAGCTACTTCCCGAGACCCGGCGACGATTGGGAGCATCGGGCTCCGGCGGACTTGGGAATGGATAGCCTGCTGCTTGCGGAGGCCGTGTCGTTCGCGATTGAGAACGAGCCCGACACCCCCCGCGATCTCGAATCGTGGATGCGATCGCGTGTGGGCGATGATCCGTACGGGGAGCTGATAGGCGACCTGAAGCCACGGGGAGGGCCCAACGGCTTGGTGCTGCGCCACGGTTATATAGTCGCCGAATGGGGCGACACTAGGCGGGTGGATGTCACGTACAGTGTGACCAAGAGCTTTCTCTCCGCCACGACGGGTCTTGCCCTGGCTGAGGGCCTGATTCGCGACATGCACGATCCGGTGGCGGACTACGTGAACGACGGCGGGTTCGACTCTCCCCACAACGCGCAGATCACGTGGCACCACCTTCTCCAGCAAACCAACGAGTGGGAGGGCGAACTATTCGGCAAGCCCGACGTGGCCGATCGGAGAAGAGGGCGCGATCGGCAGCTCCAGACCCCCGGTACCTTTTGGGAGTACAACGACGTGCGTGTGAACCGCACCGCGCTGGCCACCCTGAGGGTGTGGGGACGGTCGCTGCCCGATGTGTTGCGCGAGCGGATCATGGAGCCGATTGGCGCATCCGACAGCTGGGAATGGCACGGCTATCACAATTCCGACGTCGCAGTGAACGGTAGGACGATCAAATCGGTGAGTGGGGGTGGGCATTGGGGTGGTGGCATGTGGATCAACTCTCGGGATCAGGCTCGGTTCGGCTATCTGTACTTGCGCCGGGGCCGGTGGAAGGACGAGCAGCTGCTCCCCCAGGAGTGGATCGGCGCGACGACCACGCCAACGGAAATCCAACCGACTTACGGCTACATGTGGTGGCTCAATACGGGCCAGGAGCTGTGGGCGAGTGCACCGGCTTCGAGCTTCGCTGCCAGGGGTGGAGGATCCAACATCATCTGGATAGATCCGGAGCACGATCTCGTGGTGGTGATCAGATGGATCACGGGCAACGCGGTGGACGGGCTCTTGCAGCGCATTCTCGCGGCGGTGAGGGACGGGCGTGGAGAAGGGGCGTAGGTGCCCCGAATCCTGTTAGATTTCAATCTCGCAATAGGTCGTGAGCCTTAGCCGCATCGGGACGATAGCCAACCACAGGACGGTCAATGACACCCTGGATACGAAGGCTCGTGATAGCCAATGCGGCCATGTATCTCATCACGGCGTACACCCCAGCAGGGCCGATCCTGGCAAACCTGATGGCCTTGCGTCCCCACCCCCTCTGGGTCCTTCGGGCGCCGTGGACGCCCATCACCTACATGTTCGTGCACGCGAACTTCATGCACATCTTCTTCAACATGCTGGTGCTGTTCTTTTTCGGCCCGCGCTTGGAGATGCGTTTGGGAGGTGCCCGTTTCATCAAGTTGTACTTCCTGAGCGGCCTTGCCGGAGCGGTGCTTTCCATGGCCTTCCTGCTGGGGCCACCGGTTCCCATCGTCGGGGCGTCCGGCGCCGTGTACGGCGTCTTGATGGGGTTCGCCGTTCTTTGGCCTCGCGATGCCATCTACATCTGGGGCATCGTTCCCGTGCAGGCCCGATGGCTCGTGGGCGTGATGACGGCGCTGACGGTGTTCCAAGGATTCGGCGGTGGGCAGGACGGCGTGGCCCACTTCGCTCATTTGGGCGGGTTCTTGGGCGGCTACCTGTACATGAGGCGCATCGAGCAAAATGCCCCTCACCGCAAGTTCAAGGACCTGGCTTACGCCGCTGACCGGCGTCGTCCCGGGCGGGATGGGGAGGACATCCGTCGGTGGGCCAATATCCAACTCGAGGGCCTGCACGAGGTGAATCGTGACGAGGTGGAGCGGCTGCAGGCAAAGATAACGGAGCTGGGGGTGGCCACCCTGACGCTGGAAGAACGGGCCTTTATGAACCGTTTCTCGCGACAGTAGCGGGAGTGGGGAGTCGGGAGTCGGGGCAATCAAGAACCCACTCCCCACTCCCCACTCCCCACTTCCGAACACCGGGAACTATTTGCCGCGTTTTGACCTTTCATGGTATACCCGGGTCGTACCCTCCTTTGAGAAACCGGCCCGGACCAACCTTCTTGCTGCGCGATGAGTCCATGAGCGTGTCATTACTCAATGTAGAGCGAGCGGTATCGGAGCGTTATAGCCACGGGGCCGAGCGTCGGGAAGCCGAGCTGTGCTGCCCCGTAGACTACGACCAGCAGTATCTCGAGGTCATTCCCGAGGAGATCCTAGTAAAGGATTATGGTTGCGGGGATCCGAGCCGATACCTTCGCGATGGCGAAACCGTGTTGGACCTCGGGTCCGGCACCGGGAAGATCTGTTTCATCGCCAGCCAGATCGTGGGCCCCAAGGGCAAGGTGATCGGTGTGGACATGAACACCGACATGTTGGCCCTGGCGCGCCGGTACCAGAGGGAGGTCGGCGACCGAATCGGGTGGCACAACGTAGAGTTCAAGCGTGGCCGTATTCAGGATCTAGCCCTCGACCTTGACGCATTGGATAGCTGGCTTGGCGAGCATTCAGTCGATGATACGAGGACGCTCCATGTGTTGGAAGGCGAGCAGGCGAGGCTAAGGAAAGAAGAGCCTCTGATCTCCGCAGACTCGGTTGACGTGATCGTGTCTAACTGCGTATTGAACCTGGTGAGTGAAGCACAGAAGGTCACGCTCTTCCCCGAGATGTTTCGCGTTCTCAAGCGCGGCGGTCGCGCGGTAATCTCCGACATCGTTGCCGACGAGACAGTGCCTGATCACCTGAAAAACGATCCTGACTTGTGGAGTGGGTGCATTTCCGGTGCCATGACCGAAGCGGCCATGCTCGAGGCGTTCGAGGCTGCTGGTTTCTACGGCATCAGCGTACTCCAGCGTAGCGCTGAACCATGGCGCACCGTCGAGGGGATCGAGTTTCGCTCGCTCACCGTCGAGGCGTGGAAGGGAAAGGAGGGCCCGTGTTTCGAGACGAACAAGGCAGTGATCTACCGCGGGCCGTGGAGACAAGTCGTGGATGACGACGGTCACGTGTTCAGGCGGGGCGAGCGCGCGGCGGTGTGCGATAAGACCTTTGAGATCATGACGAGGGAGCCGTATGCCGGAGAGTTCGACCCGGTTCTTCCCCGGGAAGCGGTCGACATCGCCGATGCCCAACCGTTCGATTGCCAGCGCAAGGCGCCGAGGCATCCTCGAGAGACGAAGGGGATGGATTATTCGGCTACGACGGATGCATCCGGCGAGGCTTGTGACGGGCCGGACTGCTGTTAGTCGGCTCCAGGCTCTAATTTTTCAGCAGCTCTCTGAACGAGCTGGCCAGCTCCGGCCCTCCGCCCGTGTCCTCATGCTTGAAGAAGGCAAACCCGTCACTCCACTCTTGGTCGGACATCCAATCCGCCCAATCGTGTAACTCCGGTTCCGTGTATTCTAGCTTTCGCAGGCGCAAGTAGCCCCAGTCGGCGGTTGCAACTCTGGGGACGGATCCTTCGTCGGTTTCTGCGATCACCAGGGCTGCATTCGCCCCGTGCAGCGCCTCATACACGTCGTCGTCATACCATGATTCGTGGCGGAACTCGAACGCGGCGCGCCACCGCTTGGGGAGGAACGCGAGGAATGTCTCGAGTCGCTCCAGATCTTTCTTCAAGTTGGGCGGCAATTGGAAAAGGGTCGGGCCGAGCTTGTCGCGCAGAACCGAAGCGGTCTTGAGCAGGTAGCGCAACTCGTCTTCCGCCTCGGCCTTCAGCCGCTTGAAGTGGGTGATCTTGCGTGACGCCTTGAGGACGAATACAAAGCTGTCGGGAACCTCGTCGTACCAATTGACGAGTACTCGCTCCGACGGCATGCGGTAGAAGGTATTGTTGATCTCCACCCCGTTGAACTGCTGTCCGTAGTAGTTCAACATCTTGTTGGCAGCGATCTTCTCTGGGTAGAAGTTCCCCTTCCACTCCTTGTAGGAATAGCCGCTGGTTCCGACGAAGGCTCGCATTGTCCCATTCACCTGCCCGTGCGGCTAGTCGCGATCTGTCGTCGTCACCGGCTTCCGCAGGTGCTTGTTGAACCAGGTCAAGATCCGGTTCGAGACGTCCATCAGGAACTTGGGCTCTCGTGGACCGTGGGGCGTTCTGGGATACACCACCATCTCGGTGGGAACGCCACGCCGTTGCAGAGCCCGGTAGAACTCTTGGCCCTGGGTGAACGGCACCCGCAGGTCGTTGGCGCCGTGAATCACCTGCGTGGGCGTCGTGACGTTGGCGATGCGGTAGATGGCAGAGTGCTTCTCGTACTCCTCGTAATCGTTCCAGAACTCGCCGCCCATGTGGGCCACGATATAGTCGCCGATATCCGTCGTCGTGGTCATGCTCACGAGGTTTGGCAACCCCGCACCCATGCTGGCCGCCTTGAACCGATTCGTGCGCGTCACGGCGAACGACGTCATGTATCCCCCATAACTCCAACCCATCAAGAGCAAGCTGTCGGGGTGCGCGACGCCCATGTCGATGACGTGGTCCACACCCGCCATCAAGTCGTCCATGTCGCCGAAGCCCCAGTCCTTGACGTTCGCGTAGCGAAACTCCTTGCCGTAGCCGGTACTGCCCCGGGGGTTCGGGCGCAGAATCGCCACACCCTCTTGGGCGAATTGCTGGATCATGTAGATGCTCGGTCCACCTGTGAACGACTGGGTGAACGCGCCGGCGGGACCGCCGTGGACATTGAGCACCAGCGGGTACCGGCGTCCCGGTTCGTAATCCACGGGGTACGTGAGCAACCCTTCGATGGTGTACACTCCGTCTTGGGATCTCCAGGAGAGGAGTTCCGTGCGGCCCATGGTGGGGCGGGGGACGTGGGCGTGGACGTCCGTCAACTTACGCTTGCCGAAGTGGTCCACCGGCGAGACATACACGTCGGCTGGCGTGTATGTGTTCTGCCAGGTGAACGCCATCATGGAGGCGTCCCCGTTGAGGGACACGGAGCGGGCCACGCCGTCGCCCTCGAGAATGACGGAGCGGGAGCCGCCGTCCACGGGCAACGACTGCAACCCCGTGGTGGTGCCGAAGATCTCGGCTACCAGTAAGTTGCGGCTGTCCCCGGTCCACCCCACTATGTTGGGACTGCGATCGCGGGTCTCGGCGAGCTTTCGGGGCGTGCCGCCGCCGGCCGCAATGACGTAAACATCGTTCAGGCTGATGGGTTCCGGTCGGTCGCCGGAGGAGGTAAACGCAATCCAACGGCCGTCGGGGGAGTAGCGGGGACCGTTGTGGACACCGTCGGAGACCACCAACGGTGTGACCGCTCCACTGTCGGCCGGAACCGTGGAGATATCTGCCGCCATGAACCCCGTGTTGATTCGTGGGTCGGGTTGATGGGAGAAGACGATGGTGCGTCCATCCGGCGACCAGTCGAAACTCTGAACGTGGAAGTCTCCCGCGGTGAGGCGCCGGGTCTCCCGCTCGCCCGACGCTCCCGGCTCGACCTCCACGGTGTAAAGATGGTTGTACTTGAAGTTTTGGTCGACGAGGATGACGTCGCGCTTCTCTTCCTTCGCCTTCTTTTCTTCCTCCGTCTCCGGATCGACCATCGCGTACGTGAAGTGGGTACCGTCGGGCGACCAGCGAAACGCCCCTACGCCGGGATCCGCTTCGGTGATCTGCTGCGCCTCCCCGCCCATGAGCGGCATGATCCAAATCTGGTTCTTGCCGCTCCGTGAGCTCGTAAAGGCCAGGT
>Ga0209980_10002306_pt1 | contig 10433 bp, 7 predicted proteins | sample CR02metaG_FD_183611 | JGI IMG/M metagenome (GOLD analysis project Ga0209980, IMG submission 183611) | Deep subsurface microbial communities from Mariana Trench to uncover new lineages of life (NeLLi) - CR02 metaG (SPAdes) (version 2) | ecosystem: Environmental > Aquatic > Marine > Ocean trench >... | reverse complement strand
CGCAAAAGCTTCCTACAGCCAGCATCAACTCAATGGGGTTGCGATAGGCGTTAACTAGAATCCCGTCATTGGGATGTCCCCAGAAACGGCGGGCTACTTGTTCATGATTGGGATTCGCTGCGGGATGAAAGCAGATTGGCACACCCAGTCGTTCGGTTTCACGCCACAGAGGGTCAAAATAATAATCATGAATGTGTCTGCCATTGACCGGTTCCGAAACCAGTGCGAGACTCACTGCGCCCAGTTCATTGACCGCGCGGCGGGCCTCATCCACGGCTAGATCCACATCGTGTAAAGTGATCAGGGCGGAAGGTTTTAATCTCTGGGAATTCTCTTTACAAAAATCTGATATCCAACTGTTCCATGCACGGCACAAATCGGTAGCATACTCTGGTTCAAAGTCATCGTTGGTGTGAATGGGGCTGGTGCGGAACAATACGGCGATATCCAAACCTTCCACGTCCATCGCCCTTAGTTGGGATGCAGCATCATAGTCACACCGAAGCGCTTCCTGGTACCGGTCTGCCACTGCATCAAGACCTGGTGAACTTTCTGACTCCTGTGTGGAGGTGCCTTTGGCCGATGCCCCATTGGCAAGGGTAAATTTGACCGGTCCGTGCTTCTTTCTTGGCTCCGCGCGTGGTATACGGTCCTCCCATTTTGGATTCATATACCTTAAATAGAGGTCGTGGGGTTCAAATACATGCATGTCGCTATCTATAATTCTGAAACCGTTCTGTGCCATGATTTCCTCCTCCTTGTCCGGCAAGCCGAATTGCAAGGGCTCCCAATGGAAAGGGTTTGAGATGATTTCCCGTCATATATTGATGAACTATTGGGGCTTTTATCGTGCCCGCGAACTGCTGTCAAGTCGCCGTTTCTTGAACTTTTGGACAGTTCGGCTAGAACAATATAGATCTGGAGATGATGGAATGAAAAAGCTATGCTTTGGACAGTGAAAATAATGCCTCAGGGACTAGTAGTTGCCAAGCGATGGTGCGCCGGCTTGACCTGAAATCGCTCTGCTGGTAGGGAAACGGGTAATCAAGGCGACCTTATTTGATTTGATAGCACACATCGAGGAGGGATCGAAATTTGGCTACGCTGGGTGAAGATACAATCAAAAAGGTGGCAAGGGACCTGTACACGGCGGAAAAAGAGCGCCGGACCTTGCGTCCTTTGACGGAAGAATTTGCGGGGATTGAAATCGCAGATGCCTATCGCATTCAGCTGTCCCTGATCGAGATGAAGAAAGCGGATGGGGCAAAGGTGGTGGGAAAGAAGATTGGCCTAACCAGCAAGGCCATGCAAAAGATGCTCAACGTCGATCAGCCGGACTACGGGCATATCTTCGAAGGCATGATGGTGGAGGATGGAGACCGTTTCCCAACAAAAGAACTGATCCAGCCAAAGATCGAACCGGAAATTGCCTTCATCCTGGATCGTGACCTCAAAGGTCCTGGAGTGACAACCATTCAGGTCCTGGTAGCGACGGCTTTTGTCCTGCCCGCGCTGGAGATTATCGACAGTCGGATCGAGGGCTGGAAGATCAAACTCTGCGATACCATCGCCGATAACGCCTCCTCGGCCCGTGTTGTCCTTGGCGGCCCTCCCAGGCGTGTGGATCAATTGGATCTCAGGTTGGTGGGGATGGTGATGGATAAGAATGGCGAGGTCGTTCAGACAGGGGCCGGGGCTGCTGCCTTGGGTCATCCGGCCAATGCCGTGGCATGGCTGGCGAACGCAGTGGGAATTTTCGGGGTGACCTTGAATGCTGGTGAGGTCATTATGCCGGGGGCCCTATGCGGTGCGACAGATGTCGCGGAAGGAGACACGATCCGCGCATGCTTTGACGGCCTGGGTTCGGTCTCGGTCCGTTTTGTATAGAGGAGGCTCAATGGAGAAGGTAAAAGCTGCGATCATTGGCTCTGGAAATATTGGCACGGATTTACTCTATAAGCTCAAGCGAAGCAATATCTTGGAACCCACCATCATGGCCGGGATCATACCCGAGTCGGAGGGTCTGGCGCGGGCGCGTAAGGAGGGATTGGTCACGACCCATGAAGGCATTGAAGGGTTGCTGCAGCTAGCTGACCAATTCGATATTGCCTTTGAAGCCACCACCGCCAGGGCCCATATGGAAAATGCCCCCTTGCTCAAAAAGGCAAACAAGATCGCTATTGATCTCACACCTGCAGCCGTGGGCCCTTACGTGATTCCCCTGGTAAATCTCAACGAACATTTGGGTGAGCCCAATGTCAATCTCGTTAGCTGTGGGGGACAGGCCACGGTGCCTTTTGTTCATGCCATGCGTGAGGTGGCACCAGTTGAATATGCAGAAATCGTGGCGACCATTGCCAGCAAAAGCGCCGGGCCCGGTACGAGGCAAAACATTGACGAGTTTACGGATACCACAGCACGGGGATTGGAAAAAATCGGTGGGGCCAAGCATGGGAAGGCCATCATTGTTTTGAACCCGGCAGAGCCACCGATCCTGATGCGTAATACCATCTATGGGATTGTGGAAGAGACTGATCCGGAAAAACTTCTGCGTTCCATTGAAAGAATGCTCACTCGGATCAAAGAATACGTACCGGGCTATCGACTGCGGGCCAAACCACTCATCGAAGACGTCCCCGACGGAAAGAAAAAAGTGACCTTATTTGTCGAAGTGGAGGGAGCGGGGGATTATCTACCGAAGTATGCCGGTAACCTCGATATGATGACCTCGGCGGCTGTGAAGGTGGGAGATGAGATCGGCAAACACCTGTTGGCAGGGACCTGGAAGAAAAAGGATAACGTGGAGGCACGAGCATGAGTGATAAGGTAAAGATTCATATATTAGACAGCACATTGAGGGACGGAAGCCATGCTCTGGCGCACCAGTTTACCGCGGAGCAGGTGACGAACGTGGTCAAGGCACTGGACGATGCCGGCGTTGAAATCATTGAAGTGTCCCATGGGGATGGACTGGGCGGCTCGACCGTTACCTATGGTTTCTCGAAACAGTCTGAATTGGAACTGCTCAAAGCGGCCTCCTCTGTCATTAAAAAAGCAAAACTAGCCGTGTTGCTTCTCCCAGGGATCGGGACAAAAGACGACCTGAAAATGGCCGCTGACTTTGGGGCAAAGGTCGCGCAGATTGCAACCCATGTCACCGAGGCGGATATCTCGGAGCAGCATGTCGGGGTGGCAAAAAAGATGGGGATGGAAGTTATCAGCATGCTTATGATGTCCCACATGGGCTCCCCGGAAAAGATCGCAGAGCAGGGGAAGCTCGTAGAAAGTTATGGGTCCGACGTGGTTTTAGTGACGGACTCCGCAGGAGCGCTTATGCCCCACAGCGCCAAAGAACGGATCGCGGCCCTGCGCGCAGCCGTTAAGATCGATATCGGTTTTCACGGCCACAACAATCTCTCCCTCGCTGTGGCTAATAGTGTTGCTGCCATTGAAGAAGGAGCCCGTTGGCTCGATGCCTGTACCTGCGGCCTGGGTGCCGGATCGGGGAATACACCGACGGAAGTGATCGCTGCCGTGCTCGATAAGCTGGGCTATGAGACGGGCATCGATTTGTGGAAGATTATGGATGTGGCCGAGGAAATCGTGCAACCGATCATGCCCAAGCCCGTCAGGATAGGTAAGGTAAGCCTGACCATGGGATACGCAGGAATCTATTCGAGTTTTTTACTCCACGCGGATCGGGCCGCTGAAAAATTCGGCGTGGATGCCCGAGACATCTTGGTCGAGTTGGGCAAGCTAAAGCTGGTTGGCGGCCAAGAGGACCAGATTGTGGAAGTGGCCCTGGCCCTGGCGGAAAAAAAGAAGCAGGTTCCAGGGAGGGAAAACTTACAGACCTGAACCTCAAGCAGGAGGCTGCAAAGCGTCAAAAGCTACTAACCGTAGATTTACGCCGAAAAACATTTCTATAATTAAGAACTAACCGCAGATTCACGCCGATTAACGCAGATAATAGTCCTCATGCCCTTCGGGCATGTTTCGGCCTCCAGGCCGAAAAGCTAACTGCGTCGATCTGCGGATAATCTTCCTCATTCATGTTGCTAACTTCGATCCTCTATTCTCTATCCTCGGCCCTTATTCTTTCCCACTCAGTCCTCAGCACTTGCTACTCAGCACTGTTCGACCTCAGCGTGCTCTGCGTTGATCTGTGGCTAATAACTCTTTACGGGCTTGGCTCAGCCAAAGACTGATCCGTCTCAGCTCGAGGCTGATCCGTCCTCCGGTGGACTCTGGCGGAGTCTTGGCGCGAAAATCCTTACCTGAAATTCCTATCTAAGTCTTAGTTTTTTCCAACGAGCCTTTATCCATTGCTGCCTCTTCCCTTTTCTGTCCCCTCATTAGTGATGTGCCCAGGGCAAGAGTAATGATTATGAGCGCGATCCTGAAGGTATAGTTCAACGAAGACACAAAGGCCTGAGGGTCGTCGGTCGTCGCGCCGCCGCTCTGACCCGTATAATACTGGTAAATGGTGGTCATTAAGAAAGTAGCAAATGATATTCCCATCATATGGCCAAGATTGAAACAGACCTGTATGGTTCCATTGGCAAAACCGCGATCCACCTTCGGCACCGAACCCATAATGGCACCATGATTGGGTGCGTTGAACAGTCCGTTCCCAAGTCCCCCGAAGGCCAACATCAATGCCGGCAATGCCCAGTGAGAGTTGGGCCTGAGCAAGGTGCCAACCAGGATAGAAGAAAACATCATAATGAGCCCGGCCGTTGCGGGAATTCTCGGTCCGATACGGTCTGCCACATGCCCGCTGATGGGTGCTAGGGTCACGGTGAAGATGGGAGCGGACATAAAAAGAATTCCCATAAACGTGGGTGATAGATGCAAGACCTCCTGCAAATAAAAGGGCAGCAGGAAGCCTTGCAACCCATGGGTGAATGATACGATCAGTAATGTGATACAGCTGAACGTAAACAGGCGGATCTTGAATAGGTGGAGATTGATAATGGGGCTTGAGGCCTTCAATTCCCTGGTCAAGAACGCCAGGAAAAAAATTGGGAAGCCAACGTAGGTTAGAAGCGAAATTTCAGGCCCTAGGGCCTCCCGAATACGGGGGTTCAACAAGAGAACCAGAGAAGTCGAGGTCGCTACCAAGAGGGCTGACCCGAGGTAATCGATGGGCTGTCTCTTCACCAGATGAATGGATCGGTTCCTATTGATAAACGCGAGAATTCCACTCAGAGTCGCCAGCGGTACCAGAAAAAAGAAAATCACTCGCCAATGAATATAGTCGATAATGAGGCCCCCAATGGTGGGACCAAGGAGGAAGCCTGTGTGAAAGGCAGTGGTCATGAGGCCTTGTACCTTACTGCCTTGATCATCTGGTACGGCCTCTGCAGCAAGTGCCCGCCCTACGGATTGGGTCATGGCTGCACCCATTCCCTGGAGCATTCGGAATTGAACCAACTGCAAAATGTTTTGAGACAATCCACACAAGAGGGATCCTACAGCAAATATCCCAAATCCAACCGAGTACAGTTTTTCCCTGCCAAACATGTCACCTATTCTGCTGAAGATCAGCACGAAACCGAGGTTTGAGAGGCTAAAGGAGATGAGTGCCCAGGACACCCCGGCAATATCCGTGTCGAGGGCGTTAGCCACAGTTGGGAGCGAGATACCAAATATCCGTGATGACGTGCCGGCGATAAAGTTCCCCAGCATCGTGTTACAGAGAAGTAAATAATTGATACGCGGATCCACGAATAGGATTCCTTTCCAAGGCCACCATACCGGATGAGCGTCGCAACCGTCAACAAAGCGTGTTATGACAGATCATGATCGCAGCTTCGAGACGGTACTGTCACGGTAGAACACTCCGGTGAAGCAACCTGCACACTGAGATCAATGTTATAAAGAATCCAATTGAATGAAATCTCACAGCCCGACTAGCAGTCGTCTGCTGTTCTACAGTACCACCGCCCTCTGGAACTTGACCAATGGCATGATGATGATATTGGTCCCCCTTTATGCCGTGTCATTGGGCTTCTCTGTCCTAAAGATAGGCAGCGTCATTGCACTACCGGTACTGGCGATGTTGGGAATTCGATTCGTAGGAGGGGCACTCTGTGACCGTTTTGGTGAGCGTTTGATTCTGCAGCTCTGTTACTTGTTTTCCGTGTTCTCGGTCCTTTTATTGCTTCAAGCCAAAGGTTTCGGTTCTTTGTTCATTAGCCAGGCCGTGGCCAATTGTTCCCGAAGTATTTTCTGGACAGCCTCCCAATCAATGACCACGCAGCTCCCAGGACCCAGCGTAGGGAAAAAACTCGGCCACCTTTCCGCCTGCAATCATGTGGGCATTCTTCTTGGGATAAGCATTGGGGGCGCTTTAGCCGCCTTTCTGGGCTATTACGGATCGTTTCTAGTGTTGATAGGTGTGTCCGTGATCTGTGTGCTCCTTGGACTATTTCTTCCCCGTGTGGAGAGAAAACCGAGTGGCAGGACTGTATGGCAGATTACGGCGGGCATTGGACGTTTTGTTCGGTATCCACGAGTGTGGCTCGGCATTTTTGCTTCCTTTGCCGCAGCCCTACCTTCGACACTTACCCAATCACTCTTTCCGGTCTATTTGTCCCAGTTGAACTATGGTGAGCAGTGGATAGGACTCACGATATCAGGCCGTGCCTTGGGAATGATTGCAATAGTTCTGATACTGGGCCCATTGATCACTGCGCCCAGGCTTATGGGATTCTTTGTTCTGGGAACGACTGGCCTGGGCATCTTCGTAGCTGCTAGTGGTCTACTGGACGAACTTTACCTTCTTGGGCCCTGTATTGTTGCCGTGGGGGCCGCCGGCGGCGTGTTGGATCTGTGGTATCAGGTGCAGGCCACTGAGTTGAGTGAGGTAAGGGATCGATCTATGGCCATGGCCACCACCTCACTGGGCTGGCCCTTATCCCTCATCATAGCTCCCTTGCTGCTTGGCTGGCTCGTAGACACAAAGGGTTTCCAATTTACCTTTGTGGTTACGGGAGTGTTCTTCCTTTTGGTGGCCGTAGGAAGCCGCCTGTGGTATTTGGGGGTCCGACAGAAGGCTGCGTTAAAATCAGATTTAGGGTGAAAAGATCTTCCGGTTGAAAAATCGCCCTTACCTAGAGTTCTAGCAGTTGACCCCGATCCGAAAAAAGAGACCGTGAATAATGAACTTTCTCTCTCGTGATTTTCTGTATCATCGTGGGCTTTCCAAAAACACCTATAGGGGAACCTGGAATCGGTCTAACGTCTGAAGTCTCGGGTCGTTGTGCCTAGGGTTTCAGTCGTACTTCGCATGGAAAAGAATTTCGGATCGGGGTTGACTGCTTTCAACTCCGAGTAGGAATCGACTCCTCGGTGAGATCCCAGGTATCTGGAACGAAAAGGTCTCTAGGACTCATCTTTCTCGCGCTTACACCCTGGTTATAACAGTAGGTGAGAAATTTTTCGACGACATGCGAGTTCCTCTTCAATCCATAAGCCCAGGGATCTCCTTGGAAAACCTTTTCCTCTTCATCGAGATACGGGTTTTTCCACACGATACTCAAACTCAAGTCCCTCTTTAATTTTTCCTGCCCCATTCTCTTGGATTGCACAAAGAGCTCAAAGAGTTTGCGGGCAAGGTCAGGATGCTGTTCCACCACAGATTTGCGGGCGACCAGAATATGCATAATCGGAAATATCCTGGTTTTTTTAAAATAAGACATTTCCTCGTCTCGATAATTCTCGAAAAGTCTCTTGATACCCTTGCCGCCCTTAAGAAATGAGTTTGGCAATACGAGGGTGCCAATGGCATCGACTTTGCGTTCAACTAATGCCGAGTCTAAGATGTCAAACGGGTCCTTGCCATTCTTTTCGAGCCAATGAATCGTGGTGCCGTCCCTTGGTTTGACCTCATCCTTGCCCCCGCCAGTATCCCAATGGTGCAGCTGGGGTGCATACCAGCCGGTATTTTTCGGCGATATATTATACTCCTCAACCAGGGTGCCTCGAATCCATATGGCGGCGGTTTGGACCCATTCAACGAACGCGATTCGCTTTCCTTCAAGATCCTCGGGCCGTTCGATTTTGGAAGAGGTATTGAGGAAAATAAAGCTGTGGCGAAAGATTTTGGAAGGAAATACGGGTATGGCGATAAAATCGCTGTTGTCTCTTGAGGTGTAATAAACATGTTCGGCAAAGGAGAATTCAGCAACGTCGAATTCGCCGTTAAACATTCGGGTGAACAAGAGTCTTGGCCGCTCAATTTGAGTTACCTCCAGGTCCACCCCGGAAGGTTTTACTTGTCCATGAATAATGGCCGCTGTTCTGTCATAATTCCGGCATGCAAGGGTAATCTTGTAAGGTTCCATCTTGACCTCCTATTTAGGTAAACGACTAGAGAAGTTTCCTGAACAAATAGATTGTTTTACGTAAGGGCTTTTTCCTCCCTTTCGACCACGCGCTTTTGTCCCCTCATGAGGGAAGGTATCAAGGCCGTTGAGGCAATAATGAAACCCACAAAAAAGGTGGCATTCAAGGAAGAAACGAAGGCCACTGGATTGTCGGTGGTCACTCTAGCAGCCTTCTGGCCCGTATTTATTGGATAGGTAAGGGTCATAAGCAAAGTCGTAAAAGAAAGCCCAACAATATGACCCAGGTTAAAGCAGACGTTTATAGCTGCGTTAGCGAAGCCCCGGTACTGGTTCGGTACGGAACCGATCATTGCCCCGTGGTTGGGGGCATTAAAGATTCCTGAGCTGATGCCTGTGAAGGCTAGCATGGCGGCGGGAACGATCCAATGGGAGTCGGGCCTTAGCAGGACGCCGATGAAGACGGAAATCATCATTATGATGATGCCTGCGGTGGCAGGTATCCTTGGCCCGATGCGATCGGCCACATGGCCGCTAATGGGTGCCAAGGAGACGGTAAAAATTGGCGCAGACAAGTACAAAATACCCATAAACGTCGGAGAGATGAAAAGAACCTCCTGTAGATAAAAGGGAATGAGAAGACCTGCCATGGAATGCGTGAATGAAACAATCAAAAGAGTGATGGAGCTAAAGGTGAACATACGAATCTTGAAAAGAGAGAGATTGACGATAGGACTGGGGAACTTGAGTTCCCTCATCAGGAAAGCAAATAGGAGCGTGGGGAATGCGAGATAGATGGGGATGGTGAATGCGTGTGGCAAGGCCAACCGAATCCGCTGGTCCAGTACAAGAATCAGAGAAATGGTTAGTGTAATTAAAAGGAAGGCGCCGAGATAATCGATGGGTTGTTTTTTTGCGGGCCGTGAGAAGGTCTTCATCTGCCAGAAGGCAAGGGCAGAACCCACAACAGCTATGGGAACGAGAACAAAGAAAACGGCCCTCCATTGGATATAGTCAATAATTAGCCCTCCAATAGTAGGACCCAAAAGAAAACCTGTGTGAAAGGCAGTGGTCATGAGCCCCTGAACCTTGCTTTGTTGATTTTCAGGCATGGCCTCAGCGGCCAGTGCCCTCGACACCGATTGGGTCATGGCGGCTCCGATACCCTGTAAGGTTCTGAACAGGATCAACTGAAGAATGTTTTGGGATAAGCCGCAGAGGAGCGAGCCCAGGGCAAAGATGGCAAACCCTATCCCGTATAATCTCCCTCTACCATAAATGTCACCCAGGCGTCCGAACACCAGGGCCAAGCCCAGACTTGTGAGGCTGAAGGAAATGAGAGCCCACGACACGCCCGCGAGATCCGTATCCAAGGCATTGGCCACCGTCGGAAGGGAAATGGAAAATATTCTTGATGCCAGCCCGGACATAAAGTTTCCAAGCATGGTATTACAGAGGAGTAAATAATTAATGCGTGGATTCAAGGGCGGTATCCTTTCACGGGCCACCATAGCGGATGCGTGTCGCGAACGTCAATAAAGGATCTTTAACGGGTCATCATGGCTGACCTGACACGAGACTACGGCTGTAGCAAACTCCGCATGCAGAGCGCAATTCAGTACTGAGTTACGAGGACTGAGCATTGGGAGTAGGCAGTAGGACAGGGGGCAGGAAGCAGGCAGACATCCGACCACGGATTTGCTGCGCACTGCCAACTGCTTACTGCTCACTTCTCTGAGCGCTATGCGCCATGCGCCGTGCTGTTATCAATCTGCGAGAATCGGCGTGAATCTGCGGTTAACCCCGATCCGACATAAATGGGTCGAAAAATCATCCATGCTGAGCACCAGACCAGTCCGAAGAGTGGTTTGCACCATGTAATCCGAAACTCACCGTCGGTGGAGTTACGGAACAAGCTCCCCTAAGGCTAAAACTCTTGCAGCATGCACACTACGGTTGCGTATCTCGAGGTTTTTTTGTCGGATCGGGGTTAATTGCTGGTGATTCCCTTGCACTCTGTGCTTTTCTATTCCCTTTCCGAGGCTGATAGCTGACTGCTGATAGCTGGTTTTCTGAAGTCGT
>Ga0209980_10002305_pt1 | contig 10435 bp, 7 predicted proteins | sample CR02metaG_FD_183611 | JGI IMG/M metagenome (GOLD analysis project Ga0209980, IMG submission 183611) | Deep subsurface microbial communities from Mariana Trench to uncover new lineages of life (NeLLi) - CR02 metaG (SPAdes) (version 2) | ecosystem: Environmental > Aquatic > Marine > Ocean trench >... | reverse complement strand
GGAGCAACGCCGGCGCGCTCAGTTCAAGCAGCCGTTGCAGGATATGGAGCATACCAGCGCAATTAACCTGCGTTCGCATGTCGCAGCGCAGATTCGCGAAACCCTGAATGGCAATACGATGGGCGTCGATGCTGGCGAGGTGATTGAGGATTTGTTCAGCACCATGCGTTCGCCGATTGCCGGCTACCGAAAAATGATCTGGACGACGGCGCGGGGCGATACCGGCCACTGGAACGCCGATCCGGCAAAGGCGCGGGATATGCGCGTGGTCAACGAATTTCGCGAGGCTAGCCCCGGTGTTCCGATGCGTGTCCTTTTGTTCGACGTTCCCATGACACATTACGGACACATCGAGAAACCCCGGCAGCTGGCGGGCGGACTCGTGGCGGCGTTGCGCTGGCTTACCACTCCGTGACGGAGTCGGTCCAGTCGACTGATCAGAATCAGTGAACGATTCTTACAAATTGCGATGCGGGTCGAGAGGGGAGAAGAAAAATGTCAACTGATCGAAGAGAGTTCATTTTTGCAGGTGCAGCAATCTCCGCGGGCTCGCTTTTTGCGTCCAACTCGATAGCGGCGACTTCGTCGGGTCACACAATCGAAATTCCAGGCGCTGGGGCGCTGGTACCGGGCAACATGCCGACAGGATTCTCGAAGTCGGAGATGGAGCGTCGCTGGAAAAAGGCTCGAGAGTGGATGAAGAAGGAGGGGTTCGATTGCCTGCTCGTGCCGGCACGGCCCCAGGGCAGCGCTGACGTCAAGTGGCTGTCCGAGAGCGTCGCGAACTGGGTCGTTTTTCCTCTCGATGGAAAGCCCACCCTGATCTTTCGGAGACGCCAGGAACGGGACGAAATTCACGAGAAGTCGCCGGTTGAGTTCGACCTGCGCATAAGCCGCTTCAATCGTTCGCAGCTGCTAATCGATCGCCTCAAGGAGCTCGGCATGCAGAATGCACGCATTGGTGTCGGCAATCTGTCGGGGCAAATGCGTAATGACGAGGGTGGCGTCAGTTTCATCACGATGTCCAGACTCAAAGAAGCGCTGCCGAAGGCGAAATTCGATACGGCCGTCGAGTTGCTGATGAGGGTCAAGCTTCAGCGCGGCCCGGAGGAGATCGAAGTCTTGCGACTCGTCAGCCGTGTCAGCGAGCTGGCGGTCCGGGCAATTGTCGAGACCGCCGGTCCCGGCGTTATGCAGCGAGATGTCTGGTTCCACGTATTCAAGACACTCCTCGACGCCACGGGCGAGGCCGTCTCCGCGAATTCGATTCGTGCCGGACATGAGGCCAACACTGCAAGAGGACGGCCGCTCAACGAGGCATTGCAAGCCGGGCAGATATGCGGCCAGGAGTTGTCCGGATCTCTTCTCGGCTACCGCTCACAGGTGAATCATGCCATGTGCATAGGACCGCCCGCGCCGCGCCACTGGGAATCCGCGTTCAAATATTGTGTCGAGATTTTTCATACCTTGTTGGATGCGGCCAAGCCTGGTGTGAGCTTTCAGGAGTACAGTGAACTCTATCGTAGTAAGGTAGAGGAGAGAGGTACAGCCTGGTGGGGCGTCGTTTATCATACCGGCGGTGCCTCAGGCGACGGTCCTCGCATGGGACCGACCCGCCCGGACGAAAACAGCGATCTGCTGATACAGCCCGGGATGGTATTTACAATAAAGCCGCGATTCGCTATCGAAGGTGTGAGGGCTCCGTCGGCGCAAATCGGCGACCCTGTCCTCATAACCGAGACGGGCGCCGAGCGCCTCGGCCGGCGGAAGCTCGAGCAAATTACGCTGGGCGCCTGAGCCGGCTATCTATTAATAAAGGCTGTCGATGTATCCGCTCTCGTCCAATTCCCGGACGAAGCTGTCGTCGTAGAAGTGCTCTGATGTGTACTTCCGCATTTCGTGGCTGTCGTAGACCTCCATTACCCTTTTTATGCCCTCATAAGGTGGATAAGGCTTGCGTGGCATCTTCTCAACCTCGAGATAAAAATGCTCCAGCAATTTTGGGTCTTTCAGTTGGTACCATTTTCTGAGGGTGCGGAAAGTTGCCTGTTTATCATTTTTCAGCATGGCGATCGCTTGCACGGCACTTCTGACGAAACGCCGGGCTGTATCCCTGTTGTCTTCGAGCCAACTACGATCTACGAGGAACGCGGAGCCTGCGACCGGTAATTGGTATTCCTGCAGATCAACGAGAACTTTAAAACCTGCATCGACGGCCATGGTTGCGTGAAGCTCCGGAGCAATAAACGCGTCGACATGACCTTGTTGCAACGCATCGACACCCAGCCCACCGGCGATCATCGACCAGTCAAGAATCGGGTCCCAGCCCATCGCCTCAGCGAAGCTGATGGCGACGAAGTGAGTGACGGCGCCATAGCCGGAATAACCGATTCGCTTACCCTTGAGCTCCTCCGCGGAACTAATATCGGAACGGCCTACAATGCGCCAGCGCGAGGATAGATGTGTGGAGCCGAGTATCATGGGATCCCATCGGCCGGCTCGGGTAGTCAAGCCGACGATCGTTGGGCAAGCGCCGCCGATTTTGATCGGTGTCTGAGTATCACCTTTAAGGACAAATTCCTCCGGGACATCGACCCCGCTCCGACGTATGATTTCGACGGAGCCGCGGGTAAATACGGGAGTGACATTTAGCCCGTTTTTCTCGAAAATCCCTTCTTCGTAGGCCAGCACAAACGGAAGCTTGTTCAGAGAAACATCTCCCATTAGCAGTTTCAGTTCGGTAAGTTGCTCTTGCGAATTGGCGGGAAACGCCGCTAACACTGTTATTACCGAAAACAGGCCGGCCAGCATAATCGTACGACTCCGCATCGCAGCATTTACTCGACAACGATTTGAAACATGATGTCCCATATCTTCACCCCCGTGACGACGCCTGTGATGCTACGTTTTTCTCATTCAATATTGCTTAAAATGTTGACGACGTCAGCGTGACATCCGCCTGTGACCATACCAGCGCAAATCTGTCCACAACCTCGGTCGGGTCCTTACCCTGAGCTTTCAGGCTTTCTATCAGCCCGAACATCGCCCAGCCATTGCGCGGATAGTCTTTGAGGTCTCTACGATAAACGGACTCGGCCTCCTTGGCCTGGCCGGCGGCGAGAAGCGCCTTTCCGAGTGAATGACGGGTCGGGTAATACCAGAACGGCGGCTCCGTGTACTGCAATTCGTCCTGGGTCGTTACGGCAATCTCAAAATGCGCGACTGCGTCATCAGCATTGCCATCCGCAAGCGCGATTTCGCCGAGCACGAGTTCGTCTGCGATTTTGAGAAGACTGGTGGCGGGATAGTAGATCGTGTCCAGGAAGTGCACATCGCTCGCATCGCGTAACGGGACGAGTTTCTCGCGTTCCGCACGTGCTTCATCAAGCTCGCCCTTTCTTGCATACGCCGTCGCCCGCACGTAATGCCAGATGCCATTCGAGAATTCGAGATATTCCGGCGGCTGCGGTTCAGCAAGAACCTCGTCCCAGCGGCCGAACCGCGTCAGCGCGAGGAGGGGGATCGTATTGAAGAATTCGACCCCCGGAAACTGGTCGATCATCTCGAGTTGAACGTTCGCCGCCACCTTGCGTGCCGCTTCGATCGCGATCTCGCTGCGGCCCTCCATGCTGGCCGCGGCCCACAAGAAATGAATGTTGTGCGGATAGTAAGAAGCCGGATAAAAACCCTGGGCGTTGCACTGCTCGATGTACGCCTCATCCACTGCCGCCGCTTCAATGTTAGCTGCGGAGGCATCGTGATAGCGGCCAACCCGCCAGTAGATGTGGGCAGGCATATGCACGAGGTGGCCGGCGCCCGGAACGAGATCGGCCAGGGTATCGGCTGGCGCCTCAGCGCGTTCAGGGCTCGAGGAAGCTTCGACCGCGTGTATATACAGATGAATTGCGAGCGGATGTGCGGGGGAGCGCTCCAGCACCGTTTCAAGGACTGCCAATACCTCTTCGGTCAACGGTTTCGGTTTCTCCGGATCGAGCCAGTAGTCCCACGGCATCGTATTCATCATAGATTCGGCAAAAAGTGCGGCTGCGTCGTCATCATCAGGATACTTGTGATTCAGCTTGCGCATGGCATCGACATAAGCCAGATCAAGCGGTTCCCTGTCGGTCGACGGGTCTCCGTTATAGCGAACGGCCAATGCCTCGATGTAATCGTTTTCCCTCAGGCTAACGCGGTCTTTCAATGTCAGCGCTTTTTGTATTGCCGTATGTGCTGTGACGCGGTCCTCGTCCGACATGACGACCTTGCCATTGCTCGTGACATTGATATTCGGGCCCGATGCCAGAGCTTCTCCCCAGTAACACATGGCACAGTTCGGATCGAGTCTCTGCGCCGCACGGAACGATCGCACGGATTCCGCGTGGTTAAATGCGAAATCGATGATCAGTCCCTGGTCGAAATAGCGCTGTGCGCCGGGATTCGAGCTTGTGATGGAGTGATGATGGTTACCCATGCCATCGAATAGCGGTGCACCGGCACGGGCGATAAGTTTTGCATCCGGATTCAGGGGCGCGGAGACGCCAGCGTCATCCTGAGAACAGGCGACAATGCTGCATGCGGCGATCATCAGCAGGAAAATACGATAAGCCTTCATGTCTTTCCCCCTTTTTTAGTAGCAGAGGTTCCTTAGTTTAATCCCCGGCGTTCGAGGAGTGGCTCGATCAGTGGTGGCCGGCCACGGAAGTTTATATAAAGTTCCATCCCAGGTCGCGTGTTGCCCTTGCTCAGTATGTGTTCGCGATAACGGGCGGCGGTATCCGTATCCAGCAAACTGGTCTCTTTGAAGGCCTGGAATGCATCCGCATCGAGGACCTCGGACCACAGGTAGCTGTAATAGCCAGCCGAATAGCCGCCGGCGAAAATATGCGAGAAATAGGTACTTCGATAGCGGGGTATGATCTCATCGAGCAGACCGATATCAGCCATTGCCGCGTCTTCGAAAGCCCGTGGATCCACCGCCTCGCTCGAGTCCCTGGTGTGAAAGGCCATATCGAGGTAGCTGGCTGCCATGTATTCCACCGTCGCAAATCCCTGGTTGAATGTTCTGGAGGCAGTAATTTTTTCGATAGTGTCTTCCGGAATCACCTCACCGGTCTGATAGTGGCGTGCAAACAAGCGAAGGACTTCAGGCTCGCTAATCCAGTTCTCCATGACCTGTGACGGAAACTCCACGAAGTCGCGAGACGTCCCCGTGCCTGCGAGTGACCTGTAAGTCACGTCCGACAACATGCCGTGTAAAGCATGGCCAAACTCATGGAACAGGATGCTTGCCTCGCCAAGGCTCAGCAGCGAAGGCGACTCAGCCGTCGGTGCCGGAAAGTTGAAGTTATTGGTTACGATCGGTGTTACGTCGCCGCCGAGTTTCGACTGCGTACGTAATGCATTCATCCAGGCCCCGCCACGTTTGCTCTCTCTGGCAAAGAAGTCCATGTAGAGAATCGCGATATGACTGCCGTCCGCTTCGCTGACTTCGAAGACCTGCTGGTCGGGGTGCCACCTCGGGATATCCGTACGCCGCTCGAATCGCAGGCCGAAGAGTCGATTGGCAAGCTCGAACACGCCGTCCCTGACCGCGTTGACCTCGAAATAAGGCCTTAATTCCTCGTCGTCGAAGTCATACTCGGCTTTGCGCACTTTCTCCGTGTAGTAGCGCCAGTCCCAGCCTTGCAGCGCACCGTCTATGCCGTCCGCATCCATCATTTCCTGCCGCGCCGCTCTTTCCTCTTTCGCCACACGCAACGCTGGCGCCCAGATTCTGTCGAGCAGCTCATAGACCAGTTCGGGCCGTTCGGCCATGCGTTCTGTGAGGACAAATTCGGCGTGATTCCTGAATCCCATCAACGCGGCTCGTTCAGCACGTAGTTGAACGATTCGGCTCAGGGTTTCCTTATTGTCGGCATCGTTGTCGTTGTCACCGCGCATCGCATAACCGTCGTACATCTTTTTGCGCAATTCACGGTTAGGCGAGTACTGAAGAAAGGGATTGATGCTGGGACGTTGCAGCGTGAATGCCCAGCACTCGCACTCGTGGCCGCGGCGTTCGGCTTCCTCGGCGGCAAGGGCCACCAGGCTAACTGGCAAGTCGCCTAGATCGGCACGGTCGGTGACGAGCAATTCAAAATCGTTGGTTTCGTTGAGAAGGTTTTCCCGGAATGCTGTCGTTAGCGTCGCACGCTCCGCGTTTATGTCACGCAACCGAACTTGCGATGCACCATCCAGATTGATACCCGAACGCAGGAAGGTCTTGTAGGTCTCTTCCAAAAGCCGCCGCTGCTGCGCATCGAGGTCCAGATCGCCTCGGCCGTCATAAACCTGCTTAATGCGCTCAAAGAGGCTCGCGTTCAGGCGAATATCGTCTCTGTGCGCCGATGATTCAGGGGCGATAATCTTTGCGGTTTCTTTGGTGATGTCGTCCGAGTGCGCAGAATTAACCGCCCCAAACGCGTTGCGCACTTTGGCATAGGTCCGGCCGCTACTCTCGAGGGCCTCGATGGTATTGGCAAACGTCGGTTCATCCGGATTCGCGATGATCGCCGCTATCTCGTCTTTTTGCTCGGCCATGCCGACCCGGATTGCGGGCAGGTAATGGTCGGATTCGATACGGTCGAAGGGAGGTACGCCGAAAGGCGTATCCCAGTCTTGCAGCAGCGGATTGGCTGATGGTGCACCGGTTCGGGTACTCACGCCGATGTCATCGGTACAGCCGGCCAGCATAACTGCGACCAGGAGTGTCGCGCGGTATTGGCATTTCATTTTTCGATCCCGTATTTCTTGTGATGGTTATTCGAGGCCGAGAATCAGGTCCCAATGCTCCTCGCTTACGGCAAAGATCGACAATCGATTGCCGCGTTGGTTCAGCCGGAAGTCGCCGAGACTCGGATGCTGCTTTAATTCCTTTAGCGCAATGGGTCGATTCAGCTTGCGCTCGAACGCAACGTCGACCAATAGCCAGCGTGGGTCCTCGACTTTGCTCTTCGCATCGAAATGATTTGAGTCAGGATCGAATTGTGTGGGATCGGGATAGGCCTCGCTGGCGATAAGCATAGTGCCGACGACGCTTGGGACCTTGCAGCTTGAGTGATAGAAGAACGCCCGGTCCCCGACTTTCATGTCGTCGCGAATCATGTTGCGCGCCTGATAGTTACGGATGCCGTCCCAGGGCTCTTTTTTGTCCCGTTCGAGGTCGTCGATGCTGTAATCATCGGGTTCGGACTTCATCAACCAGTAGGTCACAACATAAACTCCCGAGATCCAACCGAACGTGGGGACGGGAGTCTATCATATGGCGCACCGCCCCTGGCTGCCCTGCATATGCGCAGCCAGGCCGGGCTTTACGCTGTTTGCGACTTAATTATTGTCTTCAAATTCCACTTCAGTGGCGAGGAACCGACTGCCATTGAGATTGCCGTCAGCCTGGACCAGCCGCCCTTCAGCCGTCGCGAAGAAATCGGCGCGAGTGGTTGCGTCAAACTGGGTATTGGAATCAGTGTCGATATTCAACCCCAGAATCTGAAAACTCGGGTCGGCCACGTTTGTCGCTGTTCCGCGGATTCTGGCTTCGGATTCAGGATCGTCACGTTCAATGCGCGATGCTGATACGCTGGCAGTAGCGGTTTCTGACCCGCGAATCTCCAACCAGTCGCCAGGATTAATATCATCGATCGAAAACGGCCGCAGGTCGGCGACGGATTTGTCCTCGATTCTGGTGTCGGAGCGCAGCTCGACCAGGATCCCCAGCATCGTTAACTGATCAGCTGCGGCATCAACCGTGTCAACGATGGCATCGATCCGGGTATCGCCGTCGTCCTCGAATTCGACCTCGTCCGCCAGCAAACGACCTTGTGAGTCGATTCTGCCCCCGACCTCGACCCTGACATTCAACGCCAGATCGTCGGCTGTTCCGCCACGAAATTCTGTCTGGCTGTCTGTCGTGACTGCGAAGCGAGCAACGTCGAAATCGGTCTCCGAAACGAAACGCGTGATCAGGCCTTCGATTTCGATCTCAGTGTCGTTATCGATCCTGTCATCCAGGTCGTCGCCCTTGAATTCAACGCTCGTCGCGAGTAACGCGCCATTCGCACCGATCTGACTTCCTTCTGCTTCGACGAGGTCACCATCAGCTGGCTGCCCACTGTCAAAATCTTCAAGATTTGCCTGTGCGTAATCCACAAGCAGATTGTTGATCATGAATGTCATCGCGTCGCCATCGTGATTTGAAACGATTCCAGTTACTTCGAATTCGCCGCCGGGGGCCTTGAGTTCGATTCTGGTGGCGACAATGTTACCGTCGGCGTCAATATTGCCGCTTACTTCGACGACATCTCCGACAGAAAGGCCTGCAAGAGAATCGGGTGAAATATTGTCGTCAAACGAAGTTGCCGAGTTGACGATGACGGTCTGACCTAAAACAACCAGACTACTGTTTGCAATATCGATCGACTCAACCGGTCCTTCGACATTCTCATCGAACTGGACGCGATCTGCGGTCCGATTGGTACCGCTCATTGAGCCGCTGACGGCAACGATCTGTCCGACTTCAAGGGCAGACTCATTAGCGGCAGTACCATCAACAAATATTTGTGCTTGAGAGGTGTCGTATTGGATGCCGTTGACAATAATGCTGCCGAAACCGGAAATTGGACCTATCGCAAGGAAACGGCTCGGAGCCCCTCCCGCATCTATGCCGCCAATCAGTCTGGATCTTCCTGGATCGTCGCTGCTGCCTCCACAAGCCGCAACAAATAACGCGACAAGGGTACCCGTGGCGATTTTCGTGATTTTTCTCTGGTGATCCAATCGACCTTTCATTTCTGTACTCCTTCTGTGACCGGGTCCTGGATCCAGTAAGCGCCCAGTCCCAGTCTGATTGTCTTGTGTTGATCCAGTTCGGCTTCTGGAACCTCATGGTCACTTAGCCATGAGTCGACCTTTTCCAGAAAGTTCTGTCCTTCCTTTTCAATGAACTCGCGAAACTCGTTTACGTTCTCGGTGCCGATTCGAAGATTCGTGGCGCGGCGTTCGAAACGCGCATCGTCCTCGGGGTGCCGCCCTAAGTTGAAATCCACTGTGTCACCAATATCTTCAAGTACGCTGCCGGAACGCAGTAATGTTTCTGCGGTTGCCGGTGTCGTGCGTCCCGGCATGTAGTAGCGTGTCCTTGCAACCAGAAGATCATCTGTTGGGTTTTCAATGGCACCGGCGGTTTTTAATTCTTTAAGTAAAGTCGTAACGGGGATGTCTCCGGCGTATCTTCTGGCCAATTCCGAAAAAGATGGAGTCGGCCCGAACTCGGGAAGTGGCAATGGGTTTCCTGCGTCGTCTGTAAAATCTGCGTCCTGATACCAACCAGACAGCAGCCGGGTCGCGTTGTTCATTCGACCGAGAACTACCTGCTCTTCATCGTCGAGACTCATGCGGACTTTGCGAACATCTCGACGAGTCATGCCGGTCAACATCGCAATGCGGGAAACGTTCGTTGGCCGGCCGTTCACCCCGAACTCATCTCTTGCCACCGCAATATAGGTTTTTTTGCAAAGCTCATTCAGCTCCCTGAAACTCACACCATTACGCAGCAATATTCTTGCTATCGGCTTCAGAAGCCGGGTGAAGAACGCGTTAATCGCGGATGTCGGGATCTCGGCCATTTTTCGTGTTGTTGTAATTTGCTGCGGTCTTCTTAAATATATGAGACATTTTGTCTCATATACAAGAAAAATGCAAGGTATGGTTACCGCGGTCGGGCTCGATTGATCATAGGCGCTCAGGCGATTGAGACTCAGGGAACACGACATAAGCTTTGATTCGCATGATTGAACTGCCATGTTTCTGTTCTGTTACGATACCGCCCGAACAAAAAAAACGAGGAAATTGAATTGGCTAGTCTCCTGGCAAACATATTCGGATCGTCCCCCGTTATGCCACTTGAAAAGCATGTCGACGTCTCTTATCAATGCACCAAGCAGCTAAACGGTTTTTTCAAGGCGGCAGTTGAAGGCGACTGGGACAAGGCGTCAGAGTACCGCGAGGCCATCGAAAGACTCGAGCACGAAGCCGACGATCTCAAAAAGGAGATTCGGATGCACTTGCCGAAGAGTCTCTTCATGCCGGTGCCTCGCCAGGATCTCCTCGAGCTGCTTCTGGTTCAGGACAAGATGGCGAACAGGACCAAGGATGTCTCCGGCGTCGTTATGGGCCGCAGAATGCAGATCCCGGCGACGATAGCCGAAGACTTTCTGACTTTCGTCAGTCGCAACGTCGATGCGGCGAAGCAGGCGAGAAAAAGCGTTCGCGAACTCAACGACTTGTTCACTAGCGGATTCCGCGGTGCAGAGGCGGCATTGGTAGAGTCGCTCATCGAAGAGCTGGATCAGATCGAAACCGAGACAGATAATCTGCAAGCCGGCCTGCAAGGCTCCTT
>Ga0209980_10002304_pt1 | contig 10436 bp, 11 predicted proteins | sample CR02metaG_FD_183611 | JGI IMG/M metagenome (GOLD analysis project Ga0209980, IMG submission 183611) | Deep subsurface microbial communities from Mariana Trench to uncover new lineages of life (NeLLi) - CR02 metaG (SPAdes) (version 2) | ecosystem: Environmental > Aquatic > Marine > Ocean trench... | reverse complement strand
ACACCCCTTCGACCGGTTGCTCGATCGTCGGTTTGAGCCAGCCGACCTTGTCAGCGACATCCAGGATCCTCTTGTTGGCGATCGCGCCATTGGGCGCTTTCACCAGGGTGACCGGGGCACCCATATAGAGGCCTGGTTCCTCAGCGATGGCCGTGCTCGTGAACAGGCAGTAGGAGAGCACTGGTACCGCGCAAGTGAGCGCGTGCAGCGCCATGGTTCTTATGATCATGATTGTTTTGCTCCAGTGTTGAAGATCGGCACCGGTCTTAGGGCGTGTACCAGATTGGCGAGGTGTAAGCACGGTCCTGCTGTTCCGCGGGCACGCCCTCCGGTAAGTCGACGCCATAGAAAGCCGCATCGTAGGTCGTCCAACGCGGCGTCGGGATCTCCAACACGCGAACATAATAGAATGCCCGCTCGTTGCGATCGAAGTCCGGATCTTCCCAGTACGCCATCAGCAGAGCGTCACCGATACTGTTGGCATAGCTTGCCGCGGCGACATCCACGGTGCTGCCAACCGACCTTTCACAGCGGTTGTTCGCGCCGATTGCGCGGTCGTCAGAGCAAGCAACGTCGTAGATCTTCTCCTGCAATTTCCCGCTGCTATCGAGCCAGCCCTTGATGATCTGCACCCGGTCGAGATTGGCGCCGTCGGGATCACGCAGGGCGCGGATCATCAGTCGCGGCGCTTTGCCGTCCGGCGCGGCCGTCAGGTCACCGCCCATCGGCACGCCGCCGAGATAGCCGGTATTTGCGAAGTCCGGTCGCAGCACATCCGCCTGGTCGTAATCCCAGCCGGCGAATACACGCACGGTGATTCGCGTGCCGGTGGTCGCGTAGGTTTCCTTGCGCATCATTGCGTCCCATAGCGACGCGCGGGTATTCTCACGCGCCCAAATGCCCTGCAAGCCCGACGCTATCGTCTCGAATTCGTAAGTGGCCGTGCCCACTCCCTCCGGGTCAGGGACGATCGGCGCGGCGAAGCGGTCTGGTCCCGGCTCCATTATCGAAACCTTGCCGAAGTTGTTTTCCTCACGTGTTGTTGCCAGCGACGTGTGCGAGTCAGTTGCCCCGATGAGCCCGAACTTGAACGGATTAACGCCAAGCCGCTCTTCCTGTTGCAAGCCAATCTTGAGCGCGCCGCGCGCGTACTCGTGCGGCAGCATCTCCGGCGTCTTCAGTTCGCCGTTCCAGTTGCCGCGGTCCCAGTTCTCGTAGTCGGCAAATTCATCGTTCGGTGAAAGGATCGGATGCGCTTCGCCGTCGCCCTTCATCTGTGTGACTTCGTACAGCGGCTCCCAGGTTGATCGCCGCTCCGCATAATCGCGATTGATTCGCTTGCCAGACAGAGTTTCCGTCGCAAACATTGCGCCGTTGGAAAGATTGCCATTGTGCGCGATCGCGAGGATGCGTCCGCCCGTCTTTTGCTCGTAGCCTGCCATCCAGCGCCACAGGTCCTCAGGATCGCTCGAATCGGTTGCGCCAAACGGCAGCACCTGCCGGGCCTCGTCGGCGTCATCGCGCATGACGACCACTCGATGCAGATTGTTGCCCGCTGGGCTCGACGACCACTCGTAACCGATGAACGCCGTGAATGCGCCCGGCTGATTATGCGCTTCCGCATAATCGATAATCTCCTCCCATACCCGCCTTGTGAACATCGGATCTTTGAGCGGGTCATTGCCCTTGACGATCACGTTGAATCCCCACTCCTGGAAGGCGCCGTAGATGTCGCCTTTCTTGTAGAAGTCGTGCGTTCGGCGGCCGACTTCGCTCTGCAGGATGGCAGGATCGGAGCGCTCAATCAGCACCGCAACGCCGAGACTCTCGGCGTGATCGGCGACGACCAGCCAATCCAGTGGACGCACAAGCTTTACGGGCTGGCCGGAGCTGGCGATAACCCGCTGCCCTTTCGCGAATCGATACGCTTCGTCGGGACCCAGCGTATTGCCGACCAGTCCTGCGTCCCACGAGTAAGACGTGTGCAGGTGCGAGTCGCCCCAAAAGACGCGATCCGGGTAGCTCTGACCCACGTAGGGAGAGTAGATCAGCTCTTTCTGCGGTACGTTTTCTTTACTGACCGCAAAATCGACGCCCGTAACCTGGTCGTTCTGGGCTAACGCGTGCTCCGCCAATAGAGTGAACATCAGTACTGCTGTGATTGTTGCTGACTCGTTCATCTGTTAGTGCTCCAGTCTTTTCAAATACCAGTTATGTGCGCAGGGCATAACCGAAATTCGAATTTCGTCTCCATCGCGAGCGCCTCTGCGGGAGAAACGTCGAAGCTAACGAAGTCCATCGGTACATGGTGACCGAGCCGCAGTGTGAGGTTTGTCACGTCTGCGTCGTCGGTGCCCGTTTTCACTCGCTCATGATAGGAGCCGCGCGTAAAGACGGGTATTGGACTTTGGTCTTAGGTTTTGCAGGTTCATCCACGCTAATGCGCGAATTTTGAGCGATTCGGGCAAGTCGGCGGTCAGTTTCAAAATTTGCGGCTGTTTGAAAACTGAATCAACTCGCAGCTGCTGCTCACAGCAGAGAGGCTTTTTATCCGCCACCGTTGAATTCTGGCACCGCGTTTCCCGACCACGGTTTATTTTCGTCTCTATGGCCCGGGATCGGGTCTGAGCCTTCTTCTTGGTGTTCCGCTATAGATTTGATTCAGTACTAATGATATATGCAGACTTTGCAAGCTGAGATCTGAGGAGCGGACGCGATGATTCTTTTGAGCGCAATGGCGTACTGTCACCGAAGAACAGCTATTGTCTTTACGGTAACGACGCTCCTGTCCGCCTGTGCGAGCGCGCCGGTTGACCAGATAGAATTGATGCCTGCGCCGGACGTATACGGTGATGGCCTGCTCAACCCGCTGCCGGAATCCAATCCTTTTGACCGGATCCCGTACGACGGCATCCTCTTTGCGACCGATCGGTCGCCCGCTACCGAGGACGATCCTGAGCAGTACTACCGCAACGATCGCGGTCAGGTTGTTCGCCTCGGTCTCGCCGAGATCCAGTTCGGGAAAAAGGAATTTACCTGGGAGTTTGCTCGTCACATCTCGATGCTGAAATCGCGAAGCGAAGAGTACCCGGTCAAAATATCGAACGTCGACGAGTGGGGGATCATGGGCAGCACGATACCTTACTGGTTCGACGTGAGCTTGATCAGCGAGGACGAGCGGCCACCCGATGCCACTGACAGGTTTGCCGATGCCATCAACGCGCAGCTCGCAGCGTCGAGAAAAAAGCACGTTTATATCTACGTCCACGGCTACAAAGTGGGTTTCGAGAACCCGGTGCTGGTTTCAGCCGAGCTATGGCATTTCCTCGCCTATGACGGCGCGTTTATCGCGTATGCATGGCCATCCACGCCGAGCAGGTTTGCCTATATCAAGGATTCGGATACAGCGGCAGGGTATGCGAGGAACTTACGGCTGCTGCTCCAATTCGTCGCTGAGAACACAGACGCGGAAGAGATCCATGTGATCGGTTACAGCAATGGCACTCGGCTCGTACTCCGTGCGATAGAGCAGCTTGCACTGATCCACGAGGGAGAGTCTGCCGACGAGATCTGGGAACAGCTGCGTCTTCGTAACGTAATACTGGTCGGTAGTGACCTCGATCGTGGGGTGTTCGGATCCTACATGGCCGACGGAATACTCAATGTATCGAAACACCTGTCGATTTACATGTCGCCGCACGACAAGGCGCTTGGTGTATCGCAGTTCCTGACCCGCCGCCAGCGCCTCGGGCAACTGTGGGGTGGCAAAGGCGGAGAAATGCACCCGCTGGCCCGGCGGGCGCTGATCGACTATCGGGACCAGCTGAGCTTCATCAACGTAAGCGCCGCCGAGGGCTCCGACACAGGCAACGGACACGGCTATTTTCGCAGCAGCCCATGGGCCAGTAGCGATGTCCTGATGACGTTGTATTACGGCCTGACACCGGCGCAACGTGGGCTGGTGGAACAGGAAGACCTGCCAATTTATACATTTCCCTCCGACTACATTTTACGCCTGTGGTCTGCTATTGAAAAGGCAGATCCGGTCTTCGCCGTTGCCTATCGGCAGTTGAAGGCGTCAGAGGCAGCCGACAAAACACCATAGTCCTGGTACGCGCGTTAAGCTCAGGTTACCGAAAGTTTGCCTGGTATTGACGCCAATAATCGGGGAATAACGGAATCGTGCCGACTGCAGAATCTGCGGTCCGAAGAGAGTTCGATCATTTTGGCATCGGGCTCAATTGCAACAAAATAGAGCTCGACGTCCTTATTGATAAGTCCGAGTGGCAGGGCAGGTTAGTCACGAGCCACGAAGGTTTGTTCGTGAACCTCAGCTCGTACTGGTAACGACCCCAGACTTACTGAGTCAATGCTTGAAGACGGGCTTGAGGCGGATACGCCGCCGGTCGACCGTCCTTCCTTAAACCGGTTCGGGCCGGACGGATCGATATTAGATTCAGTTATAACAGACAATCTGGATTTTGCGCACGGCGAATTCCATTTGCTCGTCCGTTTCAGCGTTGATCAACTCTTCCTTGGCGGCAGTACACCAGGCAGCTTCTTCCTGTAGCTCCGCCTGTATGTCTGGCGCGTTCATGATTGCTTGGGATGCAACGTCGCAGGCGGATAGCGCCGTGCGTCGAATGTTGGCGCGACCGCCAGCCTCCTCGACGATGACACAGTCGTCAACACGAATCTCCATCTGTTCAGTAACAATCTGTAAGACGGTGCCGTCGTTTGTGCGCACGGAATAACGTCGCCCCGTCTGCCTGTTCGCGGCACCCGCAGCGGCGCCGACGACAGCTCCGATTGCCGCGTTGCGTCGGCGCCGGGAAGAACTCTTGCTAGACTTGGTCAAAGCAGCGCCGAATGCACCACCGACCAGTGCGCCCTTCGCGGCGTCCGCGTTGTTCAGGTCAACCGTCTGCATACCGACGACTGTGCCGTAACGGATCGTCGCCATCTGCCCGGCGCGCTGCGCCAGAGCGCCTGTTACGGAAACCATAACGCAAAGCGTTACCACCACGACTCCAGGTAATACACGTTTCATGGTGTTCTCCATTTAGTCCGATTCGTGAATTGACTCCAGTCCTTCCCGCAATATCGTGGCGTAGCGACGCGCCCAGCGACGCACCTCCGACCAGGTCGTCACCGTGTTGGCACGAATCATCTCATTGCCGGCGGGCCCAGCCGAGCGTCGATCCACAGCGCGAAACACGACTTCTCCGCTCATGGAATCGATGCCCTCCACGACGAGCGTAGCCTCCCCGACTGAAGATAAGTAGATTTCGCCGCGGCCTATCATTTCGGGTGGGACGAAGGAAACGATATCGAGCAACGCGCCACGAAGGATCAGTACGTCAGGGCCGACTTCTTCCGCAGCCTCCCAACCCTGTGCTTTGCTGAGCTCCTCCTTGAAGACTGCGGATACCGTACCGACGAGCTTGTCCCGATTAGCATCGCTGATCCAGAATTCACCCCGGCTCCCGCGGGACAATGACGTCCGCCCAGCCGTCTTGCTGACGGCGCGGAACTCGAACCGCGCACCACCGGGCATCACTTTGTTATATTGGCTGAAATCGACCTCGGGGTCTGCCCACGCATCCCGAAACCGGGCATTGTCGACGCGCACCAGCCCATCGAATGTCCGCTCGGCGTCGGGCCCCGTCTGCAGCGCGGGTGGCGCCGAAGTGCAGGCAACGATGAGCAGCGATAACAAAACCAGCATCAAACTTTTCATAACTCACTCCAACTAATATGCTATTTATTGTCAATGAATTGCGCGCCGCAGCGCGCCGGCGCATACCAACAATCTGCTACTGTTCCGAATAAATCGGCGCTGCCTCACCGGCGCGGTAGGGATAGGGCTCGAAAAATCGCGGGACGGCTTCCATCACCGCCGCCTTCGGAAGCTGGCTCACGATGCGCGCAAACTTCCTGGTGATCGAAGCGCAGTGTGCGGTTTGTCACGTCTGCGTCGTCTGTGCCCATTTTCACTCGCGCATGGTACGACCCGTGCGTAAAGATGGGTATTGGACCTTGGTCTTAGGTTTTGCAGGTTCATCCACGGTAATGCGCGATTTTTGAGCGAGAGGCACGCCCGGTCATGAATGCTGCAATCAGCAGCGCCGTCGCTATCGCCGGCAAATTCATGGTGATTCTCTTTCGCATTTTGGTCCGCGTAGTTGCGACCGATCGCCTCACCTGAGTCAGTGAGATACTTAGATAGTACTATGACCGCCAAAAATCTCGACAACGGCGCTATCGGCATCCAGCACGAAAACCGTCCGCCGCTGTTCCTGATGCACAACCGGCTCGAAGTACGAAAAGCTCGATCGGGTCTCGCCGTAGTTGGTTACGAGAATAATCTTGTCGCGTTGGTGACTTCCAGTAACCAGGCAGGCTCCTGACCGATGGCGCGAAACGACACGCCCCGAAGTGTCGCCTTGTGCCAGACGTCATTGATCGATGTTTCGTCGACTACCTCGGTTGGAGAAGGTGATTGTTGGCGGCTGTCACACGCACAAAGCACTCCCACAGCGACGCCGATCAATAGCCTGGTCCAGCGGCTCATCTAGAACGACTACTCCTCGTCAGACGATAGCTCAGCCGCTTTGACGCCTTTGGCAAATGTCTCCACAAGCACCTTGGAAAATTGGTGCGGCTTCAACCAGTACCAGGAATGGGCGCTGAGCACTGTAGCGCCGCCGTTGGCGGCACCACTGACAAAGAAACCACCATTGGGCACAACCGGCAGTCCAAGGTTGCGTTCCAGAATATCCGGCAAATCGTCGCCATCATATATGGCATAGCCCATTGGATCGCGGACATGGTTGATGTTCAGCCAAAATAAACCGTTTTGAAGGAGGTAGCGCATAAAATAAAACAGCGTCTGGCCTCGATCGCCACTTAACTTCATATCCAGCACCAGTGCTGGGTTGCCGTAGGTTACTAAACCTCGCAACGCGTTAGGCGGTAGACAGAAGTTTTGGGTGAACTCAGGCAAGCTCTCGAGTTTTTCCCGAACAAGCTGCTCACGAAACGCTTCCAGTGCACCCTGGTCGCGCATGGTCACCGTTGTTAACTGCACCGCCAAACGACCTTCGTTACTAATCTCCAACACACCTGACTCGAGCATGGCCCGAAGGCAAGTCTGCAGTTCGATCTTCCCCAAAATATCTTTGAATTTCTGGCTAGGCCCCATACTTAACAATTCTTGAAGGTCTACAAATGGTACCTGGTATAGCGCATAGGTCTGAATAGCCATGGCACCCGCACTATGCCCAAAAAGCACAACTTCCCGGCCCTGAGCCACGCTATTCATGATTTTTTCATGCAACTTGAAATGAACACGGCGAGCATTTTCAAAACCAGAAACCCAAAACGTGTCGTGAATTCCCGTAACAAAAACTTGTTGCATCAGTCTGGCGACCGGCCCCGGCATCCCGTGCTCCAACTGCGACCAGTCAGTCATTCTCTGAACGACAGAATAATCATCTCCACTGACGTGCCCCCAATAAAACCGACCAGCCTTGGGGTTAATTTTTCGTTTTCCATCCGCTAGCAAGTATTTTTGCACAGTCGGCTCATTGTAGAGTTCTGCCTGGACCCACTCATGCATGGTGTCTATCTGTTCGTAAAAGTCTTGCTCGGCCTGAGCTGCCCCTCCGGGCGTGACAGGTCGTGAACCATGTAGGTAGATGAAGTCAATGCATTCAAGCTGTGAGCAATCTGCACTTTGTATATCTTTTTTAAGATTATCAGGAACTGCCGGAACACCCGAACATCCCTGCGTAAGAACAGCAATTGCGATTAGAAGCAGGCCAGGTAATTTCTTATTTAACACGCTACATCCGGTCACAACGACTCCCCTTATTCAGTTGCATTTTGCAGGCGCTCTTGCGGCACTTTCTAACAGAAAATTGGTTTTGAAAATAAGCGATAGCATCGACAAAGTATATAATCCCTAAAATCCCCACATTTGACTAACATCGTATTAGCCTGTGCTCTCGAAATTCGATCGACGAATCACCTTTAAGTTCGCAAAAGGAATCATATGACCTGCTCGACCATTTGTGTATACCCTCAATTATTTGGTAGAGCAGTAAGTTCGATGAGTTTGCTTTGGCACCTTGTGTATGGCGGATTTCTATTTTGTTGCATAATTTCGTGTGAATTCCAAGACTTGTCATGTAGGTGCTAGTGGTTGCGATGGGTGGCCAATGCATGATCTAGCCATCTTTTTCGTCCAACTATTCGCCACCAGCCTTTAAGCTCGCGTTCAGGCCATCGAACATAAGATTTACCCGCAGGCTGTGGCCTTGTTCGGGTCCGGTCGTCTGCAATTCATAGACGGCGAAACATGGCTGGATGGCGCGAAACGCGATGAACCTGTACAGTTCATCGGCGCGACTTGAAGCGCATTCACACGGCGTACGGAAAATTCAAATGCGGCAATTGTTTACCATTTTTGTTATTACATTGTTGTCTGCACAGGCGCTGGCACTGACACCGTATACAGCAGTCTACGAAGCCAAAGGCAGTGGTCTGAGTGCCAGCAACCAGATGACTCTTCTACCTCCCGACGCATCAGGCCGGATCGAATTGCGCTCGGTATCCAAAGCGCGCGGAATTTCCAGGGTGCTGAAACGTGACCCGATCGTCGAATACACACAATTCGAGGAGATCGATGGCAAATTCCATCCCGTCGAATACCACTACCTGTTCAATAACAGCGGCAGCAAGAGAAATGCCTGGGTCATTTTCGATCGGGAAAATCTTGTTGCAAAAAGTCTCTACAAGACGGAAACGGTCGAGCTCGATATCCGACCGGAGCATGTCGATCGCCTGCTTGAGCAGCTGATATTTCGCACGGACATCATGGCAGGCAGGGTCGCCGACAAGTATGCGATAGTGGAGCGTAACACTCTGCGCGAAGCTGTCTATGAAAAACTGGGTTCTGAAACGATCGGGACCAAGGCCGGCAGTTTTGATACGGTCAAGTACAGACGTCAGAGAATCGGCTCATCACGTAGCGTGATTATCTGGTTTGCGCCTGAACTCGAGTATTTGCCTGTACAGATGCGACACTTCAACGAAGACAAGGTAACCGGCACGGCCATTTTGACATCTTATGCCGCAAGCAATTCTGAATAGGAATACCGCGCGCTACGCTTTGCGGAGGGATACTCCGAGCCATCCCTGATATTTCCCACCACGATCTTTATGATAGGTCTCGCACTCCTTGCAGGCATGTCGTCGAATGCACTTAAAAGCAGCCTACAACCGGCCAGTCGCTGGCTGAGATAATTGATCCCGTGACAGGCGGGAGCCGGCCAGGAGCGGGTGACCGGACCGCTGGTGAAACGGTCGACGATGATAAGCCACCGTGCTGTCTCGCCAATTAGGAGTAAGGTAATCTGATAGACGATCATCCCGTCGGTCTCGCTTGCAGCGAGCCGCAGAACGACTCCTGGACAGATCACCATGCATAGCACACAGTCCCAATACACCTTGGTCGAAGAGATTGTCCATGCCGTCAGCCACGGCGCCGGCGTAATCCTGAGCATCGCCGGCCTTTCGTGGATGCTCTATCTCTCGATCGGCACCTCCGATCCATGGCGGATCGTCGCCAGCTGTGTCTACGGAGCCAGCCTGATCTCTTTGTTCCTCGCCTCGACGCTGTACCACTCGTTGCACGCTTCGCCGCAGAGACATTTGTTCAAGCTGCTCGATCACTGTGCGATCTATCTGCTGATTGCTGGCACCTACACCCCTTTTCTGCTCGTGGCGATGCGAACCGATACCGGTTGGTGGCTGTTTGGGGCAATCTGGTCATTGGCGACGGCAGGGATCCTGACCGAGCTCTGGTTTCGGCATCGGTATCCCCGGTTGTCGCTCATCGGTTATCTTCTCATGGGTTGGCTCATCGTGATCGCGGCGCCTCAAGTGGCGGACGCCATCGGCCCCAACGGCATGGCTTGGTTGATCGGAGGAGGCGTCTGTTATACGGTGGGCGCTCTGTTCTACAAGGCGAAGCGCCTGTCATTCAATCACGCCATCTGGCATCTCTTCGTGCTCGCCGGGGGTGTCTGCCATTTCCTCGCCGTGGTCTGGTACGTGCTCCCCGTGCGTCAGGCTCTGCCAACGAGCGGCTAGCCATTGCAGGCGGTCATTGGCATCAATGGGGCCATATCCGCCGGATTGTTACGTGGCAACACGACGGGCAACAATCGACCCTCACCGGCCTGTCAATCATTTGTTGTGGAATGCGGCAGGTTAAAGTGCAGCAGTACATACGCAACCATTGACGACAGGATTGAACCAACAAGAATACCCAAGCGATCACCATTAAAGTAATCACCGCTTCCGTGTTCAAAAGCCAGTCCCGCGATGAATAGGCTCATCGTGAAACCGATGCCACAGGCAAACGCCAC
>Ga0209980_10002303_pt1 | contig 10441 bp, 7 predicted proteins | sample CR02metaG_FD_183611 | JGI IMG/M metagenome (GOLD analysis project Ga0209980, IMG submission 183611) | Deep subsurface microbial communities from Mariana Trench to uncover new lineages of life (NeLLi) - CR02 metaG (SPAdes) (version 2) | ecosystem: Environmental > Aquatic > Marine > Ocean trench >... | reverse complement strand
CAGTTTGGGAGGGAAAGAGATCAGGTCCCACTTCTCGAGGATCACTTCGCCTTCCGGCTCTGCCTCAGGATCATTGCCCCAGTAGAAACGCCACTTGCCTTCGAGGGGGAAGAAAATCTCCACATACTCATGTGTGTGGTACGCCGGGCCGTTGCCGTCCGGCATGGCTTTGAACATGCCGATCTGAAAACGGTGTGGCTGGGTCAGTATCGGTTTCACGTCAGGATTTTCGCTTCCTGTATCACCGATCACAGCATAGTTGAGTCGGGAATGTCCGGGCAGGAAACTGTCAATGAACATGAGCGGCACGGCGTTTTCGCTGGTGTAATCGCTGAAACGCACGATGCGAGAGAGCATTTCTTGGTTAGAGATTTTTTTGGGCATCCTTATTCCTAGTCCTTTCTGCCTGAACAGATACGTTCTCTTTCGGTGGGCCCTGCCACAAAGTTATTCTTGTGGTCGCAGTGCGGAGCGGTACAGCGCCTCAAATGCCGTGGTATCGATCGGACGCGGGTTGGTCGGAGTACAGCCATCCTCCATACAGATTTCCGCCAACCTGGGCAGATCAGCCTCCCGGACACCCAGCGATTGCAGGTCATCCTGCACGTCCAAGTCCGTTGTCAGCTTGCGGAGCGCATCCACCACCGAATGGGCAGCTGCATCGTTCGACATGCCGTTTGTATGTGTACCGAGCATACGCGAGACTTGGCCGCATTTTTCCAGCGCCACTGGAACGTTGTAGCCAATCCCAATCGGGAAGCACACGGCAATACTCAGGCCATGTGGCACATCGTAATAGCCACCCAACGTCTGCGCCAGCGAGTGCACAATGCCGAGTCCGGCGCTAGAGCACGCTATGACGGCGATCGTACTCGCCAGCAACATATGGGTGCGCGCTTCCAGATTGTCGGAATGCGCGTAGGCCTCGCGCAGGTTATCCGCGACCAACTCTATTGCCTTCTCGGCCAGCGCATCGGAGATCGGATTCGCATCCTTGGCAATGTATGCCTCGACCGCATGGCTTAGGGCGTCAATACCGGTAAGAGCGGTCAGGCGCGACGGCAGCCCAAGGGTGAGACTGGGATCGACTATGGCTACGGCCGGTTGAATGGACGCGCCGAACAACGCCCGTTTGACGTTCTGGCCGGTGAGATTAATCATCGCCGCAAGACTCACTTCGGCGCCGGTTCCGGCGGTCGTGGGTAGGCAAATAACGGGCGGCGGCGGGTTCGGCCAGGCGTCGAACACCTCGCAATAGTCTTCTAGCGGCCCCTCGTTGACGCTCATGATGGCGATGGCTTTGGCGGCATCCATCGAGCTCCCGCCGCCCAAACCTACAATGAGGTCGGCTTGATGGTCCCTGGCCGCTTGGGCGCCCTCAGAAACCGTTAGGGTCGTCGGATTGGGCTGAACCTCATCAAAGACAGCGACCGTGATCCCAGCCTCCGCCAAGGGCTGCCTGACTTTCTCCAACAGACCGGCCTGGACGATACCCTTGTCGGTTACGAGCAATACCTTTGCTGCACCTAAACTGGCGGCTTCCTTACCCAGCCCCTGGACCGTATCTGGACCAAATACTACCGTCGTTTTGGAAGCAAAATTGAACACAGGGAAGTCCTCCAAGATTAAGCTTTAGCTGAAGTGGCGCGCAGGAGGTTGATGCTGATGCTGGCCAGGTCCGAGGAGGGAAACTTCGCCTGGAACTCCGGGATCGGGGTCAGCCCCGCCTCGCGCGCCGCCTGCAAGAAAACATCGAGTTCGAGGATGTACTGGTCGGAGTATCCATGCGTGCCGTCGTAGGCCGTGACGTTCGTGCGTCCGATGTTCAGCGCGGCCATCTCGGGCGGGATGGTGTGCAGCTCCAGGACCAGGAGGCCGAAGCGCGAAACGTGCGGCGCCCACTTCTTCAGGTGGTCGACGAGGTTCTGCTCGATGGAGTTGTTGGGGAGGCGGCTGCCGCGAAACGAGAAGGCTCCCGTCGAACGACTCTCCCGGTCGGGGTCGATCCGCTCCGGCTCCTGGTAGAGACGGTTGTGGTCCAGGAACGAGCGCACGCTCAGGAGGTCCTCGAGCTCGACGTCGTGCTCCCATCGCAGGTGTGCCGCCAGGGCGCTCGGGTCGCCCACGTTGCCGTAGACGACCTTGGCCCAGACATCGGCCTTACCAAGGGTCTCGGACGTCTCCTTCAGGGCCGCCAGGTTGAGGTCCGAGCCGACGATGACCAGCGGATGCTCCTCGAGCACCTTGCCGCGCGCCGTCTTCTCCCAGATCACGTCAAAGATGTGCTCCAGAAAGGCGCCGTTGCCGGAGCCCATGTCGGCGATCCCCCGCGGCTGCTCCTCGATCGGCCGATTGAAGATCTCGATGAGGATCTCGTCGATCTTCGAGAAGTAAGAGCTGTGGGTGCCGCCGCTGCCCCACACGTTCATGCGACGGTCCACATGGATCTCCGGTTCGCCGGGACTCACGTTCCACAGCTGCCCGCCGTCGCCGAAGAGCAGGCCCTCCACCCGCGCGAACATGGGCAGGTAGGAGACGGTCACGCCCCAGGCGGCCGCGTGGGAGAGATGGAAGAGGCCCGTATCCGTGAGCCGGGACGTTTCCCCGCGGCCCTCGATCCAGTCCAACTGCTCGAAGAGGCCGAGCACCGGACGCAGGCGCTCCGGATCGGCCCCGAGGTCTCCGGCGGAGATCTCCCGGTTCTCCTCTCCGTAGCGATCGAGGAGATCGCGCCTGCCGAGCGCGACCAGAACCGGGCCAAGAATGATCCCTTCGATGTGCATCAGGATCTGCTTCTGCACCACATCGACGTCGGGATCCCCCGTCTCCTGCAGGCCCCAGCGCCTCAGATGGCGATCGATGATCGCGCCGAGGTCAGGCTCCTCGCCGACGTCAAGTCCGCCGAAGAGGTAGTCGTTCATGCGTGCGGCGGTCGGGAGAAACCGCACCACCTCTGCGTAGGTGCTCGCGTATTCGAAGGCGCACGCCGTGTGTCGCGTGGTCGTGTAGCTGACGCTGTCGTGCCGCGCGTCGACGGACTGCACAAGCCAGCCCTGGGAGCAGAGCAGCCGCAGCGCGACCTGTAGATAGCCCTCGTTGCCACCGCAGCGCCCAACGATCTCCTCGAGGCTCCATGTCTGCTTCTCCTCGAACAGATCGAGGACCGCGTGTCGATCGAGCGCTATGATCGTCGGCGCGATCGGGAAGCCGTCGAGGTAGCGGAAGAGGGCGCCGCGCATCCTCGCCTGGTCTCGAGCCCGCTCTTGCCGCTGCGACATTCTCATGACGCCGATCGGCCTGTGCTTGGTGGCCGGCAAATCAGATCAGCCTTTCAAACCCAAACACGAATAACAGGGTCAGTGCGAAAAACACCAGCAACGAGTAACTGATCTTGCAGGGCGCTGACATAGGTGGCCACCACCGAGATTCCGATGGCCCACCAGGGCGTGGCTCTGTTTCCCAGGTAGTAGTCGTCCGCGGAGTGGACGTTTTTGCTTAGATAGAAGCCCAGCACCAGGTTGCCGAGGATGTAGACCACCAGAATGGTCCAGTTCAGCACGCCGAATTCGCCCATAATATCCTCAGTAGCCGGCTAACTGGTGCGCCCCACCGCGCGGACAGCAGGACCGCAACGGTGGCCACTTTATCCTGCAGATGACTGCGCATGCAAATGTCCCAACTCGGATCCAGAGAGTCGCCGATTCGGGTTTCGAGTTCGTTCGCGGCGAAGCCGCCAAACACGACGAAAGGAACGGCGCCAATGCAACGCACACCAAAATCGCAACGATGGCCTCACGAATCATCGGCCTACGAATGACGATTGCTCATCGCTTCGGCCCGAGACGGCCGCGTGGAATGCCGGCGTGGATCGGCGAAGAGAATAGCAATCTTCCGAATTCGAATGCAATGGGACAATCAGGTAGCCGGCATGCCGAGGGCTGGCTCAGGATAGTCTCAGGGGATCGGCGATACGGGAGTTACGAGATGTGACGAAAATCAAACCCTCTGAATCGGGCGAAGCAGCTGAGAACGCAAGAAGTGCACGTGTCGCGCACCCTTTGAGACGGGAACACATGCCGACGGACTATTCGATCTCTCTGGCTGCCTCTACCGGGCGCGGCACCGACCATGAGACCAGAATTCCTGATGACTTCGGCACCAAACAGCGGATGCGCGGGTTCGAAGCGACCTATCAGAACATCATCGACTACATCGTGCGCATCACGTACCGCATCTGGGAAGACCGTGACGTTGAGTACATACGTGAGACCTACTCAGAGAATTCGCGGATTTTCGACGATTACGGTCTCCAGCTCGGTGCCGGGAAAATCGTGGAGGACACCTACCATACGACCGGTTCTTTCTCGGATATTCAACTGATCGCCGATGAAATCGTCTGGGCCGGCAACGACGAGGTTGGATTTCACACGTCGCACCGCACGATGATCCGCGGCACCAACGATGCCGACAGCAAGTATGGACCCGCGACCAACAAAACCGTCGACGTTTTCGTGATCGCGAACTGCGTCGCATTGGAAAACAAGATCTTTCTCGAACACGTCTTGTACAACAACTCCAGCCTGCTGCTGCAGCTTGGCCACAACCTTGATGAAGTGGTTGCCACACTGGCCGCCTCGCCGCCGGCCGGCTGGCCGCGAGAACCCGCTACCTGGGACGGCTTGAGAAACGCGGCAAGCCCCGAAAAACCACTATCCGTCACTTCGCCGATTGCGGGATTCGATGTCGATCGTTTTGCCCGGACTACTCTTGACAAGCTCTGGAATCGTCGGGACTACGACGCGCTGTCGGCCAGGTATGACGCCAACTTCGCCTTTGTAGGACCGACCAATCGGGCGTTCTCTGGAGTCGAGCCCTACCACGAATTTCTCTCATCGCTCGGAACTGCATTTCCCGACCTCGAGCTGCAAGTCGACGAAGTCTATTGGATGGGCAACGACAAAGACGGGTATCTGACCTCGGAACGCTGGAGCGCAACGGGCACCCATAGTGGTGACGGACTTTACGGCGCCCCGACCAACCGTCCGGTTCAACTTTGGGGAATCACACAGCACAAGATCGTCGATGGACGCATCGTTGAGGAATGGATGTTATTCAACGAACTCGATTTGATGATGCAGCTTGCAACTGCCGGTAGCTAACGCATTTGACGCGCCCATAAATGGCCAATTACCAGGACAGCAAAGCGCTGGTGCTGAAATTTCACCAGGCACTCGAAGCCGCGTCGGCCGACGACGTAGGGAGCGTACTCGACCAATACACGAGCTCTGATTACCGATTTCGTGGAGTTCATCCGTTCAATGAGCTCGACGGCGCCGACGCCGTTGCGGACACTGTCTGGAAACCTCTACTGACTGCCTTTACGCCACTGCAGCGCCGACAGGACATCTTCATGGCCGGTACGAATAGCGTAGATGGCACCGAGTGGGTTACCAGCATGGGCAAGTTCATGGGCCTGTTCGACAATGACTGGCTGGGCATTCCTTCCACCGGCAAGATTACTCTTCTGCCCTATGTCGAATTCAATCGAATCAGCGATGCAAAAATATGCGAGTCGGCATTCTTCTGCGACATCATCAGCGTGATGAAACAGGTCGGTCTGACACCGCTGCCGATACAGACCGGCGCCGAGATCATCAATCCCGGTCCTCGAACACATGACGGATTACTGTTTGGTATTCAGGACGAGGCAGAATCGAGAAAGACCCTGGAACTCGTCAACAGAATGTGTGATGACCTGGTATCCGACGGATTGGAGTCGCCATCGAAAAATCTAGCCGAGACATGGCATGAGGACATGATCTGGTTCGGTCCGAGTGGCATAGGGGCGACGTATACAATCGAGAGATATCAAGCACAGCACCAAGGACCATTCGGGGCGGGCCTCGAGGACATCGTTTTCAATGGGCACGTCTGCAACTATGCCGAGGGTAATTACGCCGGTTGGTTTGGCTGGCCGAACCTGACGATGACGTCGACCGGTGGTTTCATGGGGCTTCCGGCGTCAGACCGGAAAGTCCATATGCGTGTTGTCGACATCTACCGGCGCGATGGCGACAAACTCGCAGAGAACTGGATATTCATCGATTTGCTCTACTGGATGATGCAGCAGGACGTAGACGTCCTCGAGCGCATGAGACAGATTCTGCGTCGCTAGATCGCGATGTAGTACAGAAAAAGGAATTGAAACAGAAAAAACGCCAGTAGGACATAGGAGCGTTTTTCAAATTTTCCTGGCAGGATATATACGCCATCTTCCTCGATTCGACCTTCTGCAATCAATTGTTTTCTTTGCCCTGCAAAAGTGTACCGGGCAATGTCCTTTTTCTCCCAACCAGTGAATGAGCTGACGGCATAGGCAACTAGACAAGTAACAATCAAGCCCAGTGGACTCTTCCAACCCCAGTTGAAGTTGTATTGGGAGTCCATGTAGGCGACTGCGAAAATGCCGGCAGCAAAACCAAGGCAGACACCGATTTCATTTGTTTTCTTGCTGAACATCGCCATCACGAATACACCCAACATAGCTCCCGTCAAATACGATGTGTATTCGCCCATTAAAGCTACCAACGGGGATTTTGGATCGTCTCCCATGAAGTAAACGAAAATAGCGGTGAAAATGCCAAAGGCCAGGGTAATCAGCCTCGAAACAGGGATCGACGCAGTCTCACCGCTGTTTTTCAATATCCATCTTTCGTGGATATCCTTCACATATACGGTCGTCATGGAATTGAGCAGTGAGTCTATTGCCGCCATGGAGGCAGCAAAGATGGCGGAGACGATGATGCCGAATATTCCAACGGGCACGTAGTTGATAATGAAATCGACCATGATGGTGTTGGAATCTGGGAACACCCTGCCTTCGTAGAACACCAGCAGGATCAAACCCAGGGTACAGAATATGAAATACGTCACGTTAAGCAATGAACCGCTAAACCAAAAGGAGTACTTAACATCCTTCATAGACCGTGCAGTGAAGATCCGTTGCACTTGAGACTGGTCGCCCGACCAATACTGCATATGCAGAATGCCGTAGCCCAATATGGAGACCCATACGCCGTTGTTTAGTGCGAGACTCCAGGAAAAATCCAACGACTGCAGCTTGCCGGCTGCCCTAACGAGCTCCATGCCGTGCATAAAACCGGTATCGGTACCGGATATAGCGACAAAGAAAACTACTACGCCACCAAACCACAGTATCGCCATTTGTGAAACATCCGTCCAGATAACCGCCTTGATGCCGCCCATAGCGGTATAGATAACGGCCACGACCAGAATGACTGAGCTGATGGTAATACTGCTCAGTCCGGTCAGTGCATGCAGTACCAGCGTTGGCACTAGGACCATAACCCCTATCAGCATGGTCGAGGTAAATAGGAAACCGACCGCAACGAAGGTTCGTGCGATGCCACCAAACCTGCTTTCCAGATATTGGTAGACGGAAATGATCTTCAGATTGTATATAAATGGAATGAAGATCCCGGAGCAAACGAACATAACCAGCGGGATATTTAGGATAAGGATGTAGGCTGTTAGACCTTCGTTGTAGACCTGTCCCGGTGCGCTGATAAATGCCGCGGCGCTCGTCCAGGTGGCGATGATTGATATCCCTATTGGGAACCAGCTTAATGATCTGCCTCCGGTGAAAAAGTCATCCTGCGTAGTGCTCGTTGCACTGGCGCGTTTGCCGATATAGACGAGGACCCCGAAGTAGATGAGGATTATTGCTACATCTATGGCGTCTATGGTTCGCATATAGCGCGCCCCCCCGCCAGCCTTAGCGTTTCGCGCCTGCGCTTGGCAGCGGATCAATACCGATCTGTCTCAACACGCCCAGATCGTCGACCATCACCCAGTTTTCAGACAGCTTGCCGTCTTTCACCAGCCAGAAATCCGAATAGCGCATGCGCACGGGTTTACCGGTTGGGGGAATGCCCATCCACTCGCCCTCGTGATGGCCCGTCAAGAACCCGGTCGCCGACACCCAGTTCTCGTTAGCCACCTGAATTTCATCCTTGACGTGGTAATCAGGGAAAGCCTTATAGAACGGCTGTAGAACTTCGTACTTGAAGTTTTCCAGACCGTGCACATCACCAAAACCTGGAGGGCCGTGCCAGATCATGTCCTCATGCCAGAATTCGTTATGGGCTTCGAGATCCTGTGCGTTCAGCGCCGCATACATCCGGCGTATCAGATCCAAATTATATTCTGCAGACATGAACAATCTTCCTTCGAGGGCTTTGTCAAAGTCCCGCCAGCGAATCGATCTCGAATCAATGCTTCGAAGTTAGTGTACTGCCCAGGCGGCGCCTGAAACAAGCTCGTCGAGCGCGTCCGCCGGCCGAATCATGACGACGGCGGCGGCAGGTCGGCGATCCGTTGCCGGACCGCCGCCGCCCGCCGATCCTCGGGAAATTTGTCGAGGAACGCGCGATAGTACCGCCGCGCCTGCCCGCGATCGCCGAGGGCCTCGTCGTACAAGCGGGCGAGCTCGAAGTAGGCGTCGGGCAAAAGGTCGTTGGCGCTCAGGGCCGCCTCGAGATCATCGCGGCCACCTCTGGCGTCCCCGAGCTCGACGCGGACCCGCCCGCGGTTCAGGTGGGCGGACCAGGACTCGGGCCTCAGCTCGAGGGACCGGTCGAGGGCGGCGAGCGCTTCCCGGGGGCGGCCCTGGCGCTGCAGTGCGGCCCCCAGGACGCCCCAGGCCTCGGCCACCGCCGGGGTCAGCTCCACCGTTCGCCGGGCGTGCCTCTCCGCTCCGGAAAGGTCGCCGCGACTCAGCAACAGCACGGCCAGGTTGTTGTGGGCGTCGGAATAGGCGGGGTGCTCGTCGGTCAGCGCCCGGAGCTCGGCCAGGGCCTCGTCCATGCGGCCGGACCGGGCCGCGGCGATGGCCCGGTTGTTCCTCGCCTCCGGTTTGGTCGGGCTCACCTCCAGGACCCGACCGTAGAGCTCCTCGGCCTCCTCGCGGCGGCCTTTCTTCTTCAGCAGGGCGGCGAGGGAGACGTAGAGCTCGTTGCGGAACTCGCTCTCGTAGCGCATCGCCTCGCGCAGCTGGGCCTCGGCGTCGGGATGCCCGCGGCGCGCCAGCAGCACCGCCAGCAGGGCGTGGAGGCTACCTTCGTCCGGCGAGTGCTCAAGACCCTGCCGATAGGCCATTTCGGCCTCGTCGTGGCGTCCCAGGTGCTCCAACAGGCTGCCGAGACCTCTCCACGGCATCGGCTGGAAGCGATCCCAGGCGGTGGCCTGGCGCAGTCGGCGTTCCGCCTCCTCGTGCCGCCCGGCGGGCAACTCTACCGTCACGGCGTAGATCGCGTTGACCGCCGGATGCCGAGGATCCATCTCCAGCGCCCGCTCGATGGTCGCGACGGCGGCGTCCTTGTGGCCCATTCGCGCTTCCATCCGCGCCTTGAGGCTCCACGCCGACATGGATTTCGGGTTGAGCTCGAGCACCCGGTCGGCCAGGGCGAGGGCCTTAGCGCCCCCCTGGCGGTTGCCCTCGATCCGAGCCAGCATCAGCAGCAGCTGCTGGTGGTCGGGGTCGAGGCCGAGGGCCCTTTCGATCACCTCGACGGCCCGGTCGGTTTCCTTCAGACCCAACCGGGCGAGGGCCAGATCGGCCAGGGCGGCGAGGTTGGTCCGGTCCTTGCGCAAGAACCCCTCGAGCAGATTGGCCGCCTGCTGGTAGCGATTTTCGATGAGGAAATCTCGAGCCTGCTCCAGGGTCGTGTGCAGGTGGATCATGGCCTTCGGGTCCGGGCGGTCGCCGTCCACCGACGGGCGCGGGCTCGACATCGAGACATAACCGAGGGCGCGCAGCTTGGCGATCGACTCCTCGTCGATGGCCAGCTCGTGCTCCTGCTCGCCCTCCGGCGCCGCCTCGCCGCGGAACTCCTCGAGGTAGCGACGCAGGTCGTGGGCGATCTCCTGCCGTCGCTCCAGCTGGTTCGAAAGCTCGTGCGGATCGCGCCGCAGGTCGTAGAGCTCGGCTTCGGGCGCGTCGATGTACTCCCAACGCCCGCGGCGTATCACCTGCAGCTTGGCCCAACCGTAGGTGTAGTAGGCCATGTAGGCCTCCGAGTAGAGGGAGCGTTCGGGAAGGACCGGCAGCAGCAGGCTGCGGCCGGACATCCCGTCGGACACCGGGAGCCCCACCAGGTCGAGCAGGGTCGGCGCCAGGTCGACCTGCGACACCGGACGGCGCAAGCGTAAGCCCCTCGGTCCGTCGTCCACCCACAGGATCCAGGGGACGTGGAGGGTCGAGAGATAGGCCAGGAGTCCGTGGCTCTGCTCGCGGTGCTCACCGAAGCCTTCGCCGTGATCGCCGATCACCGTGATCGCCATCCCCGACGCCCGTCGGATACGCGGGTGGCTCAAGAGCTCGGCGATCTGCGCGTCCATGTAGGCAATCTCGCCGCCGTAG
>Ga0209980_10002302_pt1 | contig 10448 bp, 10 predicted proteins | sample CR02metaG_FD_183611 | JGI IMG/M metagenome (GOLD analysis project Ga0209980, IMG submission 183611) | Deep subsurface microbial communities from Mariana Trench to uncover new lineages of life (NeLLi) - CR02 metaG (SPAdes) (version 2) | ecosystem: Environmental > Aquatic > Marine > Ocean trench... | reverse complement strand
CGCAGGGGATTTGGCGCCCGCATCGTACATGGAGTACGTGAGGACGACAAAGCCCCGACCTGCCTGCGCGAACCCTTATGCAGATTGGTCGGATTTATTCTTTGGAAATAAGTGATATTTTTTTAACAGCTTATAAAAGTCGGAACGGTATCGCCCTGCGATCTGAGAGGCTCGGGAAATATTGCCTTCTGTAATTTGTAGTAACGTTTGTAAATAGTCTCGTTCAAAGGATTCTTTGGCTTGGGTCAGGGGTGCGAGCATCCCTTTTCCGGTTTGGCGCACAATGGGAAGAAGATCAGCCGTGATCATATCCTGTGTGGCCATAATCACAGCATGCTCTACGACATTTTCTAATTCTCGGACGTTGCCAGGCCAGGAATGGACGGTCAATTTTTGCAGGGCCTCGGGAACAAAGCCGCGAATGGCTTTGTTGGAACGGGCTGCACTCTTTTGCAAAAAATGTTGGGCGAAGATGGGGATATCCTGTCTCCGTTCCCGAAGTGGGGGAAGGGTAAGCGGGACGACTTGGATGCGATAAAATAAGTCCTCTCGAAATTGGCCCTCTCGTACGGCTGCGCTCAGATCTTTGTTGGTCGCCGTAATCAGCCGGACATCGATTTTAATGGGTTGCCGGGCGCCAATGGGAAAGACTTCTCGCTCTTGGATGGCTCGAAGCAATTTTCCTTGAAGCGAAAGCGGTAGTTCGCCAATCTCATCCAGGAAGAGCGTTCCTCGATGGCCGGTTTCGAAGAGGCCGATCTTTGATTGATAGGCTCCGGTAAACGACCCTCTCGTGTGTCCAAATAACTCACTTTCAAACAGTGATTCCGGGATCGCAGCGCAATTGACACCGACAAATGGGCCTGTGGCTCGTGAACTATTACAGTGTAGGACACGGGCAATGACTTCCTTGCCGGTCCCAGTCTCTCCGGAAATACAGACGGTGGCATCCGTATTGGCCACTCGACTCACCTGTTGAAGAATTGCCTGCATTTGCGGGCTGCGAGCGACGACATTGTCAATCCCATACAGTTCGTTGACCAACATCTTTAATCGTTGAATCTCCTGAGTCATGCGCTGTTGCGACAGGGCTTTATCAATGCACGCATGCAGTTCCTTATCGTCAAAGGGTTTGGTTAAATACGAGTACGCGCCTTTTTTCATGGCTTCCACGGCATCCGGAATGCAGCCATGGGCTGTCAGGATCAAGATGGGAAGGTTGGGATGGAGCTGTAGCAATTCCTCCATGACTGTCAGCCCACTCATGTCCGGCATCCTGACGTCCAAGATGGCGAAGTCATAGAGATCTTCTTGAATATGGGCAATCGCCGCCTTCCCGTTTGAACAGACGGTGACGTCGAAGCCAAAAGAGGTCAAACGCATTCGTAACAAGGTGAGTAGGCCTTCATCATCATCCATGATGAGAATGCGTTCCTTGGTGGCATTAAGGGCTGTCACGAGATTCCTCCTTGGGGGTCAAAATAGTTTCCGAGGGAGTGGTGGGTGTGGCTTTTTCCTTGAGTTCCTGATCGATCCGTCGGAGCGCATCGAGTTGACTCGTGAGTTCGGCGACCTTTTTATCACGGGCCTGCAACTCTTGTTGAAGCACATGCATCGAGGCCGATTCGGTTTTGAGTGTCGCCACTTCTTGTGAGAGTTCATGCATTTGCTCACTCAGGGCGTTGACTTTGGTTTCTTGGGCAATCAGGTGAAGCTTCAGATCTGATGAGCCAGTGGTATGAACGGGCAACTCTTCTAATAACTCAAGGTCTCGCTTGAGTAACGTCCGGACCAATTCTCGAGTCATGTCTTTGGCAGAGGCCGGTTGGGATTTGGACGGACGAAGTTCGTCTAAGAGCCACAACCACACCCGACTTGCCTGACTCACACGATGTTGGGGTGACGACTCTATGACTTTTTGAAAGTGATAACTGGCGACATCGATATTGGAATGTAAAGCGGTTAAGCCTTTAAGAAAATGTGCCTGGGTACAAGCCGTGGGATTTCGGCATTGAGATAATTGGTTGTCTGCGCGAACCCCAAGTGCATCAAGAAATTTTGCATCCTGAGGATCCGGATTCAAAATCATGGAAGGGGAGATCCGTGTTCCGGTCTTGGAAAAATTGGCTGCCACAGGAAAGGGGGTGAATTCTTGACATCCCGTTATTCCTAGCAAGCCTGAAAACATCAAGAGACTGACCAGCACATTGAAGCGGATAGGCAACCTGTTACGACGCATGAGCCGTCTCTCGAAGCATCTCTGCTGGAAGTGTGAAGTGAACGGTGGTGCCATTTCCTTGTTCACTATCAATCCAAATCGTTCCGTGGTGGGCTTCAACGACTTTTTTCGCCAGGGCAAGACCGATGCCACTACCAAATCGGGCTTCCCCTTCTGGTGTTTTCCCCTGATAAAACCGATCGAAAATATGGGGAAGGTCTTCTGGATGAATACCTGGCCCTTCGTCTTTGACCGCAATCGCGGTGACGTGTGTCTTCAAGTTGTAATGAAGCGTGAGGGTAATCGATGAGCCGTGTGGGCTAAATTTGAGCGCGTTGGAGAGAAGATTCTCTAACGCCTGCTCAATGCGGATGCCGTCCAACGGTAAGAGATGCTCTGGTGGAAGCTGATCATCGATAACGAACTGGATATGTTTTCGTTCGGCCAATAATTGTACCTTGTCAACGGTGTGTTGAACGAGCTGGGTTAATCTCGTCGGTGAAAAATTATAGGTCATCATATTGGCTTCCATTTTTGAGAGGTCCAGTAAGCTGGCGATGAGTTGGTTGAGGCGTTGGCTACTGTCAAGCAAGATCTCAAGCGTCTGGCGTTGTTCCGGGGTCACAGGACCGGGAACCTGATCCAGGAGTAATTGCGTGCCCTCGCGGATTGAGGTGAGCGGGGTGCGAAGTTCGTGTGAAATATTGGCCAGGAATTCCGCTTTCATTTGATCGAGTTCTTGCAGTTGCCTGCCCATCCAATTGACGGTGCTGACTAACTCTCGCAGCTCTTGCGGGACTTCGCCTTGAATTGAGGCACGAAATTCTCCTTGCCCAATTTGGCGAATTTGTCTTTGGACGCGTCGCAAGGGTCGTAAAATACTGAATGTGGCGATTCCGGCTAATCCCATTCCAAACACCACTCCCGACACCATCAATTGACGTGTAATGTTTTCCGCTTGCTTAGCCCGTTCATGAGATTCACTCAACACAGCAATGATTTGCTGCTCGTGTAAGGCGATGTAGGATCGAATGGCTTGAGTCATGTCATCGACGAGAGCATCTCGTTTGCTTTCATATTGAGCCAAGGTTTGCGTGTAGCGATTCGCCCGTTCTACTCCCTCGCTGAGAAACAAGGTTTGGAATTGATCATGTGAATCGTGAATCTGTTGAAGTAGTGTCTGGCCTTCTTCTGAAGGGTCTTGGTCGATGAGAGAAAGTAAGGTTTTTTTAAATTGCCCGGCTTCCTGCAGAAATTCCTTTAACAGGCTCGTATCCCGTAAGACGAGGTATTGCTTGTCACTTTTGAGTTGAACGAGCAAGCTGGTGAGCAGGCGTTTTCCTGTCTCTACGGTGGGGTAGTAGTACGACACTAATTCGGTGCCTAATTCGGATAATGTCCGCAACTGGTTCAGAATGAACCAATTGACCCCTATGACTAAACCCATGATCGTGAGGTAGCCTAACGTAAGGCGAACAAAAATCGAGAGTTTTGCAATCTGCTTCCAGGCTTGCAACATGGTATTCCTTATGGTGACCAGCAGTTTACAACGAACCATTATATGGTTGGCTTGCGGAAATTGATGTGATCCATATCATACTTTCCATGGCATTACCTGTCTATTTTTTTGATTGGGATGACGCCTGATCGGTGATGAGGTGCTTGAGCTACTCCAATGATGTAGAAGACAGGGGTGAATGTAAAGAACGAATGGGAAAATGCGGAATCTGTGATAGCCAGAAGGCGAGTGATGGTGAAAGGGTTTACGTCGTGTAGGAGGCGTTAATCTTCACATATTCATAAGAAAGATCGGTTGTCCACAACCGGTGGAAGCCTGCGCCTTTGCCTAATGAAACGGACAAGGTCAGCTCTTTACGTCGCATGACCTGTTGTGCACGGTTGTCGGCTTGTGTGCTCACACGTTGTCCTTCCTGAACGACCGTGACCTCATCAAACTTCAACGTGATGTGTGTGGGATTAAGCGGGACTCCTGCTCGTCCTATGGCCGCGATGATACGACCCCAATTTGGGTCTTCGCCAAATAGTGCGGTTTTGACAAGCAAGGATGTGGCAATCGTTTGTCCAATCTGTTTCGCCTCGCGATGGGATTTGGTCCCTTCGACAATGATTGTGACGAGTTTCGTAGCGCCTTCGCCATCTCGGCAAATATTCAAAGCGAGTGACTCGCAGGCGTGTTGGAGTAAGGTTTGAAAGGTATTCCAGGCTGGTGTGCCGTGTGTGATGAGAGGGTTCTGTGCTAGGCCATTGGCAAGGCACAAAACCATGTCGTTAGGACTGCTGTCACCATCAACAGAGATGCAGTTAAATGAATCATCTACTGACTGCGTAAGCGCGCGTTGCAACGCGTGTGGGGTGATCGCGGCGTCGGTCGTGAGATAGGCCAACATCGTCGCCATGTTCGGGTGGATCATCCCCGAACCCTTGGCCATTCCGCCAATCGTGATGACCTGACGGCCTATCTTAGCTTGGCACGCAATTTCTTTTGAGTGGGTATCGGTCGTCATTATTGCTTCAGCCGCTAGGGTATGACCGGCGCGACTGAGTTGTGTGATTACCTGAGGGATTCCGCTGCGAAGAGGTGACATGGGGAGGGTTCGGCCAATCACCCCGGTTGAGCCGACAAATACAGCTTGTTTAGGTATGCCAAGATGTTTTGCCGTTAAGTCTAAGACCTCTTTGGCATCAGCCATCCCTTGAGGACCTGTGCAGGCGTTGGCATTGCCACTATTGATGATGATTGCTTGTCCAGTCTTTTTCTTGAGTTGACGTTGGTTCAACACCACGGAGGCAGCCAGGATTTGATTTTTGGTAAACACGCCCGCGATTGGGCCTTCCCGTTCCGACAATACAAGGGCAAGGTCCAAGGTAGGAGCGGGCTTCACTCCGGCATGGATACCTGCGGCCAGAAACCCCTTTGGGGCAGTCACACCGCCCTTTAAATTTTTGATGGGTGAGTTTTTACGCATCTGAGGAGCACGATCTTTTGGCAATGTTCCTGGTCTGGGGTGAGGTGTTAGGGGAAAATTCCTGGCGAGGCCAATCCGGTATCTTCAGCATAACCCATCATGAGATTCATGGATTGAATGGCTTGGCCGGCAGCGCCTTTCACAAGATTGTCTAAGGCCGCAACCGTAATAATCGTGCCGGTGCGCGAATCCGCAAACACCCCGATATCACAAAAATTCGAGCCTCGCACTTGGCTGGGGCTGACAGTGGTGGATTCTTTTCGAATTCGAATGAATCGTTCGCCACGATAGAATTGGCGATACAGGTTTTGCAGGGTTTCCGTCGTCACGGGTTTGGTCATTTTGGCATAGGCGGTACTCAAGATTCCTCGATTCATTGGCGTGAGATGAGGGGTAAACATGACCTGGAACGGCTCACGTTGTCCTGCAGATCGCGAACGGGGTTTCAGGAAGATCTTATTGAGTTCTTGTTCGATTTCCGGGGTGTGACGATGCTGCCCAATTTTGTATGCCGTCATGGAATCGTGGGCTTCCGGGAAATGATATTCAAGCGCTGGAGTTCGACCTGCGCCTGATATACCCGACTTGGCATCAATGACAATTGAATCTTCTTTGATAATTCGTTTTGCCAGAAGTGGCGCTAATTGAAGAATAGCAGCCGTGGGATAACACCCTGGGACAGCCACGAGCTGCGTACGGGAAATTTTTGATCGGTGCAGTTCGGGCAGCCCATAGACAGATTTCCGTAACAGCCGTGGGAATGAATGTGTCACTCCATACCACTGTTCATAGGTGATGTGATCATCCAGGCGATAGTCGGCGCTGAGATCAATGACGCGCTTCTTGGCTTTGATGCAGTGTGCCACGGGTTCAATCGATTTGGTGTGTGGCAACGCCATGAACACAAGGTCGACGGTGTTCGTGATATGCGGTAGGTCCATGGGTTGGAATATGAGTGGGAAAAATGTTTCAAGGTTTGGGAAGTGTGATGAAATAGGCATCCCGACGGCTTTGTCGCCGGTGACCATCGTAACATTGGCGTAAGGGTGTTGCGCCAATAGGCGAAGGAGTTCTCCTCCGGTGTACCCGCTGCCTCCGAGGACGGCGATGTTGATTCGTGCTTTAGCCATGAGTGATGAAGATCTTACCTGATAAAATGGTGATAGAAAAAAAGGGAAGGCCTGGTGGCCTTCCCTTAGCAAAACGATTGCAGCCTGAAACACACTTACCGTTTGGAGTATTGGAAGAGGGCCCTTGCTCCCTTTTGCCCGTATTTCTTTCTTTCTTTGACTCTGGAATCACGAGTGAGCATTCCCTCTTTCTTGAGAGGCCCGCGATACTCTGGGTTGATAACAACCAGGGCTTTTGCAATGGCATGTCGTAGGGCACCGGCTTGTCCGGAGACGCCTCCTCCACGGACAGAGGCGCGAATTTGAAATTGCCCGAGCGTGCTGGTCTTTTCTAATGGCGATTCGACTTTCACGCGATGGGGGGCCAATGTGAAGTAATGCTCAAAGCTTCGCCCGTTTATCGTAATTTCGCCTTGACCTGGTTCAATCCAGGCCCGAGCAATCGCATTTTTTCGTTTTCCCGTTGCGTATTGACGCTGACTTGCCATGCATACACCTTTCTGTAGATGAAGTCGTTGCTTTTTGTTATCTGTGGGTGGAGTTGTTTAGGACCTGAGAGAAAATACCTTGGACACTATCGCGCCAAGATTTGGGTCGGATTTGGACGGAACGATTGAGGAACACCCGAGGCATAGCACAGCTATGTTGAGGGTGTTTCGATTGAGGCCCGTTCAAAGATGGCCCGAAGATTGGATACGAGATGTCCAAGGTATTTTCTCTCAGGTCCTTAAGACCAAGGCTCCGGGTTCTGTGCGGAATGTGGGTGATCGGCCCCGGCATAGATCCGGAGTTTTCTGGCCATCTGCTTTCCTAACGGAGTTTTGGGAAGCATCCCACGAATGGCTTTGTTGACCACTTCGGTTGGTTTCTTCTTCATGAGGAGTTCAGCCGTGATGGATTTGAGTCCTCCAGGAAAGCCCGTGTGGTGATGATAGATTTTGGTTTTCATTTTTTTTCCGGTTAAATGAATCTCTTTGGCATTCACGATAATGACGTGGTCGCCCGTATCGACGTTGGGAGTGTACGTAGGTTTGTGCTTGCCTCGTAAGAGCGTGGCAGCTTGCGTCGCCAATCGCCCAAGTGTGGCGCCTTTGGCGTCAAGAACATGCCACTTCCGGACGACTTCATGAGGCTTGGCTTGAAAGGTACGCATCAATGCTTCTCCATTCGAATTCGAGTAAATGTACGCTACGCGTTAGACTGTCAAAATTGTTGCGGATCCAACTTGGCGAGCCAGGCGTCAAGATTTTCTCCGCCGCGGCGTTTCAACACGTCATGAGTGACATAAATGGGACTTTTAGCCCGTAACGCCAAGGCAATCGCGTCGCTTGGGCGTGCATCCACCGTTCGTTCTATTCCCTTGGAAGTGAGATGTATGGTGGCATAGTAGGTATTGTTTTTCACGTCTGTGACGACGATATGGGTAATGGTCATTCCTAAATGATTTGTCAGACTGGTGATGAGATCATGACTCATGGGACGAGGGGGGACGAGCCCTTCCAGGGCTAACCGAATGGATGCCCCTTCGGCTGTACCCACCCAGATCGGCAACACATCCGTATTGGTCTCATCGCGTAAGATCACGATTTGCGTATCAGTATTCGGGTCAACGAGAACGCCGTGGACTTTAAGCGGGATAAGATCTGTATTTTGTTCAACACTCATGAGGCGATGAATCCGAAGATGATATTCTCGGTTAGCTTTGAATCGGCGCTGGCAAATGGCTATGTATCAAGCTTCCCAAAATCTTCCGGTTTAAGATTTTCCAGCCATCGTTCAAGTTCCTCTGAGTTTTGTTTTCGGAGAACCTCTTCGGTCGTAAAAATCGGAGCTTCGGTACGAAGGGCTAGAGCAATCGCGTCACTTGGACGAGAGTCAATGGAATACTCTGAGTCGCCATACCAAAGATGTATTTTGGCAAAGTAAGTATTGTCTTTTAAATCCGTGACCACGGCACTCAAGACTTTTGCATCGACGTTGTCCAGAATGGATTTCATGAGATCGTGGGTCATGGGTCGTGGAGGGGTAATACTTTCCAATGCAAAACTGATAGCACTCGCTTCAGACTTTCCAACCCAAATGGGGAGCATGTCTGAGTTTTGTTCGTCACGAAGAATGACGATGTAGGCATTGTTGTACGGGTCAAACAACAGACCCCGAACATTCATTTGTGTAATCATTGGAAACGGTCCACCGTTTAACGCACTTTTCCCTCTTAAAAGGAATAAATTAGCACCCATTTCTTTCTTTTGTCAACGTAAGTCCGAGATTTTAAAGGAAATCCTGGGTTTGAGCCTGCTATGCCGAGGGTGGGTAAATGGGGCAATTGATGGCGGTTAGATATGTGGGAGTTGAAAGGACGACAGTTGTTTTGTCAAATACGCAGTGACGTGGCTGGGCTCGATCTTGGCCACTTCCCCGGTTCGTCGATGTTTGATCTCGATCATGCCATTGGCGAGCCCTTTGTCACCAATAGTGACGTGGAAAGGAGCGCCGATCAGGTCCGCATCATTAAATTTCACCCCGGCGCGTTCATCGCGATCATCCCATAAGACTTCTATCCCTGCTTTTGTCAATGCCTGATACAAAGATTGAGTGGTCTCCTGAACTTTTTCAGAAGCCGTGACCGGAAGAAGATGAACGTGAAACGGGGCTATCGGGGCAGGCCAGATCATCCCTTTGGCATCGTGATGTTGTTCAATAGAGGCTGCAGCCGTGCGGCTGACCCCAATCCCATAGCATCCCATAATGGGTAAGGTTTCTTTACCCTGCTCATCGAGAAAAGTGGCGCCCATGGCTTGGCTGTATTTAATGCCGAGAAGGAAGACATGGCCGACTTCAATGCCCTTGGCCGATGACAAAGGGGTGTGGGTTCGTGGTGAAGGGTCACCAGCCTGAGCTTGACGCAAATCCGCGAAGGTCTCTACTTGGAAGTCCCGATCCCAATTCGCATTCAGCAAGTGGGTATCATTGGCATTTCCGCCCACCACCATATTCTTCATGGCTCGTACGGCCTGATCCGCCACAATCCGTATTCCGTCCAACCCCACGGGACCGGCAAATCCTACTGGCGCTGCAGTGACTTTGGTCACGGTTTCCGAATCAGCCAGGGTCACCTCGGTGGTACCCAGCACACGAGTGACCTTAATCTCATTGGCTTCGTGGTCACCGCGCACTAAGACGGCGACGACTTCGTCAGCGGGCGTTGTGTAGAGGAGCGTTTTCACCAGTCGATCGGGAGAGATGTGTAAAAATGTACAGACATCCTCAACCGTTTTCATTCCCGGTGTCTGTACATGTTTGAGAGGTAACGGTTGTTCAGTTGACATGTCTGTTGGAGGCAGAACTTCAGCCTGTTCAATATTCGCGGCATAGGTCCCGTGTTCTTCGTACAAAATGGTTTCTTCCCCGGTTTCCGCCAGGACCATGAATTCATGGGACATGCTTCCACCGATCATCCCGTTGTCTGCTTCGACCGCGCGAAAATTCAGCCCGCACCGCGTGAAGATGCGTTGGTAGGCCTCATACATCTTCTGGTAGCTCACCCGAGCGCTGGCTTCATCCCGATCAAAGCTGTACGCATCTTTCATGATGAATTCGCGTCCACGCATGAGGCCAAACCGGGGTCGGATTTCATCACGAAATTTGGTTTGGATTTGGTAGCAGTTGAGTGGCAACTGACGATAGGAACGGATTTCGCGTCTGAACAAATCAGTGATCACTTCTTCATGGGTTGGCCCAAAGCAAAAGTCGCGGTCATGCCGGTCCTTGCATCGTAGTAATTCTTTTCCATAAAAGTCCCATCGGCCGCTTTCGCGCCAGAGTTCGGCAGGAGAGAGAATGGGCATCAGGATTTCCTGTGCACCAGCTCGATTCATCTCTTCACGAATGATGCCCTCAATTTTCCTGATGACCCGAAGGCCCATTGGTAAATAGGTATAAATTCCCGCCGCGACCTTTCGGATCATGCCGGCTCTGAGCATGAGTCGATGGCTGACGACTTCGGCTTCACCGGGATCTTCACGAAGGGTTGGAATCAAGACTTGAGAAGTTCGCATAATCGAAAGGCCTTGTTACAAATAAAAATAAAGGGAAAGCTGGCTTGGTGTTCCT
>Ga0209980_10002301_pt1 | contig 10448 bp, 6 predicted proteins | sample CR02metaG_FD_183611 | JGI IMG/M metagenome (GOLD analysis project Ga0209980, IMG submission 183611) | Deep subsurface microbial communities from Mariana Trench to uncover new lineages of life (NeLLi) - CR02 metaG (SPAdes) (version 2) | ecosystem: Environmental > Aquatic > Marine > Ocean trench >... | reverse complement strand
ATGGCAGCCGTTCGCCGGATTTTCTTTCGCCCGATTTGATTTCCCTAGCGAGTTTGTCCCGCAATTTTTGATATATCGGTACCCTGCTGTTGCTATTTATGTCCGTGACCACCTGCTTCCCTTCCACCGCAACAATTCTTTTCAGCTCTCGATGACCCCGCCGGTCAATCAGGCGAGGCCAGTGATTTTCTGGTCTAGACCAGCTCACGTTTAGCGTTGTAATCCACAGTTAGACGTAAAGTAAACCCTCGCGAAGCACCGCACCTATGTCGGCTTAGCCGCCGAAGTACGCGCTCGCGGCAGGGTCGGCTTACCGCCGGTCTGGCGGCACACGGCCCGATCGACTAATGTGCCGCCATGTCTTTCCTCCTGCGCCATATCGCCCGCTACGCGGCACAAAAACTAGCCTCTGATCCCCGGGTCAGGGAAAAGGCGGTCAAGGCCGCGCGCGTCGTCGTCGGCAAGGCCAAGCAGATCACCCGCGGGGAAGACAGGGCCCGGGCCGCCGGGCGGGCCCTCCGTCGCGCCCTGAATAAGTTGCAGGGTGATCGATAGAATGCCGTACCGGTATTCCGTCGCGGCCCGGTGGCGCTTGTCGAGCGGCCGTCCAGAGTTGGAGCGAGCCGACATCGAGATTGGGCCGTTCTTGACTTCCCCCAAGGAACGGCCGGCCCTGCCCAGGCGCCGCTTAACACCTCTCGTGGAGATCGGTCTCGGGGGGCTTTCAGGCGCGCCAGAGTTCCCTCTTCATCGTCACCCATGAGGCGGTCAACAGATAGCTCTTGCTTCTCGCCCCTCCTACGCAACCACAGCAACCACCGAATATTGGTTCGAACAAAGCTTGATAGGCCTCGCCGAACCGATACAATGCCACCAAAACCAGCGCCGCGGAGGCCTCCATGCACCTCAGGAGACATTTTCGCGTTGCGGTGCATTGCATTGCCGTCACCTTCGCCTGCATCGGTCTTTCGCCCGTTCTTGCGCATGCACAGCAACCGCCACCGGTCGACGTCGCTCAGCCACTGGCGCGACAGATTGTCGAGTATGACTTCTATACCGGCCGCTTCGAAGCGGTCGACCGTGTCGAAATCCGGTCCCGTGTCTCAGGTTATCTTCACAAAGTTGCTTTTAAGGATGGCGAGATCGTCGCAAATGGCGCGCTTCTTTTCGTTATCGATCAGCGCACCTTCAGGGCGGAGATCGCGCGCGCCGAGGCCAATGTTGGCGCTGCCCAAGCTGATGTCGATCTTGCTGAAATCGAACTCAAGCGGGCGCGGACGCTGGCAGAAAGGAAGGTCGGAACCGCAGAGGACGTCGATCGCGCCACGACCACGCTGGCGAAAGCCCAGGCGGAACGCGCAGTGGCAGAGGCGGAGTTGCGCCAGGCCCGGCTGAACCTCGATTTCACCGAGATCCGGGCGCCGCTGATCGGGAAGATGTCGAACCGCAAGGTCGATCCGGGGAATCTGGTCGTCGGCGGCACCAGCGACGCGACACTGCTGTCCACCATCGTCTCGATCGATCCGATCCATTTCGTGTTTACCGCGTCCGAGGCGGATTTTCTGCGCTACTCGCGGCTCTCTGGCCAGGCTGGCCGCCTGCCGGGCCTGACGACCTCCTATCGTGTCGATGTGCAGCTGATGGACGAGGAGGACTTCGTCCACGCGGGAACGCTGGACTTTGTCGACAACCAGATCGACCCCAACTCCGGCACCATCGTCGCCCGCGCCATCCTGCCGAACGAGGACGGTTTTCTGGTACCCGGCATATTCGGGCGGGTGCGCCTGTCGGGCTCGGGCGAGTTCGAGGCGCTGCTGATCCCCGATGAGGCCGTGTTGTCGGACCAGGCGCGCAAGATCGTCATGGTGGTGGACGCCGAGGGAACGGTCAGCCCGAGGCCGGTCCGCCTCGGCGCTCTCTACAAGGGGCTGCGGGTCATCAAGGAGGGACTGTCGCCGGACGACCGGGTGATCGTCGCCGGGGTCCAGCGCGCGCGGCCGGGCGCCAAGGTCACGCCCCAAGAGGTCACACTGAAGCTCGAAGGGGAGTGAGCCATGCGCTTTTCGCTCTTCTTCATCGACCGGCCGATTTTTGCAGCGGTGATCTCGATCCTGCTGACGCTGCTGGGCGCAGTTTCCTATTTTGGCCTGCCGGTGACGCAGTATCCCGAGATTGCGCCGCCGACGATCCAGATCAGCGCGACCTATCCCGGCGCCTCGGCCGAGGTCGTCTCCGACACCGTCGCGACGCCGATCGAGCAGGAGGTCAACGGGATCGAGGGCATGCTCTACATGCTCAGCCAGTCCACTGGCGACGGGCGGGTGACGATCTCGGTGACCTTCGAGCTGGGCACCGACATCGACGACGCGCAGGTGCTGGTGCAGAACCGGGTCGCGGTCGCCACGCCGCGGCTGCCGGAGGTGGTGCGGAGTCTCGGCGTCAACGTGCTGAAATCCTCGCCTGACCTGATGATGGTCATTCACATGCTGTCGCCCGACGGCACGCGCGACCAGCTCTACATCTCGAACTATGCCCGGACGCAGGTGGTCGACCGGCTGGCGCGGATCGACGGGGTGGGGCGGGCCACGGTGTTCGCCGAGCGCGCCTATTCGATGCGCATCTGGCTCGATCCCGAGCTTGTCGCCGCGCGCGGGTTGACCGCGGGCGAGGTGGTTGGCGCTCTGCGGGCCAACAACGTGCAGGTGGCCTCGGGCATCATCAACCGGATGCCGGTGCCGAACCCGTCCGCCTACGAGCTGCAGGTGCAGACCCAGGGGCGGCTGACGGCGCCGGAGCAGTTCGAGAAAATCGTCATCGGCACCGCCGAAAACGGCGGTCTGATCCGGGTGCGCGATGTCGGGCGGGTCGAGCTTGGCGCGCAGGACTACTCGATCAACGGCTATCTGGGGAAGGATGTCGCGCTGCCGATCGGCATCTTTCAGCGGCCGGGCTCGAACGCGCTCGAGACCGCCGACGCAGTGCTCCAGGCGATGGAGGAGCTATCCCGGGAGTTCCCGCCCGGCCTCGAGTACCAGGTCGTCTACAACCCGACCGAGTTCATCGCCCAGTCGATCGACGCGGTCTACACGACGATCGCCGAGGCGCTGCTGCTGGTTGTGCTGGTGATCGTCGTCTTCCTGCAAAGCCTGCGGGCATCGATCATCCCGATCATCGCGATTCCGGTCTCGCTGATCGGGACCTTCTCGGTGATGGCTGCGTTCGGCTTCTCGCTGAACAACCTCACACTGTTCGGCCTGGTGCTGGCCATCGGCATCGTCGTCGATGACGCCATCATCGTGGTCGAGAACGTCGAGCGGTTCCTGCGCCAGGGGCAAACCCCGCGCGAGGCGGCGCGCAACACGATGAAGGAGGTGTCGACCGCGCTGCTGGCCCAGGGGCTGGTGCTGCTGGCGGTCTTCATCCCCAGCGCCTTCCTGGGCGGAATAACCGGCCAGTTCTTCCGGCAGTTCGCCCTGACCATTGCCACCGCGACGCTGATTTCGGTGTTGATTTCGCTAACGCTCTCGCCGGCGCTGGCGGCGCTGCTCATGCGCCACCACGCCGCGGACGAGGCGCCGATTGGTGCGTTGGCGTGGCTCTGGCACATGCTGACCTGGCCGTTCCGGATCGCGGGTCACGCGTTCAACTGGGGCTTCGAGCGCGTGGCCAATGGCTACGGCCTGATGGTGCGCAGCCTGCTGCGCATCTCGGTGTTGGTGCTGATCGTCTATGCTGGCCTGCTGTATCTGACCTACGACCAGTTCGGCAAGACGCCGACAGGGTTCATCCCGGCCCAGGACCAAGGCTACCTGATCACCGTCGTGCAGCTTCCCGCGGGCTCGTCATTGGCGCGCACCGATGCGGTCGCCCGGCGCGCCTCGGAGATGATCCTGGAGCATCCCGGCGTGCAAGACACGGTCGCCATTGTCGGCCTCGACGGCGCGACTTTCACCAATGCCTCGAACGCGGCGGCTATTTTCGTGCCGATGAAGCCCTTCGTCTGGCGCGCCGAGCAGGGGCTGAGCGCCGGGCGTATCCTTGGCGAGCTGCAACGCAAGCTGTACCAGATCAAGGAGGCCAACATCTTCATTCTCCAGCCCCCGCCGGTGCGCGGCATCGGCACCGGGGGTGGCTGGAAGATGTATGTCCAGGACCGCCGTGGCCGTGGCCCTGTGGCGCTGGAACAGGCGGTCTTCGCGATGATGATCCAGGCCAACCAGGAACCGGAGCTGAGCCGTGTCTTCACCCTGTTCAACACCAAGACCCCGGCGATCTATGCCGATATCGACCGGGTGAAGGCCGAGATGATCGGCGTCCGCCCGGACCAGGTATTCGAGGCGCTGGAGATCTATCTCGGCTCGGCCTTCGTCAACGATTTCAACTTCCTCGGCCGCACCTACCGGGTCACCGCCCAGGCCGACGGGCGGTTCCGCGACGATCCCGGCGACATCGCCAAGCTGCGCATGCGCTCGGCCGCCGGCGAGATGACCCCGATCGGCGCGGTGGCCACCTTCCGCGACACCACCGGCCCCTACCGCGTGGCACGCTACAACCTCTCCCCAGCGGCGGCGCTACAGGGCTCGGCGGCGCCGGGCGTGTCGACCGGCGACGCGCTCGCCAAGGTCGAGGAGCTGGCGGCACGGATCCTGCCGGACGGCTTCGCCTTCGAATGGACCGAGCTGGCATTGCAGGAGAAGCAGGCCGGGAACACGGCGATCTTCGTCTTCCTGCTGGCGACGGTTTTCGTGTTCCTGCTGCTGGCGGCGCAGTACGAGAGCTGGCTGCTGCCGCTCTCGGTGATCCTGATTGTGCCCATGTGCCTTCTGGCCGCCATCGTGGGGGTGATCTGGCGCGGCATGGACAACAACATCCTGACCCAGATCGGGTTCATCGTCCTCGTCGCGCTGGCCTCGAAGAACGCGATCCTGATCGTCGAGTTCGCGCGCCAGGGCGAGGAACAGGGTATGAGCCGGGTCGACGCCGCGGTGCATGCGGCGTCGCTGCGGCTGCGGCCGATCCTGATGACCTCGTTTGCCTTCATCCTCGGTGTCGTGCCGCTGGTCGTCGCCACCGGCGCCGGCGCGGAGATGCGCCGCGCGCTCGGTACGGCGGTCTTCTCTGGTATGCTCGGGGTAACCTTCTTCGGGCTGGTGTTCACGCCGGTTTTCTATGTCATGTGCCGCTGGTTCGGCGACCTGTTTCAGGGCACTTCCGAAGGGCATCGACCAAGCGGAACTGCCGACCCAGGCACCGGACTGGGATCCGAATAGCATCGAGATGGCGCTGAAGTGCCCGTCCGTCGATCAAATGCTGGGTCGGCAATAGGCTGCGATTGCGACCTTGTTCTGATGAGGTCGAGCGTCCGAATCGGGGCTAAAGCACGCGTAGGCGGAAGCATCAGCGCCGAGTTCGGCGGTGCGATCTCGTTGCAGGATCGCTCCGCTTATGAACTTCACGAACAGCCCCGGGACAGGCCGGCGACGCCCTGATCGCGCAAAACAGGGAGTGGATACCAAAACCGGGTTGACGCGAACACATATGGCTACGGATCGGGCGAAGTGCTGTAGAGCGCAATGTATTTCGCCATTTCGATCACCTCGTAAAGAAGCGCCGCCCCGGTCGGGGCGGCGCGATCTCGTCAGTCCCAGGCCCCTTAGGCGAACCAGGCCGTCTCGTGGATGCGGTAACCGTCGCCCTCGCCGACCGGGTGCGCGCTCCAGCCCATCAGCTTCTCCGAGCGGGCGTCGAGCCAGTCGGTGAAGATCGGGATCACCGAGCCGCCGGTCTCGTGAATGATCTTCTGCACCTCGCAATAGACCGCATAGCGCTCGGGCCCGTCGCTCATACCGCGCGCCTCCTTGATCAGCGCGTCGAGTTCCGGGCTGCCGTTGTGCGACTCGTTCCACTTGGCGTCGGTCAGATGCACCAGGCTGAAGCGCAGATCGGCGGTCGGCCGCGGCATCCAGTTCGACATGTGGAATGGGCGCTTTATCCAGATTGCGCTCCAGTAGCCATCCGCCGGTTCGCGCTGAACCTTGATGTTGAAGCCGACCTTCTTGGCGCTCTCCGAGAGATGCAGGGCCAAATCGGGACCCATCGAGCCACCGGCGGCGTCTGAGGCATGCAGCGTCACCGTTGCGCCTTCCATGCCCGCCTTCTTCAGGTGGAACCTGGCCTTGTCCGGATCGAACTCGCGCTGCGGGATCTCCTTGCAGTACATGGCGTCCGCCGGGCCGATCGGCGTATCGTTGCCGATCGCACCGAAACCCTTGAGCACGTTGTCGAGCATGCTCTGGCGCTCGGCCATGTACTTGATCGCCAGGCGCAGGTCGTTGTTGTCGAAGGGCGGCGCGTCCGACATCATCGGGAAGGTGATATGGCGCGAGCTCGGCGCGTTGGCCATGGTGACGCCCGGCGCGTTGTTGATCAGGTCGAACACCTTCGGGTCGACGCGGACGATGAAGTGCACGTCACCTGAGATCAGCGCATTCATACGCGCCGGCGTGTCGCCGATGCCGAAGCTCTCGACCTCGTCCACATGGGCGATATCGTCGCGGTAGTAGTTGCGGTTGCGCTCGGCCAGCATGCCAACGCCGGGCTCGAAGCTCTTGAGCTTGTACGGGCCGGTGCCGATGGCATTGTTGAAGTCGGTGAACCCGTCCGGCACGATGCAGGAATGCATGTCGCCGAAATAGAACGGCAGGTCGCCGCTGGGCGAATCGAGCTCGACCACGAGGACGTCGTCGCCGTCCTTGCGCAGATCGGTGATCGACGCCAGCCAGGCCTTGATGATCGAGTCCGACTCCTCGCCGCGATGCCGGTTCAGCGAGTAGATCACGTCCTCGACGGTCAGGGTCTTGCCGTTGTGGAACTCGACCCCCTGCTTGATCTTGAACCGCCAGCTCAGCCCGTCGGCAGCGGCCTCCCACTCGGTGGCGAGGTCGGGTTGCGCCGACAGGTCGTTGCCGTAACGCACCAGCGTCCCCATGGTCTGGTAGGCGCGCTGGAAGTCCAGCGAGGAGGTCAGGCGGTTCGGGTTCAGCGTGTCCTTGGCGCTGTGGTTGTACCAGCCGAGGATCAGCCGGCCGCCCTTCTTGGGCGTTGCCGCCAGCACCTTGTCGGCCGAGGCGATGATCGAACCGGCGGTTGCCGCGGTCAGGCCGACGGCACCGACCCGACCGATGAATTCACGCCTGGAAATCCGGCCCTTGACGAGCTGGGACTTCCAGAACTCTGCTTGGATCTTGGACATTCGAGACTCCCTCCTGGTGTGTCGGCGCAAACCATTCGCACCGGTGTTCTTGTTTTACGTACACAGCGTATATTAAACTCTCCCGCAGGCGCTGTCCTGCCCAGAATCATCCTGGCGACGTCGCCCGGCAGGATCTGGGTCAGTGCGAAGATGAACAGCGAGACCACCAACAGCGTGGCGACCAGGTAGACGCCACGGCGCTGGATGAACGCGGCGATGTCCATCGTCCGGCATCAGCGTTGCCCGAGAGTCTTCAGCGCCGGCCGCACGCGGGCCAAGCCCTCAAGTTCGCGGCAGGCGGCGATGGCGTCCTCGACCGCCGCCGCCGGCAGCACGGCCGCAGCGAAGCGGCGGAACTTGGCCTCGATCCGCTCGGGCAGCAGGCGCATCTTCTCGACCCACTGGTCGCCGGCGATCGCGCCCACCTCCGCCTCGAAACGTCGCCCGCCCGCCATCAGGCGCACGGTGGCCAGGCCAAGCTCGAAACCGGCGCGCCCGGGCTCAGCGAGCTGTTCGGCGACGAGGCGCGTGGCCCGCGGCTCCTCGACGCAGCGGATGCGCGCCATCATCTCGCGCACGTCCGCTCGGCCGAGGGTCTCGGGCGCGAGCCAGTCCGGCCCCGGCGGCACCTCCAGGCATAACAGCGCGGCGACGTAGGGTAGGCTGAAACAGGCGCTGGCCGCCTCGGCCGGCGCGCGGTTCTGGTAGTGGTGCGTCAGCACCGCGCTCTGGACGCCGATCTCCAGTTCGGCGACATCGCGCCAGCCGAAGCCGGCGCGCCGAGCCGCGCCGAGGACCTGCGCCACACCGTCGAGCGCCCCGTGGAGCAGCCGACTGCAGGGGTAAAGTTTGAAGGCGGCCTGGTCGATCCACCAGGGATCGCCGGGCGGGCTGAGCAACGGCGCCGCCTCGAATTTCACGCCACCGACCATGCGCCAGAGTGCCCCGTCGCCGTCGAGGATGGCTCCGTCGCCGGTGACGCCGTCCTCGGCCATGCGCGCCGCGAGCACGCCCGCCTGGGCGGTCGCCCCATAGAGCATGTACTTGGTCATTCGCATGGGAAAGCTATGCCACCAGCGACCGAAGGTTGGAAGCGGCGCGAGGAAGGCAGCGAGGCCCATGGCCCGGGCCAGGCCCTCGCCGTCCAGATTGTAGATGCGCCCGGCGCCGACCGCGGCGGCGAGCGCAAGCCAGCTGTGGCCCCCGCCGTCCGACCAGCCAATCTCGACCGCCTCGCCTCGCGGACGCGCCGTGAGGTTGGGGATGGCGAGTGCGAGCCTGGCCGCGACCTCGTATCCCGCGACCGTCGCGACGACGACCTGCGCACCGGTGGCGTTGCGCTCCTCGGCGGCGGCCAGCACGGCGGGCACGACGCCGGCGCAAAAATGTGAGAAGTTGCGGAAGGTCTCGTCGGCGTCGAGGAAGTTGGCGAGGTTGCCGTGGACGAAGGCGGCCGCCGCCGGCCCGGCGGTCCCCGGCCGGCCCCACAGCGTGACTGGCCCGGCGTCGCCGAAGGCGGCCACAGCGGCGGCGAGCCGCCGCCCGTCCTCAAGCGCGAGCGCGCCCAGCGCGCAGCCGACGGTGTCGAGCACGAGCAGTGCGGCGGTCGCGCGCACACGCGCAGGGAGCGCGCCGAGGTCGAGCGCGGCCGCGTGGGCCGCCAAGACCTCCGTGACCGAATGCCTAGCCGGCGCGACCACTTCAGCCACCCCGTCGGCTCGTCGCGCGCTAACCCGCCGGGCCTCACGCAAGCCAGGTCCAGCCGCTGGCAACGCCTTGCGCGCGGTCGCGGCCGCCTTTCCACCCCTAGCGGTCTTCAACGTTTTCATGCCGTACCTCCCTCGCGTACCGTGACGAAGCGCCGTCGCCGGCCCCCCGAGGGCTATTTGTTCGAAGGTGGTTTCTGAAACTCTCTTGTCAGTTTGAAGGATACCTTGTTAGAATTCAAATATGGCTTTCTTCTGCAGCCTATAAGATTTGGCGATAGCTAGCTATGAAACTGCGCCAACTCGAATACTTCCTGGCCGTGGTTGAGAACGGCTCCTTCTCCAGGGCGTCGGCGGAGTTGCACGTGGCCCAGCCGGCGCTGAGCCAGCAAGTACGCAAGCTGGAGCAGGAGCTTGGCGTCGAGCTACTGACCCGGGGCCCGCGCGGCGTCGTCGCCAACGAGCGCGGCAAGATACTCGCCTTGGACACGCGCCAGCTGCTGTACGACCTGGAGCGCATGGGCGACAGGGTTCGCGGCCCGGACTCCCAGCCCAAGGGCCGGGTCTCGCTTGGCATCCCCAGCACGCTCAACACTGTTCTCGGCGTGCCGCTGATCGAGCGCGTCAAGCGCGAGTTGCCGCTGGTCTCACTCAATGTGGTCGAGAGTATGAGCGGCTACATCCTGAAAATGCTGCGCGACGGCGGCCTCGATCTTGCGCTGGTCTGCCATATCGAGCATCTGCCCGGTTTCTCCATCCGCAAGGTCCTGATCGAAGACCTTTATTTCATCGCGCCACCGGACCTGCGGCTGGCGCGGCGGCGCGGCAGTGGCGCAGCGCCCGGGACAATCGAGTTCGCCGACCTCGAACAGTTCGAGTACACCCTGCCCGGCCGCCCGCACGGCCTGCGCGCCCTCGTCAAGCGCTACGCCCAGCAGACCGGTGTCCGGTTGCGCATTACCACTGATGTTGACGCGCTCACCCAGATCAAGCGGCTGGTGTCGCGCGGGGTTGGCTGCTCCATCCTGTCCCACGCCGCTGTCGCCGACGAGTTGCAGGCGGGGAGCCTCTCGGCCCTGCGCATCGTCAAGCCCTCGGTGCAGCGCCTGACCTCTATCGCACACCGCGCCGACCGACCCTTGTTGCGCGCCGCCAACGAAGTGAGGAGCCACACGCTCGCCGCGATACGCGCGCTCGTCCTCTCGGACGACTGGCGCGCGCAGCTCCTGACCGAGGGCGAGGCCGACCGATAACGGAACCTTATAGAGACCATTGAGTTATAATATTTGAGTTCGGTCAGACCCTCCCCTACCTTAGCGCAATGCATGGCCCCAGCATGCGCGAGAGGCTGAGATGACCCTCCCCTTGACCGGCATCACCGTCCTCGCCGTCGAGCAATACGGCGCCGGGCCGTTCGGCACCATGCTGCTGGGGGACCTCGGCGCCGAGGTGATCAAGATCGAGAACCCGGCCGACGGCGGCGACATGGC
>Ga0209980_10002300_pt1 | contig 10450 bp, 12 predicted proteins | sample CR02metaG_FD_183611 | JGI IMG/M metagenome (GOLD analysis project Ga0209980, IMG submission 183611) | Deep subsurface microbial communities from Mariana Trench to uncover new lineages of life (NeLLi) - CR02 metaG (SPAdes) (version 2) | ecosystem: Environmental > Aquatic > Marine > Ocean trench... | reverse complement strand
CTGGCCGGCCTGTCAGAATCTGTTTGTCGACAAATTGGCCAGTTTTGCAGGGATCATTTGTCAGCAGACGGTGCCAGAATTGCCGGAGTTTCTGCAGTCAGGAATGGTCCCAATAAGCCCGATTATTTTATAAATAGACCATAATGTTTCCGCGGAATCACGGACCTGATGAAACAGAACGCGTTCTTAGCCTGGTTTTCTCGCCCGGCACCCGACAGTTTAGCTCACTGGTCAATAAGTGGCGGGGCTCGTGTCGCCCCAACGCAAAACACGTGACGATCACCGCAGGCAACCAGTGCAGCACTTTATCAGGCGGCATGTGACAACGCTCCTGAACAATTACGAGCGACCTATTCGACGTCATCACCGTTATTTCACATATCTCTGGCGATTCTCCACGAGCCACTGGAATCTCGGCGCCACAATCCAGAGAAATTCGATCGGTCCTCAGATTCTGTACCATCACTCTTCGGCCTGCTTCGTCCTTCGTATTTGCCTCGACCGAAAGCCCAATCGCCAAATACAATTATCTCATCAGATCTTCAAACTTTCTGAACTTGTCGGCCATGTTAACCTTGCTCATCGCATCAGCCGAGTTTTCTTATGCCGATTGCGTAGCGGATTTCTGCGAGGAACGGGACAGATACTTCCCTGGCCTTTGCGGCGCCTTTTAATAGTTCCTGTTCCACTATGGCCGGGTCATTGATCAGTCGCTGATATTCCTGACGCGCCGGCTTGATGTGTTCATTGATGTATTCGAACAGCACTTGCTTCATCTCGCCCCAGGCGATGCCGTCAGCGTAGCGTTTTTCCATGTCTCTTACTTCGCCTTCCGTCGCAAACGCTTTGTAGATGTCAAACAGCGTTGAGCCTTCGGTATCCTTCGGCTCACCTGGTTCCTGGCTGTTGGTCTTGATCTTCATGATGAGCTTGCGGAGTTTCTTTTCGTCGGCGAACAGCGGGATGATGTTGTTATAGCTCTTGCTCATCTTGCGGCCATCGAGACCGGTCAGCACCGCAGTGTCATCGCTGATGACGGCATCGGGAATCACGAGAATATCGCCATAACGGTGATTGAATCGCTGGGCGATATCGCGCGTCATCTCGACATGCTGTTTCTGATCGCGACCGACAGGAATCTTGGTCGATTTGAACATCAGGATGTCGGCCGCCATCAGGACGGGATAGCTATAGAGCGCCATCATGATGCCCTTGTCCGGGTCCCTGGTGCCGCTTTCTACGTTGGCCTGCACGACGGCCTTGTACGAGTGAGCACGGTTCATCAGGCCTTTGGCTGTCGCGCTGGTCAGGATCCAGGTCAGGTGCAGGATCTCATCGATATCGGATTGCCGGTAGAAGACGGCATTGTCAGTGTCCAGCCCAAGTGCCAGCCACGATGCGGCTATTTCCAGTGACGACTGGTGAACGCGATCCGGGTCTTCGGCCTTGGCAAGCGCATGATAGTCGGCAAGGAAATAATAGTTTTTCTTGGACGGATCCTTGCTCGCCGCGATACCGGGTCGGATGGCGCCCACATAATTGCCGATATGGGGTGTGCCGGTCGTTGTAATACCGGTGAGATAAATGTCCTGGGTCATTGCCTAGTATCCGGCTGCCTGTCCGTCCTTGCGGGATTCGGATGCGCCGTAGTAGACACCTTGCACGTCATTTCTGAGGATTGCCTGGTAGCCGCCATAGGCGATTCTCCGGGTCGCGATATTGTGACCCATTGCCTTCAGTTCCTCACGGACGCTCTCCGGGATGCCGCTTTCCAGGTACACGGTGCCGCCATCGGTCATTATCTCGTCGGTCGGTTGTGACGAGCCGCTGTGGCGCATACGCGCCGCATCGCCTGCTTCCTGCAGGTTCATATCGAAGTCGATCAGGTTGATGAGAATCTGTGCATGCGCCTGGGGCTGCATCGAGCCGCCCATCACGCCGAAGCTGAGCCAGGGCTTGCCGTCCTTCATGACGAACGCCGGGATGATGGTGTGGAACGGCCGTTTGCCAGGTTCGTAAATGTTGGCGTGTCCGTCTTCGAGACTGAACAACTGACCGCGGTTTTGCAGCTGGAAGCCCAGCTCTTCGGGTGTCATGCCGGAGCCGAGGTCGCCATAGTTAGACTGGATCAACGAAATCATGTTGCCGTCCGTATCCGCAACTGTCAGGTAAATCGTGTCACCTGTTTCGAGTTTAGCGTCTCCGGGCGGATAGGTCGTTGCAGCTTTGTCGTCAGAGATCAACTGGCGGCGTTCGGCGGCGTATTCCCTGGACAGCAGCATATCGATCGGCGCATTGTAGAAATCCGGGTCGGCATAATATTTGGCACGATCTTCATAAGCGACTTTCTTGGACTCAATCAGCGTGTGCAAATATTGTGCACTGCCAAAGCCCATGCTTCTCAGATCATAACCTTCGAGGATGTTCAGCATTTGCAACGCGACAATGCCCTGCCCATTAGGCGGGAGTTCGTACACGTCGTAGCCCCGATAGTTGATGGCCAGCGGCGTCACCCATTCCGACGTATGCTTGGCGAGATCTTCGACTGTCAGGAACCCGCCGTGCTCGGCCATGTAGGCGTCAATTGTTTTGGCGATGTCACCTTTGTAAAAAGCGTCCCTGCCGCCTGCGGCAATCTTCTTGTAGGTGTTGGCAAGATTCGGATTCCTGAATATATCGCCGGTCTTCGGTGCAGCACCGCCAGGCATGTAGATCTCCTTCACGCCGGCAAACTCTTGCCGGGACTCGACGTTTTCCTCCCACAGGTTCGCAATAAACTGGGTGACGGGGAACCCCTGTTCCGCATAACTAATCGCCGGCGCCAGCAGGTCGGCCATCGGCAGTCGACCATAGCGCTCGTGCAATTCATACCAGCCGTCTACGGCGCCCGGTACGCTGACAGTGAGCGGCCCGAGATACGGGATGCCCTTGAGCCCTAAGTCTCTGAAGTGCTGAAGAGTCAGCGATTCCGGCGAACGACCGGAGGCATTGAGACCGGTCAGTTCGCCTTTCTCAGCGTCCCACACGATCGCAAACAGGTCTCCACCGATGCCACAGGCGGTCGGTTCCATCAATCCGAGCGTCGCGTTTGCGGCGATTGCAGCATCCACAGCGCTGCCGCCCGCCTTCAGAATATCGAGTGCCACCTGGGTCGCCAATGGCTGGCTGGTGGCAGCCATGCCCTGTATTGCGATGACCTCGGAGCGCGACGCAAACGGCTCGCCCGTTACCCGGTCAAACCCCTGCGCAACTGTCGTAAGACTAGCCATTAGCCCCAGCACTAACGAAACTACACGATTCATACATATCTCCGAGCCACTCTGGAAAACCGTAAATGATGCCTAGTTTACGCGTGGATTGAAACTCCTAATCCGGCACTGCAGGGCGTTTCCGCAAGATTCACGCCGCTTCCGGAATCCGGTTATGATGGCCAAATGAGCAATACGCCGTACGTCGACGAGGCCGTTCTCGGCTCGCTTTATCCGGACCACATCCAGACTATCAAATCACGCCACGACCAGGCACTCGAGCGCGCAGGCGCCAGCCACGCGGTCATTTTTTCGGGTGCACCGCGGGCCGTGTTCCTGGATGACTATGACTATCCTTTCAAACCCAATCCGCATTTCGTCGGCTGGCTGCCGCTCACACAGATTCCTTACTGCTACGTGATCCACACGCCGGGGGAAATCCCGGTGCTGGTCTATTGCCAGGAGAAGGACTTCTGGCATCTGCCGCCGGCGAACCCGGAAGGATACTGGGTCGATCAGTTTGAGATTCGCGTCGTGCACACGCACGAAGACGTTGCCCGGCATCTACCTGAGGATTCCAGCAAGTGTATATTGATAGGCGAGATCGACGATCCGGTACACGCCTTTGGCATAGACCGCATCAACCCCTCAAGCGCGCTCAACATGCTGCACTACGGGCGCGGCGTAAAAACTGCCTACGAGCTTGAGTGCATGCGCGGCGCATCACGACGCGGAGTCAAGGGGCATGCTGCTGCGGAGAAAGCATTCCGGGCAGGAAAATCAGAATACGACATTCACCTTGATTACTGCCGCGCGGTTAAACACACGGATTACGAACTGCCCTACGGTAACATCATTGCATTGAACGAGAACGGTGCCGTTCTCCATTATCAGCATCGATCGCGGGAGAAGCCTGCAGAATTACGTTCGTTCCTGATAGACGCCGGTGCCGGAATATGCGGATATGCCAGCGACATTACCCGAACCTATGCAAAAGAGTCCGGGGAATTCGCAGATCTCGTCGAGCGCTTCGATGAACTGCAGCAGCAACTCGTGGCCGAGGTGAAAGCGGGGCTCGACTTTTCAGAACTTCATATTTTCTGCCACCGCAAAATCGCGGAGCTTCTGGCAGAAATCGGGGTGGCAAAAGGCAGCGCCGACGCCTTGATCGAAGCGGGTGTCACGTCGGCATTTTATCCACATGGACTGGGGCATCTGCTCGGCATCCAGGTGCACGACGTCGGTGGACATCAGGGCGACGACCAGGGAACAACGATCGATCCGCCAAGCGGACATCCGCTTCTGCGATTGACCAGGCAACTTGAAGTCAATCAGGTGCTGACGATCGAGCCCGGTCTGTACGTAATCGACATATTGCAGGAAAATCTTGCTGGCACGCCAGGACATGCAATGGTCAATCAGGAACGGCTTGACTGGTTAAGACCGTATGGCGGCATTCGCATCGAAGACAATGTGCGGGTGCTGGCGGATGGTTGTGAAAATCTGACGCGGGATGCGTTTGCGGCTTGAGCTGAGTCGCCCGCTGGGGTGGGTGATTTACTTTTCGGCCAGACTGTTCATTTTCCTGGCAAGATCGAAATCCAGTTCAGTGATTCCACCGGCGCTATGTGTCGTCAGGTCGACAATGACCTTATTGTAGACGTTGCACCATTCGGGATGGTGATTCATTTTTTCCGATTCGATGGCCGCGCTGGTCATGAAACCGAACGCTTCGACGAAGTTTCCGAACTTGAATTCGCGTCTGAGTTTATCGTTTTCAAGTGACCAGCCAGGCAGTTCATTGAGGCCTGCACCAATCTCTTCTTCATTGAGTTTTTCAGGCATGTCGGAATGGTCCGGCGAGGCCTAATGAACCTTGCCACCCTCCTCCGTCCAGTTCCACCATTTGAGCAGCTCGGGATCGTGCTCATCTGCCGAGGCAAAATAGACGGCGCAACGGAACACGTACAGAACACAGCGATCAATGTGCATGCCATGCATCAGGCACAGGCGTTTGTACATCATCTCCGGATCCTGCCCCTGCAGATCCGTCACCTCGAATATGCCCAGATCCCGCAGATCCCGTGCCATGCTGGGCCCGATTCCCGGGATTATCTGCAGCTCGTCAGCCACTGGCTATCTCCTGTGCCGCACGCTTTTGCGCTATGAGTTTCCGCTTCACGCGCCGGCCCCGACTTTCGAGTAAGGGGCGCATCATACGGCCAAAGCCGGGGAACAGATAGGTCATTGTTGTCAAAAAACCGCTTATCGGTGGCATGGACCGCTCACGTTTGTCGTTGAAGCAGAGCTTCATGATCTCATCGGCGACCTCGTCAGCCGTGCAAATTGGCTGTGAAAACGTCAAATCGCTAACGTTTTCGATATTCGACATGATGAAGCCGGTATCGATTGGTCCTGGAGACAAAACAGCCACCTTGATTTGCGCTTCCCTGAGTTCGTCTGCCAGCGACAGGGTAAAGGCACGCAATCCCGCCTTGCTGGCGGAATAGGTCGCAGCGCCCGGAACCGGCGTTCTTCCGGCGAGTGACCCGACATTGATAATCGCACCACCACCGGACTTCCGGAGATACGGTATCGCCAGGCGGCTCAGGATTACTGGAGCCTTGAGATTCACGTCAATTATCTTGCCGAGATCATCAGCCGCAACATTTTCCGCAGGGCCGCGTTCATGGAATCCGGCGTTATTTACCAGTATATGAATTCCGCCAAATTCGAACTCCGCTTTCTTAAACAGATTCATGCAGGCAGCCGTGTCAGTTACATCCATCGAGACAGTCTCGACCCGGGTTTTTGGCCGAAGTTTTTCTGCCATGCGTTCGAGGTTCTTCTTGCTGCGAGCGACGAGTACGAGGTTGGCGCCCGCATCTGCAAACCTGACCGCGGTCGCCGCACCTACTCCAAGGGATCCCCCGGTGATGATGACGGTTTTGTCTTTGAAGTTATTGTCCATTGGATCAGTTTAGTCGAAGAACATTACGGTGAAAAGAACATCGCCCGCTGGGGCGGGCGAACAAAAGGGCCCTCAACTGGAGCCCATTTTTAGCTATTCATTTGTACCTTAGAATCCCAGGTAACCACGAATCTTGCGCCCAATCCGCCTGCCTGCCTTTTACCGTGCGAATTGACCGGTGCGGATTGATCTTCAGGAAGGCCCCGGCGGCGAAAATCCAGGATCAATTAAAATCCCAGGTAACCACGAATCTTGCGCCATAAAGAGGACTCCCAGCCATAGACCTCGAGCTGCTCTGGATCCAGGATTGCGACCGGCATGGTCGTCGAAGGCTTGATGATCTGATTGGCGGCGGTATCCTCAGAGGGCATTTCCAGGTTGCCGGCGGCACCGTCGGTCGGCGTGGTCAACCCATCGACAGCAAGACTGAGTCGGGGCAATACTTCGTCATCGACAATGTCTTCCAGGAATACGGCGTCCGGATCAAATGTCTCCTTATCCAGAATTACGCACTCTGCAAATTTCTGGTCCTTGCTAATCGCTTTGCCCTCGGCTCCCGCAAACTCTGCTCACTGTAGTCAGATTGCAATGGTAACGCTGTGAGGGGCCTCACATCACGGCGAACAGGGATTTTTCTGTCCTAAATTCAATAAGTTATAGTTCTCCTGGCAGCCTGAATCGATGAAGTCGACCAGTTTTTTTGATCGGCATATGGGCGACACGACCCATGGAGGGAGGTGCAGAATATTTATGTCAAACTGCTTTTGCGGCTAAATCCGCAAAAAAAGGGCGGGCATAAAGCCCGCCTTCTATATTCTTGTTGGTGAGAGATTATTCTTCCGCCGGCGCGGCTTCTGCCTCTCCGTCAACCGGTCCATCAACCAGTTGTACGATCGCCATGGGCGCTGCATCACCTGGTCTTGGGCCAGTCTTCAGAATTCTCAGGTATCCGCCGGGGCGATCCTTGAAACGCGGCCCAAGATCACTGAACAGCTTTCCGACCGCTTCCTTGTCGCGCAGGCGACTGAAGGCGAGACGGCGGTTTGCAACCCCATCTACCTTTGCGAGCGTGATCAGCGGTTCGACGACCCTGCGCAATTCCTTGGCTTTGGGTACGGTGGTCCTGATCGTTTCGTGACGCACCAGCGATGTCGCCATGTTACGGAACATGGCCTTGCGATGTGAGCTGTTGCGGCCGAGTTTGCGACCGGATTTTCTATGACGCATGATCTTTGATCCTGAATATTAAATTTCGAGCTCGTGTTCCGGGCGTAAGCTGGCAGGCGGCCAGTTTTCCAGACGCATACCGAGTCCAAGACCGTGACCTTCCAGCACTTCCTTGATTTCAGTCAGTGACTTCTTGCCAAGGTTCGGAGTTCTAAGAAGTTCTACCTCGGTGCGCTGAACGAGATCGCCGATGTACATGATGTTTTCTGCCTTTAGGCAGTTTGCGGAACGAACGGTAAGTTCGAGTTCGTCAACCGGACGCAACAGAATCGGATCAATCTGATTCTCGGCCATGGCGCCGGAGCCTTCCTCTTTGCCCTGCAAATCGACGAATACGGACAGCTGGTCTTTCAGTATGCTACCAGCCCTGCGAATCGCTTCTTCCGGATCGATAGTACCGTTGGTTTCGATATCGATAATCAGCTTGTCGAGGTCCGTGCGCTGCTCTACGCGCGCAGATTCAACGTCGTAAGTAACCCGGTTTACCGGACTAAACGAGGCATCGAGTTGCAGTCGGCCGATCGGACCAGTCTGCTCTTCAAAGGCCGGGCGTTGTGTCGCCGGGCGATATCCCCGGCCGCGCTCCACCTTCAGTAACATGTTCAACTCGCCATCCTTGGTCAGGTTGGCGATAACTATGTCCGGATTCATGATCTCAACATCATGGTCGAGTTGAATATCAGCGCCTGTCACAGCACCCGGTCCTCTCTTCGAGATTCTGAGTTCCGCTGTATCACGCGTATGCATGCGGACCGCGACCTGCTTCAGGTTCAGAAGGATATCGACAACATCTTCCTGGACTCCCTCAATGCTGGTGTACTCGTGCAGAACGCCTTCGATCTCGGCCTCCACGATTGCAGCACCCGGCATCGATGAAAGCAGAATGCGGCGCAATGCATTGCCAAGCGTGTGGCCGTAACCGCGCTCAAATGGCTCTATAGTGACCTTTGCGTGAAGTTCAGTAACTGGTAAAACTTTCACAACACGCGGTTTCAGAAATTCGTTTACAGATTCCTGCATGGGTGTAACTCCTGACTATTTCGAGTACAGTTCAACGACGAGGTTTTCATTGATATCCGGAAGGATGTCTTCCCGATCCGGCAGCGATTTCAAAGTGCCTGCCATCTTCTTCGCATCCACATCAACCCAATCCGGCAGACCGATCTGGGTCGCAATTTCCAAAGCACTTTGAATGCGAAGTTGCTTTCTTGCTTTTTCACGAACGCCAACTGCATCGCCGGCGCTCACCTGAAGAGAAGGAATGTTGACTAACTTGCCATTCACGGCAATGCCTTTGTGGCTAACGAGCTGACGCGCCTCTGCGCGCGTCGACGCAAAGCCCATGCGATAGACGACATTATCAAGACGCCCTTCCAAAAGTCGCAACAGGTTTTCACCAGTTGATCCTTTTAATCGGGCGGCTTTTTTGTAGTAATTCCGGAACTGCCGTTCAAGCACGCCATACATGCGACGGAGTTTCTGCTTTTCACGAAGCTGTGTTCCGTAGTCCGACAAACGCGGACGACGCTGTGCTGCGCCACCTGGCGGCACGTCCAGTTTGCACTTCGATTCGAGCGGCCTTATGCCACTCTTCAAAAACAGGTCCGTACCTTCGCGGCGGGACAGTTTACACTTTGGTCCAAGATATCTTGCCATTAATTTAGTCTCTATACACGGCGTTTTTTAGGCGGACGACAGCCGTTATGAGGGATAGGTGTCACGTCCTCTATATTTTGAATACGAAATCCAAGGGCATTCAGTGCGCGCACAGCAGATTCTCTGCCCGGCCCCGGTCCCCGAACACGAACGTCTACATTCTTCACGCCAAATTCGAGAGCCGAACGGCCAGCTTTCTCGGAAGCTACCTGCGCGGCAAACGGAGTCGACTTACGTGAACCACGAAAACCACAGCCACCGGCGGTCGCCCAGGCAAGTGTATTTCCCTGGCGATCGGTGATCGTAATGATCGTGTTGTTGAAGGAAGCATGAATGTGCGCGATAGCGTCCACTACATGTTTTTTGACCTTCTTTTTCTTTGGTTCTGCCACGTTGGGCTCCTAGTTTCTCTCTTCAATTAGCACGTCGACAAAATTAATAGTCATCGCCTAATCTTCAAAAATATCTTTCCAGTAATTCGCGACCTCAAGTCCTTTGTTCCAATCGCGTTCCACTCCCATTGAGCGAAGGGATTAATCCGAATTCCTTATCGCTTAATTGGTCTACGCGGGCCCTTTCGGGTGCGCGCATTCGTACGCGTGCGTTGGCCGCGTAATGGAAGACCACGTCTATGCCGGATACCGCGATAACAGCCAAGATCCATCAGGCGTTTTATGTTCATCGAGGTTTCGCGCCGGAGGTCACCCTCGACAGTAAAATTGGCGACAGCCGTTCGCAGATTGGCAACTTCGGGCTCCGCCAGATCCTTTACTGCCATTTCCGGTTTAATGCCGGCCGCAGCGCAGATCTGCCTGGCTCGCGAGGTGCCAATGCCAAAGATAGACGTCAGCCCAATCACGATGTGCTTGTTCAACGGAATGTTTATGCCTGCTATTCGAGCCACTTTACACCTTTCCTAGTTTTCTTAGCCCTGGCGCTGCTTATGACGTTTGTCAGTACAAATCACCCGGACAACGCCCTTACGCCGAATTATCTTGCAGTTTCTGCACATTTTTCTAACCGAAGCTCTGACTTTCATGAGCCTTCTCCAAAAATAGTTGACGAATCAGCAGCCTTGCGTGTCAACGTCATTACACAAGTTAAATTCAATTTCTCTACCGTATGGAGCCACTGCGTCCATAGTTGCGCAGATTGGCCTTCTGCATCATGCCCTCGTACTGACGGCTCATTGCATGAGCCTGCAATTGCGACATGAAGTCCATCGATACGACGACAAGTATCAACAATGAGGTGCCGCCGAAATTGAACGGTAAACTCGGGTAGAACATGCGGAATATTTCCGGCAAAAGGCAAACACCGGCGATATAAAGCGCGCCCCAGAATGTCA
>Ga0209980_10002299_pt1 | contig 10451 bp, 11 predicted proteins | sample CR02metaG_FD_183611 | JGI IMG/M metagenome (GOLD analysis project Ga0209980, IMG submission 183611) | Deep subsurface microbial communities from Mariana Trench to uncover new lineages of life (NeLLi) - CR02 metaG (SPAdes) (version 2) | ecosystem: Environmental > Aquatic > Marine > Ocean trench... | reverse complement strand
GTTGGGCAGATCTATTTTGATCATTCATAATACGGGCACAATAAAACCATGTTCAATACGCATGGTCGCTTCAGGAATTTAAACAGCAAAGATGGATAATAAAACATTCGTTCTGGTCGATGGTTCATACTATATGTTCCGCGCTTATCATGGTATGCCAGAGTTGGCTAACGCTAAGGGCGAGCCTACCGGGGCGATTTTTGGCGTCATAAATATGCTGCGTAAGCTATTCAATGAATATCAACCAGATTATCTCGCAGTCGTCTTTGATGCCAAAGGCAAAACTTTTCGCAACGATCTCTACAAAGAATATAAAGCACATCGCCCTCCTATGCCAGACGATCTTGTCTGCCAGATCGCACCTATCCATGACATCATTCGCGCACTTGGTCTTCCCCTGTTGATTATTGATGATGTAGAAGCCGACGATGTCATCGGGACGCTTGCAACCCAGGCCAGTGAACAAGGTTTAAAAACCTATATCTCCTCGGGAGACAAAGACCTTGCGCAACTGGTTGACGATCATGTTCGTCTGGTCAATACCATGAACAATACTGTTCTGGACAAAGATGGTGTCCGCGAAAAATATGGCGTACCACCTTGCGCCATTATCGATTATCTCGCATTAATGGGTGACAGCGTAGATAACATACCGGGTATCCCCATGGTCGGTCCCAAAACGGCGGTCAAGTGGTTAGCACAATACGAATCACTGGAAGAAATTGTTCATCATGCTGATGAGATCAAGGGCAAGGTTGGAGAAAGTCTGCGTGCAAACTTGGATCAACTCTATCTCTCGAAAAAACTGGTTACGCTGAAACTTGATGTTGATCTGAAATTTAAGCCGCATGAGCTTATACAGACGGATCCCGACAAAGAGGCTCTCAGAGACGCCTACTCCAACTGGCAGTTCAGAAGCTGGCTCTCTGAGCTGGACCAATCAGAAAAAGATAATAATGACAAACAAGCTCAAACTCGGATAAGGAAAGAATCCTCCCCAACCAGTTCGAAGGGAGAAAATCCCATCGCTGAACCTGTGCCCATCCACAAACCGATGCTTAAAATCACAAGCACAGATAAGCAAGAGTACGAAACCATATTCACAGTAGAAGCCCTAGATCACTGGATAGATAAACTGGAACAGTCAGATCTTTTTTCTTTTGACACGGAAACAACCAGTCTCGACTATATGGAGGCTCAACTGGTTGGCCTTTCCTTTTCAACTGAGCCAGGCGAGGCCGCCTACGTTCCCGTTGCGCATGATTATGAGGGCGCACCTGAACAATTATCGCGCGAACTGGTATTGGAAAAACTACGGCCGCTGCTTGAAGATGTGAATAAGGCCAAGCTTGGTCAGAATTTAAAATACGATAAAAATATTCTGGCAAATTATGGGATTGAACTGAAAGGTATACAGCATGATTCCATGTTGCAGTCATATATATTGGACAGTACTGCCAGTCGCCATGACATGGATTCACTTGCGTTGAAATATTTACAGCGTACGACCACACACTACGAGGATGTCGCAGGCAAAGGTAGTCAACAAATCCCCTTTAATCAGGTAGCCATTGAACAGGCGGCTCCCTATGCTGCAGAAGATGCCGACATCACCTTGCAACTTCATCAGAATTTTTGGCCGGAACTACAACGAAACGAAAAATTACAGCATGTTTATGAAACCATAGAAATTCCTCTTATCTCTGTTCTGTCCCATATGGAACGTAATGGTGTTGTTGTAGATGCAGAAATGCTCATCCAGCAAAGCCATGAACTCGCGTCTCGTATGTCCGAGATTGAACAGGAAGCTCATGATCTGGCAAAACAGACTTTCAATATTAGCTCACCGAAACAGATTCAAAAGCTTCTTTATGAGGATATGCAGCTACCTGTCCTGGCAAAGACCCCAAAAGGGCAACCCTCGACAGCCGAGTCTGTACTCCAGGAACTGGCACAGGATTATGATTTGCCGCGTTTAATCCTAGACTACCGCAGCCTGAACAAATTAAAAACTACGTATACTGATAAACTGCCTGGACAAATCAGTTCCGTGACCGGACGGGTACACACTTCCTATCATCAGGCCGTTGCAGCGACAGGCCGACTCTCTTCTTCCGATCCAAATCTGCAAAATATCCCCATCAGGACAGAAGAAGGCAGGCGCATCAGGCAAGCATTCATCTCGCCTTCAAACTGTGTATTGCTAGCTGCAGATTATTCCCAGATAGAACTACGCATCATGGCACACCTCTCCAAAGACAAAGGCTTGCTGGAGGCCTTCAGTCATAATGAGGATATTCACAGGAAAACAGCCGCAGAAGTATTTGCGACCAAGCTAAATGAAGTCAGTAAAGAACAACGCCGTGCCGCGAAAGCAATCAATTTTGGTCTGATTTATGGCATGTCTCCTTTTGGTCTCGCCAAACAACTTGGCATTAGAAGGAATGAAGCCAAAGAGTATGTCGATCGTTATTTTGAGCATTATCCCGATGTTAAAAATTACATGGAAAAAACCCGTGAACAGGCCAGAGAACAAGGTTATGTTGAGACGGTTTTTGGACGGCGCCTATACCTGCCCGAAATTAATGCTCGCAATGCAGCGCATCGACAGTATGCAGAACGGACGGCGATCAATGCGCCAATGCAAGGGACTGCCGCAGATATCATCAAGCGTGCGATGATAGACATTGAGGTCTGGCTGAATAAAGAGCATCCTGATGTCAAACTGATTATGCAGGTACACGATGAACTGGTATTTGAAGTGCCGGAAGGGAAGGTAGAGACGCTTGAGCCCGAGATCAGAAACATAATGACTCGTGCTGCGGAATTATCTGTGCCCTTGCTGGTGGACATTGGCACCGGCAAGAATTGGGACGCGGCACATTAAAAACAGGGAGACTCTGCGTCAGACTATTTTCTAATACACATGTCTAATACCCCTCATGTATTGAGAAAAAATTGTACTGAGATAAGGCCGCGATATTATTTCCCGAGGCATTATTTCAGACAAACAAAAAATGAACCATCAATAATCCCCAGACAAAGTGCTTATCCCCGTATAGAATTAGTCTAAAGGACATAACAATGCTCTTAATTCCAGCGATTGATATTAAAAATGGCAAATGTGTGCGTCTGCGCCAAGGCCGAATGGACGAGGAAACTATCTATTCAGATAGTCCGCTGGATATGGCTAAACGCTGGGTGGATGCTGGCGCAAGGCGCTTACACCTGGTTGATCTGGATGGCGCGCTGGCTGGCGAGCCCGTTAATGCAGCGGTGGTACATGATATTGCGGAAGCCTTCCCGGATATTCCCATTCAGATCGGTGGTGGAATTCGTGACGAAGATACGATTCAGACTTATCTGAATGCAGGTGTCAGTTATGTCATCATCGGTACCAAGGCCGTGACCACACCGCATTTTGTTTCGCATGTTTGCCTGGAATTTCCCGGCCACATTATCGTCGGTCTTGATGCAAAAGATGGCAAGCTTGCAACGGATGGCTGGTCAAAACTTTCACACCATGATGCGACTGATATGGCCAAACGTTTTGAAAATGATGGCGTCATTTCTATTGTCTTTACCGATATTGGTCGTGACGGAATGATGAATAGTGTCAATACAGAAGCAACGGTCGAATTATGCAGACATATTACAATTCCTGTGATCGCCTCTGGTGGGATCACAAATCTGGATGATATCCGTTCACTTTCTGAAGCAGCAGAAGAGGGCATCGAAGGCGCCATCACCGGGCGGGCGATCTACGAAGGCACGCTTGATTTTACAGAGGCGCAAAAACTGGCCGACGAAATTTGTACCTACACCGGAAAACAAAAATGATTCTGGCAAAATAACCCTATAAAAATGACCCAAATAAAATGACATTAGCCAAACGCATTATTCCCTGCCTCGACGTTGATGCCGGTCGTGTTGTGAAGGGCGTTAAGTTTGTTGAAATAAGAGACGCAGGCGATCCCGTTGAGGTTGCTAGACGATATGACGAGCAAGGTGCTGACGAAATAACATTTCTGGATATTACGGCGAGCAGTGATAATCGAGACACCATGGTTCATGTAGTTGAACAAGTTGCGAGCCAGGTGTTCATCCCGCTAACCGTCGGTGGCGGTATCCGCACATTGGACGACATACGTCGCATGTTGATCGCCGGGGCTGACAAGATCAGCATTAATACTGCTGCAATCAAAAACCCCGGTTTTGTTAGAGAGGCCTCAGATCGTTTTGGCGCACAATGTATTGTTGTTGCCATAGATGCTAAATGCACTTCATCAGAACACGAGCCCAAGCGCTGGGAAATCTTTACACATGGCGGCAGAAACGCCACCGGTATCGATGTGATTGAGTGGGCCGTCCAGATGGAACAACAGGGTGCTGGCGAAATATTACTTACCAGCATGGATAGAGACGGTACACGCGATGGCTTTGATCTGGCATTAACCAGAGCAATCAGTGAAGCAGTAAATATTCCTATCATCGCATCTGGTGGTGTAGGGTGTCTAGAACATCTTGTCGATGGTGTGATTGAAGGGAAAGCAGATGCCGTTTTGGCAGCCAGCATCTTTCACTTTGGAGAATATACGGTGCAAGAAGCAAAGACCATCATGAGCCAACACGGTATTGAGGTGCGCACTTAAATGACTTCCCCCGAAAACCAAACTTGGTTAACCGATGTAAAGTGGAATACTGATGGCCTTGTTTCCGTTATTGCCCAGGATTTTAAGACGGGTGATGTCTTAACCCAGGCATGGATGAACCGCGAAGCTCTCACATTAACAGAGGAAGAAGGCCGAGCAGTCTACTGGTCTCGCTCAAGAAAAAAAATCTGGCGCAAAGGTGAAGAATCTGGTCACCAGCAGATCATCAAGGAAATATTTCTAGATTGTGATAATGATGCTTTGCTTATCAAGGTAGAACAGGTGGAAGGTATCGCTTGCCATACAGGCAGGGCGCGGTGTTTTCATCAACGACTTGAAAAAGGCAAATGGGTAATTTGCGATCCAGTGATAAAAGATCCTGCAGAAATTTATAAAAAGTAACATCTGTAAATAGAGTCAGCGTAGCGTTATAATCGCTCGGATATTCCCCAAACATTTTCATTAATAGTAAATAATGGATTTCTATCATGTCGGATAATGTACTTGTTGAATTAGCCGTAACACTGGAAAGCAGAAAAAATGCTGATCCATGCACCTCCTATGTCGCTTCACTTTATGATAAAGGCCTGGATGAAATCCTGAAAAAGATTGGTGAAGAAGCAACAGAAGTAATAATCGCTGCAAAATCAGGTGAAAAAACCGCTATAATTCATGAAACAGCAGACCTGTGGTTTCACACACTTGTTATGCTGGCACAACAGGGTTTGGGTCCTGGTGATATCTTATCGGAATTGGATCGAAGGGTTGGTATATCGGGGCTTGAAGAAAAAGTCAGCCGTCAAAAATAAACCGTTTCCGTCATATTACCCATCAAACGAATGTGGAGATAAAATATGAGTTTTGGTATTACAGAATTAGTCATTGTCCTGGTTATTGTAATTTTACTTTTCGGCACAAAAAAACTGCGTAACCTTGGTTCCGATTTAGGTGGTGCCCTTAAAGGTTTTCGTGGGGCAATGAAAGATGTTGACGAGCTGGAACAATCTGAGAACATGGACAATAACAAGGGCAACGAGAAAAACGGTTCTGTCATTGAAGGTGAAGTAGATAAAACACCTGACAAGAAAAATTAATTTTATTTCCTCCTGCGCTAATCAAAGTCATCGTTTCATTAGGGAGGAGTCAAAAATTTTTAATTCCTCTGATGTATTCCATTTAAATTTCAACGTAGCCTTCCATGTTTGACATTGGTTTTTGGGAACTCATCATTATCGCGATTATAGCACTACTGGTGGTAGGCCCGGACAGATTCCCCGCTTTTGCCCGACAGGCAGGAAAATGGCTTGGTAAGTTTCGTCGCTTGATAAATAACCTGCAAAGAGAATTAAAACAGGAGTTGTCAATAGATGAAGGAAAGGCATTTAAACAGCAGCTTGAAGAGCTTGATGGCCTGATGAAAAACGCACCGGATCAAGACCCTGATTTTTCAAGCAGCTCGACGCACGTTGATAAAAAAAATACTAAACAGTGAAGATCTGCATGCCAGTCAGTGCAATACCAATATGAACGATCCCGTTAATACCGATCCGGGGAATGAACAATCTTTCGTATCACACCTCGTTGAGTTACGCGCGAGACTCCTGAAAGGCCTGTGTTTCATCCTGATTGTTTTTTCATGTCTGTTTTATTTTGCCAACGACATTTATAGTCTGATTGCGGCACCACTGATTGCACAACTTTCCCCGGGTAGCACCATGATTGCGACAGAGGTGGCAGCACCTTTTCTAGCACCCTTTAAGCTTACCCTGTTTGCTGCTGTTTTTATCACAATGCCCTATCTGCTATATCAAATTTGGGGTTTTATTGCGCCAGGTCTTTATAAACAGGAACAACGTTTTGCCCGGCCTTTATTTATCAGCAGTGTCATTCTGTTTTATGCAGGAACAGCCTTTGCCTACTTTGTTATATTTCCATTAGTCTTTGGCTTTTTTAATGCTGTCACGCCCAAAGGTGTAATGGTCATGACAGACATTAGTCATTACCTGGATTTTGTTATAAAATTATTTTTTGCCTTTGGTCTGGCTTTTGAAGTGCCCGTGGCTACGGTGCTTTTCATCTGGAGTGGTTTTACGTCGGTAGAAACTTTAAAAAGAAACCGGCCCTATGTGATTGTTGCGGCCTTTGTTATGGGGATGCTGTTAACCCCGCCAGATGTCGTTTCCCAGGTATTATTAGCGCTTCCTGTTTGGCTGTTATTTGAAGTAGGTCTTTTTTGCAGCCTCAGGTTGCCAGCACGGACAGGAGCGCTCAATCGAGACGATCAGTAAATAATGCCAGTTGTTTTTCAATATTCCTGCCAATCCTGATTTGTGGCATCGATACCTCCAACGACTCTTCTGCCTCTCGTGCTTCAATGTCCTTCCTTGCGCCATAAAATGCAGTTGAGAAATGTCGCTCGATCTTCAGATGCTTACCGAACAGCGCTTTTCCAAAATAGGTAAAATCGCCATCATGCCCGCACCCAAACGAGTTTCTGTCTTTATCTGAAGCTGTCATAATCAGCGTGTTTTCATCCATCAGCGGCTCTATAAAACCACCGGAATAACAAGCAGAAACCACTATTACTCGCCATTTTATTCCTGATTTGTCCAGTATGTTTTTGATCTCGCCGGGTTCAATATCGTTCATCTCTAGCGGCTCAAAATCAATTGTAAGCTTGTGATCTTTGGATCCGTGAGAAGTAAATAAAAGAAACAGAATGTCTTCTTTCAGGTTCATAGTATCAGCCAATGCCTTAACCGTCGCTTCAAGATTATGACCATTTGCCAAGGGTAATTTCTCCGCCGTCTGCGGATGATTAATTAACAATAACGATCTGTCTTTGGTATCAAAATGATCATCAAACAATTGTTTTGCAAGCATCGCTTCGTTCATAAACACATCTTCATCTGCATAACCTGCGACCCCAAGAAAGTATAAATCGGTTATCCCGGCTCGTCCTGGCAGTAGACTATCTGTTGCCTGCCTGATTAAGTCGCCTTGGCGATAGTAGGTATTTTCAATATTTATATTCGCTTTGGGTTTTGTAGTCTTTGTTTGAATCGTGTAATCGTGATACCAGAGTGGTTGCTGCGGTAATTGAAACAGGGGAACAAAATTTATCAATCCATATATCGTTACCAATAATAAAGATCTGGAAATCGTTGCGTGATAATACTTTTGTATACATCGAAATATTATCGCCAAATACCACACAAGATAAAGAATAAAAATCGTCCAACCTGTCTCTACAGGATCAAACCATATTTGTTTCTGTGCGAACCAGTCAACAATCAAATAAATGCCCCAGACTGAAGGAACAAAGGCAAGAAAAACAATCATGACATTAACAACGCTTGCCATGTCTTTTTCTATTTGTGCAATTATCGCGACGCTGATGAAGAACAACAGATACAACGTCGCCTGATAGGTCAAGCCATAGATATTGAAAACATTAGTCGGCGACGTATCTAAAAAATCATATGTGAACGACAAAAGAAAAGAGAGTGTTAGCAGCAAACAAAGCTGTGTAAAACCGAATCTGAACTGCCACAGCCCTGTGGGTACGAACAAAGCAAACTTGGTTCCAGACCAGATATTGCGCGCAAAATTGACACACGGCGCAATTAAAATTTTATCCATAACTTACCAACACGGCCCTAACAACATTTTTAACGATATGTGAATGCTCAGGATTGCTCCCAGGGCAAATCTGCAACCCTCCATCCATTAACTGTGTTTCTATGTTTATTATTATCCATATCGCCTTCAAAACCATCTTCGATGTTATATAGATGATTGAATCCATGGCTCGCAAGTTCTTCTGCTGCAGCCCGAGATCGCTTGCCACTTCTACAAATTGCCAATATGGCTGTAGATTCCGGATTCTTATCTGGCTCTGATCGCTTCAACAGTGCATCACGGACTTTATCAACAAACCCAGCATCAATGTTCCAATCCGGCGCATCCATCCAGGGGATATGCATTGCGTTGATGGGGTGTCCTACATATTCATATTCCATGCACGTTCGAACATCTAGCAGTACTGCCTGTGGATCATCCTCAAGAATCTCCCATGCTTGCTGCGAAGATATTTCTTTTATATTTGATTCAGACATAACGGTTTAAACCTGATTATTAACAATAGACCAAGCTTATCCTACTCTGACGGGGAGAATCAAAAAAATACAGCCTCTGTTACTTGTCGTGGATTTATGGTGCAATACGGCATCAACATAATAAACACTGATTAATAGACAAGATAGTTAATAAGGAGATATCCATGACAATGGATGACCGTGATGGTGTGATCTGGTTGGACGGGGAGTTTGTCCCCTGGAGAGAGGCCAAAATCCACGTCCTGACACATACCCTGCACTACGGCATGGGCGTTTTTGAAGGAGTCCGTGCCTATCACGCTGAAAAGGGCACGGCCATATTTCGCTTGCAAGAACACATAGATCGATTGTTTCGTTCAGCCCATATTCTTGCTATGCCCATGCCGTATGATAAAGCGACCATCAACAATGCTTGTCTGGAAGCGGTAAGTAAAAATGAACTCGATTCAGCCTATATACGCCCGATGTGCTTTTATGGTTCAGAAGGAATGGGCCTGCGTGCTGATAATCTAAAAGTTCACGTAATGGTTGCCGCCTGGTCATGGGGTTCTTATCTCGGGAGTGAAGGCCTAGAAAAAGGAATTCGCATCAAAACGTCTTCATACACCCGCCACCATGTCAATATCACCATGTGTAAGGCAAAGGCAAACGGCAACTACCTTAACTCCATGTTGGCTTTGCAGGAAGCCCTGGACTGTGGTTATGACGAAGCCCTGTTACTTGATAATGAGGGATATGTCTCGGAAGGCAGCGGCGAAAACATTTTTATCGTGCGCAATGGTGCGCTTTTTACGCCGGATCTAGCTTCCGCGCTGGAAGGGATCACAAGAGAAACTATATTTGTTCTGGCGAAGGAAAAAGGCCTGGAGGTTCGTGAAAAACGAATCACCAGAGACGAAGTATATATTGCTGATGAAGTATTTTTTACCGGAACTGCAGCAGAGGTAACCCCTATTCGTGAACTGGATGGACGTATGATTGGTCAAGGATGTCGTGGGCCAGTAACAGAAATGCTTCAAAAAACCTATTTTGACCTGGTACATGGGCGTGGTGAAGACAGGCCGGAATGGCTGAGTTACATATAGAAGAATTACCATGAGCGAGCATCAAGCAGCGGGGACGCCTAATGAAAGAAGTACAGTCGAGATTAACCGCGCACAGTTGCCATTACATTGCCCAACACCAGAAATGAGCCTGTGGGATTCGCATCCTCGCGTTTTTTTGCCCATTGAGAAAACTGGTCAGGCAATCTGTCCTTATTGCGGTACAGCGTTCTCACTTAAAAATGAATGATGATGATGAATAATCGGACAGCCCGCGTTAGAAGGTGACCATAGAAAGCACACATCCCAATGTTATCTGGCGGATCAGTGACGGCAGAGCAGGCCACGACACACAAAGTAAAGGATTGGTTAAGGCGTTAAATCTAATTAAACCGTGTGATTGTCACGATATTGAACTATCTGACAGAAAATATGGAATACTGGATCTACTTTTTAAAAAATTTACAACGATAGAACAGTTACCTGATCCAGACATTATTATTGGCGCGGGGCATAACACACATTTGCCTATTCTCTGTGCAAAGCGGTCACGCGAGGGGAAATCCGTTGTGATTATGAAACCAGCTTTTCCGTCCAGCTGGTTTGATTTTTGTTTTATTCCTGAACATGATAAACCT
>Ga0209980_10002298_pt1 | contig 10455 bp, 7 predicted proteins | sample CR02metaG_FD_183611 | JGI IMG/M metagenome (GOLD analysis project Ga0209980, IMG submission 183611) | Deep subsurface microbial communities from Mariana Trench to uncover new lineages of life (NeLLi) - CR02 metaG (SPAdes) (version 2) | ecosystem: Environmental > Aquatic > Marine > Ocean trench >... | reverse complement strand
GGAAAAAAAACAGAAGGGTCTATATATAAAATGAATATATATAAATATATGGATAAACAGAGAAAAAAAAATATAAAGTATATAGATAACTATATATTTGATTGTCTTATATCAGATAGAATACTAATTCTTAATATGATTGCCCAAAAGATAGGAACAGATAGATTATTCGAAGAAGGGACAGGAATTAGAATTCTTTTTGATGATCTGGGCGATTCACTCATAAGAGATATTAAAGAATTCATTGAAGTAGCTAAAGAGAAAAATGCTATAGATTTAGGATCTGATTCCGATGAAAAGATCGAGGGGCCCCATGTGAAGGATTCAAATTGAAATCTTCAAATCTTTACTTCACCCATTTTTTTTTCAATCTCTGATTCTGCTTCCTCGATCTTTTCATCATCCCATCCTGTCTTGAATGTATCCTTGACATAGTCTATGAGTGTTTGCTTCTCTTTTTTTGTCTTAGCCAAAACAGACATAATATAATCATCTAAGTATACATGAGGGTGGCCTTCATATATACAGAACTTAGGCGTTTCTTTCTTACCATCGCTAAATTTGAATTTATAGTCAGTTTCAAATTTACGCATATTTGCTTCATAAGGGTATAATTCTTTTTTAAATTCTATGTTAGTCATTTCTATATATTAGGTAATAAATTTAAATAGAAAAGATTTATTTTTTTAATATGTTTATTTGTTTTATTATGATCTCTTATACTACTTTTATTATCTGTAACGTTAACCCCACATTCACATAGAGTTCTTGATCTATTTTTTCCGTATTCTCTCATATAAGTTTTATATTTTTCATGCGATTCTTTATTTTTTGTAATACATGCACGTCGAGCCTTATATGTCTTATCTCGATGTTTAAAATAATATATTTTTTTAGTTGCCTTCTTCATTTCTATTGTTGGTGCAGGATTATTTTTGTTTAGACATAATTCTGGATGTTGACCTCTAAACTCATTGATATATTTATCTTCTAGTTTTAATAACTGCTTTTTATTGCCTACTTCTATTTCTTCCAGTAATATGATCGAAAAATATTGTTCACCTATTTCGTTTATAAGTTCATATAATAATTCGTTCGGTCTTAGTTTTTTTTTACTTTTGTGTTTGTAAAATCGATTGTCTAGAGTTTCAAATGTAGATCCAATATACACTTTATCATTCTTAGAATTATTTATTTTATAGATTCTACCTATTTTTTTTTCTTCACTTGTATATTTATTTATACACAAGTCGTTATGATTTTCGATGTAGTTATCTCTTAATTTCATTAGCTCTTTTCTGTTCGCAAATTCTTTAGATTCTATTGATGAGATAGAAAAATATTCTACCCCAATGTCTCTGATAAGTTTATGTATTGGTATTTGTGAAGCATGCATTGCTTGATACTTATGTCTGGAGAATACCCTTCCAATAGTAGCAAATGTAGCATCGATAAATACTTTCTTATTTTTTGAGTTATTAATCTTATAAATTCTGCCTATTTTTTCATCATCTATTGTGATATTTAAACAATTATCACAATTTTTTATATAGTTATCTCTTAATTTTAGTAGTTCCTTTCTATCATTAAGTTCTATCTCTTCCAATAATACTATAGAAAAATATTTAACCCCGATATCTTTGATAAGTTTATGTATAGACTTATTAGAACCATCAATAACATTATTTTTATGTCTGGAGAATGCTCGTTTGATAGTATCAAATGTAATATCAATATATACCTTATTATTTTTTGAGTTATTAATCTTATAAATTAATCCTTTCATGATTATATAATTAACTCAAACTATTCTTTAAATAGAAAGTTAACTTTTTGAATCATTTCTTCCAGAAGGCCAATTTCACTGAAAATATAGAGCGCGGAGGTAACGGAATGTTATGGGTTGTGCCATCGCGGTAAACGGCTGTTGCTGCTATTTTAATATTCTGTACAGGAGCTGATGATCTCATCATAATGAAACGTCTATTGGAGGAAGCATTAAATTCAAGATCTTGTCTAACATTATAATTTACTGAATATTGACCATTTGGAGCTATTGATTGCTGACCGTTAAAGCTCATTCCATACGTGCTAGGAACAAGAAAATCTGTTAATAAGTTCTTAAAAATATCAGTGTCAATTATCTCTTGTTGAATACCAGCAAGTCCTAACTCAGATGATATTTGAACTTTATGTAATTGATCAAAGCGATCAAAGGCAGGCGTTGCTCCAATTATTACATTTGCCCCTACTAGTGTTAATCCTAGTACTTGCTCCATATCAAATATATCTGCTATCTGTGGATCTAATAATATGCTATAATTTGTAAAGTCATTAAAATCTATAACTAATCTTGCATCAGGACTTAGTGATATTATCAGGCCTGGAAAAAATGCGTTTACATCATTTAAGAAGTCATATATACTGAATGATTGCGGGGCGTTATAAGTAGCAAAAGGCACGGCTGCCTTCGGGAGCAGTTGAATTGCATTAGGTATAGCATTTACCATAGGTATGGATTGTATCGGTATTTTGAATCTTTCTAAGCTAATTATGTAGTCACTAGCTTTGCTTATTAATTCTGAGAACTTAAAATTTTGTTCAGCCTCGCAAAATTTATCATCTGTTCTACTGCCAATATTCCTAAAATTCAAATAAAAAACATATTTTCCAGCGTTTGAAATGTCTATCATTGGTATGAAACTTATTAAATTTTACTTTATATGTATATATATACTTAGCATTTAGAATTTTTACAGAAATTAAACCTTGTTTTATTTCGAGTAATAATTCGATATTTATTTTTTTTTATACACATACATATAATCGATAAAAGAAAGTTTCTTTATCTATAAAACCTTATATAATTTATAAATGGCAGCAGTATTACCACCTCCACCACCACCTCTACCTGCAATAGCAGATCCTAGAGAACAACCTGTATTGGTAGCAGATTTCCCGGCTCCTTTGCCAGGATTGGTAGCAGCCCCAGTAGATGTCCCTGTATTAATGCAGAATCTAATTAATGCAGGAATTCCACCATTAAGCACTGAGACATATAATAGAATCATAATAGCTGATGTAATAAATGATAATCTTTATCAACAGGATGTATTCGCCCCGGGAGGAATAGGACCACCCATTCATCATGAGGGCGAAGTTATTAATGCACAAAATCTAGAAAATGATTTAAAAAAAGTATTAGAAAAAGGATTAAGAATTGCTTTGCCGATGGATGATCCAGGACAAGCAGCAAGACAGGCGATCAATACAATGGGATCGGCTGTATTTGATATGAATAATTTAGGTCTTTTGTTTAATCCTGTTACGATTCAAACTGCAGTAACTAATGCAGTAAATTCACAAATAGCAGGACAGACATTGGCAAATTTACATTATGAGGAAATAGTTCCACCTGGTGCTATTACCAATATGTTTGGTGCAGATGGACGGGAACTAATACAAAAAAATAATTTAACCGTTGCAGATATGGAAAGAGTAAGCACGGAGTATAAACGTGTTATTGATACTGCAAGAAATGCAGCAATTGCAGTAGGATCTACTGAACGAGAAATATCAAATTTATTACGTCAATTGTCAAAATGGGTGGATGATCATGTTGAGAATGATCAACTAAAACAAATACTTAAAAATGATGCACGCAGAGTGTCAGGACATAGACTTTCTAATTTAGGATTTAGAGTGTCAAACTTAGTGCCAGAGATAGTCCCATTAACTCTTTCTAAAGGCATAGAAATAGAAAGTTCTGCTTCAAGAAATGAGATCGAACAATTACTAAATCAAGTAGTAATAAATGTAGATAATGTTGCAAACACCAGGCAAGCGTCGAGAAATTTAACACACATAGTGCAAGAATTAAATAACCATGCTAAATTACATAGAATGAGATTTCAGGGTCCAGCAGTTAACGGAGTAGTTCCGCCTGCTGAACTTATTAATATAAAACTTCGACATGAAAATAATTCACCAAAAAGTATAAATGAACTAAAAGCAGAACTAAGAACAGTCGTAAATAATTTTAAAAATCCAAAGATCACATTTTTGAGACATGCAACTAGAGAAGCCGATTTACCTGGTGTTTCAGAAACTGATTTTATACGAGATCTTAAAAATGCAACTGAGAGAATTACACGAGCAGCAAGAAAGCCACGTATTAAAACATCCACTATGCCTAGGCCGCATAGGATCAAAAAAATAGGTAATATATTTATTCGTGGTGATGCAACTAATAGAAAAGAGATTCATATTAAACCTGCGGCTAAAAAGGAAGATCTAATTAAGTTAGTGTTTCTTTTGCTTGGCGAACCTGGGGCTTTGGACGATTCGCACCATAATCTTTTAATTAAGATTTCGAAAAATACAGATCCAGATAAAATATATGCTATACTTATGCAGCAGTTAGGATCGAATCTGGGTCATGAGTTTTACCTGGTATATACTCCAGATTCTCCCGTAGGTGGTCATTTTCTAGATGGAATGATGGATGTATTCAATCATCGACCATTAATTCCAGTTCCACCATCATTGCATGGTGGCCGATTAAGTCTGGGTGCTATGACATCTAGTGGATTTATACATAGCGATCCTTTACAAGCATTTTTGAATATGCCGTTACATGCATTTACACCATATCGACCGACAGTTCTTGGTAGACTAGGAAATATAGTTCAGCCCATTAATACAAAATTATTACAAGGTAAAAATTTGGGTTCTGTATCTAATATTTCACGTATTCCGATCGACTCTTTTTGAATAAAATATAAAATATAAAATATTTTATGTCATACATTATTTTTTTAAAAAAAATAATAATAAAACGTTAAATATACTGTTCAAAATAGAACCCACAAAATAATTATAATTATTTGTCTATATTAATTTCTGTAATAATGCCTAAACGAAAACCGATGCCACGTAGCACTCGAAAAGTTCGAGGTGCGAGAGTAAGAAAACGTCCGCCAGTAAGGAGAAGACCAGCTAGACGGGGTGGAAAAGTAAAAGCCTCAGATGTTCTGGGTGGAATTAGTGCCGCTGCATTGGGTGCAAGTACATTAGGATTTGATGCCCCATTTACACTACCGATCGCTGGCTTGGCAGGTATTGCTTCTGGTATTGCTAGGCTTTTTGGAGCTGGTGGAATTACTCAACAGCAAGCCCAAGTCTTAAGGCGTGCTGAAAGACAAGGATTAGTCATAGGTAGAAAACCTATGAGAAGAAAACAAAGGCGAAGACGTAAATGAATTAATTGTTTATTAAAAAAAAAAGATTATATATATAAACCGAATTATTACGAAGTAAAAATTCTATAATGTCTTCTATTATCAGTGAGATTCTAGTTCTAGATTCTAGACAAAAAAATAGTGGAACTAATCAGGCTGCAAATTATAGCTTAATAAATATGGGAGGTATTGGAGTTGGGACATATGAGATGTTAGGCTACCACTCAGTGAATCAGATGTATAATGTCGAAACTGGAGTAAATAATACTATTTATTTCGATCAAGGCGGTGGTTTACTTACTGGTGTAATGGTGGCTGGAAATTATACTACTGCGACTATGTTAACTGAAATTGTCCGAGCCATGGATGCCGTAGGCGGCGGGGTAACATACGGCACTTCTGCACATGATGCAGCCAGTAATAAATATACAATTACACCAAGTGCTGCAACTATGGGTTTTCTATTCCTCGCCAATACCGCGGCATCCGCCAGACGTTTGCTTGGTAAAGATGCTGTTGATGATGTTTTAGGAGCAAATCAAGTAAGCGATAATGTGCTTGATCAACGGTTACATTCAAATATATTTATTACTGTTGCCCAAGAGGGAAATAAACATGTCACGGTAAATGATGGATCGGAATTTTCATTAATTGTTCCACTAGATAGTGCTTTTGGTGATGCCATACATCATAGAAAACAAGAACATTACCAGCAAACAATAGTATTTTCTACTAATATTTCTATTATAGATGTTCAATTGTTTACACAGGATGGTGTGGCTTTGGTAAATGCTCCAGATTATGAACTCCTGCTTCGAAAATTATTCTAGGATTATCTATTTAAATCTATGATTATGATATATCATAATTTCTTTTAATATTTTTTTTATATAATTTTTACTTTGTATAAATTTAACCACAATTAATATAATTTCGCAATTAAAAAAACTTTTAATTACTATATATACAATCGAATTATTACAAAGTAAAAAATGTCTATTTTATCAGCTCCAACGGCAAGTGAATTAAATGTCATGCCATACTTGCCCAGTATAGCAACTAATCCAAGTAATGTATATTATGCTCGATACAGTTCTACAAATGTGTCGCCGCAGCAGGCACAATGGAATATTCAAAGTCCAAATAAACGTAACCTTCTTTTGGCATATGCACAGGTTGAATGGCGTTGTCAGATCAATAAGCAAGAATCAGCAACGGCAGCTTTGTTTGATTATCCAGCTGTTGCGGCTGGCGGTTTTACAACATGGTCCGATCTTAATGTTGCTGGAGAAGTTCCAGGAATTGCTATGGGTTGTCCATTGCCATTTGCTAATGCTATGTCTAGCATAACCGTATCAATTAATGGAACTACGCAGACCATGAGTCAGCCAAGAAATTTTATGAGACAATTAACACAATCATGTATAACAAAAGAAGAAGCGTCAAAATGTTTTGAAACAGGATATGATGATAGCCAAGGTGGCATTTACTCTTCTGTTTCCCCGGGACAATCACATAAAGTTTTTGATGAAGATAAAGGAAGAAAAGATAATGAATCTAAATGGCAATTTAAAGCATTAACTGGAGCAGGTCAGCTGAATTTCCGCGCAGCGTGGGGAGCTGCTGCCGGGGGAACTACATTTACGTATACTGAACCATTAATGGCTCCGCCCTTTAATCCATTTCAAAAAGTTAAAGGAGGAATGCCTGCTTATATGCCATGGGGGAATATGAGTGACACAATACCACATGTTGACAGATTAGAGGTTGACATTCAATTTCAGAAGCTTGCAGAAAGTCTGTTTGAAACGAGATTCTTGAAATCTACTACCGCATTAAGTAATTCACGGGTAGTAATTCAGGGATTAGCGGCTGATCTATTGCTTTATTGGTATGAGATGCCAGTTCATTTAGATATTCCCGCCAGTATCGATTTACAATCATTTCAGGTTAGAGAATTTAGCACTCCTGTGGCTGGTCTTACCAGTGGTGCCATAGCAAACCCAGAATCACAATTAATACAATTACGAGCAGTACCAAGTTTTATTATGTTAAGTTGTGTTATCGACAAAGACGTCGCGGCATATGATGGCACTGCATTATCTCGTGCTGACGATAATGATGGCGCGGCGGTTGGGGGTGCAGTAATTAATGCCAGGGATAATATCGATTATAATTGTTCTTTTGATTCTATTGAAGTTTTGCTTGGAGATCGACCATTAGTTATTGGTACATCGTTTAGTCAGGCTGAATTATATTATCTGACTATTAAGAATAGTAAATATCCTTACCCATATTCATTCCAAGAATGGTTAGGTCGAAAAACTACACAAAATCGGACGGCTGTTGGTAATACTGTTCCTTTATTAGATCCAGGCGAAGATTGGTTAGATCAGAGAAGCCGATGTGTCGTTCTATTACGACCAAAAGATTTGTCAGAAAAAATATCAGACGGTGTGTTCTCGCCTACTACATTACAATTCAGAACTACTGTGCGTGCTAAATCTGGATATGCTGGATTTAATCCAGTCGGTGCCAGAGATTACAGATTATTTGTTCATGTCTTTGATTCCAAGTCCTTTTTAAGAATGGAAACGGATCGCGCCCAATTCCAATTGCAATCTGTAAGTTTAGAGGCAGCTAGAGCTGCTACACAGCCTGTTTTAAGTGAAGGCAGCGGATTAAATATTGGTGGATCACTAAGTGCTGTCCGCGATAAATACCAACCTCGTATTTTATAGTTATAAAATTCTATCTTTAGGATAAAGAACTTCTGATTTTGTAGTTCCTACAATTTACTATTCTCTAACCATTCAAAAAAAATGTGTCCCAGAATTATTTTTTTTTGTGACAATATTCGAATTTTTACGGTTAAGAACTCAGTTTTTCATGAAAAACTCGAACTTTCAACCTAATAATTCTGTTTTTTTTTTAAAAAGTACTATTTCGCTTCAACTCAGCAATCGGATTCAAGATAGAAATATTCGAATTTTTAGGTTGAAAGTTCGAGTTTTTCATGAAAAACTGAGTTCTTAACCGCAATAATTCTGTTTTTATTTCGAAATAGACCAACAAATAATAATATTATTAGTTTAGTTCAAGGGTTGAAATTCGAGTGTAACATTCTTGAAGCGCTTTTACCATAAAACCAAATAATTTATGGTATTGAATTGTATCAGGAGAACCATCTTTCATTACTACCAGATCAGGTTGTAATGCAAACATCTCTTCGGCAATCAATCCATATGTTTTTTTTCCTGGTTGTGTCTTATAATTGAAACTTACTGGTCTACATCCATTAATGAAATGCTCTACTGAATCCATAGTATGAATATTTTCTTTGTATACAGCAGAAGACGAAACTGTACCAATTTGCCCAGTACTGGAAATTAATACCGCTACAGCATCGGCAGCGTCTGTCGTTACTCCACGCGTTCCTGCAACAAAACATTTTAGATGATCAGTAGAATTTCCTAGGCGAATCACGCCAGTTTCACCAATTACGCCTGCATTTCCAATAATTATATTATCGCTTTCTGTTGTCGTATAAGCGCTTCCCGAATTATATCCCAAACCAATATTGAAAGTTCCATCTTGCAAACCTGCGAATGCCTGACTTCCGATTACTGTATTCTGTCCTACGCTATTTTCATTTCCAGCTAAACAGGTATAACCGATCGCTACATCATCATCTCCCGTCCTGTTGTCATCGCCTGCTCCCCACCCAAAAGCACAATTTCTATTTCCGTCGATACATTGTAATGCCGCATGATCTCCCATCGCTGTATTATCGGCGCCTATAGTAACTCGCGATAATGCGTTGGTTCCTACAGCATTATTTTCATGCCCTGTTGTTGCTTTCTCTAATGTAAACGAACCAACTCCTACATTTCCTTCGCCGTTGCTGACGTTGCATGAATTAAATCCGATCGCTACGTTGTTAAATGTTGTATTATTTGCTGTGAGTGTCTCCTCTCCAATTGCAACATGATGTCCCACTGCGGATTGTATATTTGATCCAGCATTAAATCCATATCTGACACTCAAATTTCCGTCTGTGGTATCTATTACTATATCAGATGCAGTCGTAAGCTGTCCTGATAAATCTAAATTGAACACTCCTGTCATATTATCATTAACATCAATCAACACGCCAGAATCCTGAATAACAGTTCCACTTACACCATTATATGTAGCAATAGCTGTGTTTGTGCTACTTGCAGGTCCAGTTACATTTCCGGCACTTCCGCTGGATAATCCACCGAATTTACCTACAATTATAAACTCAGCGGTAGCTGAAGATAAATCCGTAGTACCTTGCTGGACGACGAGAAAGGCGGTTAATAATGTGCTGCCTGTTAGAGAGGGAGCTGTCACAAACCCCTCGGATGCTATATTTGCGATAGCATCATCTTTATTCGCGTAGTGAAATTGTGCTGCTTGTACTGGCATAAAATTATTGGATGTTATATAAATACGCAGCACGTGCCATCTGTTATTAGGCACCGTTCCTGGACTTCCTGCCCCAGATCCATTATCAAAATCATTTGGTAAGATATCAGCTAAAGGCCCATTGAAACTATCGTCTTGATAAACGTAAGCAAAAGCGTCTGGAAATGCACCGCCGCCTATGTTTGTGTCGATTGCCGCCAAAATCACAGAATGTGGATCCTTAGGCGTAGACACATACGCATTTCCATAAAGAAACATAACACCTGAAGTTTTACTTATCGTCAATAATGAGTTCGAACTCATAATATTTCCCGAAACATTAATCGGCCCAAATGCATCAGCAAAATCTCGTATTTGATTTACAGAGTTTTGCAAAGGTATTGGTTCATTATTTACTACTAATAAAGTTATTGTGTCATTATGCTGAAAAAACCCTAGAAATATGTTATCCCGCATATTTGTATTGGTTGGTCGTGTGGATTGACCAATAACGGTGCCAGTTGAATCAATAGAAATATATGTGAAAAATCCAACATACGTCAAAATTTCCCCAGTCAATCCTGTCCACGAAACATCGGTTTGAACCAATGTGACGGCATCAAAAATGGTTCCCGATCCGTCGGTGATATCAAATTTTGTGGGATCTACATTAATCGATAAAACTCCACCGGAAATTACCCCAGTGCTAGCCGGAGCTACTGCCTGTGATCCTAATTCACCAGTACTATCAATAACTACGAGTTCAGTACTACCAGATGGTGTA